>ERZ779737.255-NODE-255-length-53689-cov-3.602808_pt1 | contig 53689 bp, 51 predicted proteins | sample MGYA00511889_ERZ779737 | MGnify/ENA primary metagenome ERZ779737 (study PRJEB29588, sample SAMEA2163575) | human gut metagenome | biome: human gut; feature: human-associated habitat; material: faeces | place: Denmark | collected 2008/2010 ... | reverse complement strand
CGGCTCTTCCGAGATAAAGTTTATGCTGCCGCGATTTCTTCTTTTCGCGTTCAGTATCCTTTCAAGGTCGCGCGCGCACGTTATCATATCGTATACGTCGGCGTATTTTTCAATGAGTTTTTTGTCGCCGTCAAGGATTTTCTGCACGTTGTCGTAGGTCATGCGATGATTGCTTCTTATCACGCTTTCGACGATTTTGTTTCCCGTGACTTTTCCCGTTTTGTCGATTTCCATAACGCAGGAAAGCGTCAGTCTGTCCAGGTTTTCTTGAAGGCTGCAAACCCCGTTTGACACGGCTTCGGGAAGCATCGGCAACACCATGTTCGGAAGGTAAACGCTCGTTGCGCGTTTCAACGCCTCTGTGTCCAGAATTCCGTCCTGTTTTATATAATGCGCGACGTCCGCGATATGGACGTAAAGGACAAATCCGTCACCGCGTCTTTCAACCGTTATCGCGTCGTCAAAGTCTTTCGCATCGGCACCGTCGATTGTAATCGTGAGCAAATCGCGATAGTCTGTGCGTTTTGCGATTTCTTTCATATCGACGGGTTTATTTATTCTTTCTGCGTCGTAAAGTGCCTCTTTTGAAAAGTTCTCATAAAACCCGTGGTCGCGGATTATTGCCAGAGTATCGCCTTTTATCGTGTTTGCGCGCCCCAAAATTTCAGTGATTTCGCCAACGGGATTTTTGCCCGAATCCCAGTCGTAAATGTTCACGACGACCTTGTCTTTGTTCTTTGCGCCGCCGCGTCCCGCAGTCGGAATAAACACGTCCGAAAAGTAACTTTCGTCGTCGGGAACGACAAATCCGTGCCCCGCGCGGTCGCTTGTATATTCGCCCACAAGTTGGCGCTTTCCGCGCTCGATGACCGAAACGACTTTTCCTTCGTCGGCAGTGCCTTTCACGGGCACGACGTAAACCTTATCGCCGCTTTGCGCGCCGTGCAAACCTTTGTGCGGTATGAACAAATCGGCTTTGCCGTCGTCGCGGATAAGAAACGCGAAACCCCTGCGATTGCCGCGAAGCACGCCGCTTACCGCGTCGCATTTGTCTTTCAGCGTATAATTTCCTTTTTCGACGGACACAAGCACGCCGTCTTGCACGAGTTCGTCAAGGGCTTTCGTGACCTCGCGCTTTTCAAACGTCGAATATATCCCGAGTTTTCGGTTTAACAATCTGTCCGAAAAGTTGTCGAGCCCCGCCGATTTTATTTCGTTTAATAATCTTTCCTTAAATTCCATATTAAAAATAAGGGCGACTTATCGTCGCCCTTTGTACTTAAAATAAACCTTATCTTCCGCTGAGGCTTAAAATTACGAAGTAGATAACCGAAACTACAAGAAGTAATACCGATAATACTACCGTCGCGATTCTGAGCCTGCCCTCGGAACTTTGCGATTTGTTCTTTCCGAAGAACGAGTCGTTTTTCTGGTTGTATCCGGCGATTGCGCTCATATCTTCGCCGCTGCTCTTTTGCATAAGAACCACGACGACGAGAGCGATTGCCGCAAGCACCATGAGCGTCATCATTGCCCAGCCGACCTTCTGACCGACTTCATATTGTATAACCGATAACATCGGCATTAAACTTTTTATCATTATAAATTCCTCCGAATTTAATTAGCAAAGTGAATTTTAACATATAAATTTCAAAATTACAACCGTTTTTCAGCGTTTTAGGAGCAAATATTAAAAATTTCGCGTTAAATTTTCCCGTTTGTTATTGACTTTACGGTAGAACGACTGTATATTAATTATTACCTTATAAATATAGTAATAAAATGGAACGCAAGATTTTTAAGAGAAAACTTAAACTTTTTTCAACCGACCCGCACGACGGGACGGACGCTTATCTGCGCCTTTTAAAGTTCAAGAATCTTCTGAAAAACAACATTATCGTGATAATTGCCATCCTCGGCGCGATAATCACCTGTTTCTTCGTTCCGCCCGATAAGGAATACTTAAACTACGTCAGTTACAAAACGATATTGTGTCTTCTGTCGCTCATGCTTGTCGTCAGGGGGCTGAAAGATTGCCGCTTTTTCGGGATCATGTCGGGCAAAATCCTCGATAAAATATCCGACCGCCGTGCCATCGCGACGGTGCTTATTTTTTTACCGGCATTTTTTGCCCTTTTCATCACGAACGATATCGCGACGATTACTTTTATTCCCTTTGCGATAATCATGCTGTCGCAGGCGGAAGCGAACGACCTTATCCCGTTCGTCGTAATTATGCAGACGATGGCGGTGAAACTATCGGGCATCGTGTCGCCGCTCGGCAACGCGCAGAACCTGTTCCTTATCGACTATTACGATTTTGATTTCTTCTGGTTTGTCAAAAACCTGTGGCCGCTTGCGCTTGCGGGATACGGACTGACGCTTATAATGTGTCTATTCGTCAAAAAAGGAAAACTCAATCCGCCCCCCGTCGGCGAATATAAACTGCCGAAGTTCGAACTTTTAATATACTTTGTGATGTTCGTGTTCATCATACTTTCGATTTTCGACGTTCTGCCTTATTACATAGTTACGCCGATTATCCTTGTCGTGATGCTTTTCGTCCACCCCAGAAGTTACAAAAAAGCGAACTACGGCGTGATTATAATGTTTACGGCGTTTTTCGTGATGAGCGGCAACTTCCTGCGTATGCCGTCCGTCAACGGATTTCTGACAAAAATTATCGCCGGCAACGAGCTGTGGCTTTCGGCGCTTGCGTCGCAACTTCTCACAAACAATCCCGTCGCGCTCGTGTTCCCGACTTTTTCAAAAAATACCGTGTCGCTGATGTACGGCATAAATATCGGAAAATACGGCACTGCCCCTTTGAACAATTATATGGTAATGAGCCTTGAAAGAAAATACGACGTCAAAAAACATTTCGTGCTGAAACTTCTTGCCGTCAACTTTTTGTACTTTTTGGTATTGTTCGGCGTTGCGGCTCTCGTCGTGTATTTATAATTTTTTGAACCTTTTTTCAAGCCTTCGCATATCTTGTACGTGCGGAGGCGTTTTTTATGAATTTTTCTGATTTGAGCGTGAGAAAAGACTTACCATATCCCGAGCCGGTCATACCGTACCCGAACCCCGTCGAGGCGAAAAAACTAATGAACGACTACGGCGGGCGCGACAGCGAAACGACGGCAATCCTGCAATACGTTTATCAAAGTTACGTTTTATCGCGGGAGTTTCCGGAATTTTCAAAAAAGCTTGCAGAGATTGCGGCTTGCGAAATGAAGCACCAGAAAATCCTCGGGACGGCGATTGCGGCTTACGGAAGTTTCCCCGTTATCGGCGGCAGGACGGCGTTCTGGAACGGCAGTTACGTCAACTACGCAACAGACCTTATTAAACTTCTGGAATATGATATTCAAGGAGAACTGTGTGCGATTGAAAATTACAAAAACACAATTTTATGCATACAAAACAATACGTTAAAAGCTGTGATTGAACGAATAATTGAGGACGAAGAATTGCACGTCGTTGTCCTTAAAGCCATGCTCGCCACGGCAAAAGAAGACAGAAAATAATCCTGTACATGCGCGTTTTTAGCACATACCGTTTCTCTCGCTTTGTGCAACGCGAATACCCGTTCTTCATATATCGGAACAAACAAAAAGGATAGCGGTTTCGCTATCCTTAAATATTTCGTTGTTTGTAATTATCCGCTTTTATATGAAGAACAACGGCAGCGTCTGCAAGAAAATAATGTCGTGTCTTTCCGCCGCGTCGCCTTCCGCAAGCACCGCCATTCTCCCGACGATCTGACCGCCCGCGATACGCACGAGTTCCTCAATCGCGTGCAGACTTTCGCCCGTCGAAATAACGTCGTCGACGATAAGGATACGCTTGCCTTTCATTCTGTCGATGTCAAACTTGTCAAGATAAAGCGTCTGAACTTTCGCTGTCGTGATGGACTTCACCTCAACCTTAACGGGATCGACCATATAGGCTTTTAAGCCCTTTCTGGCAAGAATATAATTTTTGCCTTCCTGTTTCGCCATCTCGTACGCCAAAGGAATACCCTTAGATTCCGCCGTGATGATAAGGTCGTGTTCGGGTGCTTTTTTCAGAAGTTCTTCCGCGCACCTGACGGTCATTTCGACGTCGGAAAACATGACGAATCCGGCTATGTAAAGGTTTTCGTTAATCGGGCAAATGGGTAAATCCCTTTCAAGCCCCGCAATGTTGATGTGATAAAACTTGTCCATAATTACTCCTTTTCAAACAAAAGACATTATAAAACAATAAGGCTGAAAATGTCAATGAATTTCATCTCATACCGTACTTTTCAAGGTCGACCGTGAAGTCGTCGCGGACGACGACGCCGTCGTTTTCAAGCAGTGCTTTTTGCGCTTCCCGTCCGCCGAAAGCAAACGCCGGTGCAAGCCCGCCGAAACGATTTACGACGCGATAGCACGGTATAGAATCGGGATCGGGATTGAAATGCAGCGCGTATCCGACGGCGCGACTTGCGCGCGGACTACCGCATAAAAACGCGATTTGCCCGTACGTCGCGACCTTGCCCTTTGGTATTTTTTTCACTTGTTCGTAAACCACGTCGTAAAAACTCATGATTATATTGTAACCGTTTTTCATCGTATTATCAACGAATTTCCGAACCGAAAAGATTTGACTATATAAGATAATTATAATAAAATAGTTAAAAATCATTATACGAACGAAAAGGCGCGAACGAAAAGGCGCGTTCAGGACACTTTTATGATGAAAGGCTCGGAGATTTTAATAAAAGAACTTCGTCGGCACGGCGTGGATATCGTCTTCGGATACCCCGGGGCAAGTATTCTGTCGCTTTACGACGAATTGTCGCGGTCGGATATCAGACATATTCTGCCCGCGGACGAGCGCGGCGCGGCGTTTATGGCAAACGGATATGCCCGCGCGACGAATAAGGTCGGCGTATGCATCGCAACCTCCGGCCCCGGCGCGACAAACCTTGTCACAGGGATTGCCGACGCTTTTTCGGACAGCGTCCCCCTTGTCGTGATAACGGGAAACGTGAGCGTCGATATGCTCGGCCACGACGGTTTTCAGGAAGTCGACACGACGGGCATCACGATGCCGATCACAAAATATAACTACATCGTCAAGGACGTGAAAGACCTGTCTTTCGCCGTTTCGGAAGCGTTTTACGTCGCGACGAGTGGCAGAAAAGGTCCAGTCCTTATCGATATTCCCGCAAACGTTTTCGACGAATCCTGCGATTACGTCCCCGCAAAAATGTCAGAAAAACCCGCAGACCTTGTCGATATGACGGAAGTTGCCGACGCGGCAAAAATCATCAACGAGTCGACGCGTCCTTTGATTTACGCCGGCGGCGGAGTCATTGCAAGCGGCACGAAAAATCTCGTTACGAAGTTATCCCGCATTCTCAAAGCGCCCATAGGCGTTTCGATGCGCGGCGTCGGTGTGACGGACTTTGACAACGAATATTTCATCGGCGTTTCGACCGCAAGAAATACCCTTGCGAAAGCCGCCTTAAAAGACGCCGACCTTCTTATTTCCGTCGGCGCAAGGTTTTCAAGCAAGGCAACGGAAAAAACTTTTTACAACAAAAAGCTGAAACTTCTTCACCTTGATATCGACGCTGCCGAAATCGACAAAAACCACCAGTCGGACGCAAGGATCGTCGGCGATCTTTCAAATACGCTCCCCTTGCTTTTAAGCCGCGTAAATGAAAAAGATCACGCCTGGTTCAACGCACAACCCGACAAAAACGAAAGATTATCAACGGTTCAGTGTATGATAAACTGCCTTTGCCGTCATTTCGGGCGCGACGCATACGTTACGACCGACGTCGGACAACACCAACTTTACGTCACGAATTATTACGACTTTTCGTTGGGCGGCAGGCTTATCACAAGCGCGGGACTTGGCGCAATGGGCTTTGGAATAGGCGCGGCGGCAGGCACCGCTTTTGCAACGGGCAAGCGCGTTTTGTACGTGACGGGCGACGGCTCTTTCAACATGAGTTTCAACGAACTTATCACGATAAGGCGTTATTCTTTGCCCGTCGTTACGGTGATTTTCGACAATTCGTCGCTTGGTATGATTTATGAAATTCAGAAGAAGAAATACGGCGGCAACGTCGTCGACAGCGTATTACCGGGCGGCGTAGATTACGTGCGCCTTGCGAACTCTTTCGGCATACCCGCATACCGCGCGGAAACCGTTCGGGAACTTGACGGCGTACTTTCTTCAATCGACTTAAACTCCCCTGCCGTCATCGACCTGAAACTTAAAAAGCAGGAAAATATATTGTGAGGTTTTTATGCAAGACAACATGCACAGATTATCCGTACTCGTATTAAACCGCCCCGGCGTTCTTACCCGCATCTCGGGACTTTTCGCGCGGCGCGGCTACAACATCGACAGCCTTACCGTCTGCGCGACCGAAAACGACGATTATTCCCGTATGACGGTCACGGTGCGCGGCAACGATAAAATCATAAAACAAATTCAGGCGCAGCTTCAAAAGCAGATCGACGTCGTGCAAATCGCCGATCTCGACCGCGACGACTGCGTTTTCCGCGAGTTACTTTTAATCAAAATCAGATGCGCGGCAAGTCAGCGCAGCGAAATCGTGGATATCTGCACAATTTTCAAGGCGAAACCCATCGACGTTTCGTCCGACGACACGATGATTATCGAACTTACCGGCGAAACAAGCAAAATCGACGCCCTTATCGACGTGCTGAAACCTTACGGCGTGCTGGAAATGGCGCGCTCCGGCGGCTCGGCACTCGGACGCGGCGGAAAAACGTTGAAAACGAATGAGAACGATTAAACTTCTGGACACAACTTTAAGAGACGGCGAACAATCCCCCGGATGCAGTATGCACATCAACGAGAAAATCGCCGTGGCGGACGCGCTGCAACGCCTGAACGTCGATATTATCGAGGCAGGCTATCCCGCCGCGAGCGAAGGCGACTTCGAAGCTGTCAGACAAATCGCAAAACGCATAAGAACCGCCGAAATCACCGGGCTTGCAAGGTGCAAACAACACGATATCGACGTGCTGTGGGACGCGCTGAAAGAAGCCGAAAACCCAAGGTTGCATTTGTTCATCGCAACCTCGCCGATTCACCTTGCCCACAAATACAAAATCACGCCCGACGCCGCAATCGACACACTGACCGACGCCATTCGTTACGCAAAAAAATATACCGACAACGTGCAGTTTTCGTTTGAAGACGCGTCGCGTACTCCCCTCGATTATCTTGTGAAAGTTACGCGGCTTGCGGTCGACGCCGGCGTTTCGACGATAAATATCCCCGACACCGTCGGATATTCCACCCCCGACGAAATGGCAAACATCGTAAAAACGCTTCTTTCGGAAGTCGACGGACTTTGCAACATTAACCTGTCCGTCCACTGCCACGACGACTTGGGACTTGCCGTCGCAAACTCGCTTTCCGCCGTGAAAGCGGGCGCAAATCAGATCGAAGGCACGGTTCTGGGCATCGGGGAACGCGCGGGCAACGCCGACCTTGAAGAAATCATAATGGCATTGAAAACCCGCGGCGACTATTTCGACGCGACGACTCGCGCGGACAGCCGCGAAATTTACCGCACCTGCACGCTTTTGTCAAGCGTAGTCGGTCTGAAAATCCCCATGAACAAGGCAATCGTCGGCAGAAACGCTTTCGCGCACGAGGCGGGCATACATCAGCACGGCGTAATGCAAGCGCGCGAAACCTACGAAATTATGAATCCGCACGACGTGGGCATCGTCGACAACAAAATCCTTATCGGAAAACACAGCGGAAAACACGCTTTTCAACAATTTCTGTCCGATATGGGTTATTCCTTTTCTTCCGACAAAATCGACGAACTTTTTGAAAAATTCAAGGCGCTTGCGGACAGGAAAAAGACGATATCCCGCCGCGACGTCGAGGCACTTTTGCCGCACGGCGACAAATTAAGCGCGCTCGTGCCGAAAAAATACGCCCTCGAAGCGTACGATATTTCGTCCTATAAAAACAGCGCGTTTTCGGAAATCACCTTAAAAACCAACGACGGCACCGTTACCGAAAAGGAATCGGGCGACGGCCCTGTCGACGCAAGTTTCAAAGCAATCAACAATATCGTCGGCAAAGACTTCGTACTCAGCGACTTTTCGCTGCACTCCGTCACGGAAGGTGAAGACGCTCTGGGCGAAGCAATCGTAAAACTTGACCTTGACGGGCGTACCGTAAGCGGTCGCGGCGTTTCGACCGACGTGCTGGAAGCGGCAATCATCGCTTACGTCAACGCAGTCAATAAATTACTTAACGACAAATGAAAATCGAGGTTCTTGACACAACTTTAAGGGACGGCGCGCAAGCCGAAGGCGTTACTTTGTCGATTGACGACAAGGCGGAATGCATACGCCTTTTTGACGACCTGAAAATCGATTATATCGAGGCAGGCACTCCTTTCGCCAACCCGAAAGACAAAAAACTTTTGTGCGACGACGACGTGAAAACGGTAAATTCTCACCTTGTCGCTTTCGGCTCAACCCGACACAAAAACAACTTAACCGACGAAGACAGCGCGTTAAACATGCTTTCTTTGTCAAAAACGCAATTCGTTTCCGTCGTCGGAAAAAGCAGCGTTACGCAAGCCGAAAAGGTTTTGCAGGTGTCGGCGCAGGATAATCTCAAGATGATTTACGACAGCATTCGTTTTCTTTGCGACCGCAACAAAACGGTGTTTTTCGACGCGGAACATTTCTTTGACGGATACAAGGAAAACCCCGATTACGCGCTCGATACTTTACGCACCGCAAAAAACGCCGGCGCGAAACTTCTTGTCCTTTGCGACACGAACGGCGCCACTCTTCCCGAAGAAATTTCGGCAATCGTAAAAACCGTCGTAAAAACTTTCAAGCGCGCGAAAATCGGCATACACTGCCACGACGATCTGGGGCTTGCCGTTGCAAACACGATTGCGGCGGTCGATGCGGGCGCGACTCATATTCAGGGCACTTTTTTGGGATTCGGCGAAAGATGCGGAAACTGCAATCTCGTCACCGCGATACTCGATTTGCAACTCAAAAAAGGATACGATATCCTGCCCGAAGATTCCATCAAAAAATTTACCGACACGGCGCGGCGCATTGCTGAAATCACAAACGTCCGTCTGCCCAAAAACACGCCCTACGTCGGCAAAGCCGCATTCATGCACAAAGGCGGCATGCACGGCGACGGCGTGATAAAATATTCCCCCGCTTTCGAACATATCGACCCGTCGGTTGTCGGCAACGAAAGAAGTTTCCCGATAAGCGAGGTCGCGGGGCGCGCGATATTTCTGAAAAAAGCGCAGGACGTTCTCCCGGGCGTCCCCCTCGATAAAGAACAATCCGATGCCCTACTCAAAAAACTGAAAGAAATGGAAATGCAGGGTTATCAGTTTGAAGGCGCGGACGCAAGTTTCAACCTTTTCGTGAAAAAGGCGATAAATCTTCTGCCCGAGTTTTTCCGCGCGGAAGAATATACGGTGAGTATTTGCGCAAAAGGCGACAAAAACGTGTCAAACGCAACCGTGTCCGTTACCGTCGGCGGCGAAAAACGACAAGAATCCGCCGAAGGCACCGACGGACCCGTCGACGCCCTTGACATCGCCCTTCGCAAAGTGCTGTCAAAGTTTTATCCCGAAATCGACAACGTTACGCTGACCGACTACAAGGTGCGCGTTCTCAACAGCGAAGAAGCGACGAAAGCGACCGTCCGCGTACTTATCACGTCGTCCGACGGGTTCAGAAACTGGACGACCGTCGGCGTTTCGACAAACGTCATCGACGCGTCCTGGCACGCCCTTTTGGACGGCACGGAATACTATCTTTCCGACAAAAGAAAATGAGTATGTTCAACGTTGCGATTATAAACGGCGACGGAGATTCAGAGATTCTGACCGCCGCGGCAAAAAAAGTCCTGACTGCCGTTTCCGAAAAGTTTGATTTTTCTTTGAATTTTTACCCCGTCGACGCGCGCGCTTTTTTGGGAAAGTCCGAAAGCGAGATACTGAAAACCGACGAATACAAAGTTATAAAATCGGCGGACGCGGCGATTGCCGGCGCATTTTCAAGCAACTTCGCACGCAGTTCTGTTCACGACGACGTAATTACTTTAATTTGCAAAAACCTTGGTTTATTTGGGTGTTTCAGGTCGATAAAGTCCTTTTATAACACGATTAACTGTTCTGCGCTGAACGACAAAGACGAAATATCGAACGTCGATTTTTTGATTGTGCACGATATTGCCGCAAGGCAGTTTGTTGAAAAAGGTTACAAGACGGGAAAAGTCGGGCGCGAGGCTTACGACGTCGTAACTATTCCCGAAATGTACGCGGAGCGCATCGGGCGAATCGCCTACGAACTTGCCGAAAAGCGCAAAAACCGTCTTGCTTCCGTTGACCTTGCGGACACGTTCAATACCGAGTTCTTGCGCCGCAAAATCACTCACGAAATCAACGAGGACTACCCTTTGGTAAACCTTACGTCTTATACTTTGGAAAGTGTGGTCGCGCCGCTTCTTTTCAGCCCGTCTTTATTTGACGTAATCGTCGCAAACGAAAACGTTTCTAACACTTTGTTTTCTTTGGGCGCGGCGATTTCGGGCGGTTTCGGAAACCTTTGCGAAGGATATCTGGGCGACGCCGCAACGGGGCTTTATAAACCCGCAAAAGTCGCACGCTTCGACGCAAAAAATCCGCACGGCGTAAATCCCGTGGGAATAATCCTTGCAGCGGCGAAAATGCTTGAATACTCTTTTGATAAATCCTTGGCAAAAACCGCCGTCGAAAACGCCGTCGAAGAAGTAATAAGCCAAAACTTCGTCACCCCCGATATGAAAAACGGACGCGGAGAAACTCAAAAGGTAATTTCGACGGAAGAGTTTACCGACGAGATTATAAAACGCTTGTAAAAGTCGTTCTTCAACCGATTTTTCAAATGTTTCATCGTTAAAAACAAATAAAAAACGCACCGCCGAAAATTGCGGTGCGTTTTGATTTTTATGGGATTATTTTGTCGTGTTTTTGCCGATTTTGTCAAAATTTTTATAAATTCGGCCGTGTAAACCTATCTTGGCATCTCCACAAGCCCGATTTTCTTTTTGACTTTTCTGAGCGTTTTTTCGGCAAGGTAGGACGATTTTTCCGCGCCCTGTTTCATAATCGCGTTCAGATAATCCTTGTTTTTCATAAGGTCGTGATATTTATCCTGAATCGGCGCGATTTTCGCGATTACCGCGTCGCCGACCGCCGTCTTGAACTCGGCGTACGACCTGCCCGAAAACTCCTGCTCGACCTCGCTTTGGGTTTTGTCGGTAAACACGCTGTAAATCGTGATAAGGTTGCTGATGCCGGGCTTTTCGGGCGACACGATAATTTCGTTGCCGCTGTCTGTGACGGAGCGCTTGAACTTTCTTGCGATCGTGTCCTTGTCGTCAAGCAGGAAAACTACGCCGTTCGTATTGTCGTCGGTTTTGCCCATTTTCGCGGTGGGGTCCAGAAGGTTCTGGATTTTCGCGCCCGTCTTCGGGAAGTAGCAGTCGGGCACGACAAACGTGGGCGAATATTTATTATTGAACCTTTCCGCAATCGTCCTTGCGATTTCGACGTGCTGTTTCTGATCCTTTCCGATGGGGACAAGGTCGGTCTGATACAACAAAATATCGGCAGCCATCAGCATGGGATACGCAAAAAGTCCGACGTTGACGTTGTCGGGATTTTTCAGGGACTTATCCTTAAACTGCGTCATACGGCTTGCCTCGCCGAACATTGTGTAGCAGTTGAGTATCCAGCCGAGTTCCGAGTGTTCGGGAACGTGGCTTTGCACCGCAAGCACGCACTTTTCGGGGTCGAGCCCGATTGCAAGGAACAACGCCATAAAGTCGTAGGTTCTTCTGCGAAGGTCGGCGGGCAGGTTCGACACCGTAAGGCTGTGCAAATCTGCCACCATATAAACGCAGTTGTATTCGTCCTGCATTTTCACCATATTCCTTAATGCGCCGATGTAGTTGCCGAGTTGTAAATCGCCGGTCGGTTTCAGCGCGCTATAAACAATTTTTTTGTTTTCTTCCATAATATTATTCCTTAAAAGCGTTCAATACCGCGTTATCGACGTCGTTTTTATCGACGACGGTATTAAACCTTACCTGTTTCGTGACGAGTGTGCTTATCGCGTCGGGAATTTTCACGCCCGATATGCGATGAAGTTTTTGAATTGCCGAAAACGCGTCGTCGCAATTTTCGTGAGAGATTGCGTCGTACACGTCCGCGGGGAATTTATACGGGCTTGCCGTCGCAACGACGACGGTGGACGTTTCGTCGCCCGTTTCTGCGACGTAATTATTATATACGGTGACGGCGACCGCCGTATGTGTGTCAAGGGGATAATCAAAACTGTCAAAGAAACAGTCAATTGCCATTTTTGTATCGTCTTCGTCCGCATATCCTCCGACAATGCCCGCTTTTTCAATCATATCGTAAGGTATCTCGTACTTCCCGCACGTTGCAAGCGCGGTCATCTTTTCGTTGACGAAATCCGGGTTTTCGCCAGACACGTCGTACAAGAACCTTTCAAGATTGCTGGATATCAATATATCCATACTTGGCGAGATGGTTTTGAAAAAGTCGCGGTTTCTGTCGTAAACGCCCGTTTCAAAGAAGTCGGCAAGCACGCGGTTTACGTTGCTGGCGCAAATAAGTTTTTTGACGGGAAGCCCCATCTTCTTTGCGTAATAGCCCGCAAGTATGTCGCCGAAATTGCCGCTTGGCACCGAAAAGTTGATTTCGTCGCCAACGTTAATATCGCCCTTTGCCAAAAGTTTTCCGTACGAATAAAAATAATAAACGATTTGCGGGACAAGTCGTCCCCAGTTTATGCTGTTTGCAGACGACAACACGAAGCCCTGTTCTTTCAACGCCGCAATCATTTTTTCGTCGCGGAAAATGCGTTTGACCGCGGCTTGTGCGTCGTCGAAATTACCTTTTATTCCGAAAACCGCAACGTTTTCCCCTTCCTGCGTACGCATTTGCAGTTTTTGCATTTCGCTCACGCCGTCTTCGGGATAAAGCACGATGATATTCGTGCCTTCGACGTCCTTGAATCCTTCCAGCGCGGCTTTCCCGGTATCTCCGCTTGTCGCGACGAGAATAAGCACCTTTTCCTTGACGTCGTTTTTCTTGGCCGCCGCCGTAAGAAGGTGCGGCAAAAGCGTCAGCGCAACGTCCTTAAACGCAAGCGTCGGGCCGTGGAACAGTTCCAGTATATAAGTGGATTCGTCGATTTTTTTGACGGGACACACGTCGTCCGTCTCAAAGCGCGAATAAGCGGCCTTGCAAAAGCCGTTGATTTCGTCTTTTGAAAAGTCCAGAAAATCCGCTAAAATTTTTGTTGCAAGGTCAACGTACGATAAATCTTTGAAAGCCTCGATATCGTTCAAGGAATATTTTGGAAAAGACGACGGAACATACAATCCGCCGTCTTTTGAAATTCCGTTTACGATTGCCTGACTTCCCGTGATGCGTACGCTGCCGTCGCGGGTACTTGTATAAAGCATTATAAATACTTCCTCAAAAAGTCGGGTAATTCATCCTCGTTTTTGCTGACGCACAAGACGAACTCAACGTCCTGACGTTCCGCAATAACTTCAAGTTCCGCATAGAAATCCTGCATTGCGTCGACGTCTTTTTTTGCGATGCGATGCGCGCCGTCGATGTAAATGGTTTTTATGTCGTGATTTCCTGCGATAAGGCCTTTGATAAAGCCGAGCAACGCTTCTTCGGTGAAAATATGATTATCTTCGGTATTGATGAAACGAATCTGATACTTGATATCGTACATATATCGGTTGGTATCGGTGATGAAAACGATATCGCCCGTCGTTGTGTCGATACTGGCGTTTGCCATGTCGATAATTCTTTTAGTCTTGCCCGAGCCTTTCGCGCCGTAAATCAAATGTATCAATATTGAATACCTCCGTTAATTACTGATTCTATTTTAACCCGTATGCGGATATTTTTCAAGTTATTTCAAAAAATTGTTGAAAGAATTACAAAATCCCTTCGGCGTTGGATTCCAGCGCTTTGTTTCTTGCGGCGATTTGCAACGCCTCGATCATCTCGTCCATATCGCCGTTTAAGAAGTTTGTGAGAGAATACAGCGTGAAACCTATGCGGTGGTCGGTGACGCGACCTTGCGGATAATTGTAGGTGCGGATTCTTTCGCTTCTGTCGCCGGAACCGACTTGGCTTTTGCGCGCCGATGCTTCTTTTGCTGCGGCTTCCGCGCGATACATTTCATAAAGGCGGCTTTTAAGCACCTTCATTGCCTGTTCTTTATTGCGGCCCTGGCTGCGCTCATCCTGGCTTTGAACAACAAGCCCCGTCGGAAGATGCGTTATTCTTATCGCACTCTCCGTTTTGTTAACATGCTGCCCTCCTGCACCACTGGCTCTAAAAACGTCCATTTTTATGTCGTCCGGAGATATCTCCACATCAAAGTCGTCATCAATCTCTGGCATAACTTCAATAGACGCAAAAGAAGTATGTCGCCTTCCGGAAGCATCAAAAGGAGAAATCCTTACTAATCTATGAACACCAGCCTCTGATTTTAAATAGCCATAAGCATTTACACCTTCGACCAAAATAGAAACGCTTTTAAGCCCCGCCTCTTCTCCATCAAGGTAGTCCAGTGTTTTTACTTTAAAATCATGACGCTCACCCCATCTACAGTACATTCTATATAGCATTTCCACCCAATCTTGTGCCTCTGTACCACCGGCTCCTGCATGAAATGTAAGAATAGCGTTTTTAGAATCGTACTCTCCATTTAACAAAGTTTCTAATCGCTGAGCTTCTATTTCGGACTGAATTAAGTTAATATTAGTTTGAATTTCTTCCAACAAAGACTCATCTTGTTCTTCATGTGCCAAATCAATTAAAATTTTTGTGTCATCATAAAGAGATAATAATTTTAAATATTTTTGCTGCTTGTTCTTCAAAAAGCTTATTTTTTGTAAAATTTTATGCGAATTGTCCATGTCACTCCAAAACTCAGGGGCAGAAGATTTTTTCTCTAGCAATTCTAGCTCTTCATTTATCTTTGAAAGGCCAATCGCTTCGGCCAGATCCTTTAACGGCATTGACATATTATTAAGAGCTAATTTTAGCTCCTCAAATTGCAACATATTATCCCTCCATATTGCTTCACACAGGTTAATTATAGCTTAAATTTCCATAAATGTAAAGGATAAGGATGGCCAATTCAAATCATCCTAACAAAAAATTGGAGTTGAAATTTGAAAAATAATTATGTAAAATTTATCTTAAGATTTATTATAAATAACAGGAGAAAAAAATGAAAAATTATAGAAAATTCGGGGAATGTCCCGTATGTAACGTCGAATGTAAAATAGATGAAGATATTGTGGTTTGCCCCGAATGTGGTGCACCCTATCACCGCGAATGCTATAATTCGGTGGGACAGTGTGTATACAAAGAAAAACATTCACAAGGTTTTTCTTATACAAATTCAAAAGTTGATATCAACGCAGAAAAATCAGTAAATAGCTCTGAAATTAACATTGAAACTTCAAAAAATGAATATAAAAAATGCCCGCGTTGCTTTAATAAAAACACTATAGATGCCCCTTTTTGCCATAAGTGTGGGTATTCTTTTTCTGAAAACAATACTCCTCCTAAACCAACCTTTAATGGCATTCCTATTCCGCCACCTTTTGACCCGCTTCTGGGCTTGAACAAAGATGAAACCATAAATGATATTAAAATTTCTGATCTGGCACAGTATGTAAAAGGAAATTTACTGTATTATATCCCAGTTTTCAAAAATATCTTTGAAAAAAATAAAAGTAAGTTTAATTTTAGTGCATTTCTATTTTCTGGTGCATGGTTTTTATATCGAAAATTATACAAAATCGGTATCGCGTTAACCTCTACGGTATTTTTGCTTTCAATATTTTCAACTTTTATCGAATTCACTTACGCTAACGACATTTTAGTCTCACTTTTTCGTTCAATAGGTATATCTGCCGGCGCAGAACTAACTTTAGACAAATACAACTTGCTTTTAACCCAATTTTATGCTTTACCTTTATCACAAAAATTCGTAGTTTTTTTACCTACAATAATACAAATAATAAATTTTGTTATAATGCTAACCTCAGGGTTTGTTGCTAATAAAATTTACTATAAAAATTGCTGTTCAAAAATAAAAAAAATAAAAGTCATTTGCAAAGATGATAAAAAATTATATGACCAAAAAATAAATAAATTTGGCGGAGTAAATTTTAAGATTATACCTTTTATCTTAATCTGCTATGTAATAATCGAATATTTACCTAGATTTTTAATATAAAGATTACAATTTGGAGTTGATTTTTTGAGTATACTTGTTACTGGTGGAACAGGCTACATTGGCAGTCACACGTGCGTCGAGTTGATTAATGCCGGACATGATGTAATTGTTTTGGATAATTTTTACAACAGCAACGTTTGTGTCGCTGACAAAATAAAAAAGATTACCAATAAAGCTATAAAAATATATCCGGGAGATATTCGTGATTTCAAGCTTTTAGAAAAAATATTTTCCGAAAATCAAATAGAATTTGTCATTCACTTTGCCGGATTAAAATCTGTAAGCGAATCGTGCGAAAAACCTTTGCTTTACTTTGACAATAATGTCAATGGAACGATAAATCTTTGTAATATTATGCAAAAATTCGCCGTAAAAAATTTAATATTCAGCTCATCAGCCACAGTGTATGGAAACTCTTCAAACGCTCCATACAAAGAAGCTATGCCGACAGGACAAGTCTGCAATCCTTATGGCCGTACAAAATATTTCATCGAAGAAATTTTAAAAGACATCTATGCATCTGACAAAAGCTGTAATATAACTATTTTAAGATACTTTAATCCAATTGGTGCCCACGAAAGTGCCCTTTTAGGCGAAAATCCTCTCGGTATACCAAATAATCTTATGCCTTATATCGCTCAAGTTGCTGCCAATAAACTTCCACTTTTAACCGTATTCGGCGATGATTACAATACCCCAGATGGCACCTGTATCAGAGATTATATTCATGTAGTTGACTTAGCTAATGGTCACCTAAAAGCTTTAGAAAAAATGCAAAGTGCTACGGGCAGGTTTGATATTTTTAACCTAGGAACAGGTAAAGGCTACAGTGTTTTAGAATTAATAAATACCTTCGAAAAAGTATCCGGTAAAAAAATTAACTATAAAATAGGCTCAAGGCGTGCAGGAGATTTGCCTGTAGTTTATGCAGATACTCAAAAAGCTGAAAAAGAACTCGGCTTTAAAGCTAAATTTGATATCGAAAAAATGTGTTTAGACTCATGGAATTGGCAAAAACAGAATTAAGCTTCATTTCATAATATTTTAGCTTATTGCAGATTCTATTACCGATTTTAATTTATCCAATCCCTCTCCTTTTACTGCTGAAAATACAATAAACTCGACATTTTCAAATGGAAAATTAACTTTTAAATCTGCTAAATACTCTTCTCGTTGAGTTTTATTCAGTTTATCACTCTTTGTTAATACGATAATAAAATTAAAATCTTTTTCTATTAAAAATTTAAGCATATTAATGTCATCTACTGTTGGTTTATGTCTCATGTCAATAATCTGAACCACTAAAGAAATATTTCTGCCACTATTAAAATATCCCTCAACTAGCTCAGACCACCTTGCCTTTTCTTGTGCAGAAACTTTTGCGTAACCATAGCCAGGCAAATCAACTAGTTTTAAATTTTCATTTACTGCATAAAAATTTATCGTACCGGTTTTGCCCGGCTTGGAACTTACTCTCGCCAATGATTTCCTGTTTATTAATTTATTTATCAGTGACGATTTTCCCACATTCGAGCGCCCTGAAAATACTATTTCTTTACAAATCGAATTCCTTAGTTGATTTTTCTTTCCAAAAGATGCTTCAAAGATTGTGTTATTAAAATTCATAAAAACCTCTTTTACTCAATTAAAATAATTTTTCCGTTATATAAAATGACTGCAACATAAAGTTACAGTCAAATTTTTTTGCTTATCAAGAAACAAAACTTTTACCTTTATTTGATTTATTTTTTACCATAATATTAAACGGAACACGATTTTCATTTCTAATAATTTTCGCTTTTTCATTGTCAGTAACAGTTTTTTCAGTTATTATGACTTTTTCAACTGTATGGTCACCGGGAACTTCGTACATTAATTCTGATAAAATGTCTTCCATAATCGCGCGCAAACCTCTTGCACCGGTGTTTCTATCAAGAGCTTTTTGTGCCACAGCCTCTAATGCTTTATCTTCAAAATCAAGCTCAACCTTGTCAAGTAAAAATAGCTTTCTATACTGTTTCAACACTGAATTTTTAGGCTCTTTTAATATTCTTATTAAAGATTCTTTATCAAGTCCATTAAGAGATGTAATTACTGGTAATCTACCAATTAGTTCCGGAATTAATCCATATTTTACTAAATCGTGCGGCAAAACATCTTTCATCCAACTTGTCGAATCCAACTCTTTTTTAGTTTTCACGTCGGCACCAAAGCCCATACTTGATGAACCCATTCTTTTTTCAACAATTTTTTCAAGCCCATCAAAAGCTCCTCCACAAATAAACAGAATATTCATTGTGTCAATATGAATAAATTCTTGCTGAGGGTGCTTTCTGCCTCCCTGCGGAGGAACATTTGAAACCGTACCCTCAAGAATTTTCAGCAAGGCTTGTTGAACACCTTCTCCGCTAACATCTCGAGTAATTGAAGGATTTTCTGATTTTCTTGCAATTTTATCGAGTTCATCAATATAAATTATTCCTCGCTCTGCCCTCTCAATATCGAAATCAGCTGCCTGAATAAGTCTTAAAAGAATATTTTCAACGTCTTCACCAACATACCCCGCTTCGGTCAGAGTTGTCGCATCTGCAATTGCAAAAGGAACATTTAGTGCCTTGGCAAGTGTTTGTGCCAAAAGAGTTTTTCCTACACCTGTTGGACCAAGCAATAAAACATTACTTTTCTTCAGCTCAACTTCATCATTTTTATCATCGGCTCCAAAATATATCCTTTTATAATGATTATAAACAGCTACAGAAAGCGCGATTTTTGCCGTTTCTTGACCAATAACATATTCGTCCAATATAGCTTTTATCTCTTTTGGCCTAGGAAGTTTAATTTCTTCTTGAGTATTTTTACCATTTTTTAATGAATCCGTACCTTTTTTTAAAAACTCGTCTTCCAGTATAGACATACACAAAGAAACACATTCATCACAAATGTAAACACCAGGTCCAGCAATAAGTTTGGTGGCTTGCTCTTGAGGTTTATTGCAGAATGAACAACAAACTTTTTTCTCTCTGCTTTCATCCTTGTTAGACATAATATCACCAATTCCTATCTTTTATAAATAACCTGATCAACAATGCCGTAATCCTTAGCTTGAGCCGCTGTCATAAAATTATCACGCTCGGTATCTCTTGCAATAACCTCCAGTGGCTGACCAGTTTTTTCTGATAATATTTCATTTAATCGTTTCTTAGTTTGAATAATATGGTCAGCATGAATCATAATGTCTGTTGCCTGACCTTTTGCGCCACCACTTGGTTGATGAATCATAATATCGCTATTAGGCAATGCAAAACGCTTTCCTTTTGTGCCAGCTGCCAACAAAAATGCTCCCATACTAGCTGCTAATCCCATACAAATTGTAGAAACGTCGCACTTTATATACTGCATAGTGTCATAAATTGACAATCCATCTGTAACCGAGCCCCCAGGGCTGTTAATATATAAACTGATATCCTTTGATGGGTCTTGCCCCTCTAAGTATAACAATTGCGCAACAATTAAACTTGCCGTTGTATTGTTAACTTCTTCCGTAAGCATTATTATTCTATCATTCAATAAGCGTGAATATATGTCATAAGAGCGCTCACCTCGACTGGTTTGCTCCACAACATATGGTATTGATATCATTTTTGTATCATTAAAATATTTATTCAAATGAACCCCTCCATTAAATAAACAGGCATTTAAGATGATTAACAGTATTTATTAAATTTATTCAAAATTTACAAACTATTTGCTAACACAATTTTCACGCAGAAAATCCACAGCTTTTTCAGCAGCAATATCTGCTAATAAGTCTTTTTCTTTTACAATTTCTTTAATTTTTTCTATATCAACTTTGTATTGTTCAGCAAAAGATTTGTATTTTTCTTCAAGTTCTTCTGGCGTAGCAGAAATATTTTCAAGTTCAGCAATTTTATCAAGGGCCAAACGTAATTTAACCTGACGTTCAGCTTGTGGTCTAAATTGAGATTTAAATGCACTATTATCTAAACCAGTATATTTCATATAGGAATCCAAGGTTAATCCCTGAGATTGTAATTTATATGCAAAATCTCGCATAATGTCCTCAACTTTGTTTTCAAACATAGCTTCTGGAATTTCTGCCTTTAAAAGTTCTATAACTTTGTCAATCATTTGGTCATCGGCATCCATATCAGATTCTCTTTGTTTTAAGTCTAGAAGTTGTTTTTTTACGGATTCTCTATATTCAGCCAAAGTATCAAATTCACTGACATCTTTTGCAAATTCATCATCAAGCTCAGGTAATTCACGGTTTTTAATTTCATGAAGTTTAATTTTAAAAACTGCAGGCTTGCCTGCTAAAGATGCTTCTTGATATGACTCTGGGAAGGTAACATTAACTTCAAATTCTTCTCCTTGATTATGTCCAATCATCTGGTCTTCAAAACCAGGAATGAACTGACCGCTACCAAGTTTTAAGCTGTAATTTTCAGCTTCACCGCCTTCAAAAGCTTTTCCATCAACAAAGCCTTTAAAGTCAAAAACAGCAATGTCACTTTCCTGAGTGCTTCTACCTTCAACGGTAACCAAACGAGAATTTCTTTCTCGGACCCTGTCAATCTCTTTATTTATATCATCTTCGGTAACTTCAACAGGTTTATGTTCTACTTCGATACCTTTATAGTTTTCAATTTCAACTTCTGGTTTAACCGTAACAACAGCCTTAAAGTCAAAACCATCTTTGCCGATTTTTACAACATCAAAATCTATTTTGTCATTTATAACATCCAAGCCAGCCTCGTCAATAGCATCTTGCAAAGCACTCGGATAAATACCATTAACCGCATCTTCATAAAAAACATTTTCGCCGTAATATTTTTCAATAAAAGCTCTTGGAGCCTTACCTTTTCTAAAGCCTGGAACAGAAATTTTTTTAACATTCTTTTTGAAAGCCTTATTTACAGCTTTTTCAAAATCCTCTGCAGCAATTTCAATTTCCAATTCATAACGATTCGTTTCAACTTTATTTGATGATTTTAAACTCATTTTTATCCTCCTGAAAAATGCAAATATCTTTATAATTATAACACAAAAAAAATAATTTTTCTACAAATTTATAAAATAAATTATTAAAAGACTAAAACCGGCACAAAACCCACCTGGTCACTGGATATCATGTGAAAGTCTATTCCGTTGTGAAAACCAGTAATGGCTTTTTTACCAATTTGCTTGCCATGAATATGCCCATAATAACATTTTTTTATTTTGTACTCTCGCAAAACATTTATTATTTCGGTACACTCATATCCAGAAAACACTGGTGGGTAATGCAAAAACACGATAACTTCACGGTCAAGTTTTCTGGCCTGCTCAATTGACATTGTAAGCCGGCCTACTTCACGGTTTAAAATTTTTACATCCTCCTGAGTACTGCAGTCATATGACCATCCTCTTGTACCACAAACTGCAAAATTTTCCACTACCTCTGCTGAGTTAAATAATATTGAAATAGACTTAAAATTATTCTCTTTCAAATATGCCTCTATTTTCTTTCGAGTCGTCCACCAATAGTCATGATTTCCTTTTAAAAAAATTTTCCTGCCAGGTAACGATTCAATAAATGAAAAATCTTTAAAAGTTTGCTCTAACCGCATTGCCCAAGAAATGTCTCCAGCAATTACAACTGTGTCCTCACTTTTTACCGTACTTCTCCAATTTTTATCAAGTCGCTCAATGTAATTATCCCAACCGCCAAAAATATCCATTGGTTTATCTGTTCCAAGCGATAAATGTAAATCTGCTATCGCATAAAGCGACATCGCGTGCCCTCCAATCAGCCTAACTTTTCGAAAAAGTTAAAAGCATTATTAAAAAATATATCTTCAACTAAATTTTCACTGTAATTATGCCTTAAAAACAATTCATACAGACTCCCCATAGACTCTATTCCAGAAATTCCATCTGGCATATCTGTTCCATCAAAATCCGTCCCGATGCAAACGGCCTTTTCTCCACCATGCGACAAAAAATAATCCGCGTGCTTTATTATATCATAAGCCGACGCCTTGCTACTATCATTTTTTAAAAAATCTCTTGCAAAATTAAGCCCAACCAAACCTCCCCTCGATTTAATAATATCAAACTGTTCATTTGTAAGATTTCTTCTGTGTTGACAAACGCTTCGAGAATTAGAATGGCTCGCAACAAATGGAGCTGTAACAGCATTCGCGACATCGAAAAATAAATTATCGCTTGCATGAGATATATCAATCGCAATCGAAAGTTCCGTCATACGTTTTACAACATTTCTGCCAAACTCAGTGAGTCCGTTCGGTTCAACTGCTAGCGAACCACCCCCGACTTCGCAATGGTCATTCCACGTCAAAGTCATCATTTTAACACCACATTCATTTAAATAGTCCAAATTAGCAAGGTCTCCAGCTAAAACTGCCCCGCCTTCTACTGTTAAAATTGCTGCACATTTGTTTTTTTCTGTTGTATTTTTTATCTCGTCTGCGGTTTTGCACTGACATATCATATCAGAATTTCTGTTTATTTCTTCGTCAAACTTTTTTTTGGCACGTTTAAAAAGTGCAACTGCGTTGGCTTTTCTGCATTCATCAGGAATCCAAACCGCAAAACACTGTGCCCAACTTTTATACTGATTTCCCCTTAATACAGACAAATAATAATCGTTATTAATTATGCTTCCATTTTCCTCCAACGCGCGATACAATGTGTCGCAGTGTAAATCAAAAAGTTTCAAAAAAATCAACTCCATCAAAAGCATTTTCTATATGATTAATCTCTTTTATTTTACAAATTTTTTTATCAAACAAGATGGCAATCACATCAAATCTCGGCTGTAGTGTCACATTATTTTCTGTTAAATATATCATCGCAGTTTTTATAATTTTTTTCTGTTTAAATTTGTCGACCGCTTCAAAAGCTGAAAATTTTGTACTGGTATTTCTTGTCTTTACTTCAATAAACACAATATATTTTTCTTTTTTAGCAATTATATCAATCTCGCCAAATTTACTGTGGTAATTTCGAACAATAATTTTGTAGCCTTTATTTTCAATATAAGAAATCGCTAAATTTTCGCCCTTTTTGCCTATATCTGTACTTTTAAGCATAATTATTTATTCACCTAAAATTTTCTTTAAAAAGCTTTTTCTATGTATTTCACATGGGCCATACTTCTTTATTAAATCAATATGCATTTTTGTCCCATAACCCTTGTGTTTTTCAAAGTTGTACTCGGGGTACTTTTTGCTTAAATTTTTCATAAGTCTGTCACGTTCAACTTTAGCCAAAATCGAGGCTGCAGCGATCGATGCCGATAAGGAATCGCCTTTTACAATCGTCTGCGTTGAAATTTCCAACTCAGGACTTTTATTACCATCTACCAAAACAATGTCCGGCTTCAAATTCAGCTTCGCCACAGCTCTTTTCATTGCTAAAAAAGTCGCATTCAATATGTTAATTTCGTCGATTTCGTGCTCTGTTGCAAATGCGACAGCGTACGTTAACGCCAGATTTTTTATCTTATCGTATAAAATCTCTCTTTTTTTTTCGCTTAACTTTTTAGAATCGTTAAGGCCATCGATCATCAAATTCTGAGGCAAAATTACTGCAGCTGCAAAAACAGGACCAGCCAAAGGACCCCTTCCAGCCTCGTCTACCCCACAAACTACATGATATCCGTTATTTCTCGCTTCGTTTTCGTAAAAAAGCCAATCTTTTTCCATAATAATAAGTCCTCAAATTTAATCCAGTGTTATTCGTCCTAATTTTGTGCTTCTAAACTCATCTAAAAGCATTATCGAAGCTCTTTCAGTATCAATTTCTCCTCCAGAAACAAGCATTCCACGTTTTTTGCCGATAATTTTTAAAATTTCTTCTCCAGACTTTTCATTCAAATCCAAATTTTCAAGCTTGTACCGCTGCACTAAGTTTGTACGGTAATTTTCATTCAAAAGCTCCAAAAGCCTAATCGCAAGCTGTTCGACGTCCATAATTTGGTCTTTAATCGCACCTGTAAAAGCCAACTTTTCTCCTACCGTCATATCGTCAAATTTGGGCCACAAGACTCCAGGAGTATCCAGCAACTCTACATTTTTAGAAATTGTAAACCACTGATTGCCTCGTGTAACTCCTGGTCTGTCCTCAACTTTAGCTTTTTTGCCACCAGAAAGCCTATTTATAAATGAAGATTTTCCAACGTTAGGCACGCCAACAACCATAACCTTTAAACTTTTGTTAATGCCTTTAACTTTTGCTTGTTCAATTTTTTCTTTAAGAATACTTTTTATTGTCGGAACAAACAAATTTATGCCTTTTCCCGATTTGCTATCAACAGAAATCGCAAAAATATTTTGTTTTTTATAAAAGTCTATCCACTCGCAAGTCTTATTATGGTCGGCCATGTCAGATTTATTTAAAATAATTATTCTTGGCTTTCTTTGGAGCAGCTCATCTAAATCCGGATTCCTGCTGCTTTGCGGAACTCTGGCATCAACTATTTCAGCCGCTATATCCATAAGCTTTAAACTTTCGACGATTTTTCTTTTTGTCTTAGTCATATGGCCAGGAAACCATTGAATTGACTGTATTTCACTCATAAAAAATTTCCTCCTTTAATCAAAATCCAATACACAAGCAAAAAACAACTTCAAGATAAATAATACCACAAAAAAAGAGACTTTATAAGTCTCTTTTTTATAAAACTAATGTTTTACTTAGAAAAGTCTGATTCTGTCAAGCGGCCAATTAATTGCAAATGCTCGTCCATAAATTTTATTATGGCTTACAAGTCCAATAACTGAATACCGGCTGTCCGCAGAATGATTTCTATTATCTCCCAAAACTATAACATGACCTTCTGGCACAGTAATTAAGACATTATTAGGAATTGCTCCATCTCCCCGAGAAACCGTTGGTTCGTAAATATAATCTTCATTTAGAACCTGCCCATTAACATAAACCTCATGATTATCATAATCAATTTTAAAAGTATCCCCAGGTGTTGCAATTACACGCTTTACGATATTTTTATTCAGCCTTTCATTTGAGTCAATCGTAACAATGTCGCCTTTTTGAGGGGTATACATAAATTTATTTATCAACAATTTGTCACCATCATGCAAAGTTGGCAGCATTGATTCTCCAGAAACAGTAAAAAACATTATAAAAATCGTTATAAAAAAACAAACAGAAAACGCAAAAAAGAGTGAACTTCCCCACTCAAAAGTTTCTTTAACCGACCTAGAAACGTTTTCATTGTCCATAGAGCCTTTAATAATTAACCCATTTGACTTGCTTTCCATAAAAATACCTCCATATTTTTCATAAAACATGAATTTTGCAAAACAAATACAGATAAAAAAAGGGACATAAGCCCCTTAATTTAACGAATTTTTTCTTTAACTTTAGCAGCTTTACCAAGTCTATTTCGCAAATAATAAAGCTTGCTTCTACGGACTTTACCATATCTGATAACTTGAACATTTTTAACATTTGGCGAGTGAAGCGGAAAAATTCTTTCCACACCAACACCATAAGAGACTCTTCTCACAGTAAATGTTTCGGCCACACCGCTACCCTTGCGAGCAATAACAGTACCCTCGAACATTTGAATTCTTTCTCTATCTCCCTCTTTAATATTCACGCTCACCCTAACAGTATCGCCGATATTAAACTCAGGTAATTCTGTTTTAATAGAACCTTGTGAAATAATTTTTAAAGCGTCCATATTTATCCTCCAAAGTGTAAAACAGTCTTGCAAACTGCAGCGGACTGCCTGTTTAAATATATAGCGTAAAGCTACAATTTAAATCCCGCCAGTAAGTAAACTTACTTGCGGCAATTAAATATGGAAGTATTATAACACACAAAAATAGATTTTGCAACAATTTTTTTCTTGGATAGCCTTATATAAATTGTTTTCATTGACTTAGCCTTTATTCAAAATTTAAATTTAAAAATGAAAAATCCAATAACACATAGACTAATGTTATTGGATTACACTACATGCCCATACTATATTGCACGGCACTTGGCGCTTTTTGAACTATTTTCCCAGCTGTTCCAAAATCATATTGGCACAAACATAAACATTTCCGCCGCCCATAGTTAAGATTAAATCTCCTGGTTTAGCAATTTTTTGAATGCAGTCGGTAATTTCTTCAAAAGTTCGTAAACAAATGCAGTTTTCTAATTTTTCAGCCAAGTCTTCAGAATAAATATTAAATGTGTTAACCTCTCGAACGGCTAAAATTTCGGATAAAACCGTAATATCTGCTATAGATAAAGCCTTAGCAAATTCGTTAAGAAATGTTGCAGTGCGAGAATAAGTGTGCGGCTGAAATACAGCAATTACACGATTAAATCCCATTCGGGAAGCGGCAGTTAAAACTGAAGTTATCTCTGTTGGGTGATGTGCAAAGTCATCCGCAACAGTAATACCGTTTGGTCTGCCCAAAATTTCAAACCGACGATGTACACCGGTAAATTCATGCAAAGCTTTTGCAATGTCGTCAGGTTTAACTTTTAAATAATGAGCTATAGCTGCAGCCGCAACTGCATTGTGGATGTTATATTTTCCAGGAACGGATAATTTTATATCGACAATTTTTTCGCCGTTCTTCATTAAAGTAAAACTTGGAAAGGCAACATTTTTCTCGGAGATATTTTCCGCATAGTAGTCGTTGCACTTAGATTCTCCAAAAGTTATAACGGGAACGCTTGCATTTTTAGTTGCGAGGACAGAATTTTTGTCGTCACCGTTTATAACTATGAGTTCGGTGGCCTTTAAAGCAAATTTATTAAATGATTTTATAACATTTTCGAGGGTTCCAAAGTAATCAAGATGATCAGCTTCGATATTTGTAACTACCGCGATAGAAGGTGTAATTTGTAAAAAAGAATCTACATATTCACAGGCCTCACAAATAATTGTATCTGAATTTCCACAACGACTGTTTCCATTTATAAAAGGCAGTTTTCCTCCGATTATAGCACTAGGGTCTTTTTGCGCCATGGTTAAAATTTGAGTAATCATGGCTGTTGTGGTAGTTTTTCCGTGCGTACCGGAAATTGCGATAGTATTCCTATATTTAGCGCATAAAAGTCCGAGCATAACTGAGCGCTCGATGCATGGAATACCTTTGTGGGTAGCGGCGATTCTTTCCACATTATCTTCTTTTATGGCCGCAGAATACACAACAAGTTCCGCATTTTCTATATTTTTAGCATCATGCTGAGTGTAAACTTTAATTCCGCGGTCGATAATTCTCTGCAAAGTATCGGAGATATAATTGTCGGAACCAGAAATATGGTAGCCGTTATGAAGCAAAATTCCGACCATAGGACACATTCCGGAACCGCCGATCCCAATAAAATGTATATTTTTAACATTATCTAAAAGATTTTGAATGTTATTCAATTTAAGGGCACCTCTTATCAAAATATTATTATATAATAATTATTATATTGCGAAAATGCTTATAAATAAATAGTTTTTTAATGTTTTATTTATAAAAAGTCAATTTGTAGCAATGAAAGCCTGCCATTCATATTATGTCATGAATGTTGGAGGGAATAAAAATATGATTTATATAAATACTTTCGCAATAATCGGAGGAGACAATAGGCAGATAGAAATGGCAAAAAGCATTTTATCAGACGGCTATAATATTTGTACAGTTGGCTTTGAAAATGCTGAATTATTAAATAAAACGATAAAAAAAACGAGCTTAGATGATGCAATAAAAAACAGTAAATATATGATCTTGCCGTTACCGGCAACAATAAAAAATAACTATTTAAATGCTCCATATTCAAAAGAAAAAATAAAAATAGATGACACATTTGCGCAAAAAATACATGGGAAAAAAGTATTTTGTGGAATCGCAAAAAAATTAATTTTAACAAGCGAAATTTGGAAGGATATAGACTTACGTGACTATTCAAAAAGAGAAGAGTTTGCGGTAAACAATGCCGTTCCTACAGCTGAAGGTGCATTGGAAATAGCACTGCATGAATTTAATGGCACAATAAATGGCTCAAAATGTTTGATTGCAGGCTTTGGAAGAATAGGAAAAGTTTTGAGTAAAATGTTAAATGCAATAGGTGCAAAAGTGACTGTAAGTGCTAGAAAACCAGAAGATTTAGCCTGGATAAATCTTCTGGGGTATGAAGCAATATTAACAAGTGAATTAGCTGCAAGAGACAATTTTGACATTATTTTCAATACAATACCAGAATTAATTTTTGACGCTCAAGCATTAGCAAAAACGGCGCAACAATCAATCATAATTGATTTGGCTTCGCTTCCAGGTGGAGTCGATTTTGAAGCAGCAGAGAGATTGAAAATTAAAGCAATAAGAGCCTTGGCGCTGCCAGGAAAAGTTGCACCAAAAGCATCAGGAGAAATTATAAAAAACACAATATATAATATGATTGAGGAGGGATGATTTATGGGAGAAATGGAAATCAAAGTAGGTTTTGCAATGAGTGGTTCATTTTGTACCTTTTCAAAAGCAATTCCTCAAATGAAACTATTGGTTGATTCAGGGTACGAAGTTTTGCCAATTATGTCTGAAACAGCGTATTCAACGGATACAAGATTCGGAAAAGCGGAGGATATTCATAAAGAAATCGAAAATATATGTGGAAAAAAAATAATGCATACTATAGAAGAAGTTGAACCAATTGGTCCAAAAAAAATGACAGATATCATGATTATTGCACCTTGCACGGGAAATACTTTAAGTAAACTTGCAAATTCCACAATAGACACAGCAGTAACAATGGCAGCAAAGTCACATTTAAGAGGTCAAAAACCACTTTTGATTGCACTTTCGACAAATGATGGATTATCTGGCTCAGCAGAAAATATGGGAATTTTGCTTAACAGAAAAAACATATATTTTGTGCCAATGTCTCAAGATGACCCAATAAAAAAGCCCAATTCGTTAGTGGCGCATTTTGACCTTATAATCCCATCAATAGGATCGGCAATTATGGGATATCAAATACAACCAATCTTTCGATGATTAACGTTATAGGATGTTGATTACATCGCTTTTTTTGATTTTATATGATATAATTTTTTATAATGCAATAAAAAAGGACTGATACGATGAAAATATTAGCAATAGGCGATGTAGTGGGGAGTATAGGTTGTGAATTTTTAAGAGAACAACTTCCAAAAATAAAAAAATTATACGAAATAGACTTGGTTATTGCAAATGGAGAAAACTCTGCTGATGGCAATGGAATAACTCCGTTTTCAGCAAATTATCTATTTAAAAGCGGCGTGGATGTTATAACTACAGGGAATCATACGTTTCGAAGAAGAGAAATTTACCCTAAGTTCGAAGAAGAGCCTCATTTAATAAGGCCAGCAAATTTCCCATCAATTGACACTCCAGGCAGTGGAATCTGTACTCTGGATATGCTAAAAAATAAAGTTATTATTATTAATCTTATGGGCACAATATTTATGGAAAGCATCGACTGCCCGTTTAAAACGATTGATGGGATATTTAAAAAAATTGACAAAAATGCGATAATTATTGTAGATTTTCATGCGGAAGCCACATCAGAAAAAAGAACATTAGGGTATTATTTAGATGGGAAAGTTTCTGCTTTTTTCGGCACACACACCCATGTGCCAACCGCAGACGAATGTATCTTTCCGAAAGGAACCGGTTACATTACGGATGTAGGCATGACTGGTGTAATAAACTCAGCGTTGGGAGTAAAATTTGAACTGGTGATAAAAAAATTAAAAACGAAAATGCCAGTTAGATTTGAAAACGCTACTGGAAAGTGCAAGTTGGATTGTATAATTTTTGACATCAATGAAAACACTAAAAAAACACAGCATATAAAAAGATTAACAGTTAATGGCTAGTTTCGCACTGAAAAATAAATAAATTTTGCAAAATAAAACAGTAATTATAATAAAAATTTTAGCAAATAATAAAAAATAAAAAGAAGTTTAAATAAAAACTTTACGAAAACACAAAATATTATAATTTTTATTTAAAAACCTATTGCAAAATATCAAAATTGCATATATTATAATAAATGCAGACGTAATATATAACTAAAAATGGAGGATTGAATATGGAAATTCTAAAAGTTTCGTCAAAGTCGGCTCCAAATTCTGTTGCGGGCGCTATTGCAGGCGTCATACGCGAGCATAGTTCAGTTGAGATTCAAGCAGTTGGAGCAAGTGCAGTAAATCAAGCAATAAAAGCTATCGCAATTGCAAGAGGATATTTGGCACCTACCGGTGTTGAATTGATTTGTATACCAGCGTTTGTAAATGTTACTATTGATGGCGAAGACCGCACAGCGGTTAAACTTATAGTTGAAACAAAATAATTTTTGACTAAAAAATTACCCGCACTATACCGCGCGGGTTGCTTATTTATCAACTCGGAGCTCAGAAACCTTGAGTTCCGAGTTTTTATTTACAGTATGGAATACGGCACTGCATTCAATTGAATTGTCCTTATAAATTTGATTTGCATTGCACATAATATTTACTAGGTGATATTATGTATAAACGGATTTTAATATTTTTCTCTATGCTTATGATTTCTTTAGGGTTTGCTGTATTAAACACATATAAAATTTCGAGAGGAGAAATACTTTGCGATGCAGCCGCCAGGCAAAGTTCTTATAAATTGAAGGTAGCTGCCATGAAGGGCAACATATATGATTGTAAAAAAAAGCCACTTGTTGGTGTAGACAGTGAAACATTTATTTCTGTAACGCCTGAAATTAATACACTTAACGTTTTGTCTCAAATTTTATCTGAAGATGAAAAAAATTTTGCATTTGAAGAGATTAAATCTGGTAAGCCGTTTGTAATGAAACTGTCAGACGAAAGACAGTTGATAGCCAAAGGCGTCAATACTTTCAAGGTGCCAAAAAGATATTCGAAAGACCAATTAGCACCGCACATAATAGGCTATTTGGACAATGATATGCAGGGAGTATGCGGAATTGAAAAATCCTTTAATGATTTTTTAAACAGTGCTAAAGGAAGTATTTTTGTAAAATACAAGGTTGATGCGCTTAATAGGCGTATACCCGGAGAAAGCAGTGTCGTTGATAATACAATGTATAAGCATAGTAAGGGTGTCGTCCTGACTATTGACGAAAAGCTGCAAAAAATAGCAGAACTTGCAGCGCAAAAATATATAAAAAAAGGCGCAGTTGTTATAACAGAAGTTCCAAACTGTGAAGTTCGCGCTTGTGTAAGTATGCCGACTTTTTCGCCAACAAATGTTGTTGAAGTATTAAATGATGACAATGCACCGCTTTTAAATAGAGCATTGTTGCCGTACAATATAGGTTCTGTATTTAAATTGGTAACAGCTGCCGCAATTTTAAATGAAAATAAAAATCCAGATGAAATGTATAATTGCATAGGAAATTGTAAAGTTGATGGCCATGAATTCCATTGCTTTGACAATAAAGGGCACGATTTAGTAAATTTAGAAAAAGCTGTAGCACTTTCGTGTAATACGTACTTTATAGAAAAGGCCTTGGCTATTGGCGGAGAAAAAATACTTGATTTAGCAAAAAAGTTAGGTTTTTCAAAAGAGTTTGAATTAGCTCCGGGAATTATCTCTAAAGCTGGAGTCTTACCAACTTTAGAAAATTTATCCAATAACAGAGTGATCGCCAATTTCTCTTTTGGTCAAGGAAAACTTTTAGTAACTCCAGTACAAGTTGCGGTACTGATAAATACTATCGCTTCAGGAGGGCTTTATTGTGAGCCTAAGTTGGTTGAGGGACTCGTAAACGAAAATTTGAATTATATTCAAAAAACGGCAAAACCGAACTTGACACGAGTTTTGTCTAAAGAATGTGCGCAAAATTTAATTCAATATATGAAAGCCTCCGTTGAATACGGCACTAGTATACGAGGCAAACCGGATGAAGGCATGGCTGCAGCGAAAACAGGAACGGCTCAGACTGGAATAAAGGCAACCGATCATTCGGTGATTCAAGCCTGGTATGCAGGAATTTTTCCTGCAGATAAACCTAAATATTCAATAATAGTTTTTGCTGAAGATGCAAAAGGTGGAGGAGAAAGCTGTGGCCCTGTATTTAAAAAAATTGCACAAGAGATTTTTTATAATGTTTTGAAAAATCGTTAAGTAGATTATTAAATTTTTATTATCTGGTTTGTAAACTCAAAACCACACATTTGAACTTTTGGCAGCATAAGATTATATAAATCAAACGCTCTCGCTTCAGTTTCTAAAAAAGTCATCGCAGCATGATTATTTTCAAGTTTTTTTATCTCAGAAATTTTTGTTACTATGGGCAACGTAGATTTATTTTTTGCAATTTTTAAAATTTCCTTTCCTTTTTCATTAAAGCCAAGAACTTTTATATATTGTGGTAAAAAGTTAAAAATTTCTTTGTTTATGTCTAAAAAAGCTGACAATAAAATTCGCTGAATACGGGCCTGTGTGTATCGTTTGCTTTTTATTTGAGCAAAAACTTCTTTTACAGAGGTCGAGTTTTGAACAGATTTATAAATCTTGTTTTCCATACCTTCTGTTACATCCGCAATTTGTAAAAAATCTGCAGGTCTCATGCATCTAAGTTTTGCTAAAAAAGCTCGCTCACAGTTTAAAATTTGAGCTGGTGCAAAGCCTTTCTTCACTTCTCTATTTAAAATTTCATAAGCACTTTTGGGCATAAAATTACTGATTTTTTCATTATTAATGAGCATTTTGCGCAAAAGAGTAGAATTCGCAAAATTTCCCACGTTATAATTACTGTTGTGCGAACAACTTTTGCGCAAAACCGGCATAAGCGCTACTTTAGAATTTAACCGATTTAGACTTTTTATATACTCTACCGCTAAAATGTTATTCGAAGTGGAAAGTAGTTCTGCCAAATCTTCGCCAAAGAGTATTTTTATAGCTTTGCATCGTGCATTCGCAAATGAAACTCCCTGCTTTAAAAATTGTTTCGTGAGGTTTATGACTTCATAAGAACTGGAAATTTGTGCAGCTTCTTTTAAAATATTTATGTCATCATTTTCACAGCCAAAACTTAAAAAATTGATACAATTAAGAGAATTAACAAGAAAAACTGCGCCTAACGCAAACTTTTCTGCATTTGCAATTGAATATGGTATAGGAAGTTCGATAATTAAGTCACAACCATTTTTTAAAGCGATTTCAGTTTTCGTATACTTAGAAATGATTGATGGAGTTCCACGTTGAGTGAAATTTCCACTCATAATAGCCACAACGTGTGTTGCTTTATTTTTGTAAATTTGCTCAATTTGATATTTATGTCCATTGTGAAAAGGGTTGTATTCACAAATTATTGCCGTTATATTCATAAAAACATCTCCGAGAAATTTGTTTTTGTTCAATATTCTTGACTTTTTCCCAATTATATTATATAATCATGAAAAAATTTTATCAAACGCAAAATGGAGGGTGTACATGAAAATACTTGTTGTAAATGCCGGAAGCTCTTCACTAAAATGCCAACTTATAGACATGTCTTATGAAATTGTTTTAGCTAAAGGAATTTGTGAAAAAATTGGACTAGAAAACGGAACTATTGTTTACGAAAATCATAAAGGCTATAAAAAAACTTTCTCAGAAAACTTTAAAAGTCACGAAGATGCGTTTATCTTTTTAAAAGATTTAATTCTGGATAAAGAAATCGGTGTTATAAACAATTTAAACGAAATAAATGCAATTGGCCATAGAGTTGTGCAGGGAGGAGCTGATTTTAATAAGCCGACTTTAATAGACGAAAAGCTGATTAATGCTATAAAAAGACTAATTCCTATAGCTCCACTTCATAACGGTGCAAACTTGCATGGAATATTAGTCTGTCGAGCACTTTTTGGTGAAAACTTCCCCCAAGTTGCAGTTTTTGATACAGCTTTTCACTCAACTTTGCCTGCCAAAGCATATATTTATCCGTTGCCTTATGAATTTTATGAAAAATACGGTGTTAGGAAATACGGATATCATGGAATTTCTCACTACTATGTCAGCAGAGAATGTGCGAAACTCTTGGATGAAGATATAAAAAACACCAAAATTATAACTTGCCACTTAGGTAATGGGGCGTCAATTGCTGCGATAAAAGGTGGCGAATCTATTGACACAACTATGGGATTTACTCCTGCAGATGGCTTTATAATGGGAACTCGCAGTGGTTCCTTAGATCCTGGAATTGTGACATTTATTTCTGAAAAAGAAAATTTATCTATGAATGAATTAAATGAAATTGTTAATAAAAAATCTGGACTATTGGGAGTCTCTGGTGTTTCAAATGACGCTAGAGAAATTTTAGCAGCAGCAAATCAAGGCAACAAGAGAGCTTTATTAGCACAAGAAATCCTTTGTTATCAAGTTATGAAAATTGTTGCATCGTACATTGCTGTTTTAGGAGGCTGTGATGCTATAGTTTTTACTGGAGGAATCGGAGAAAATAGATTTGAACACAGAAAAACCATTTGCAATTTACTTTCATTTATGGGGGCAAAAATCGATAGCAAATTAAATAAAAAGGCTATAAACGGTGAAAGAGCTCAAATCTCTGCAAAAGATTCTTCAATAAAAATTTTTGTAATTCCAACGAATGAAGAAATTGTCATTGCCAGAGAAACTTTTCTCAAAATGCAGAAATTTAATCAATAATATAAGCAGCTTTATGTGAAAATTGCTCACGCAAAGCTGCTTTGACCTTTAATAGTATTTGCACTATATTTTTAGAAATCTTTTTAATTCCGGAAATCTCCGCCGTTTGCGCTTTGCACCAACATTATGTTTAACTAAGATGGTGTCTTCCCCAATTATTTCAATATCGTCCCATTTTATTATGATATCATCTTCTCTGCCTAAAAGCCCACACCAGCGCAGTCTTCCATATATTACAATTGCAAGAAGTTTAGCGTCCTTTGTATCTATTTCCACATCGCTGACGCAACCAAGTCGCACACCAGTTTTTACATTTATTACTTCTTTATTTCTCATATCAACAACTCTGCACCTCATAAAAACCTCCTAACCAAAGCCAATTGACTTTAATTTTACCTAAATATATAATTAGATTATAAAATCAAAATGAGGAGAAAGACACGATGGAAAATGATATAATCAGATATAATCCGGAACCTAATACTGGTCTTTCTGACAAACAAATCTTGGACAGAAAAAATACTGGCCTTGTCAATAAAGATGTATCTATTCCCACAAAGACAATTCCTCGTATAATAAAAGATAATTTACTTACCTTATTTAATTTAATAAATTTTTTCTTGGCCGCTGCTATTATTTATGTCGGCTCCTTTAAAAATTTGCTGTTTATGGGGGTTGTTATATCTAACCTCATTATAAGTACATATCAAGAAATTCGTGCTAAGAAAACCGTAGATAAACTTTCGATACTTTCATCAAAAAAAGTAAATGCAATAAGAAATGGCACCTTGCAGCAAGTAAATATTGATGAGCTTGTTTTGGATGACGTTATCGAATTAGTGCAGGGCAATCAGGTTCCAGCTGATTGTAAAATTATATGTGGAAAATGTGATGTTAATGAATCTTTGCTTACAGGAGAATCTAATTCTATTTCGAAAAATGAGGGAAACTTGTTATTATCAGGAAGTTATCTTGTAAGTGGCAGATGTAAGGCTAAAATTGAGCATATTGGAAAATATAATTATGCCTCAAAAATTTCTAGTGGTGCTAAATATGTAAAAAAAGCAAATTCTCAGATAATGTCGGCATTTAACAAAATCATCTTAATCTTATCTGTGTTAATAATTCCGATAGGAATATTTTTATTTATGCATCAGCTAAAGCAAAATACTTTTGAAAATGCAGTTGTAAGCACGACAGCAGCTCTAATAGGAATGATTCCAGAAGGACTTATGTTGTTAGTGAGTACAGTTTTGGCGGTGAGCGTAGTAAGGCTCTCGAGGCATAAAGTTTTGGTTCAGGAGCTTTATTGCATAGAGACATTGGCAAGAGTTGACACTTTGTGCATAGATAAAACCGGAACTATCACTCAAGGAACCATGCGAGTTGAAGAGATTATTCCATATAAAAATGCTGATAAATCTGACGTTTATAAAGGTTTATCGATTATAGTAAACAACACCGAAGATACAAATCCAACATACTGTGCGATTAAAAATTTTGTAGATGAAAATAAAATCAGCTACAACAAAGCTGCGCAAATTGTTCCGTTTTCGTCAGAAAAAAAATGGTCAGGAGCCTACGTTAATGACCTTGGAAGTTATATAATGGGTGCTGCAGAGTTTGTTTTAGGCGAAAAAATTAAACTTATAGAAAAAGAGTTACAGCAATACAATAAAGAAAACAGAGTTCTTGTTTTAGCACACTCAAAAGATAAATTTACAGATAAAAATTTACCGAAAAATCTTGATTTGATGGGATTTATTTTGATAAAAGATGTAATTAGAGAAACTGCACCGGATACTTTAAAATATTTTTACGATCAGGGCGTTGACATTAAAATAATTTCCGGAGACAATATGCAAACTGTTTCTAATATAGCCAAGCGCGTTGGAGTTAAAAATTATGATAAATGCGTCGATGCAAAAACTTTAAAGACAAATGAAGATATTCAAAATGCGGTAAAAAATTGTTCTATTTTCGGAAGAGTTTCTCCAATGCAAAAAAAAGAAATAATTTGTGCGCTAAAGGAACAAGGACACACTGTAGCTATGACTGGCGACGGTGTAAATGATGTTTTGGCGCTAAAAGAAGCTGATTGCAGTGTAGTGATGGCAAACGGCAGCGATGCGGCAAGAAATGTTTCACAATTGGTGCTGTTAAATTCAGACTTTTCGTCAATGCCAAAAGTAGTTCTTGAAGGTCGGCGTTCGATAAATAATATTCAGCGCTCGGCATCATTATTTTTGGTAAAAACAATATACTCTACTTTGCTTGCGATATTATTCTTATTTTTCAATACTCCATACCCATTTATGCCCATTCAAATGACATTAACAAGTGTTTTCACAATAGGAATTCCATCATTCGTACTTGCTCTGGAACCAAACAAAAACCGAATAAGTGGAAATTTATTTTTTAACATAATAAGCAAGTCTCTTCCATGTGCACTGACTATAGTTGCATCGATTTTATCTATCATGGCACTGTCTGGAGTTTTAGGATTTAACTATACTGAAATTTCAACTTTATGCGTTATTTTGACTGGCTTTAATGGGCTTTCACTGTTGTTTAGCTTATGCAAACCTTTTAATAAGGTTAGAAAAGCGCTGTTTTCTTTAATGACAGGTACATTTGTAATTTGTTTAATATTTTTCACAAATTTATTTTCGTTATCAAATTTAAGTTTGAAACTAGTAATTGTAAGCGTTGTGCTTTGTTTTTTTGCAACATTCGTGCTCAGACTAATGTCGAAACTGATATTAAAATTTTTGTCGATATAATTGGCAAAAAATAAAAATTCGAACAAAATTTCGAAAATATAAAAAAATTATTGGCTAAAAAAGGGTAATAATGAAATAAATACCCGAGAAAACTTTCAACAATAAGGTGATATACAAAAACAGATGCAGATACGAAAATAAAAAATACAATTGCACTTTGATAAGCCAGGTTTCCTATGCCTCACAAAAGCGAACTGCAGAAAAGCAGGTAAGTTTGTTTTATAAATTTCGCTCATCTACCTAAGGTAAGCCACTTGACTAGACCACTATGTATTTACTTATTATAAAAATCACTTCACTGATTTTTTACGATTAATTACTGTAACACTGACTCACATATGCATTAAACTGCAAAAAGTCTACTCACATACAAAGCTAAACAAAATCTCTTATAATACTTTTTGTTAACTGCTTTTCTTTAACAATTTCGCACACAACTTTTTTATCAATTTTTTTTAATTATTTCTGATGCAGACTTATAAATACTATTCTCTGGAACAAAGCCTCTAACTGAACTAAGTGGATAAATATTACTATTTCTTCCAATAATAGTGCCTGGATTCAAAACTGTGTTACAACCGATTTCTGTGTAATCACCTATAACTGCTCCAAACTTTTTTAGCCCGGTATCGATTTTTTCTCCGTTATAAGCTACTTTAACTATACTTTTGTCTGATTTCACATTTGAAGTAATGCTACCAGCTCCCATATGTGATTTATATCCCAAGATTGAGTCTCCTATATAATTATAATGAGGTGCTTGAACTCCATCGAACAAAATCGAATTTTTTATTTCTGTAGAATTTCCTACTACAGCGTTTTTTCCAACTATAGCGTTGCCTCTAATATATGCACAATGCCTGATTTCAGCATATTCATCTACAATCAATGGGCCATTCAGGCATGCCGTCTTACTTACTTTCGCATTTTGGGCAATCCATATATCTTCCTTAACTTTTTCATATCTTTCTTCTGAAAGAATTTTTGTTAATTCTATTATAAATGATGAAATTTGTGGGATTATACTCCAAACTTCTTCATTGCTTATAAATAAGTCTTTTGCGATTGTGTTTTCTAAACTTAAAAATTTTATTGTCTTTGTTTGCATTATTATTTTCTCCCTAGCTTACTTAATAAGTTTAATTATAACAGTTGACATTTTAAAACTCAAGTTATATAATTTTTATGTAATTAATTTTTTATATTATAAATTTTTAATAAAGATTTCAATTTATTTTGATAATTTGTAAAAGTTATTTTATCAGAACTTTGTAAATAAATATTAATAGTTATATTATCTTTTATTATATACATAAACTTAATGCAACTTTATGTGCAAGAATAAAAATGGAAGATGGATTTATAAATATATAAATTAATAAAATACTAGTTAAACTTATAACAAAAGCAGTAGTTTTACTTAAGTTAATATTTAAAGTTATATATTTTTTTGTATTTTCAAAATAAATAATTTTTAAGAATCTGATATAATAAAAAGTACAGATAATACTTAATAATACACCAATAGTAGCTAATAAATAAAAATTATTTTCAATACATACAAAAAAAGAATAAAATTTAGCTAAGAAACCAGCCATTGGAGGAACACCTGCCATAGAGAACATAGTAATAATAAAACTCATACCTAAAGTTTTGTTATATTTGTATATATAGGATAAATCAGAAAGATATTTGATTTTATTATTAAAGTAAATATAAATACTCCAAATATTTAAAATAGATATAACATAAATAATAAAATAAACAAAAATACTTTGAATACCTTCAATAGTACCAGTAGTTATACCTAATAATATATAACCAATATGGGTCATAGAACTGAAAATTAAGAAACGTTTAATTTTGTATTGTTTAAATGCATTAAATGTAGCAACTACTAAAGATAAAATAATATTAATGATCATAAGTATTTGCCAAATTTCAATAAAATTATAGAAAACAATATCTAAGAATTTTATTAAAATTACTAATAAAGAAAATTTAGGTACAGAATTAAAGAATAAGGTAATAATGCTTGGAGTACCTTCATATACATCTGGAGCCCATACATTAAAAGGTACAACAGTTAATTTAAATAATAAACTTACATATATTAATATAAAGCTGAAAATTATTAATTTATTATATTGTGTAGTTAATAAGAAGATTGATAATTCTTTTAAATTAGTTAAACCTGTCATACCATATAATAAAGCTATACCTAATAATAATAAACCAGAGATTACAGAACCTAAAATAAAATATTTAAGACCTGCTTCTGAAGAATAAATATTATGTTTTTTTAAAGCAGTTATAGCATAAAAGCATAAACTTTGAAGTTCAATAACGATGTAATAATGTAATAAATCATTTGTATTTAATAATAAACAAATACTTAAAATAGAAATTTGGATTAATATTAAATATTCATAATTATTAATTTGATTATTTTTTAAATAATTATTAAAAGTTAAAGAACATAAAATTGCGATAAATAATATTAAAATTTTACCTAATTGAGTATAGTATGCAATAGTATATTGACCTAAAAATAAAATTCTAAAATTATTTAAATTTAAATAATATAATATAATTAAAATTACAAAAGAGAATATTATTAAATTATTAACAATACTTGTAATTATAGGGGTGTTATATTTTTTATTATTTAGTAAAGTATATTTGTTAGAAATAAATATACTATATACTAATATAATTATTATAGAGAAAATAAAGAATAATTCAGGTATTAAGAATAATAAATCAAGTGAGAATATAGTGTTTAACATTTTTAGCGTCTAATTTAATTATTTAATAAGAAAATAAAAAATTAAATAATTTTTTATTTCTTTATATTAAAGGATTAAAGAATATAGTATTTATATATTTATAATTAATAGTGTATTTTAGAAACTTAGTTAATATTTTTTTTGTGAATGATTATTAAATTATTAATTATTAAGGAGTTTGAAACTTATATACCTATTATATAATATAAGTATAGAGGCATTGAAAACCTAGTAATAAAGATAAACTATATAGTATTATTAATAAATATGGATAATAAAATGTTAATATATTTATATTAATGACTTCTATAAATTTGTATTAATAAATAAAATATATAATATTAAACATATAAATATAAACTTATAATATATACTCAATGAATAATAAAACAATGATTTCTACTAATAAAACTATTAATTCTCCTGTTAATTTTATAAAAATAAATAAATCCTTTTTAGATTCTAATAAACTCAACAATTATACTTACATAGAAGTTTTACTTTCACTTAATATAAGAATACCCCATTTATGTTACCATAATCAATTACCTGTTTCTGGTAACTGCAGACTCTGTTTAGGTATTGTTGGCGCAGATAGAAAACCATCTCCATTATGTGCAACTGCTGTACGTCCAAATGATACTGTTGATTATAATAGTCCTAGAGTCAGAAGATTACGTCAAGATGTTTTAGAATTTTTATTAATTAATCATCCAATGGATTGTCCTTCTTGTGATCAAGGTGGTGAATGCGATTTACAAGATTATAGTTATAATTATGGTACTGATAGATCTCGTCATACTTTTTCTTTTAAAAAAGCTATTTTAAATAAAGAAAGAGGTGCTATTGTTAAAACTGTAATGAATCGTTGTATTAATTGTACAAGATGTACTCGTTTCTTTGCTGAAGTTATAGGTAGTTCTCTAGTTGGTGTTATCGGTAGAGGTATCCAATCTGAAATTAGTTCATATGTCGAAACTAATTTTTCTGATTGTGAAATTTCTGGTAATGTTATCGATTTATGTCCAGTAGGTGCTTTAACTTCTAAACCAAATGCATTTACAACAAGACCATGGAATTTAACTAAATTTAATTCTTTTGATGCTTTAGATAGTTTAGGTTCTTTTATTACATTACACTATAATGGTGCTGTTATTTCTAAAGTAACTCCAAGAATTAATTATAATTTAAATTTAAATTGGATTTCTGATAAAATTCGTTATATTTTTGATGGTTTATATAAACAAAGATTATTAAAACCATTATATCAAAATATTGATCGTTCTTTAATTGAAGTTAGTTGGACTGAAATTTTCTTTAGATTAAAAAATGATTTAACTAATAAATTAATTGATTTAACTAATTTTGGTTGTTATTTTGGTGAATTATTAAATAATGAAACTATATTTACTGCTTCTAAATTTATGGATATTATTGGTAATTCTAATAAATATAGTGTACAAGATACATTATATATAAATAATGACTTAAATTCTAATTATATTTTTAATTCTAAAGTTGTATCTGTTAGTAATGCTGATGCTTGTGTTATTTTTGGTTCTAATTTAAAATCTGAATTACCTGTTTTAAATGTTAGATTAAGAAAACAATATTTAGCTACTGCATTACCTATTATTAGTTTTGGTGCTAAACATAATTTAATGTATCCTACTTATTTTTATGGTTATACATTAAAATCTATCATTAAATTTATTGAAGGTAATAGTCCATTATGTAAAATTTTATGTAAAAAACAAAATCCTTTATTTTTAATAAATATGAGTTTATTTAAAAATGAATCTTTATATAATTTCTTTGAAAATGCAAAAAATATTTTAATTAAAAATATTCCAGCTATTTCTAAAAATAACTTTAATTATATTTATCCAAATATTGATTTATATAATAAATTATTTTTAAATATTCAAACTAAATATAAAGAAACAAATTTAAATAAATTAAATACTTTATATTTATTAAATGCTGATAATACTTTTGATAATTTATTTAAAAACATTAATTTAGGTAATAAATATATAATTTATCAAGGTCATCATGCATCTAAAAATGCTATAAGTTATGCAAAAGTAATTTTACCTTCTAAACCATATCTTCAAGAAATTGGTTCTTTTGTTAATGTTGAAGGTGATGTTTTAAAAATTAAAGAAGTAGTTTATGATGATAATATTGATGTTAAAGATAATATCATGATTATTTATGGTATTTTTGGAGCATTATTTAATTCTTATTGCTCAAAATTTAAAAATATTATTAGTGATCAAGTTATCTACAAATTAAATCCTGCATTATTAAGAGATGAATACAGTATTAAAGATAATTTAAATTTATTTAATAATATAAAAATTAAAAATAATATTTTAAAAAATTATACAATAAATTCTACTTTATATAATTTTTATAAAAACGATAATATTAGTATGTCTTCACAAGTTATGTCTAATTGTAATAAAACATTAGTTAAAAGATTTAATTATTAATTATTTTATAAATGAAAACTTTAATTTTAATTCTTGAATATTTATTTATCATATTACCTGTTCTTTTAGGTGTTGCTTATATGACATTAGTTGAACGTGAAATTTTAGGTAGTATTCAACGTAGAAAAGGTCCAAATGTAGTTGGTATTTCTGGTTTTTTACAACCTTTAGCAGATGGTTTAAAATTAATGTTAAAAGAAATTATTTTACCTACTAATGTTAATACTTTCTTATTTATATTAGCTCCTGTTATTACTTTTGTAGGTACTATGATGTATTGGGCAATTTTACCATTATCAAAAGGTATAACTTATACTGATTTTAATGTAGGTGTTTTATATTTTTATGCTATTTCTTCTATAGCAATTTATGGTATTATTATTTCTGGTTGGGCAAGTAATACTAAATATCCTTTTATGGGTTCTATGCGTTCTGCTGCACAAATGATCTCATATGAATTATCTATTGGTACTATTTTTGCAATAATATTTTTATGTACAGGTTCTTTAAACTTTACTAAAATTGTATTAGCTCAAAAATACATTTGGTTCTGTATTCCTTTATTCCCATTATTTATTATTTTTTTAATTGCATTATTAGCTGAATGTAATAGACATCCTTTTGATTTACCTGAAGCAGAAGGTGAATTAGTTTCTGGTTTTAATACTGAATATACAGCTATGGGTTTTGCTTTATTCTTTATTGGCGAATATGGTAATATTATTGTAATGAGTACTGTTATTAGTATTTTATTCTGTGGTGGTTGGTTACCATTATTTAATTTAACTTTCATTCCTGGCGTTATATGGTTAAGTTTAAAAATTTGTGTTTTTATTTCTTTCTATGTAATTGTTCGTGGTGCTTATGTTAGATTCCGTTATGATCAATTAATGAGAATTGGTTGGAAATCTTTATTGCCTTTATGTTTTGGTTGGTTCATATTTATAGCTGGCCTTTTAATTACATTTAATTGTTTACCTAATACATTATGTTTTTAATTAAATATCTTTTAATTTCTGTCATTATTTTTATGATTAGTTTTTTTGGTTTAATTTTTAATAAAAAAAGTATTTTAATTATCTTAATTGCAATTGAATTAATGTTATTATCTGTAAATCTTATGTTTATTGTATTCTCTATTTATTTAGATGATATTATAGGTCAAATTTTTACTATATTTATTTTAACAATTGCAGCTGCTGAAACTTCTATAGGTTTATCTTTATTATTAGTTTCTTATAGAGTTAGAGGTAATATTTTAATTGATAATTTTAATTTATTATATATGTACTAATAAATAAAATATTATTAAAAATAATATTTTATTAAGTTTCGATAACTCAAATGGTTAGAGTGAAGGTCTGAAAAACCTTATGTAGTGGTTCAATTCCATTTCGAGACATTTTTGATCTTTTTAGTCTACTGGTTAGGACATTACCCTTTCACGGTATTGGAGCAAGTTCGATTCTTGCAAGAGATGTTTAAAATTAATATTAATAAATAATTATGAAAAAAATCAATAATCTTAAATATAAATATAGTATGAATTTTAAAAAAATACATAATAAATTTATAAATCAATTTTTAATTGATGGTAAAAAATATAATTCTTTTGTAATTTTTGATAATGTTATGTATTTTTTACATAAAAATAATAAAAATAATGTTAAAATTCTTAAAAGTATTTTTGAAATCATAGAACCTTTATTTTATATTGAAAAAATTATTTTTTTTAGAAAATTAAAACAACATATTTTGTTTTTACCTTTAAAAAAAAAAATTAAAGCAATTTTAACTATTTTAAAACAATCTACTTTAAAATCTAAAAAAAATAAATTAAATAATTTAAGTTATAATTTAAGTCAAGAAATTTTAATGTCATTATTTAAAACTAGTAATACTTATAATTCTTATAAATTACAAAATATTAATTTTTTAAAATTAAAAAATAATATAAATTATAAATGGCAATAAAATAAGAAGAGTATAATTTAAAGGTAAAATGTTGGTCTCCAAAACCAAATTTAAGGGTTCGATTCCCTTTTCTCTTGATTTTAAAAATAAAGTTAAAATTAAAAAAATAAGATAATGGCTACTTTAAATCAAGTTTTAAATTATAGATTAAAAAATAATAAAAATAATTTGAATAAAATGTCAGCATTATGCAAAAATCCACAAAAAAAAGGTATATGTTTAAGTGTTTTTATAAAAAATCCAAAAAAACCAAATTCAGCTCGTAGAAAAGTAGCTAAAGTAAAACTTAGAAATCAATATGTAATTACAAGTTATATCCCTGGTATAGGTCATAATTTACAAGAACATTCTTTTGTATTAGTTCAAGGAGGTAAACGTAAAGATTTACCAGGTGTACATTATAAAATAATACGTGGAGTTTATGATTGTAGTGGTGTATCAACTCAAAAAAACTCTCGTTCTAAATTTGGTACAAAAAGAAAAAATCTCTAATAGTTCAAGGGTTAGAACACATGACTGTTAATCATGTTGTTATAGGTTCGAGTCCTATTTAGAGAGTTATTATAAATATAATTAATTCTATTAAATATAATGTATAACTCGCTCTTTGAAAAGAAAATCGAAATGTTAAAATTATAAAAATAATTAGAAATATCAATAAAATTGAGAATCATAATTACTTAGAGTTTTTATATTTATAATATATTTTTGTTTATTTGGTGGAAATGGTAGACACGATAGACTTAAAATCTATTTCCTTTGGAGTACAAGTTCAAGTCTTGTAATAAACAATAATTTAGGTTTATAATTCAATTGGTTAGAATGTGCTGCTCATAACTGTGAAGTTATAGGTTCGAGTCCTATTAAACCTAAATTTTTATAATTTTTTGGAGTAATAGTTTTAATGGTTAAAATACTAGGTTGTCACTCTAGCAGATGTGGGTTCGAATCCTGCTTATTCCGTTTTAATATATAAATTAAAAAATGTTTTTTTATGATTTATATGCTTTATTAATTTATTTTATTTGTGCAACTGTAATATCTTATGTTGCATTTTTAATTTCATACATTTTTGGTATACGTGCTAACGATTCTAATAAATTGTCTGCTTATGAATGTGGGTTTACTCCATTCGAAGATGCTCGTAATACTTTTGAAATTCATTTTTATTTAGTTGCTATTTTATTTTTAATGTTTGATTTAGAAATTTCTTTTTTATATCCATGGGCTGTTTCCTTATCTGCAATTTCTTTTGTAGGTTATTTTGCTATGGTTATTTTTTTAATTGTTTTAACTTTAGGCTTTGTTTATGAATATAAAAAAGGTGCCCTTGAATGGGAATAAAATAAAGTGAGATAGTTAAGCGGTATAACAGTAGAATCATAATCTATAAAACATAGGTTCGAATCCTATTCTCATTAATTATACAGAATGTAACGTAAATGGTTAACGTCTTTGTTTTGGGTACAAATGTAGTATGTTCGATTCATACCTTTCTGATTTATTAAATTAAAGTTACACATGTCAAATTTATATTTTAATATTTTTGCAAGTATAATTATAATTTCTGTTTTTATGACAATATCTGTAAATAATGCAGTTTATGCAGTATTATTTTTAATATTAGCTTTTTTTAGTTCAATGTGTATTTTATTTTTGTTAAATATTGATTATTTAGCTTTAATGTTTATTTTAATTTATATTGGTGCAATTACAATTTTATTTTTATTCGTAGTTATGATGTTAAAAATTAAAATAAATGAAAAAAATACAACTAAATTTATATCTTTTATTAATATAATAATTTGTTGTTTAATTGTTTATAATGTATTATTAAATGCTGATATTTTTAATATTTTTTTAAATAATGATTTAGTATATAATGATTGGTTCTCTAAATTATATTATATTGATAATATTAAAATGTTAGGTCAAGTTATATTTACAAATTATTATTTTTATTTTATATTAGCAGGTTTCGTATTATTAATAGGTATGATTAGTGCTATCTTATTAAGTAAAGAATCTACAAGAGTAATACGTAGATATCAATTAGTTTATCAACAAATTTCTCGTGATGTATCTAATGCTGTTTTTTTAGTACATTAATTAATATGAAATATTTTTATTTTCATATTTATATAGTTTAAAAGAGATTTTATTATTAATGAAGTTATATTTTTAATATAACTTAAATTCTTAAGAGTTTGATCCTAGCTCCGAATGAATGCTAGTAGTATGCTTTAACACATGCAAGTTTAATAGATATTTTCTAAATATTTATGATTAAATATTTTATTATATCTATAGCGTAAAGGTGAGTAAATTATAAATAAATTACCTAAAAATTGTTGCAAAAATTTTATTTAATCAATAATACTTGAAAGAAAGAAATAAAATTTAGTTTATTTCTTTTGTTTTTAGATATTTATTTATATAAGATTAGGTAGTTGGTAAGGTAAGAGCTTACCAAGCCAAAGATCTTTAGTTGGTTTGTGAGAATGATCAACCACATCGGGATTGAGAGAAAGCCCGAACTCTTTATGAGTCAGCAGTGGGGAATATTGGACAATAAACGAAAGTTTGATCCAGCAATACTACATAAGTGATGAAGGCTTTATCGTTGTAAAACTTATAATTTGATGAAATAATGATTTATCAAAGGAATAGTTCTGGCAAACTCTGTGCCAGCAGCCGCGGTAATACAGAGGGAACGAGCATTATTCGTCTTTACTGGGCGTAAAGAGTCTTAAGATGATTTTTTCAATTAAAAATTAAAAATTAGAGCTTAACTCTAATATTTTTTTAATATTAAAAAATTTGAGTATATTAAGGGATTATAGAATTTCTAAAGGAGGTGCGACAACCGTTTATATTAGGAAGAATGCCATTTAGTGAAAACAATAATCTATTAAAATACTGACATTGATAGACGAAAGTATGGGTAGCAAACAGGATTAGGTACCCTGGTAGTCCATACTATAAACAATGAATATTAAATATTAATAAATTATATTTATTTGATGAATTATATATAAAATTTTTATAATAATTTTTTATAAAAAATTATATTGATTTTTAATGAATATTTTAATTTAATATAAAAAGTTAACACGTTAAATATTTCGCCTGGGGAGTAAAACCGCAAGGTTGAAACTCAAAGGAATTGACGGGAGCTTATACGTACGGTGGAGCATGTGGTTTAATCCGATAGTCCGCGTGGAATCTTACCAATTTTTGACAGTTTATAATTAATATTATTATAAAACAGGTGTTGCATGGTCGTCGTCAGCTTTTATTTTGAAGTTAAGATATAAGTTTAACCCTTGCTTTAAGTTGCTATTATTTAAAATAATTAAAGGTTAATTTTTGTTAATTTTTAGTTGGTAAATAAGTACTCTTAAAATAGTGTTTGAATATATTTAAATATTATTCAAAAAAGATGCAAAGGATGAAGATAGATCGTTATGACCCTTATAAATTGGGCTACACATGTGCTACAATATTTTCTACAAAAAGACGCAATTATGAAAATAGGAGCAAATCTTCAAAAGAAAATGTAATACAGATTATAGATTGAAACTCATCTATATGAAGCTGGAATCGTAAGTAATCGTAAATCAGTATGTTACGGTGAATTGTTAAATAAAATTAAATTTTTAATTTTATTTGTTTATAAGCTCTGTACACACCGCCCGTCACATTAAAGAAGTAAGTTTTAGTTAAAATACTGTTTATTTATATATATATTTTTGTAAAATATATTTTTACAAAATTTTATTTTAGGTAGATTTTATTAGATTAAAATTTATAATTTTAATGAAGTCGTAACAAGGTAACCGTATGGGAACATGCGGTTGGAATTATAATAAATAATTTAAATTTTATGTTTTAAATAATTAAAAAGTATGTTAAAAAGTTCAAAGGTATGGTTACTAATCAAGTCTCATGAATTTGTTATTTAGGTTCGATTCCTAACTTTGAAATTTTTTTTATAAATATATAAAAGAGCATTAGATGGATACCTTGATATTTATTAATTAGGAGGACGTTATTTATCGAAAATTTATAATGAATTTAAAATTGTGATTTATAAATTTCCTTAGAAGAAAACTTTTTCTGAATGAATTAAAAAAATTTAGTGAACTGAAACATCTAAGTAACTAAAGATAAAATATCAAACGAAATTCCGTTAGTAGTGGCGAGCGAATGCGGATTAGGGTTATAAAAAAATATTAAAAGTATATAAATACATAGAAGGTTATAAATTCCTGTATATACAAATTATTATTTTTAATATTTGAGTAGGACGAAATAGGTGTAATTTTGTTTGAATACAAGGGAACCACCCTTTAAGCCTAAATATAATAAATAATCGATAGTGAACTAGTACTGTGAAGGAAAGGTGAAATAGAATTTACGAAATTGAAATAGAACTTGAAATCTAATGCTTTTAGCAATTGGAGCTTTTTTAAAAAGTGACAATGTACCTTTTGTATAATGGACCAGTAAGTTTATTTATATAGCAAGTTTAAATTGAGAAATGTAGACTTAGTGAAAGCGAATTTGAATAGAATTATTGAGTTATATAAATAAGACCAGAAACCGGGTGATCTAATTATGAACAAGTTGAAAAAATATTAATTTATTTTTGAGGACTGAACTCGTGCCTGTTGCATAAGGCTGGGATGATTTGTGATTAGGGGTGAAAGGCTAATCAAACTCGGAGATAGCTGGTTTTCTGTGAAATCTATTTACGTAAAGTGTTAAAATTATTTTTTAGGGGTAGAGATATCGATAAAAGAGGGTTGCCCATAAAGCTTTACCAATTTTAAGGAAACTTCGAATACTAAAAAATATTTTAATAATCGGACTTATGATGCTAAGGTTGTAAGTCGAGAGGGAAACAGCCCAGATTGTTTATTAAGGTCTTTAAATTATTTGTTTTCTCATAAAAAAAGAGTTTTTAAATGATAATAACTAAGAGTTAGGTTCGGAAGCAGCCATTCTTTAAAGAAAGCGTAAAAGCTCATTGGTTTAATTTAAGAATTCTGACGATGTAGGGAGATTTGAAGAAATATACCGAAATAGCAAATTTAAATGTAATATTTAAATGGTAACAGAACGTTCTGTATGCTTTAAGACAAATTGAAAAATTTGTTAATGTATCAGAAGTGATAATACTGGTATAAGTAATATAAATAATATTAAATAGGTAATTAAATATTATCGTCGAAAGTTTAAGGTTTTTAATATATAGTTGTTAAACAAAATTAAGTAATACGGCCTCTAAGAAGAAAGTGAAAACTTTATTTGATGAGTAATATTCTTAAAAGACTTTTGTTTTTTATATAAATACTATAAATAACAGAATTAAAAATATTTTAAGAGAAAAACCGTACTAAAAACCAACACAGGTAAACGGGTAGAGTATACTAAGACGATAAAGAGAATCATAGTGAAGGAACTCGGCAAATTAACCTTGTAACTTCGGAAGAAAAGGTTTTTATTAATGTATTTTTTAATTAATAAAATTAAAATGAAAGGGGGTAGCGACTGTTTAATAAAAACACAGGACTTTGCTAAATCGTAAGATGATGTATAAGGTCTGACACCTGCCAGGAACTGTATTGCAAAATTTAAAAAGAATTTTTTTTAATATAAGTAACAGTAATCGGCGGCCATAACTCTGATGGTCCTAAGGTAGCGAAATTCCTTGTCAACTAATTATTGACGTGCATGAATGGTGTAACGACTTCCCCACTGTCTCCACTATGAACTTTATGAAATTGAAATATTCGTGAAGATGCGAATTATATGTGGTTAGACGGAGAGACCCCGTGCACCTTTACTACAATCTTTTATTGATTATTATTATAAAATTGTGTAGTATAAGTGGGAGTTTAAATTTAGTTTTAAACAAAAGTGAAATACCACTCGTTTTATTATTAATAGCTAATTTTGATTATGAAAGATTAAAAGACATATAAAAGAATGGTAGTTTAACTGGGGTGGTTTTCTCCTAAAAGGTAACGGAGAAATATAAAGGTAAATTAATAATTATTGTTGTAATAATTATTTATGTATAATGGCTAAAATTTGCTTGACTGTAAGATTGACAAATCAAACAGAAACGAAAGTTGATCATAATGACCCGGTAATTCTTTGTGGAAAGGTTATCGATCAATGGACAAAAGGTACGCCGGGGGTAACAGGCTGATAATTCTCTAGAGTTCATATCGACGGAATTGTTTGGCACCTCGATGTCGGCTCATCACATCCTAGAGCTGAAGAAGGTTCTAAGGGTTTGGCTGTTCGCCAATTAAAGTGGTACGTGAGCTGGGTTTAAAACGTCGTGAGACAGTTTTGTCCCTATCTGCCATATAATAAAGAAAAGATGAAAATAATAATTCTAGTACGAGAGGACCGAATTAGATTGATCAATGGTATATAAGTTATTTATTTTAAATAAGTATTGCTTAGTAGCTAAATCAATAAAAGATAAATACTGAATACATATAAGTATGAAGCTTTTTTTCGTATTTTCTAAAAAAAATGTAAGAGATAATTACTTTAATAGGCTTTGTGTGTATATTTATTGCTAAAAAGTACTAATTTTTTGTAAAATTTATAAAAAAAGATTTCGTAGCTCAGTTGGTCTAAAGCGTTGGACTGTAAATCCAAAATGGTTTTTCCATGTCAACAGTTCGAATCTGTTCGAAATCATAATTTAGAGTGTATAGCTTAATTGGATAAAGCAATCGACTTTTAATCGATGGATTCGGGGTTCAATTCCTCGTACACTTAATTTAATTGTATATAGGTATTAATTTTTAATAGTATGCTTATTAAGAATTTAATTTTTTAGCAGTTTTACCATTGGAATGTGTATTTTGACCATGTATTGGTAATTTATTTTTGTGTCTATATCCTTTGTAAGTATTTAATAAATGTTTTGATTTAATATTATTAGTAGTTTTAAATTTTAAATCATTATTTATTAAATAATTTTTAGTAACAAATTCATCAATAGATTTTAAAATTTCTTTTGAAATATTATTAGTATTTATTTCTGGATGTATTCCAAGATTTTTTAAAATATATTTATTTTGTTGTTTATTTAATCCATACACTTTTTTTAAAACTAAAATTAATTTTTTATTTTTATAATTTAAAATATTATTATTAATATACATTCTGACTATTTATATATAGTAATATAAAGAAAGATTTATAAAACTAATATGTTATTCTCTAAAAAATATAATTACTTAAAAAAAGGTTTAAATAAAAAAAGTGGTAAAAATTTTAGAGGAAAAATAACAGTATATCATAAAGGTGGTGGTAATAAAAATCTTTATAGATTTATAGATTTTAAACATGTAAATAAACAAGGCCGTGTTATTAAAATCCAATATGATCCAAATAGATCTTGTCATATTGCTTTAATGTTAAATACTACTACTAATAAATATTATTATATGTTAGCTCCTCAAAATTTAAAAATTGGAGATACTGTCTATAATTACTCTATTAATGATATTTTAAAAAATAAAGATATAAAAGTTGGTTATAGTATGCCATTATATAATATTCCATTAAATGTTCCAATACATAATATTGAATTAAAACAAAATAAAGGTGGTTCTTTAGTTAGATCTGCTGGAAATTCAGCATTTATTTTAAAAAAAGATTCTGAAATTAATGGATTCGCATATGTAAAATTATCTAATTTACGTATAAAAAAAATTCCATTAGTTTGTATTGCAACAATTGGAAAATTATCTAATCCATTTCATTCTTTAGTAAATTTAAGAAAAGCTGGTATGTCTCGTAATTTAAATAGACGTCCAGTAGTTCGTGGCGTTGCTATGAATCCTATAGATCATCCACATGGTGGAGGTGAAGGTAAAGCTTCTGGAGGTCGTGTATCTGTTACTCCTTGGGGTTTAATTACAAAAGGTCGTAAAACTGTAAAAAATAAAAAACATGAATACTAATATTAAAAACTTAAAAAATTTAAATATAGATTTATATACACAAATTTTACAAAATAAAAAAAAATTAGAAACAAAAGATAGAAGTACTATAATTATTCCAGAATTTGTTGATAAAATTATTTATGTTCATTATGGATTATCTAATTTAAAAAAAGTTAAAATTACTGAAGAAATGGTAGGTACTCGTTTAGGTCAATATGTTTTTACTCGTAAAATTTGTAAACATAAAGTTAAAAAAGTTGCAAAAACAAAAAAAGTTAAAAAATAATAAATGAGCCAAAAAGTAAGTCCTATTTTATTCAATAATGTTGTTTATAATAATTCTAAATGGTTTAATAAAAATAGTAATAAAAATAAATATTTATTAAATGAAGATTTACAAATAAGAGAAATAATTAATATTATTTTTAAACATAATGTAAATTTTCAATTTTTATTTGTTGATAAAATTATAATATATAAATATTTTTCTAAATTTAAAATTTTTGTATATTTTTTTTGTAATTTTAAATATTTAAAAAAAAATATAGTAGAAAGTAATAATTTTAATAATAAACAATATATAAAT
>ERZ779737.251-NODE-251-length-54068-cov-5.297003_pt1 | contig 54068 bp, 75 predicted proteins | sample MGYA00511889_ERZ779737 | MGnify/ENA primary metagenome ERZ779737 (study PRJEB29588, sample SAMEA2163575) | human gut metagenome | biome: human gut; feature: human-associated habitat; material: faeces | place: Denmark | collected 2008/2010 ... | reverse complement strand
CATGTGGGTGGTGGTGGTTTTGCCCTTGGTGCCGGTCACGCCAACCATCGTCATTTCCAGCGCGGGACGGCCAAAATAGGCGGTGGAAAGCAGCGCCATGGCGTAACGGGTGCTCTCGAACTTGACCACGGTCACATCCGGCAAAGCGGCCAGTACCTCGGCGGGCAGGTCGTGCTGGATGGCCAGCACGGCGGCGCCTTTGGCGGCAACGTCCGCGGCGTAATCATGGCTGTCCCGCTGGGTGCCGACGATGCAGACAAACAGACCGCCCGGCGTTACCTTGCGGGAATCATAGTAAATGTCAGTCACTTCGGTATTCAGGCAGCCCTGAACAAGTGTATAGTCCAGATTTTTCAGCAGTTGTTTTAACAGCATGTTGTTATCACCTCAGCGTTTTACAAAGTATTCATCGTACCAGACTAAGAACATAAAAATGCACCAGATCTGCCGCCAGTTATCCCGCTTGCCGGAAATATGCTGGTCCAGCATGGCATTCAGCTCTTTTGTGCGGAAAAACTGCTCCGCGGCGGGGGTGTTAAATGCCTTGCGCACAACGCCCGCATACTGCTCATCCCGCAGCCAGGCGCGTACCGGAACAGGGAAACCGAGCTTCTTTTTGTCTGCCGTTTTGGCGGGAATGGTCTTTTCTGCCGCACCGCGCATCGCAATCTTGGTCTGGTTGGCGTTCACCTTGCACTTGGTCGGAATATGACTTGCCAGTTCAAATACTTTGCGGTCCAGGAACGGCACGCGCAGCTCCAGGCTGTTGGCCATGCTCATCTTGTCGGCTTTCAGCAGAATATCGCCCACCATCCACAGGTTCAGGTCGCAGGTTTCCATCTGGGTCACAGCGTCCTGCCCTTTGGAAAGCTCAAAGTACGGGCGGGAAAGGTCGGTGGGCAGCTTGCCGGGGTGGTAGTTTTTCAGCAGCTTTTTCTTGCGGTGCTCATCCATCAGGTTGGTGTTGCCGATGTAACGCTCCGCCAGCGGCTTGCCGCGGCGCACCAAAAAGTTGATGCCATGCACCGGCGGCAGCAGGTCCGCCACCGCGCCGATGGCCCGGCGGATGGGCAGGGGAATCTTGTCATACCAGGTTACAGTAAATGGCTCTTTATAAATGTTGTACCCGCCGAAAAATTCATCGGCGCCCTCGCCGGACAGGCAGACCTTGACCTGTTTGGATGCTTCGCGGTTGACAAAGTACAGCGCGACCGAAGCGGCATCCGCCAGAGGCTCATCCATGTGGTACTGGATCTTGCCCAGGTTGGCCCAGTATTCCTCCGGCGTAATGCGGTAAGCGTAATTCTTGACCCCGATGTGCTTGGAAAACTCCTGTGCATAGTCGGTTTCGTCATACTGCTTGTTGGCAAAGCCAACGGTGAATGTTTTGTCCACATGGGCCAGCGCGGCCATGTAGCTGGAATCCACGCCGGAAGAAAGGAAGCTGCCAACCTCAACATCGGCGATTTTGTGTGCCTGCACGCTCTCTTTCATCGCCGCGCTGATCTCGTCCTCCCACTCTTCCAGTGTGCGGGAATCATCGGGGTCAAACTTGGGCTGCCAGTAGCGCTGCACCGTCAGCTGCCCAGCTTTCCATTCCAGCCAGTGGGCGGGCATCAGCTTTTTGACGCCCTTGAAGAAGGTATCCTCCCCGGGGGAATACTGGTAGGAAAGATACAGCGGCAGCTGCTCTTCGTTCAGCTCTTTCTTGAAGCCGGGGTGGGCCAAAAAGCTTTTGATCTCGCTGCCAAACAGCAGCTCTCCGGCATCGTTTTGGTAATAATAGAACGGCTTGATGCCAAAATGGTCGCGCGCGCAGAACAACGTTTCGTTCTTGCGGTCCCAGATGGCAAAAGTGAACATGCCGCGCAGCTTTTGCAGCATCTCCTTGCCCCACTGCTCGTACCCGTGCAGCAAAACTTCGGTGTCGGACCGGGTGGCGAAGGTGTGCCCGGCGCGCATCAATTCGGCGGTCAACTCCTGGAAGTTGTAGATCTCGCCGTTAAAGATGACGGCGAGGTTCTGGTCCTCATTGAACATGGGCTGTTTGCCGCCCTCCAGGTCAATGATGGAAAGGCGGCGCTGGCCAAGGGCTGCCGGGCCTTCAATAAACTGGCCCTGGCCATCGGGGCCGCGGTGGGCGATGGCATCCATCATGCCCTGCAAAATTTCCTGCATGTCGGCGCGTGCGCCGACAAAGCCAACAATTCCACACATGGTTATAATCCTCAACTGGCTGCGGAGTTAAAAACAAACCGCAGGTTATTACTTTCTTGCCCCGGCGGGAACCGGTACTGTTTGTACGATATGCCCTATTATACACGGTTCGCGCCGTAAAGAAAAGCATTTTGCGGCGAATGCTGCTGGAATTTTCGCCCGTGCAGACAAAAAACGCCGTGCCCGCACCCCCAAAGCAGGCGATATTGCCGTTTGACATGTGGTGGCAATGGCGGTAAAATAAAGGATAACCAAAATGGGAAAGGTTTGGTATTATGTCTGATTTTTTACCGGTACTTCTTGGCAGCGATGCCAATGTTTATGGTATGGCACGCAGCTTTTACCAGCAGTATGGCGTGCGCAGCGTGGCCATCTGCAAGGGTGCGCTGGTTGCAACTTCCAACACCAATCTTGTAAAAATTGCCGTGCTGGAACCTGATTTGGAAAACGATGAAACGTTTGTAAAAACGCTGACCGATTACGCAAAAGCCCATGCGGACAAGCCGCTGGTGCTGGTTTCCTGCGCGGACGGTTACACCGTGTTGATGGGCCGCCACCGCGATGCCCTGAAACCCTATTACCACTTTGCCTGCCCGGAACTGCAAACCGTGCTGGACCTGGATATGAAGGAAAACTTTTACCGTGCCTGCGAAGCACACGGCCTGAGCTACCCCAAAACGGCAACCTGCAATGCGCAGAACTATAAAAATATAGAACTGCCGTTTGCGTTCCCCGTTATCATCAAGGCGAGCAATTCCCCGGCGTATTGGAACTGCACCTTCCCCCACAAGAAAAAGGTGTTCCTTGCCAATAACCGCGAAGAATTTGACGCCATCACCGCCGCCATTTACGGCAGCAGCTACCAGGACGAATTGATTCTGCAGGAGTATATCCCCGGCGATGACAACTGCATGCGTGTGCTGAACGCCTACTGCGGCCTGGACCACAAAGTCAAACTGATGGCTTTGGGTCGCCCCCTGCTGGAAGAGCAGACCCCCGAAGGCATTGGCAACTATGCGGCCATCTTGTCTGACCCCGAATACAATGATGCTGCCCTGCTGGAAAAGCTGAAAAACTTTTTGGAAGATATGCAGTGGGAAGGCTTTGCCAATATGGACATCAAGTACGACGCCCGCACCGGCGAGTACAAGATGTTTGAGATGAACCCCCGTCAGGGCCGTTCCAGCTACTTTGTCACCGCGGCAGGGTATAACCTGTCCAAGTGGCTGGTGGAGGATGTGCTGGAGCACAAGGAACTTGGCCTGACCATTGCCGATACCAAGAGCCTGTGGATGATTGCCCCCTACGGCGTGATCAAAAAATACCTGAAGGACCAGGATCTGCTGGCCCGTGCGGATAAGCTGAAGAAAGAGGGCAAATGTGCCCACCAGCTGTTCTGCAAAGAGGATTGGAACCTGAAGCGCTGGCTCTGGTACATCCGCAGTCAGCTGAATTACTACCGCAAAACCGCCCGCTACTATGGCAATAAGGGCCTGCGGGATTGATGATAGAATAAAAGCTATCACACACTATAAATAAAATCGCTGGCCCCCGTAGGGGCGCACATTGTGCACCCGCCGCCCTTTTGGCAATCATAGAAACGCCAGCCTGTAACAAAGCAAACCATTATAATATAGAAAGGGGAAAGCGCCTATGTGTGGCATTACCGGCTTTGCTGAGCGCAACCATAAAGCGGAAACCGCCCGCCGCATTGTAAAAGGAATGGCGGACCTGATCACCTACCGCGGCCCGGACGGCGAAGGCTACTATGTGGATGACCAGGTAGCCCTGGGCCACCGCCGCCTTTCCATCATTGACCTGGAGGGCGGCAAGCAGCCCATGTTCAATGAGGATGGCAGTCTTGTCTGCATTTTTAACGGCGAGATCTATAACTTCCAGACCCTGCGCGAGGAACTGATCGCTGCAGGCCATACCTTTGCCACCCGGTCCGATACCGAGGTGCTGCTGCATGGCTATGAGCAGTGGGGCAATCAGCTGCCCGGCAAACTGCGCGGCATGTTCACCTTCGTGATCTGGGACCAGAAAACCAAAACCATGTTTGGTGCGCGGGATATCTTCGGTATCAAACCGTTCTATTATTATAATCAGGATGGTCTGTTCCTGTTTGGCAGCGAGATCAAAAGCTTTCTGGCTAATCCCGGTTTCAAAAAGGAACTGAACGAGGAACGCCTGCCGGAATATTTGAGCATTGAGTATATCCCCAATGAGGAAACCATGTTCAAAAATGTCTACAAGCTGCCCAGCGGATGTATGTTCACCTGGGAAAATGGCGAGCTGACAGTGGAACGCTACTATGAGATCAAGTACCATGTGGACGATTCCAAGAGCCTGGAAGAGTGGGAAAAAATCATCACCGATACCTTTGCCGAAAGCGTTGCCGCCCATCAGATTGCCGATGTTGAGGTTGGCTGCTTCCTTTCTTCCGGTGTGGATTCCAGCTTTGTGGTCAACGAGGTTGCTAAGGGTACTCCGCATGTCAAGAGCTTCTCGGTCGGCTATGCGGAGGAAAAATACTCCGAGCTGCCGTATGCCCAGGAGTTCAGTAAGGAAATCGGTGTGCCCAGCATTGCCAATAAGGTGGATGCCGAACAGTTCTTTGAAGCCAACCGCCTGATCCAGTGGTACCTGGATGAACCCATGCCCAACCCGGCGGAAGTTCCGCTTTACTTTTTGGCCCAGAACGCCCGCAAGTACGTCAAGGTTGTGCTTTCCGGCGAAGGCGCCGATGAACTGTTTGGCGGCTACCCCATGTACTGCCAGGCGGTTCACTTTATGGATTACGAGCATAAGGTGCCCAAAGCGCTGCGTAAGGCCGCAGGCGCAGTGGCATCCAAACTGCCGGACTTTAAGGGCAAGCACTTCCTGGTGCGCGGTGCAGAAGAACCCTGGCAGCGCTATATGCGCGCCAACTATGTTTTCCTGGACCCGGCTGAACGTGACCGCTGCCTGAAAAAGAACTACCACAGCCCCCGCCCGGAACAGTTCTTTAAGCCTTATTTTGATAAAGTGCAGGGTCTGGATGAACCTACCCAGCTGCAGTGGGTGGATATGCACACCTGGATGCTGTATGATATCCTGCTGAAAGCCGACCGCATGAGCATGGCCAACAGCCTGGAACTGCGCGTGCCTTTCCTGGACCGCAACATGCTGGATGTGGCACTGTCCATCCCGCAGAAATACCGCTCCGGCAAAGAGTCCACCAAGATCGCTCTGCGCGGTGCCGCCATGAAGCAGCTGCCGGAAAGCGTTGCCCATCGCAAAAAGCTGGGCTTCCCCGTGCCGCTGAACGACTGGCTGCGGGAAGATAAGTACTATAATATGGTAAAGGAAAAGTTCACTGGCCCCGTTGCCGAAAAGTTCTTTAATGTGGACGAAATCATGCGCCTGCTGGATGATCATAAGGCGGGCAAGGCCAAGAACATGACCAAGATTTGGAGCTTCTATTCCTTTATTTTGTGGTACGAGCTGTATTTCGTAAACACCCAGGCCCCGGCAGGAATCTATTAAAAGCCGGGCAGAAAGCCCCGATAAAAACACAAATAAAAAAGTTCAAAAAAATTGGACTTTACTATTGACACAATGCGCCCCATGTGATATTATAATTCTCGCAGCATGTTCCCAGACAACAGGAACTGACCCGTGCGCGCCCGTAGCTCAGGTGGATAGAGCAACTGCCTTCTAAGCAGTGGGCCAGGGGTTCGAGTCCCTTCTGGCGTGCCACTTTTTTGGAGTATGTCGCCAGTTCCCGTGTGCATGATATGTGGTGGGTGTAGCTCAGTTGGTTAGAGCACCGGATTGTGGTTCCGGGTGTCGAGGGTTCGAGTCCCTTTACCCACCCCACAAGTCACAGAGGCCGGACAAAAGCCCGGTCTCTGTGTACAATAGAATAGATATAGATGGTGGGATGTAGTGTAATGGTAACACCTCAGACTTTGACTCTGATATAGTGGGTTCGAGTCCCGCCATCCCAGCCAGACATGCCCCAGTAGCTCAGTAGGCAGAGCACCTGCCTTTTAAGCAGGGTGTCCGGGGTTCGAATCCCCGCTGGAGCACCAACACAAAATGCGAAAAAACCTTGTAGTTCCAATGACTACAAGGTTTTTTCACGTATATGCAGCATTGCTCAAAACTACGCTTTGGAGCCCGATAAACGGGGCGAAAACCGGGGGCCCAAGGTGTTTTGGGGTTCCATTTCGGGCTCAAATTAAGCCATAAATTAAACCAAATTAAACAGATGGAATAAGGGATTTGAGCTTTGAGCTGCTGTGGATTTTTCTGATTATTCGATTTTTGATTTCAGGATCCATGTGTCTATCTGCGGTGTTAATAATATCATCCAGCGCGTTCATAGCTTGATCATACGCCGTTTCAATTTTTATTGATTCGATGTATTCAGCGGCCTCTGTAATGCTGCTTATGCTCTTCGGTTGGGAGTCAATGCATTTTTTAAATTCGGTTAATTTTCTTTTAGAGCTTATTATACAGTGAGATGATAACTCATGTTGGATCATAGCCCTTTTCTCCCGAGCGCTCATTAAACTTTCCCAATCGGTTGTTCCTACACGCGAATATATATTTCCAACTAGCCAACCCAATTTTGCTTTAAACTCATCGCTAAGTTCAACCATCTTGGCATCTAGGCATTTCTGATAGTGAAGTTCGCTTTTTAGTGCTATCGATACTTTGAGAGATGCGACTAAACTATTTTGTAGGGATAGCGAATCGTCTTTGTAGAGGAAAAAATAATCTGGTTCTGTGTTGTTATATAACCGCTCTACGAACTGTTCTGCCCGAAGCTCTGATTTATCGTCCATCAATAATAAATTGTTGAACTTTTCTGCATATTTGTTACGAATCAATTGATTCTCTAAAAAATCATCAAAGTCTCTTACGGCAGCGAGCGTTATGTAAGGAGTTTTGCATAAATTCCCGTCTCGTCTAACTAAATCACAACTTTGCGTTAAAACGATAAAATATTTATATTGAGTATTAAGAAAATATGGGTGCACTTCTTTTAAAACTTGTTTTAGTTCATCTGTTGTTTTCAACAAATCACCCTGGCAAAGAGAGGTCATGTCGGGTGTTGATTTGTATGTGAAGTGCACAACTGGTTTTATTGTTTCAAGGTTGTTATTATCATTAGATTCCAAAAAAATCACCCTTTGGCCAATTTTTTGTTTACAGTTTTATACGCTTCTTTTTTCTTTCTTGATGCAAAATTTACTTTAGAGTAGCGCATGGCCATTGATAGATCGTCATTTAGATTATCACTTTCGTAGCCGTGTAGTAACTGTACCTGTCTATCTATAGATACCTTCTTGCCGAAATCTGTTTTTTTAAAATTTGTACTACTCATTATTATCTTCCTCAAAATCGTAGCCTAAACCTTCAATAAGACTTCTTGTCTCTCGCAAAAACTGCGTCAACTTTTCTTTTGTAATTGTTTCAATGGCATAAGAAATGTTGTTTTCACTTAAACCCTCATAGTGCTTGTTGAAATGGAAAAGAGTCTCTGATTTATCAATGCTGTATTCCATATTTAGAATAGCATCGTCTTTTTTTAGCGCACGGCGCACTCTTGTAGATTCTATTTCGTAGTCGGCATCAATTATTACGTCTACATCAGCCATAGAATCAAAAATATCTGCCAATAAAGGGTTTTCTTCTTCGTAATAATCAATATTAAATCCGAAAGCATTAAGCAGCGGTGTATGTGCGGTTTCAAGATATTTTTTGACACACTCTTCTAGGTAGTCTAGTGTGGTTTCATCAATGTCAGTAGTCATAAAAGCAACTTTCGCTTGAGAAGGGCGAATAATGACAGGGCCTTGTTTACAAGAGATATTTGTTACATTGTCTTGTGCATTTACGCCTATCTCAATATCAGGAGATTTGAATATATTATCGGCAAGCCAATCCGGTTTCGAGTAAAGGTTACACCAATCGCCAAGGAGGACGACAGCCAAAGAATCAGGTTTTAAATACATAATAATCTTCCTTTCCAATCGCGGTAAAAACAACTGTATATGTTGAGTATAATATATAATATAACCATTCAATCACATTATACTATGTTAATTATACTACCACAGGGTTTGTGTGTTGTCGAGAGGCGATTTAGATAGACTGTGCTTATACTGAAAAGGGGAGGTGAAGTATGTGAGTCTTTATAATTGTGTGTGGCCTAACCACAACTGGCGTGAAGCGTATCGGTAAGTGGATTAAGTAAATAAAGGTAGCACGCCCTCGGCAGATATGCCGAGGGCTGTTTTTCTATTCACTTGTTCCCGATATCATCGGTCTTATCCTTGAGCTTTTTGATGCCGCTCGTCAGCCAGTCGGGCACAGGCGCGCCGAGGGCCTGCGCGTTCTCGGCGATCGAGCCTATTTCCGTGAATATGTACCACATTGTTACTAAGGGCCCGAACAGCGTTTCATAGTCTATCGGCAGCGTTATGCCGAGCCCCTGCATACCTATCTTCAACGCAAGGTCGCACATAAAAGCGGCTACTACTGCGACTATCTCGCCGACCTTGTGCCAGCGGCCCTCGCGGGATCTTGCGCTGTTCCAGTCTCCAGCCTTCTTCGCGGCGCACGAGCCCGTTGTCCAGTCGATGATGACAAGCGCGAGAAACAGCATTACCGCCCAGCCTGCCCAGCCTATCAGGCCGGTGATGATTGCCGCAACCGCAGTCGCGGCGCCCTTGATCTCTGTGATTTTATCCGGTGCGTTCATTTACTTGCCCTCCATAATGCGCTGACAGAAGATCGTCACCCTGAGCATATCCTCCGTCAGGTCGATAACGCCGCCGCCCTTGTCCTTGATTATGCCGTCCTGCATGAGCTGCTTTACGGTGTCGCGGTAAAAGCCCTCCGGCACATCCTCTATCGTTTTCCATCTTTCCATTTCTTCATCCTCGCTTTCTGCTGTATATTTCGGCCTGCCGAAGCCGTAGACCGTGCTGCCGAGATACCGGGTAACGCGCCGCACGGCGTTGCCGTAGTTGCCCTCTATGGTAACGAACGTCTTGCCGTTTACGCTTTCGACAATGCCCGTATGGCATGGCAGCCCGTCGCGGCTGTCGCGCTGGAAATACTGATCGCCTACCTGCGGCTTGGTGAAAAGCCTTGCCTGAGCCGCGTAATACTTCGCCCAGCTCACGCAGCTTGCGCCGTATGACCCGGTAAGGCACAGAATATCCTTTGCCTCGCTGCCGGCAATGCGCCAGAAGCACCACGCTACAAAGCTTGTGCACCATTCATAGCCGTTCTTCGGCGTGTTCCAGAATTTCGCCTTATCAAGCTCGGCCTGAAACATCGTGAAGTTGCCCCGTCCGGCATTATCCTCAAAGCTGTATAAGTCCTTGTCCGACGCCTTTTCCTTATAGCCTATGTACTTTGCGGCTAACGTGAGCACCTGTTTCGGGGTAATGTCCATCATACTTCCTCCCTAACCATCGCCGCGATATGCCGCAAGTCATCAATCGGGGCACTGTAAAGTGCATCGCTCCACAGCCAGTAGTCAACATGGTCGCGGCGCTTATACTTGCTGCTTATCTCATCCGCCCAGACTTTATCCCACCGTGCCTGATGGTCTTCGTCCTGCTTCTCAAGCGTTTTAGTAATGCTCTCTATCAGCTTGCCGCGCTCTACGCCGTTGCCGTCGGCGGCGTAGCAGAAGAACTTATGCGCCGTATCGCTCGCGGTCGTGCATATTGGGCTGCCGTCGAGAAACAGAAAGCCGTCGCTCTCGCTTATCTCCGTGCCGTAGGGGATGTTGACCGCACCGCACAGCGCGTTGAACTTCGCCCTTTTTCGGCAAATGTAGTCAGCCATTGACTTCCTCCCACTGCCACAGCCCTTCGGTATCGGGCGCCCAGACGCACGGTGTCATCGTCAGCTTGCACAGATAGGTTTTGCCGTTGTAGCTGTAGTATTTTTCGGCAACAGTGTCCATGCCCGAGATATACGGTATCGGGTCTTCCAATGTGCCTGCATGCGTCTGGTCTATAGGGCGATACACGGCAAGCATGCCCTCGCCATGGGGCGGCTGGTACTCCTGCGGCGTCACGCCATCGGCAGGCACAACGCGATACAGTGTGCCGCCATCGTTGATGATTGTGTTTGCCGTAAGCGTCGCTCCGGCTTTCAACACTTCTTTCCACGTTTTGAACAGTCCCGGAATCTGCAATGCAACGGCATCGTCAAGGTCTGCTGTTGTCTGTATGAAAACCTTTGCCGCAACCTCCATCTGCCCTGCCATCTTAGTGCTGTCAACAACGGCTTTATTTGTTGCCGCAAGCTCATTGCCCATGTCCACTTCAAGCAAGAACACCGTCTCAAGCCCATCCATCGCGTCTCGGTCAAGCAGATGATAGGGCTTTCCGTTGTGGGCGATGCCTGTTGCTTCCGCCTCGCTGCACAGCACATAGCTGCCGTTTGCGGCGATTTTTATATATGTCGGCTTTTCCGTCAAGCCGACTGCGCTGTTTTCGGTTGATATGATCTTGTACATTTGCGCCTCCTTAAACGAAAAAGATAAAAACGCTGCAATCATCGTAAGTCACGTCAGTATATTGTTCGGCTCCATTGTTTGAAATATTATATCTATAGTCCCCGTAGCCTTTATCTCTAAGCCGAAATGACCCCGTGTCTTTTGTCCCCGTTGACCAGTTAATAGTCAAATCGTTATTAAGGAAGTGCAGTATGCTGTTCCCGGCTTTATAATAATCGTACTGCACTTGCTTGCCCTCCAGTTTGGCATATATATTACTTTTTGCCCCAAGAAGTTCAACGCAACCGAGTAATGCCACTTTTAAACTTTCGTACTCAACTGTTTTATTGTACAAGTTATATTTTACTGTACTTTGAAGTACCGCAGTGAGAGCAGACGGCAAATTCTGCTGCAATGTGCTTGCTTCCACTTCGTGACTGCCAGTGCCGTAGGGGCTATAGCGTAGCCCAACCTGCTTCCCGTTCTGCTTCCCTATTTTAAAATGTATTCTATTACTGCCCTCTTGCGCACTGTTATGATTAAACCCAATAATATACACATCAATCTGTAGGGTTTCAGGAGTACCATTCGTGCCATAATAATTTGTTATCGAAATCGACTTCGTATCTCCTACGCTCCAGATACTTGCGGCGAGTCCTGCTGCGCTCGCTGCGCGAATTTGCGCCCATGTGCAATCATTAAGTGTTGCGCCCAAAGTAATGGTGGTCGCTGTTAGACTCACCACTCGCCGCGCAGTCTGATATTTCTTTTTCGCGTTATAAGCGAAAGCTCGATAGTAGTAAGTTGTTCCGGCAGTCAGCCCGGTATCAGTATAAGTAAGCGCTGTGCCCTCGTACACCACCGTGCCGTCCGAAACCTTCTCGGGGACGCTCCCGGCCTTGCGAACAATGCGTACACCTACAAAGCTGCTATCCTCGTCAACCGTCGGCGCTTCCCACGACAGACGTGCAGACAATGCAGTTGAGCCGGGGATAACTTTAAAATTCTCAACCTGTGAGCACAGCTGCGGTGTGCCTCCGCCGCCGCCTGCGTGATTGATAAGAGGCATTACAAATCCCTCCTTATGATGATGGTTATAGGGATATCTACAGTCGGAACATCGCCCAGCGCGACGAGCTGAATGCTCCCCGCCGCCTGTGTGCCGCCGACGATCATAGCGCCCGACAGCGCCTCCAGCTGCGCCTGCGTTATGCCGTTGTTTTCTCGCGGCAGAAGCTCGACCGCCGATGTCGTGGTGATGTTAGAATTGCTTAGGGTGTATTTTTTCGCGGTACTCCATCCAGACGCAGATAGCGTTGTGTTTACTTTGGTGCTGAGTCCGGCAGAGGTTAGTATCCATGTATACCCCGTCGCTTCTGCCGCCGTGCAGTGCCACACGCGTTTGTTGGTTTTGTCTATGTACTGCTGCCCGACTACGCCAACGGTCGATGTTGTGGGTGGGGTGGTGCCGATGATGGTCTGAGGAATGTCCGCGATAGCAGCGGCGATAGCGGCCTGCATAGTCGCTGTGGTAACGACGGCGCTTGCATCGACCGTGACCGAGATACTGCCGGTGTTGGATATCATGATCAGGCCATAGAACGTATAAACGAAGTCCGGTGAATCGGATGCCGACGGAACGTCGATGCCTTCGGAATTCTGAAACAGTGCGAGCAGCTTGCCTTCGCCGCTGCCGACCTTTGCCCATATGCCGAACTGATTAAGGATGTAGCCGGTTGACGGTGCGGTGATCTGAAGCTGGATTTTAAGGCCGGTGGCGCCGTCAGCCTTGCTGTGGCTTACGATGCTTGCGGCCTGCTTCTGCCCGGCAAGCGCGGTTTGAGCTATCATTGCGGCCTCGGCGACGGTGCCCGTGCCGGCGGCCGCAGCGTATATATTCAGGGTCGTACCCTCCGCCCATGCGGCGAGAAGCTCCGCGCCCTTGTTGGTGACAACACCTGTCCATTTTGCCATGTGTGTACCTCCGGATTAATTGTAGTTTTCGGCGGTGCAGCTATCGACCAGCTCACAGCCGATGAATGCAGCGGCGGTGAATGCGACAGCCTCGGCGCCGGTTTCGTAGTATTCGATGGTATCCAGTATCGAACGCTGATTTTTATACTGGTTTACCCATGCCTGTACCTGCGCCTGCTTTGCATCGTCAACGTCATCGGCGGCAATATCTATCTGAACCTTGAAGTGATATTCGCTGCCGTTGTAGTCGTACCATTCGGCGACGCTGCCTTTTGCGAACAGGATGCTTATAAGCTGCTCAAGCGCGGCCGGTGTGCCGAGGTGGGTGTAGAATGTCAGGGTGCTGGCAACAAGCTCACGCTTTGTCTCGACCGGCAAGGTTTCGTCATAGGCCGGGGTGCGCAGCTCGGCGGCGAGGGCATCCAGCACCGTGTCCGGCGCGGACGCAAGCGCCGCGTATGTGCGCGACTTATCGGCGTAGGAGCATAGCTGCCTGATCTGACGGCCTACGGCGTAGGCCAGCGCCTTGACCTCGGCTGTTTCCAAATGTCCGGGCAGTATGTCGGTCATAAGGCTGTCCTTCAGATCAATCATCTTCAAGACCTCCGTATGTGACCGATGCCGCGGCCGAAAGATTTGCGACGGATGTTGCTGCCACCTTGGTGTAGGCGGGTGCGGACACGACAACGCGCTTTGCACCGGCTGCAATGACCATCGCCGTCAGCTTCGACGGGTTTATATCGCGGCCTATGGTGCGCTGCCACGCCGTGTATTGCGATATGGACGTGTTTACGGCTGCTTGGATATTCTCGGCCTGTGCGCTGTCTTCGCGGCTTATGTAGTACGTCAGGCTTATGCTGTAGCTTACGTTTGCCGGCGCGGCGACAACGACCTTGTCGGTCAGCGGCCGGATGGTTTTTGCGGAAAGGTACGCCGTAAGCCCCTGTATCATCTCCGTGCCCGGCGCGGTGCCGTCGCTGTTAAGGAATACGATGTTTACAGTACCGGCATCGTGATTTGCGGACACGACAACGTCGCCCACGGCCGCGCTGTACCGCTTCGCGTGATAGATATACGCATCTGCCGCTCCGGCTGTGGAGTACGCACCGGGTGCGAGATAGATGCGCTCCTTCAGCGCGTCGTCGGTTTCAACCTCCGCTCCTCCTGCCGCATCGGTCGTGTTCGTGACCGATGAGACATACGGTACGGGGTCAACGATGGTCGTCAGTTCTCCGGCGGCTATCGAATTGGCGGCCGCTCCGGCTTCGGTGCACACCGCCGCAACGGTAACGGTCGTGGATCCGGCCGGGATCTCCGCATATTCGACGGTTTTGAAGTACAGCGTGCCGCCGGCTGATGCGACGCGAGTACCCTGCGGTATGCTTATTGCGGACGCACGGGCGGCGGATGCAGTGAATTTCAGTGTTGTAGTCGCAGCTGTCGCCGGAGTGCGTTCTACGCCGCGCAGCAGTGCAAGGTTGTCGAGAAAATCGCCGTAGGCATACTTCAAAAGATTTTGCTTACCGGCGCGGTCAACGTACTGCATGGCCAAATAGATCTGAACGGCGGCCGCGTTAATGATTGCCCTGTGCACCGATGCGCGGCCGAGGGTGACCGGCCTGCCGTCGATGCGGGTCATATAGTCCTCAAAGTCGGCTATCATCTCGCGCTGGACATCGTCGACCGTCTTCCCGTCAATGAAAGATATATCGGGGGTATTTTTGATCGCAGATATTTCAGACACCTGTTATCACCACCTTGCTTTTCATTTTTCCGTTGTTTCCTTTATCCCAGGAAACGCTTTTCACCCGTACTCCGGGGATAAATTTTGCGATTTTTTCGGACACTTCCGCCGTGTAAAGGCTTTTTGCAGTCTCCGGAGGCATGTCGATGAAGTCCATGCTCAGGCCGAGCTCGCGGTCAAGCGGTATAGTCCCTGCGCGCGTGGACAAGAGCAAACAAATGCTGCGGTCTAAATCGGCAAGCTTATTGTCCGAAAAAGTGTATTCGATTTGAAAATCGTAAAGGGCGTTCATGAATATTCACCTAAATTCAAAGTGACCGACGCCGCGGCCAGCTCGCCGCGGCTGTAGATGCGATCCCAGCTCTCGGACGCGCTTTCGATGTAAAAGCGGTTTCTGCCGATCATTTTGCCGCCGATTATCAGATACTCCGCGTCGCCGCTCTCGACCATTTCTTCAACAGTTTCGAGCATCGTGCGGGGCTTGACTCCGAGTGCTGCGGAAAGCCGGATGGTCAGACTTGCAGTTTGGGCAGCCGGACCGAGGTATTCTGTCTTAGGCTTTGCCCCGAGTATCTCGTGCGCCGCCCAGCGACCGGCTACCTCGCGGCTGAGACTTTCAAATGTGAGCACCTGCTCGGCCGAGACTTCAAACACTATTTTTGTTCCCAATGTTCCAATCATAGCTGCTCCTTATTCGTTTGATGTCAGACTGCCGGTCACGGTGACATTGCCGTTAAGGACGATGCTGTCTGCGTGAATTTTTAAAATGCCGCCTTCATAGCGGATATAGGCTTTGCCGTTTTCGTGCGAAAGCTCCTTTCGGTAAATGCCTTCTCCGCTCTCGGGCGGCTTGTTTTTTTCGCTCCACGGGCGGCCGAGGACAACACCGGCTTCCGTGCCGTTTGAAAGATGCAGCACTATCACCTGATCGCCGACCTGGGGCATAAAATATTCACTTGACAGCAGGGGAAAAAGGCCGGTTACGGCATCGTCCTTGTCGTGGTACACGACGCGGACGAGCCCGGATGCGTAATCAATGGCGGATATTTTCCCGATGCGGATGTTGTTATTCATGCTATCCCTCCGTCAGCGCGTTCGCTGCGTTGATGATCAGCCGGTCAAGCGCCGGTACCAGTGTGTATTTTACTGCCCAATATGTCGGCGAGTTTACAACGCCGTACTGTGTAAGCACATCCAGCGCCGCAGACACGGTGCTTATGCTGCTGCCGCCGCGGTTGACCTTAATGACCGTTGCCATATTGACTATGAGACCGTCAAGGTACTTGACCTGCGTGTACCGGGCAATCCAGTAAGGCATGTCCGTGATAACACCGACAGCGTACAGGCGGCCTATCGAATCCTTCATGACTTCGTCGGACATTGATTCGACTAGAGACATCTCCAAATCCATTGTGTAGCCGCTGCCGGATATGTTATGCGTAATGCTGTCGATATAGTATTTACCGGATAGCCTGCCGATACCGACGACGGTAACGCACTGCGCCGACACAAGCTGCGCGTCGCCGATGATGCTTGCGCTCAGCTTCGTACTGCCGTGGTTAGCCTTGTTTACTGCTGCGCGGATCTTCCGCTCCGCATCGGCTCGGCTGTCGGCTTTGCCGGACTGCTTCAAAATACGCTTGCCGGTGCCGATCGAAACGGCGATGTCCGCCTCTGTGGATATATCGGTGTAGGTATACTCGCCGCCGGTATATGTTCCGGCCATGTCCTTGGACCATGACCACGAGATTAGCGACTCGGTACCTATTGTGCGGACGGGTGCTTTCGCTTTGTATGCCTCGCGGTCATATACGACGATCTTTTGCCTGTAGACCTTGACCTCGAGGCCGTACGTCTCGCATAGGCTTGAGAAAAAGTCACTGTCGGTCTGCTCCGATTGCTCGACGGACTTGATAATGAAATCCGCCCCGGACACGTCCCAGGCCAGCTTCAGACCCGCTCTCGCAGCAATCTCTGTACCTATTTCCTTTATGGTGACGCCCTCCCAATTCTGGGTGCGCACCGTGGCCATAAAGCCGCCGTCGGCAGGTGTGGACACCGCGGATATCGTGCCTGTAACTGGCCAGCCGCCGAACTCGAATTTATCAAGCACGAAAAAGCCGCAGTCAAGCGGTATGCCGCCGGCATCATCGCCGCTGAGCGATATTTTTGCCGACAGCGTATCACCGCTTATAGGCATCCATGCAGTGATCCACTGCCGGGCGCGGTCGTGGATAGATATATCCAGGCTGTCGGCCGCGCCGCTGGCAGGGTCTGTGTATGTTATACCGGTGATGTATTCGTCCATCACCGTTTTAACGGCCGCTCCGTTGTAGTAAAGGTCTACTTCTGCCTGGCGTGGCTTCATGGGCTTACCCTCCACGCCGGAACGGATATCGCCGTATAATCCTCCGGCAGCTCCGGAGTTTGCAGGGTGACACCGGCAGAGAATACGAAGTTATCCAAAAGCGCAGGATTATTGGATATCAGCCAATCAATATACTTTTCGCTTCCGTAGATGGCATAGGATATCTGATCCCAGGTGTCGCCCTGCTTTGTAGTGTAGGTTGTGCTCATGCCTGCCCTCCTTACGCCGGGGAAAACTGCTTGCGGCGCTCTTCATCCTTCATGCGCCGATACAGGCGCTTGAATTCCGCAAAGCTTACGCGGCCGGCTTCCATGGCTTCCTCGCGCGACGGTGTACCGCCGTAGAAATTGAACACAGGGGAGAAGACGATGCTCTCGCCGCCTCCGGCAGAGCCGGGCTTCGGCTTCTTATCCCAATCATCCAGCAGCTGAGCAAGCTTTGACAGCGGCAGCACGGCTTCGGGCTCTCCGCCCTCGCCGACCATAGCCAGTGTCGGAGCTGTTGCAATGCCGCCTGTGGCAAGCATCGGTATCTGCGGAATGTTAAAGCCCAATGTTTTGCCGCCCACGACGGGCACCCAGTCCGGAATAGATATCTTCATTTCGTTGATCTTCGACAAGACCATATTTATGACGGATATAACAGCGTTGATCGGTGCTTTTGCTATGTTGGCCAGCGCGCCGAACACGTTTCCGAATATGGCAACGACATTCTCCCAAGCAGCAGACCAGTTTCCGCTAAAAACGTTATCGATAAATCCGATTATGTTAGAGAAAATGGCTTTTATGTTGCCCCAAACGTCCTGTACGCTTTTCCACAGGCCGGACAGGACCGCGCCGAGGGCCGGAAAACGCGAGGATATCGCTGCTATTGCCGTTGTGACGGCAGTGTTGATCTTCGTCCAAATTCCGCTGATCTTCGCGCCGAGCTGTGCGGCCTTTGCCTTGACGGTGTCCCAGTTTTTATACAGCCATACACCAGCAGCAATCAGCGCCGTTATGGCTATGACTGCAATGCCTACCGGGCTTTTTATAAACTTCATGCCTGCGGCAAATGCTTTTTGTGCTTTAGCAGCGGCTTTGCTCGCGGCGGCACTGGCTTTCATAGCAAACGTATGTGCCCTGATTTGCGCCGTCAGGGCAACTGTTGCTATTTTGGTTTTCAGCTGTGCTGCTCTCAAAAGCTTGACCGCGGCCGTTGCTCCCTTATATATGGTTGTAACGGTGCTGATGCCCTTGCTTATTGCGACTGTGCCGCCAATTGCTATGCCGACTGCAATAACAGCGCTGCGATGATCCCACAGCCATTTGGTCGCATTGATGATATTAGGAACGATAACATCTAATTCGGCGCCCACCTCAGGCAGCACATTTGCCGACAGCTCGTCCAGCGCGTCATTGACATAGGGCAAGATTTTGTTGCCTATTTGCACCTGCAGTACGGCCAACTTGTTCTGCATCAATTGCAGCTTGTTTGCCGTCGTATCGGCGCGCACGGCGTATTCCGCTTCCATGGAACCGCTGTATGCCGAAGCATCTCCGACTTTGGCAAACTGTTGCTGAAGATAGCCGAGGTTCTTCAGAAGCGGAGCTATGGACGAAACGCTTTCCTTGCCGAAGTATTGGCTGAGCGCCGCAGTCTGCTCAGCTGCCGGCAGCTTCTTTATTGCGCCCAAAAGGTCGATTATCGCGCCTTTGGCATCCGTCTGCATGCGGTTTGCCATGTCGGATACTGTAAAGCCCAACTGCTGCAAAACGGCGGCCTGCTTTGATGTGGCCGATGCGCCGGCGGTCATGGCGATCATCATGCTTTTTATACCGGTCGCGGAGATCTCCGCAGTCACGCCGGGCATGGACGCAGCCAGCGCCGCGACCTCACCGGCAGACAGACCGGCAGTCTGACCCAGTGCACCGACACGTGTGACGACCTCTGATAGCTTCAGCGCGTTTTCGGATGTGGTGTTGCCCAAATAGTTGAGCTGATCGCCCAGCGCCGCGACCTGCGTTTGTGAAAGATTGAGGGCCGTGCGCCATGTTGCCATCCACTCACCGGCCTGCTCGGCCGTGGTATCGAACGCAACGCCCATTTTTGCAGCGGTTTCGGTGAACTTTGCAAGATCCTCCGACGCAATGCCCGCCTGTCCTGCCGAGGCCATTATCTGCCCCAGCGCATCCGCGGTCATGGGGATGTTTTTGGACATGTTCAGCAGCGCGTCAGACATTTCATAGTAGCTTTTGGTGAATGCGCCGTTTTGATCGCGCAGTCCGTCAACGACTTTCGCAACGTCGGCCATCGTGCTTTCAAACTCGATGGCTTTTTTCGCGGATGCAACTGCAACGGTAGCTACGGCCGTGCCGACAGCTGCCATGGCTTTAGCCGCTATTCTTCCGGTCTTTTGCACGCTTGCGCTCAGTGTGTTGACATCTTTCGCGGCGGAGAGGCAGCTCTTTTTCAGCGAGCCGTCTACCTTGCCGGCGATCTTCAGAGCCAGTTCGTAGGTTTTACTTTTGCTTGCCATAAAGCTCCGTCGCCTCCTCCGCGTAGTAAACCAATTCGTCTATCGGTAAATGCATAAAATAATCAACGCCCGTGTGCAGCAGCGCAGACAGACAGACACACGTTTTTCTTATTTCCGGTGGGGTTATTCGTCCCCACCGAACAGAAAACCCGAAACAGCGTTCCTGACCTTGAACATTTCTCTTATGGGCAGGGTCTTGAAGAACTCGACCGGCAGGTGTGCGGCAACGCTGCCCAAAAAGCAGGCTATATCGGGGGTCATTTCGGTCATCTGTGCCGTATTTCCCTGTGCGCGCACTGCGCGATCAGCGCGGCACAGATCCTCACCGTTGAGATTCTCGAGGTTGCGCAGATCGACCTCGGTGTAGGTCTTGTTTTCAAAAACGAAAGGCTTGCTGAATTTTACGACGAGGTCTCCTTCCTCGGCCTGCGGCATGTTTATGATTTCATCCATAGTTAGCACATCTCCTTAATTTCGGCCAGCATATCAATGCCGTTGACCTTGAAAACTTCGTTGAGCTTGTCCAGCTCTATGACGGTCTCCCCATCGACCTCGATGAGGATATACAGGACGGTAAGCGAGACCGATGTGTCCATAGGGTTACCGTTTTTGAATTTGCCGGCGGCAAGCTTCTTGCTTCGGCCGCGCACGACACAGCGGATGGGCTTGAATGCGATATTACCCTCGCTGTCGGTGGACTGGCATGCGCCGCGGATCGTGAGATGCACGGCCTTTGTCATGTCCATCATGGACATGGCCTCTTTATCCAGCAGCCGGAAGGGTATCTCGATCTCCTGATTGCCGAAGTAGCCGACGGTGGGGTCGTCGATTTCTCCGAGGATGCCCGCTCCGGTAATGGTTTCGCTGGATGCCTCGAAGTCAGGCAGCGACATTTCATCGCCCATGCCCAGCAGACGATTGCCGTCATTGTAGACGTTGTATTTGTTTATCTTGGTGGGAATGTCTTTCATCGCTTAACCTCCAATTACGCTTTCAAGGGCGCTCACGTCGTATTCGCGGATGTTTTCGATGGTTTCGGCCGGGATGTACGGGGCAAACAGGGTGTGCACCGTAAGCTGACCGGCGAGCAGCTGCTCAATGGAATTTTCGTCGGACCTGAATTCCATGCGATACGCTGCGCAGTAGTCTCTTGCGACATAGCCGTTGCCGATGATGTTCTGACTGTCAACTATCGACTGGATAAGACGCTTTGACGCGGGCTTATCGACATACGATGTGTATTTATACACAAATTCGTTGCCGTCCCAGTCGAAGAAGCGGCGCACTGCGAACCATCTGTCTTTGGGGTCTGTGGTATCGGGATATGCAGCGGTATTGTTGCCCCAGCTGCGGAATCCGGCGGCATTGATGGCTGTTATAACACCCACCGCGTTTATGTAGTCGTCCGCCTGCTGCTGATCCAGCAGCACTTCCGTACCGTCGGCAAGGACTGTTGCATCGATGGGCAGAGCCTTGTTTGACGGATTGCAGGGTACATCGCCGTTAAGCACGTCATTGTACGCCATCATCGCGCCGAAGATCGCGGACATGTAGTATTTCTTCTTGCCGACCTGAGCCATCGGCCACAGTGCCGCCGCATGGGGCGATGTAATACCGAGGCTTTCCTTTGCGGTCTTTACGCCGGTGCACACGGTAGCGCCGGTGCTGCCGGAAGGAACGTCTATAAGGCAGACACAGTTGAATACGCCGTTTATGGCCTCAGTCTTTGCTTGAAGCGCGGCGGCTACAACGGCATTATGAGACCAGCCCGGTGCAAGCAGTGTTCCGGGGATCTTGCCGAGCCTGGGAAATACCTGACGGATGGTTTCAAGGCCGGTTTCCTTGCCGGTCAATGTGTCCACCGCACCGATAATGTCGGATGCCGTCACGCCGGAAGGCTTCAGGCTTTTGCCGCTGACGTTCAGGCTCGATGCAGCGGATGCGGTTTCGGATATAAGTGTGATAACGATGTTTCCGTCATCATCGTGCTCGGCGGAGTAGTCTGTGCCGCGCACAAGATCCGTCTGACCGTTTTTGACGCTGAGAGTATCAAGCAGAACATACTGCTTTTTATAAACGGCCGTCTTGTCGCTGACGGCGCAGCTTTCTGCGCTGTTTTCAGTGACATGCGCCGTGTTCGACGGGTCAAGAACGTTTATCAGGATGATTGGCGCAACGTTGAAGATGCCGAACGATGCCTGTATCGACTGGCAAAGCGTGAAGTTATCGAAGTCATCGGAATAGCCGAAGGCTTCAACAGCTTCCTTATAGCTGCTGCAAAGAATGGGCTTGTTCACTGCGGCGGCCGGGTCTTTTGCAAGGTGTATCGGCGCTGTGCCGATTATGACTTGTATTGCCGCGCGGCCTTCCTGGGGCGTGGGCATGCTTGTCGGCTGCTCTACGTTGTACACGCCGTGTCTGTATGCCATATTTCTTCCTCCTTAAAATTTTGCCTGTACGATCCTGTACAGACGGTAAATGTGCCCGCTCTTGCGGTTTAGTTGCTGCCTTACTTCGGGCAGCTTCTCAAGCGGGAATATCAGTTCTCCTATGACGGGTGCTTTTGCTATCGCGTCTATTAACGCTGTAGGCAGCGCGCCCTTGTAGACTGTGTACTGTTTTGCTACGCCTGCTATTGTCGGCCCGCAGTAGATCACGACCGGGCACGGCGCAGCGTTTTTCTGTTTTGCCATTAGGTTTCAACTCCTTCGCGGTAAATGGCCGGGGCCGATACACTGAAGCCGACAGCCGCGTAATAATACGGGTGTGTGTCCTCGTCGGATATCGCCCATCTGATCGGCGTTTCGACCTCAAAGCTTTTTCCGAAAACGCCGTTTGCACCATAGTGCAGCTTTATCATCTCGACGATGTTCAGCGCATCGGAATACCCCTGTCGGTTTGGGTCATGGTCACAGACGCCGATCATCAGAACGACATTCGCCGTCTGCCGCTCATCGCGGTCGTTAAGCTCGCCGTCGGCCAGCTTGACCTGAATATATGGCTCGGGCGGAACGTAGGCTTCCGGGTCTTCATCCTCGCCGACGCGAATGGGGATAAACTGCCGGTAGATGCGCAGAGAGCTTTCCTCGTTTATCGAACTGTGCAGCTTGAAGTCCTTGAAAAGCGCGGCGAGATCCCTGATAAGGGCATCCTGCAGTGTGTTCATGTCCATGTTTTTTCTCCTTTTGGCTATTCAAGCGCCTTCTCGATGCGCTTTTCGACTTCCCTCGCAAGCATATCGTAGACCAGCTCGGCAACCTCGGGCTTCCGAGCAACGCGGCCGAACATGTCCGCAGCTGTAGGTGAGACGAGCTCCACAATCGGATTTCGGCCTTTGGTCTTTCTTTGAGATATGCCTTGGTGGCCGCTCTCCATTGTTACAACGAACGCTTTGCGGTTATCAACTTCGAGAGCCTTTAAAGGCGATTCCTTGAGAACCTTGGCACGTGCAGCGAGCCGGGCTGTGTTTTGCCTTGATGTGAATTCATAAAGCTTGTGCTTAGGGCCGCTGGCCAAAACCGTTGACTCGAGCTTTGAGGTCTTAGCGGCAATGACCTTGCTTTCCCGGCTGAACGTGCCGCTCTTTTTCAGAGCATAGCGCTGCTTATTATCCTTGACCATCTGTTTACGTGCCTGTCGTGCCGCAGCGGTAAGCGCTGTTTTCAAGATCCTTTTTGAAGCGATCTTTTCCGGCACATCTTTGAGCCGGGCTTCGATATAATCAAGCTCTGTAGCCGTATCTATGTACAGCATCGGCTGCTCTTTCATGACTTGATTGCCTCCACTTCGATGCCTAAAATACCGGCCTCGGATGTGCAGCTTTTAACGCGGAACGGCTTTCGGTCAAGGGTGACTATCATGCCGGGTGCCGGGCGCGGCCCGAAGTCTGCTTTCGCAACGTAGATAAACCGGCGCATCTTATGGATGCCGTCTATCTCTGTGCTCATAACCTTGGCTTTGTCGCGCTCGAGCAGCTCATTGTCGTCAATGACGGCCTTCATGGTTTTGCCGTTGAGCTCGTGGTCATCGGCAAATTCCAGCCCGTTTAAAAACACCGAGGATATATCCGCCCTGATTTGGTCCTTGAAGGAAGTGCCCATTATTGGGCACCTTCTTCATTTTCAGCCGGGATCTGTACGGCAACTGCCGTCAGACGGTCGATTATGAGCGCCTTAGCCGCTCCGCGGGGAAGCTCTATGCCCATGCCCTCAGCCAGCTTTTTGAGCTCATCCTTCGACATGCCTTCCAGCTGCGCAGGGTCAATGTGTGCGTCAACCGCAGTTTCATCCGCAGGAATATCGGCTATCTCCTGATCTGCGCATTCAATGGCCTTTTCGGTGTCAATGAGCTCTGCGCTTTCCGCTGCGAGCCACGCATTGACCATGCGCTCATCGTTTGCGGGAAGAGTGTCGCCTGCTTCATACATGCGGCTGCCGTACAAAATAGGGCGCTTTGCAATAAGCTTTTTCATTCTGCTCCTCCCATTAGCCGAGGAGCTTTACAAGGACGGTCGCATCGCCTGCTGCGGCGGCCGCGTAGCCGGCCGGGATATTATCGACTTTGGCGCTGCTCTCGCCGGTCGAAGCAACAGTGGTTATTTTCTTGTTTGCAACGTCGTAATACAGCGCTGCGCCCATAGTTACGGCACCGGATGCCTTGTCCATGTAAAACACGCCTTCGACGTACAAGGGGCCGGTCGCGCCCTTTGCAATATCGGCGCCGGCAACTCCGATGCGAGTTCCGAGGCTTACTACCTCGCCGTTTGCTACGGCGTTGTCGCTGGGGGTGTAGTCCAGCACTTCACCTGCCTGCCAGTATTTCGCGGTCATATTCGTTACCTCCTATTATTTCAGGTCAGGGCTACGCCGGGGTTCTTTGCAATGCCGCGGAAGTCAACTGCGGTAATGCCCCAGTCAAGCCAAATGTCCCATACAAAGCCCAGCTGGCCGGGAACCTCGCTGCGGCGGATGGTCGGGGTCTCCTGACCGTTGAGGTAATCGACCTGCAGGGACTTTGCGTAATTCTTATTACCGACAGCAAACCAGGGGATCGCGCCGCCGGCCGCGAGAACGTTCAGTGCGCCTTCCTCGACAACCTTGAGCTTGTTGCGGTAGTTGTACAGTGCGTTTGCGGTGTGACTGCCAATGCCGGTGACGTCGATCAGCGCGGTTTCAAGCAGCTGAGACATCTTGAAGCCGTAGCCTACGGGCACGATAAGATGCTCGGGCTCTACCATGATGCTGTCGCCGAAGGGATCCTTCTGAGACAGAAGCTTGAGCATGATCGCCTGCAGGGTATCAACGGAGGGTGCTGCACCGGTGGCGATCAGGTTGTTATGCGCATTGTCAAACAGCGCCACACCGTCGAACACGGCGGGGTTATCAACAAGGATCTTGTAGACCTGCTTGTTGATAGTGCGCTTTGCGCTTGTGGCGTACAGGCCGGGGATCTCGGTTATAAAGCCGATATCGTCGTTGATGAACGCCTGACGCGACATGGAGAACTGCCGGCCGTAGGTGTCGATCTGACGCTGAGGCAGAAGCTCGGTCGACGGCTTGTCGGCCTTCAGCTCACCATTTTCGCCGACGCGGAGAAAGTCGCCTGCGCCGCCGGCAAGGTAGCTGTGATCCTTGGTAGGCTTGAAGTCGGAAACGCTGCCCTTAGTGGTCCAAAGCTGGAACGTGGTAGGAACGGTCTGATACAGCTGGACGATGTTTTTCCTGATAGCGTTATCAAGAATCGCAGGGAATGCCGCAGTGGGGTTAAAGAACTGGCGGCAAACGGTGTTGAAAAGATCATCCTTGCTCATACGCAGCAGAGAGGTGGTAGTGCCTACGCCGTCACGCGCAAGGCACTCGATAGCCATGTCGCGCAGTGAGAAGCCGCGCATTTCCTCGGCGCCGTGTGCCGGATTCTGAACTTCGACTCCGGTACGCATAAGCATTGCGTCTGCGGCAGCCTGGCGGAAGTCATCGCCCTCCGAACCGGTCATTCTGCTGCCGACGGGTGCGCCGTGCGCGATGAGATGATCGACTGCGGCCTGACGGACCGCATTTATGTCGGAACCGTTGCTGATGTACTCAGCCGGATCCATACCGGCCTGACGGCACAGAGCAGTGATATCGCTGACGCGCTGGCGCTCGGCGATAACTGCCTGACGCGCCGCTTCGTTGATATCGGGATTTTCGGGCACTTCGGGGGGATTGCCCTGCGCCTCTTCGATCTGACGCTGCAGATTATCGAATTCTGCACTTTCCTCCGCCGACAGCGCACGGCCGGCGGCGCGAGCACCGTCGACGATAGCCTGCTGACGCTCGATCATTTCCTGAATGTTCATGTTAAAAACTCCTTATGTAAAAGATTTTTGTTGACAAGTATCTGCTTTTCGTAGATCGAAAGGTCTACACCCTGCTCAGGAGCATCCGCTCGGCCTACACCTACTGTAGCGTCCGCAGGAACAGAGACAATGGATACCTCCATCGGCATCCACTTTCGGGCAACGCTGCAAGGGCCTGCGAAACGCCCGTCAGCGGATTTTTTGCCGGCGGCGACCTCTTCCCAGCTGTCCACGCTGTAGCGCACAGACGTTGTTTTAAGCGTGCCGGATTTGACTTTTCCGAAGATCTTTTCCGCGTCCTCATCCGTGTCGAATTCGACCTCCGCCATGCCGCGGCTATCCTCGATCCATGCGCGATTTACCTTGCCGATTACTATGTTCGTGTTGTGGTTAAACAGCAGAACACCGACTTCGTTCAACCGTGTAAGATCTACCGCGGCGGGCGAATGGTCAAGGATCTCCGGCCCCCACCATCGTCTATAGGGTTCTTCGCTTGAGAAGCTGATTGTCCGACGGCGGCTATCTTCCTGCCCACCGTCGCGCATGGGCTCAACATGCCCCATGCTTCGCTGCCCGTTGCTCTTGTCAGTCTGTGCTTTGCTTGACTGCTCCGGGGGAATTCTGCTGCGCTGCAGTTCCGCTCCCATAAATAACACCTCCTAATTCAATTCCTACCGATCTGCCGTATTCCAGCACCTCAGCCATTTCGTTGACGGCCTCTTTCCAGTCCTTGCCCTGTTCGGCGCAGATATCCTGGAACGTTTTCTGCCCGGATTGCAATGCGGTTTTCCCGGCATTGCTTTCCTTTGCAGGGTCGATCCATTTTTTCGGCGCTTTTGTCCAGGTGTGGGAAAGGTATTCGGCTTTTTTATCCCAAAAGCCGGGCATTTCGATAAGCCCGGAGAGATAACAGGAAATTACGAACGTCTCATAAACTTCAGACATGAACTCCGTAAGCATTTCAACGTCCTCGGCATATGTGCTCTCGTCCTCAATGGCGTTCTGACGCGCCGAGGAATATGTCGCGCCGGACATATCACGGCTGACGGCCTCATAGCTCAAGCCCTGTCCGGCGGCGATGAGCGCCTGCTGGGTTTTCAGAAAACCGGCGGCGTCGCTGCCGGAGTTTCCGGGATTGACGGTCTCAATACCGTCTCCTGCGCCGAGCGTCGATATCATGCCCGGCGTGAGCTTCTTGCCCTCGTAGTCGGTGCCGCCGTCGGGGGTTCTCGTTCCGCCGCGACCGAAGCCTCCGGACGGGACTGCACGCTTTATGAAGACCGCAAGGCAGGCGGCGATACGCTCCTTTACCGACACTGCGGTTATGAATTCGTTCGTGTCGCGCACGCGCGTAATAGTGGGGGCCATGTCGGACATTTCGCGCAGCTGGCTCGGCCGAGTTTTGGATTTGAAGAAATATACGTCCTTTGCATCAACATACACAGGGTCGTCGAGCTGCCAGCCCTCAATGTCATACTGACGGATCCAGTAGCCGACCGGCCGTCTCCACTTGTTGTATTCGATGCCGCCGACGACACGGTTTCCGCGGCTTTTCGGCGTGGTCACGTTTATATCCAGCTCGTCTACCTCGATTGCCTGAAGCTGAAACGGGACCATGCCCTGTTTCGTGTATCGGAACAGGAACAGTAGGCCGCCATCGACTTTTTTGCGGTCAACGGCCATGCGCAGGAGCTGATTAAAGCTCTGCTCGCCGGTCACGTCGCAGTTTCGCGCCTTGCACCACTGCCGCCATGCCTTTTCAATCTTTTCGTCAAGCTCGTCATTGCCGGTTTTGGCCTGAAGCGTATAGCCGCGGCCGACGACATTGCGCTTGTAAGCATGAAGTATCGACTGTGCTATATCGCTGTTGCGCTCGAGGTCGCGCGCTCGGGCGCGAATCACATCGCGGCTCGTGCGGTCGGTGATCTCGGCGCTTTCGTTGAATGTGCGCCAGCCGGCGTTTAACCGGCCAAAGCTCGCAGCGTCATAGCTGCGCATGTTCTCAAGCTGCTGCCGCCATGCCTCTCGTGCGCACGCGAGTCGCGGAGATATCGCGGCAACGATGTTATCAAAGATATTCATGCGATCACCGCCCATCGAAAAATGCAACGCAGGTCCTGTCCAGCAGGCAGTTGTCCTGCCCGCTCGAAAGCTGGGCTTCAAGGTCATCCCTGATCGCTTTCAGCTGTGAAAGGTCGGCGCGTGTCAATGATCGGCTGCCGATTTTATACGACTGACCGCCGGACAAAACAGCGGCAATAGCGCTGTTGACCTGTTCAAGCATTTCGGCCGTTTTCTGAGTGTTTTCGTTCATGTGATCCTCCGTTATATCCATTCCTCGTTTTCGCTTATCCAGTTTTCTTCACTGGAGGTTGACGGCGGCGTGATCTGTTTCGGTTGGGCGGTGCCGCTCTCATCCGGGTAGAGCGAGCGCACGCCCATTACGTCGGCAGCCGCCGCGGCATATACCTCGCAGTCGAGATAGTGGTTGTCCGCATGGGTCGTTTTCTTGACCCATCGCTCAACGTCTCGGCCGTTGGAGCGCACGGTAAGCTTGTGCTCGGCTGTGACCTGCTCGGCATACTCATCGTCGATGCCGTCAAACACCATCCATGAACCCTGACCGTTGGATTTGCGCATTCGGGCAGCTATCAGATCCTTGTATTTGCCGCCGTCAACAAGCACCAGCGTCATGCCGGTTGCCTTGCTGCCGGCTTTGTTGATTATCGAAAGACGGTAATGCGACGTCATTGTGGTGGTGCCTTTGCATGGCAGCATCCAGTCGGAGTTGTGGTAGTAGAATTCGTAAACCTCATCTGTGCGGTCGCCGCTGTCCATCAGGGTCAGATTGACCATTGCGGTGTCGCCGCCGGGCAGCGTGAATTCCGTATTCATGATGGGCTCTATCTCTTCCATCGTCTGAACCTTGCCGCACGCGATAAGCTGGCTTGTCATGTAGTCGCCCCACGCACGAATGACCCAGTAAAGGCAGTCCTTCTGCACATCGATGCCGCCGGTTATCAGCTTTGTCCACGATGGCAGCTCCCATTCGGGTACATCAGTCTGCCGGTCCATGACCAGGCTCGGGCTTGTTCTTATCCTCAGCTCCTCCCAGGGCTCGGCCAGCCAGGAGTTTTTGAAGTTGTGCATCAGATCAGGATCGCCCTTACTGCGCATAAATTCACGGGCTATATCAGAAAACCGCGTAAACGGGGAATACAGCGTATTGAGCCAAAATGCTACGCTTCTCGGTGTGCTGCTTTTCTGCCTTACCGCTCTCCAGCGACCATCGCGCAGCATTTTTCCTTTGTCGTGGTCTGTGATGATGGCGCCACATTCCTGACAGACGTAAACGGTTCTCTCTGCTCGGTCTGCTTCCTCCGGAACGTCGAACTTGCTCGGCCATTTCAGGCAGCCGAACTTCAATTCGATGAATTTGCCGCAATGCGGGCAAGGAACGAAGTAATGCTTTTCGACGTCGGCCGCCTCTTTAGCCTTCCAAATGTGCCCCGTTTTCAGCGTTGGGGTAGATGCCATGAATATTTTTCGGTTGAAAAACGTTTTTGTTCGCTCCCTCGCCAGGGAAACGGGGTCGGCCTCTTTTTTGGATGCACCGGGAAACTTGTCCACCTCGTCAAGAAAAAGGTTTTTGATCGGCTTGCTTGAGAGATCCGCCGGGCTGTTTGCGCCTGTCAGATACAGCCACATATCCCTGAATTTCAGAGATAGTTTTTTGCTTTCGCTTTCTCGGAATTTTTCCGCCGTTGACGGATTGCTTTTTATCATGGGTATCAAGCGTGTTTCGCTTGTTGCTTCCGCCAGATCGTCCGAGGGATAAACCACCATAGTCGGAGCTGGATCTTGATCTATCAGGCAGCCTATCATGTTTTCCATCGCTGTAGTTCCTCCGACCTGCGTAGGCTTAACGAATATGATCTCTTCGATTATGTCGTCGGTGAACGCATCCATGATTTCGACTAAATAGGGCGTGATGTCATTATTCCACGGACCCGGTATAGCTCCTCCGGCCAACGTGCGGTACTTTACCGCCCACTCGGATACAGGCAGTCGTTCGCTCGGGCGCAGCACCTGAACAGCTTTGTATATCCACGGCGGTACAGCATAAGGCTTCTGCTTGTACTTTTTCACTGCCGCTCATCCTCCCGTTCAATGCTCGCGCCGTCGGTGAACGTGGCGAGCAGCTTTTCGAGTTCTTTTCGCATTGCCTTTTCCATGGCGCGGACGGCAACAGCATCGGCGCTGCCGGACAGTGAACCGGCCATGCGCGGCGGAATGTTCAGCGCAAATTTTTTGAAGGTCGTCAAGAACTCTGTCATTTCCTCGGTCACCTGCTCGGCCGGAAGATATCTGCCTTCGGCTATCGCGGTTTTCAGGCGGTGCAGTTGCCCCTGGCTTTCCTTCAGCTCGACCTCGGCCTCAAGCTTTTTAAGCGTCAGCTCGGTCGCTCGGCTGTTTTCGCCAGTCTCGTGCGCTTTTTCTTCGACATAAGAAACATAACGCTGGATCGTTTCGCAAGTGCGATACTTCCTTGTGCCGCCGCCCGGAGGGAGCTCCGTTTCCAAAACGCCCTCCTGCGTCAGCTGCTGCACACGGCGCACGGTCTTGCCGAGCAGCTGTGCGATGACCGAAGTGCTCGCCCACTCAGGGACAGTGCCTGAAAGCACGGCCGGCTTGTTTGATTTTTCTTTTTTTGCCACCTGCAGAGCCTCCTTTCTCGCGCTTGCCCGGTTTCGCTTCGTTCTTTGCTGGGCATTTCGCCTTTTCAGCAGGCTGCCGGAATGCGTTATACCCCTTCGGGGGTATAAATTTTGCGGACTTTTTCAAATCCGTAACGTAACACGGCGTTTTTTTGTCTCGTTTTTGCGAAAAAATCCCGCGCCTTCTTTCGGAGCCGCACCTGGGGTGCCCTCCGGGAGTACCTAAGCAGGGGGGGAAAGCAAAGGACCGCCGGCCTTGCGGACGGGGGTCCTCGTTTGTGTTTCGGAGGTCAAACCCCTGTTTGCTTTCCTAATACCAGTGTAGCAAATAAAAAGTCCAGTGGAGTCCAGACTTTTGAAACATTGTTTTTCCCTTGCGTATCAATGCTTCCGGGGATTTTTGCGCGAGATTTTTTTGATTTTTTCATTCACGGACTTGTGGTTTAACAGGTCGTCGAGGGCCGATTCGTAGCAGTTGAACGCATTCGACCTGGACATATACAGGCTATCCGCAATCTTTGTCCATGACATGCAATCGATGTGTCGCATCTCGATTACCGTGCGGCCGGGCGAGTTTGGCGGTAAGATATCGATTACGTCCATGATGTCGGATAGTATGCGGGCTAAGTGTTCTTGCTGCCGCTTAATGCGTGCGTCAATGTCGGTGGCCGAAGCGAGCTTGACGTTAAGCTGATCACGACGGTCATCAAGAATGTCTTTTTGCCGCAGGGCTAAATGATATTGCTGCAAATACGCCTTCAGGGCAGCACGATCATTTCTCCGGACTGATGTGTTAGTTGTCACTCAATTTTCCCTGCCTTCCGACGCTTGGCCTTTTCGGGCAGCACAATGTGACCGCCTGCAATGCGCAGCGGGGTCTTAACCACTTCGCGACGATAAGCCGACATGAGGCCGTATTCATCGTCGTAGTTGAGAATATAGTCTTTCGTGATTGCGTCCTTCAGCGGCGCGATCTCGTCTTCGGCGGCCGGCTCGGGCTCGGTGTATATCGGCTTAGCCATTCCACGGGAAGAATGCCAATGCTTTTTGTGGGGGCGACTATCACCGTTCGCGTAGATGTATCGGGCGAGAGCTGTATGATCTGCGCGGCTATCCAGTATTTCATAGCTGATCTGATCCTGCGGCCACAGCGCCGCGAGGTCATCATAAGCAAGGCGATTCATGAGAATGTGGATATGCAGACGAGTAGGTTTGCCCGTGCGTGCGTCAACGTCCGATACCGTGTAGATGTACTTGGGGTTATAGCCGTGTTTTGCTTTAAAACGAGCGCGGAGCTTTTTAACGGCCTTCTCGGCGATTTTCTCGGCTTCATCCCTGGACGACGGAAGACGGATATCGTCGAATTTGAGAGTTGTCCACATATCGCCGGTGCCGAAGTTACAGTTTATCGTCCTGGCAAGACTGCGCTGCTGTGCTATCTCGTTTGCTTTGATCTTTTTCTCGGTGGATTTTCCGGCGATACGCTTGCGGCGAGGTTTCTGATATCGCGCATTGATGTCTATCCTGCTTATCACAGTCTCGACGGTGCGCCCTGATACGATGTAGTATTTCACTTTAGTCCTCATTTCTTGTTCTCCGGCGTAATGTTAGACATCTAAAGGTCTCAAAAGAAACGCGTGCGCGCGTTTATATATAATGTAGAGTAGAAGCGCTGCCGGAGGGTGCGGTGGAAGAGAAAAGGAAGCAAAATATCAATAGAAGGAAAAGAGGCAAAGATCAAGAGAATTGATTTGCCCTCCGGCAGCGTCCGCCTGTGTGTATTTTGTGTGCCCTGCCGCCCGGCGGACAGCGGCAGAGTGGGATATATAAGCCTTTCGGCTCAGATATGCGCAGTAAGTCGACTGCGCATATCTCAACCGGCCTCCCCGTTAAGGGGCGGCATCGGCTTTTTTCTTTTTGGCGAGAGTCTTTTTGCGCTTGGCGCTTGCTATCATGCGCCCAGCGGCCTCGCGGCTGACACCCTGCATGGCAAGCTTCCTTTCTATCGTGCCGCCGAAGCAGGCCGAGGTGTATTCCCCGTACGACATGCCCAGCGTCTTGGCCTCCAGCGCTACCTCGGAAAGCTCCTTGCCGCCGAGATCGAACAGCAGCCCCGTGCGGCGCGGCCGCGTATAGTGCCGCTTTACCTCCTCTGCCTGCGGCTTCTTGTTCGGCGTGTATCTGTACCGTCCGGCATTGGCCGCCTCCATTCTCTCCCTGGCGCGCTTCTTCGCGCATGCCGGGCAGTATTTGCGGTTGCGCCCTCCCGGAGTCAGGCCGCCGCAGGCCTCGCAGCGGATCATCGGCGCGTCAAGTGGAGTCGCGGCTCTTTGACGCTCTTCCCGCTTTTTTCGTGCGGTCTCGCGCTTATACTCGCGCTCCCGCTCGGCGCGGCAGCGCGGGCAGTATATCTGCCGCGAGGAATTTCTGACCGCGGGCTTGCCGCAGTAAATGCAGTTGAAATATTCAGGCATTTTTCCTGACCTTTCCCGGCCAGAAGCTGCTGCACCAGCCGTTTGCCCTGCAATTCTCGCCGCGCATGCAGCATACGTCGCAGCACCAGTCGTAATAGGTGTTCTCGCTCCGGCGGCATATCTCGCGCACGGCGTACCGGAAGCGCTCCGTGAGCCGCTTCTGCTCGGCCTCCTGCCGCTCAAGCCTTTGCAGCAGGCTTATACCCTCCCGGCACAGCTCCGTGTGCTCATCCATCGGCACCGCGTCAAGCCTCCGTATAAGCCACAGGCGCAGCTTTTCAATGAGCTTTTTCATGTTTATTCTCCTTCAGTAAGTATTGACTTGCCGGTATACATTGCGTAGTTCCGCTCGATAGAAGCGCCGGAGCTGCTATACCAGCCCTTAAGCAGGTAGATCGCGTCGGCCGTATCTATCATTGCGAAGCAGATGCGCATATAGTCTGCCGGGAGCATGCCCTCCGGCAGCTCAGCAGGATTTAATACGATATGTCCCTGCGCCTCAAGGCTCTTCGCGGCGATATTGAATTTCTCTTTATAATTGGGCTCGCCGGTGATCTTTCCGGCTATGTAGATCTTCATTCTTCTTTCCTTCCTCCGCGCTTGCAGTAATCTTCAGATGCTACATTTCTGTTATTGCACGGGCTTTTTCTGTTATGGCAGGTCAACGTGCCGGGCTTGCCGTATATCTGTGTATGCATTGACGGCAATGTACTGTACTTGCAGTCCCTGCAGCGCACCACCTGCTCATAGCCCAGCTGCGCCGCCATGCGCTTGAACTCGCTTTTTGTAGGTTTATGAATAATATCAGCCATTGTCAGCCCCCTGTTAGTGCACCGCCGGCAAAAGCCGACCGGCCGAATACATCTGATACAGGGTTTTGCCGGAGTTGTCAGTCATGTACGGCAGGAACACTTCGTCCACCGCCGCGTCACAGCTCTCCACCAGTGCCATTTGCGCAAGTACCCAATCCCGGACATTGCGCCATGCAACGCGCTCGGCCTGTTTGGGGTCGCACTTAATGCCTTGCTTTTTAAATACGCGCAAAGTGCCTTCTGCAGGTGCCGGCAGGGTAAAACCGCGCAAGCCTGTTGCCGTGTTGATGCAAAACGAAATAGCAACAGCTTTGCCGGTATCGTATTCAATCATGATCTTTGAAGCGCCGGAGCGTGCGAGCGCGGCTTGAATTTCGCCGATGGACGTGTAAACATCAACTTTCGTTGTATAATTCTTTATCATTGTTTCAGCCCTCGTGTTTCCGCTCTATGGAGCGCATAAGCTTAAGCACATCCCGGACGTACGGATATCCTTCTGCATCGTCGCGCACGACTTCACTCAGAAAGGTTTGCATTTCGCGCCAGCACTTCATGTAGAGCAAAAGATCTTCTTCACGTTTCATTCTTGATCTTCCTTCTCGCACCATTTCGGGCGCTCTATCTTTTCGGGCAGCAGTCTCGGCGTGGGGTTTCCTATAACGCGGCCGTTGCCCCAGGGCGGTGCCAGCGGCGCAAAGCACCGTGCCGCCGTGTACCCGCTCCGAAAGCGCTCAAATCCAAGGTATTCGCACCCTTCGCAGCTACCCATTGAGCGCCCCCTGCATCTTGTCAACCAAGGCGCGTACCGCCACGGTGAGCTTCTGCGCCGTGTCGGGATCTGATGCCCTGACCTTCAAAAGACTGCCGTGCAGCTTGTTGAAATCCTCCTGCACCTGCTCGAATATCTGCTTGAAAACTGCCGTGTTCGGGTCAGCCAGTGTCTGAGATTTTTTGAGCTTCTCAAGCTCGGCGGCCGAAGCCGCGGCCTTTTCCTCCGCATTCTTTATTTTTGCCTTTAGCTTCTCTGCCTTGAGCCCTGCCTCGGAAAGCTCGTTTTTGACCTTCGCCATCTTCTCGGCCCACTCGGCGTCGTTCTTGGCTCGTGCGGCAGTGACGGCCTCCTCGACTGCCTTTTCGTCGACCTCGACGGCCACCTCCACCGGACGCTCTCTCAGCTCGGAGAGCTCCTTCTCCGCCGCGGCCTTCTGCGCCTCGGCGTTGCCGAGCTTCTCCCGCAAAAGATGCAGCTCCTGCTTTGCCTTCTGATACTGCTCGTCGGCCCTTGCCGCCCCGTCGGCAGCCTGCTGCACCTGCTCCTCGGCCTTTGCCGCGCGTTGCTCGGCCTCGTCACGCTGCTTTATAAGCTCGTCGAGCTCGCGGGCCGACATGTGCTCAACATCGTGCTCCAAAGCAAACTCCTCGCGCTCGTCCTCAGGCACTGCAAGCAGCCGCAAGGCATTGGAAATACTCAAATTATTCAACGTTGGGTAATTTGATTCGGCCCCGAAAAGACTTGTTTGCGCAGCGCCGTATTTCTTGTAAAGCGTCATAAGCCGTCCGGCGCTCGATCTTGAAAACTCCGTCTGCTCCTTCAGGTACGCAAGCCACTGCCCGTGCTCTAACATTTCCTTTGCCTCCGTGAGCCTCCGGCCGATCTCTATGCCGAACCACACGGTCATTGTCTTGGCCTGCTGTGTCAGGCCGCGTATCTCCGCCCCGATAATATCCGGCGTCCGTTGGGTCTGTATATCGTTCATGCTGTTTTTGCCTCCTTCTTTTTCGGCAGTCTGGGCTTGCCGTCCTTGTCGCGCTTGCTGCCCTTGGCTATCCAGTCAAGCCAGGGCTTTATCATCCACGCCATGGTCGTGCGTGGATTTGCGGCGTTGAGGTCGTTCCGAAAGCCGTGTATCTGCATGAGCCTGTTGCCCTGCATTTCTATCGTGTAAAGGCTCTTGTGCGGCGCATCCCTGCGCCGTAGAAAGCAGATCGTCAGAGCGCCGGACATGTGCCGCTGGGCATAACTTCCCACGCAGTGCTGTAGTGTCTTGCCCTCGCGGATGATCTCGTTTGCGCTGACTGCGCAGCGTATCAGATAATCGCCCATCTCAAAGTTGTACTTGGCGCGGCGTTTTATTAAGCTGTCGTCGGCAAGCTTGATGCCCTCATTGGCAAGCTTGATATTGATCTCGATCACCGCCTCGTCATGGCGGCGGTGCAGGTTCTTCGGCAGCCTGACAGTGTCATTTTTCATATCCCAGCCGAGAGCCTTGGCCATGTCGAGATAGTCCTTATAGGTCTGTATCTCATTTTCGGGAATGGCTTTCTGCCCCTGCGAAAGGTAAGCGGCAAGCCTTGCGGGCTTTACCCTTGCCCGGCAGCACAGCCGGACAAAATCCTGCATCGGGAATGTGTATGGGCACATCTCATCCAAGTATTTAATCGTCTCAAAGCTCTCGGATAGTCCCGCGCGGCGCAGCCTTCTGTACCACGCAATGGCCTCCAGCTCCGCGCCGGACTCGCGCCATGCGCGCATTTCCGTTTTTGAAAGGCCGAAGGCGTCAAGATAGTTGTCCCTTGACCAGTCGAATATGTCCCTGTTTTTCTTCCGGCCGCGGACGAGGTCGTCAACCAGCTCGCCGCAGTTTGTTTTAAGCAGCATTTCTATCTGCCGGGGATAGATGCTCGCCGCCGCGAAAAACTTCATCATGTCGTATCGTGTGCGGACTGTTTCCAGCCCCCACACCGCATCGATGCCGCGCTCAAAGCTCTCATAGCCGCAGTATCTGAATACGCTTTTTCCGATAGCGTCAAGGCCGAGAACGACATAGGGTTTGTATCTGAGCCAGTAGTAGCTGCCCTCCGTGAACGGCTCGGTCACTACCCTGTGCACCGGATCGTAGCTGCCGCTGACGCTGTGCAGCTCGAACCCGCTGTAGCTTTGCGCGTATATTGTGGCCCTGCCCGGCGTGAAGTGATAGCCCTCGACAAGGTAAAACTCCGGTGCGCCGTCGAGTGTGGCATAGGTTTTGCGCGTCCAGTATGCTCTCGCGTAAAGATCTCCGTCCTTCTCTGCCAGCAGGACCACCGGCAGGTACTGCGGCAGCCTGGTTTTCTTGCCGAGCTTTCGGGCGTTCTTGTATGTTGCCCTTGCCCCGCAGTACGGGCAGGTAACATGCATGTTGTGCTTGTTGTATAAAAGCTCATATTCGACCGTCGTCATCGTGCGCGGCAGTATGTCAATCTCTCCGTGCCTTAAGCAGCATGAGCACCAGAGCTCGATGCTGTCCTTGTGCCGCTCGAAGAAAACATAGGGATCAAACAGCCGGTTGACCTGCCGGATAACCGCGCCGGTATCCTCAATGCTCGGGAAGTCCTCGAGCGCCGGCGGCGCTTCGGTGCGGATAGCTTTATAATCGCTCATGCCGCGCCTCACAGAAATGCCGACAGATCTACCAGCAGACTGTCCCTTGATATCTCATCCCCGTCATGCTCGCACAGCTCAATGCGCATCTCAAAGCTTATCCTTGCTCCGGGAAAGTAAAAGCCGACTGCCGCGGAGTACGCATCGAGATCGGATATGCTGCCGTTTTTTATCCTCTTTGCAACCGCCGCCATGCAGTCTGTAAAGCTTCCGCCCTGGGCTATCGCCTGGGCAAATTCATCGTCCTGCCGGGCAAATTCCTTAAGCGCATCCTTAACGGCGCCCTTCATCGCGTTGCCGTATTTGTCGAATTTGCCGTTCTTGCTTTCGTCGTCAAGCCGCTTTTCGGCCGCTTCAACCCATTCGCTCATTCCGACCTCCCTGCCTTGTAGGCATGCAGTCCTGCTTCGGCGCACACCGTGCAGCGCGACAGGAGCTTTTTCAGTATCTCGGTCTGGATGTGGCATTTAAGCCTAAGGTCAACGCCCGAGCCGCCGGATGAGCATATGACCTTCATGTCGCCTAAAACGCCGTTCTCGTCCGGCTCGAACATACTTTCCTGCCGGGCGTCATCCCTCGGCGTGAAGGTGAAGGTTATCGGGTATCCCCCGTCGTCAATGCTCAGGTCAAAATCCGTGTTTTCTCTCGTAAACTTCTCAAGCTCACGCTTTGCGCTGTCGTAGCCGGCAAGCGCCTCCTCGATGTATTTGTTCATGTCTTCCTCCTTGCTTTTTGTGCTGATCCGTGGTATCATGTAACCACGGATTTGTTTTTGAATCTGTGAGTTAACGAATCGCGGCACGGCTTTAGTCGGGTGTGCTGCGGTTCTTTTTTGTTATTTTGTATGTTGCGCCCCATGCTTTCCGGGCGCATTTTTCACACCTTGCGTTCTTCAGCTGCCCCGGCAGCTCTTCGAGGTCATAGCCCTGGGTCATATCCGCGGCGCATGCAAAGCATAAATACCGTGTTCTTTCCATGTCATTTTCTCTCCTGCAGCAGATCTATAGTGCGCAGCATGCCGTGTACATAGAAAAATTCGGTCTCGCTCAGCTCTTCTTTTTCCGTTATGGACTTGTCCAGCATATCCAGCACCCGGTCTATGGCATGCAGAACATGCAGCGTCTTGGCGTTCCAGCCGAGGGCGAAGGCTATCGCAACGACCGCTATGCATATGATTATCTTCATTGGTAGTCCTCCCTGAAGTGATTTGTCTCCCCGTCGCCGGTGAACCACAGATACCCGCTCGGCAGCTCCCGCTGAACCTCCGCGCCCTGCTTTTCCATTGACCAGCGTGTAAGTACGTCCAGCGCAACGGCGTATAGCCTGTCCAGCACCGGGAAATCGGGGCTGTAGCCGTAAAACTGCCCCGGCGCGGACACAGCGCCGATGATGCTGTCGGGAAAGCGTGCATCGTCGACTCTATTCAGCACGCACCATACGCACTTCATCTGATTGTCCACCGTGCAGCCCCGCGCCTCGCCGTACAGCATTCGGACGAGAGCGACAACGTCGGCCTCGGTGAAGTACATTTCGTATTCCGGCTCCGGCGCTTTGACCACCGTCACGATGCACAGCCCGTCGGCGTTGATCTCCGGCGCCACGGCCTGCGGCTCCTCGGGCTTGTCCGTAAGCGCACAGGCGATAAGCACAAGAAACGCTATGAGCGCGGCGCACAGAAACGTTATTGCTATGTAGAAGTTTTTCATTGCCGCCTCCGCTTTGCGCATTCGGCCTCGGCCGTGTCGGCAAACCAAACAAGCGCTGAGACAGCGCCGCCGACGGCGAAAACAACGCCCATGACGGCCAGGCAAAACCAAAACAGTATCATTTGCGCTCCTCCTTTATGATCTCTATGTCTTCCGCGGGCACAAGCTTGCTCTTGCCCTTGTAGTTTATCTCGACTAAACCTCCCTCGAGGCCCAGCCGCAGCACCGTGCAGCGCGTATCGCGCCACAGACAGATAAGCTTTTTCGGCCAGCGCATATCAGACCACCTTCATGCCGGGCACATAGGCGCAGGGACGAGAATTGCTGTATGTGCTGCGTGGTTTACGGGGCTGTACGTATCCGACCGGCTGCATCTGACAGCGGCATGATTCTATATACGTATCGATATCCGTCTTATCGATCCTTATCTGACCGCGAATCCGATAAAAGGGGAGCGAACCGTCGCGGATGATGCGATCAAGCGTGTTTGTTGACACGTCGAGGTAGTCCGCTGCTTCGATCCGAGTCAAAAGCTCTTTATTCATCGGTGATCTCCTTTGCGTATTTGAGCTGCATAGCGGCCTTGACGATGCCGTCGAGCTCTTTGATTATGCGGTCGAAGTCCGGCCGCTCCGTTTCGTCGATGATTCCGTCCTCGGATATATCCATCAAACGATTCGTGTTGTTGTTTTCGGCAAACTGCCGGATCCGGCACAGCAGCTTTATGACCGCCTGCTCGAGCGAGCACTCCTGCACGTCTGGCAGAATATCGGCGGCGACGCGTGATTTGTTCAGCAGATGCCAGTAACCAATGACCGGCTGGCCTGAGACCTCGACCATCCGAGTGACAACATCGTCGCTCGGCATGATCTTGTCGCTTTCATACTGGCGCACCGACTCGACGCTGATATCCAGCGCCTCTGCAAAGCGCTCCTGCGTCATACCTGCAGTGCGCCTTGCTATTTTGCAAATATTCCTGTAGTTGTTCTGCATGGTTTTTCGCTTTCACCTCGCTTATGATTAAGATGCAGCGGCGAACAGCCCCCCTCGAAAGGAGGTGCGTTATGGATTACATAGTTAAAACTTCTGACCTTTTGAAAGTTGCAAAGGAATTGGTCGAAGAAGGGATGGACTACGTTGAGATTTCTCTCTCCGAGCCGGATGAAGAGCTTCCGGCAATGGTCAGCTTTTGTGCGACCGAAGCAGGCGAGCTTGACGGTTGGACAGACTTCGATGATCTTGAAGTGGTCAATCCGTGGGCTGAAAAAGCTTGACGCTGTAGCCCGGCTCAGGGCTGCCGCTCGCTTTGACGCGGCGGCTTATTTCTTTCACTTCCCCGTGAATCTTCTTGAGCCATTCAAGCCCAAGCTCCACGTCGGGGCTTTCGATGGTCACCTCTATGCCTCGGCCATCGCCCCATGCCGTCACCTCGCTATCAGAGTCCGGAATTCGTCTATCGGCATATCAAGCGCCCGTGACAGGGCTTTGACTTCTCCGATTTTCCATGAATCCGACGGGCCGGAGAACATCGTTCTCAGCCGCCCGGTGCTTATGCCCATCTTCTTTGCGAGATTGACCTCGCTTATTCTGACCGCCGCCTTGCGTCCGAGCACAAGCTCCTTCAGCGGATCGCGGGCAGTTTTATCAAATCTCGTTTTCGGCATTTTGCTCCTCCCGCTCTCAGCTGGCCTTCTCGCCGGCGGAGGACTCAGATTTTTCAGTCTGCATAGTGTCCAGCGCCATGATCGCCCCGTCGAGCTTATCGCAGAACTTGTCCTGCAGCGCTGACGGAAGCTTGCTGATTTTCTCTATCATTACTTTTTCTTTTTCACTCATTTTTGAATTCTCCTTTCTTGCTAAGACGGCTTTTGACTGGTACAATCCTCCTTGAAAGGAGGTGAAACCGTGAGTAAAATGTACAGAGTCGATCTGCGCAGCCTCACCCCTGCGGAGAGAGAAGCAGCATACGAGCAAATCGACAGCCTCGCTTTTATGACCGAAATAATCATGGGTCCCACCGGGCTTGAGGCAATAGATGTGTTTTGGACAACTGAAGACGATTTCCCCTCGTCTGAGCTCATCCCTCCGGGGTGCAGCTGTTATCAGATTTGATGCTTTCTCGGTCGTGTTTCTGCAAGCCCCAAATCTGAAACAGCGCTCTTGGAAAGTTCGGGTCATAGTCGAATATGATTCGAATTTTCTCTTTCGGGTCGGTGAATTGCTCTAATATCTCGGGCAGTGCGCGTATGTTGCGCATGATGGCTTCTCCGTCATTTGCCCAGCGGCCTACGCCGTGCTTTGGCTCACGCTCATACTCATAGCCGAAGTGCTCGAATGTTTCTTTGCGTGTCGCGTCTGCGCTCCACTCTTTCGGCGTTGAAAATGTGTCATTCATTCCGCTCACCTCCTTTCATTGCCTCGTTGTGTTGGCTAAGTGTTTACGAACACATTATATACACAGTAAATGCGTTTGTCAACACTTTTTAACGCAGTTTTCGCAAATATTTTGTGTTGACAAACGCAATAATAAATAGTATTATCTTCACGAGGAGGTGAAACCTTTGCACACAAGGATTAAAGAAGTCCGCGAACATTTAGGACTGAGTCAAACCGAGTTCGGCAAACGGCTCGGGATAAGCCGCGACGCCGTAAGTAACCTTGAGTATAATCGTCTTAAAAAGCCTGAACAGAAAGAGCCTATCATCAAGCTCATCTGCCGGGAGTTTGGCGTCAGTGAAACATGGCTGCGCACGGGCGTCGGCGAGCCGTATGAGGTCAGGACGCGCGAGGAGGAAATGGGCGATCTGCTCGGCTCGCTTATGAAGGACAGCCCCGAAAGCTTCCGCTCAAGGCTTATAACCGCCCTGCTGCGCTTCGACCCCGACGGCAGCGAATGGCAGGTGCTTGAGAATATCTATAACAGCGTCGCCGCCGAAGCCGATGAAAAGGACAAAGAGACAGACCGTTGATTGGTCTGTCTCTTTGTTTGTCGTGCGGATAACCTGAGCCGAAAGTCAGGACTGAAAAAAGCGGTGAACCCTTACCGTAAGAGGGAACGAAAAAGGGCGGCAGAAATGCCGCCCTTTTGTCTTTCTCTGATCATCTGCTTGTGATATGCAATTCGTTTTTGAGTGCCGCTTGCAGAACGGCGGAAAAATTCACGCCGGCCCGCTCCGCTTCAAAGTTAAGCCACGACGGAATTGTGCAGTTCTTCTTCACAACTCGCATATCGTTCTTCCTGCGATACTCCGCGAAATCAACGTCAACCAGCGAAACGATCGCGCCGTCCGGCGCTTCGGCTTGTGCGTTTGCAATGCTCGACGCTTCCGGCAGCACTTCGCCGTCGTCCTGCATATCAATTCCCATAAGCCCGATCGCGTCGCGCGCCATCTCGATCGCGTCCGGAATGTCCTTGCCCTGCGTATTGATATTAAAATCGGGGACAAATACCACGATGAACTCTTTTCCTTGCGTCATAATGATAGGATATGCGTTTTTCATTTTGATTACCTCCTTGAAATGCGCTGATATATTCGATTGTCACCAAGGGCGGTGGGCTTATTTCAGCCCGCGCCGCTTGATGATGGCTTTTGCTAACTCTTCGTCGGTTTCTCTGTGCCTTACGACGCTTTCCCTTTGTCCGTCTTTTACGTATATGTCGTGGTTTGCGCCGTGCCGTTTGAACTTCCAGCCGTTTCGCTCTAAAAGCTCGATAAGGTCTTTTGTTTTCATCGGCTGCCCTCCTTACAGTTATTATTATACGCATTGAATGCGTATTTGTCAATAGGTTTCAGCAAAATTTATGCGTATTTTATACGCACGCATAGTGAAGCGGCGACGGGCTCACCCCATAGGCGTCGCTTAGCTATGCCATGCGCAGCAGCAGATGATACACAAAGCGCAGATCTTTTACCGGCTTTTCTTTGAGCATGCAGATTATTTCTGTAAGTAACACTTTTCTCTCCATTACCTCTTTTGTTTCCATATCATTCTCCCTTTTTAATCAGCTTCCCATAATTCTTCTACCGTTCTTCCCAGCGCGCGGCTTATCCTGATAGCAAGCGCGACATTCGGCAGCCGTTTTCCTGATTCGATTTCGCAAATTGTACTCGCCGATGTCCCTGCCATCCGTGAAAGTGCACGCTGGCTGATTCCCGCATATGTCCTGTAGTGCTTTACGCTGCACTTGCCTGTGTCGCCCATATTACCACCCATTCACATTCCTGTGCGGAAAAATTCTGAAATCAGAACGCCACACACTATTTTTGTGTATTTTGTGCAATTTTGACCTGAATTATTATAAATTGTCATAATTGCGTTGGGAATTGTAGGGTGATAAAATGACGTGGTAGGTTAAAATTTGTAGGGAGGATAGATAAAATGACGAGAGGATTCAAGAACTTTTTGGGAATAGTGCTGGCGTGCATTGCTTTGAGTGCGTTGTTTTCTTCGCCTGTGGGTTTTTTTGATGTGGTTGTCGCCGTGATGTGCATTATCGCCGCTATATTGTTACTTAAGCCGACCGAGTCGGAAAAAGCAGCAAAGAAAGCGAAGCAGTCAGGCAACGAATCTAAATCTATGCCAACAGCAAATACAACCGACACCGCAATAGAAACCGTTAAACCCACTCAAATAACAACTCAAAACGAAGGCTATTGCCATGAGCCCGAGCCTCCTGTGAAACCTATTGTTGAGCACTACTCGCGAAATGACGATGTTGTGTATCTGAGGCACGAAAATTCTCTGCTGCGAGCTCAATTGTCAACAGATCAGGGCGATCTTGTTGACGCAAAATCCGAAGCACTTAAAATTCGTGCTAAGAATGAAGAGGCAAAGAGTGAGCTTCTTAGCACGAAAAAGCGGTTGGCGGAAGTAAAGAATGAGCTGATTGAAACCGAAGAGGCCGCTTTGCTTCAAAGCTTCGGCTTATACACACCGCACTTTGAATTTGCGCGAGCCGATGATTATAAAGCGCGGCTTTTGGAGATCCGTGCGAGGCAAAAAGATGCTGTCAAGGATGGTCTGGCAGTCACGGGCAACACTACATGGTCTATCGACGGCAGCCAGACAAGAGGGCGTAAGATGGTCGCAGATATTCAAAAGTTGCTCTTGCGCGCTTTCAATGCCGAGTGCGATGACATTGTAGAGCATGTCCGTTATAACAATATTGAGTCAAGCGAAAAGCGCATAACCGCATCGCGCGATGCAATATCTAAGCTCGGCCAGATCATGGGAATAGGAATAACTGCCGGATATTATCGCATGAAGATTGATGAACTTCACCTATCGTTTGAATGGCAGCAGAAAAAGCAGCAGGAGAAAGAAGAACAGCGCGAGGCGCGAGCAGAAATGCGTGAGGCGGCAAAGCTGGCCAAAGAGCTTGAAAACGAGCGGCGAAAACTCGAGAAAGAGCAAAGCCACTATGAAAACGCGCTCTCTAAAATCAACGAGCAGCTTGCGGCAGCAAGCGACGACGAGGTGGATGCCGTTCGTGAGCGCAAGGCTCAGATTGAAAAGCAGCTTGAGAAAATTGATGCCGCCTTCGGCGACGTTGAGTATCGTGAAGCAAATCAGCGCGCCGGCTATGTCTATATAATTTCTAATATCGGCGCTTTCGGCGAAAACGTTTACAAAATCGGCATGACTCGCCGCCTTGACCCGATGGACAGAATCGACGAACTCGGTGATGCATCTGTCCCGTTTAAGTTTGATGTTCACGCGATGATCTTCTCGGATGATGCGCCGAAGCTTGAAGCCGCACTACATAATGCCTTTGCGGACAAAAAACTAAACTTTGTAAATCAGCGAAGAGAGTTTTTTAACGTTTCGTTGGAAGAAATCAAACAAGTTGTAAGGGATAATTTTGACAAGTCTGTCGAATTTGTCGAAATACCCCCTGCCGAGCAGTACCGTGAGTCTCTCTTGTTGCGCGAGGCCTCAGAAGTCCATGCATAACCGTGAGGATATTTGCCGTGCCTTGCACCGCTATGTCGATGAATATAAGTGGGGCTGGGGAGTAGTTCGGCGGCAGTTAAGAATGCGCTTCAACGTGGATATCACCGTGCCGGAGCTGCAGCAGATATACAAACAGGCAAAAGAAAAATAAAAAAAAGACCGCTCGGTGTTACAATACCGAACGGTCATGTAGAAAACAGAGTGTAAAATTGCGGGCTGAATTATTGCATGCAAACACAATATATAGATTTTTCTGATAAATTGGCATATATTTTGCGGTTGCTTTTTTTAGAGTATTAGCATATTATAATATTATGATACAGGCTCCGCCGCGCCTCTCTTTGATGCGTACCATGGCGGGGTCGTTTTTTATGCGGAGATAGAGCAATGAGAGAGTTGAAAAAACGCACATCCATTGAAGAGCAAATTGCACTTATGGAGAAAAGAGGCTTAATCATCAAGGAGCGCTCCATAGCTGCCGAAGCGCTCAGAAATATTAACTACTATCGTATTTCGGGGTATCTGCACGATTTCAAAAAGCCGGGTACCGATGAATATGAGGCCGGGCTGACATGGGAGATGCTGCAGGCGTTATATGATTTCGATCGCCGTTTCACGAGAATTCTTATGTATGCACTTGAATCTATCGAGGAGACACTCAAGGCGCGCATGGCATATTTAGTGACGGGAAAATTCCCGGATGAGCCGCTTATCTACCTGAGTATGGATATCTATCGAGATGAGCAGGAGTTTGAAACGTTCAAAAAGCTATTTAACAAAGCCGTAAAGAACAACAGCAATTTACCGTTTGTAAAACATCACAAAAAGGAATATGGCGGTAATATACCCATGTGGGTAGCAGTTGAGCTTTTCACCATGGGAAACTTGCATGCTGTGTACGATAATCTAAAAACGCCTTATCAAAAAGCTATCGCAAAATCATTCGATTTAAGCGTAGTCCTTATGTCGAGCTGGATCGAAAGCCTAACTTATACAAGAAACCACCTCGCGCATTATATGAGGATATATAATTTCAATTTTGGCCGAACTCCCAAAAAGAAAAAGGGCCAATTTGAATCTCCCGTTCCGAACATGATTTTTGATCAAATACAAGTGATGGCTTACATGTATACGGATAAAACTGAATGGAATGACTACATATTGCCCGAAATGCAGAGTGTTATCGACGAATACAAAGAATACGTATCTCTCTCGTCGATAGGTTTCCCTGAAACTGGCGAGAGGTATTGCTAAGCGGTTCAGAAGCTAAGGCAGATGCCAAAAATACTGCCTGTAGTGCAGTGTAATTAACGAAAAAGACCGCTCGGTGCTGCAACACCGAACGGTCGAGTAGAAAACATACCAAGCATGACCAAGGGAGTAGTCTACTTTTTTATGCTATCATAAAATTTTGCGTAATGCAAGTTGATTTAAACTCCAAGCTCAGCTTTTAGTGCACGCTGGAGAACAGCAGAAAAGTTTATATCTTCTCTTTCTGCCATGGTATTGAGCCATGCCGGAATACTCAAGGTCTTTTTTACTGCCTTGTTATTAAAATATCTTCGATATTCCAACGTATCGCATTCGATAAGCGTCCAAAAATCTCCCTCTTTACAGGTGAGCTTGGATATATCAGATGCATTTGGAATCAGTTCTTTCCGCTCTTCTCTGTCGTAAAGCATCAAACAAAGAGCATCCTGTGCCATTTCAATTGCTTCTTCGAGTGTTTCACCCGAGGTTGCGCAGCCTTCCACATCCGGAAAGCTTACGCTATAGCCGCAGGATTCCTTGCTGAAAAGCGCAGGATAAACGTATCTTGTTTTCATTTTATCGCTTCCTTTCTTTATTGCGTCTTTCTCCTTACTGATATTCTATCGGAGCAGGAGGGGCTTTATTCAAGCCCCGCGCTCATCCGTATTGCCTTTAGTGTTCCGTTTGGCACGTCTTCGGTTTTGTGTCTACCCACTGAAAACCGCTGACCGGTCAATGGGCTGTACCAAATCCTGTGCCGCTTGCCTTCTCGCTCAACCACGCAGCCAATGCTTCGTAGCTGTTTCTCGAGCTCGCTATATTTCATGAGGACCTCCGTTCTGTAGGATGTATATATAGTAACACGTAAGATTACGTATGTCAACACCTTTACGTAATTTTACGTAAAAATTTCGTGGTGATATTATGCCCAAAAGAAATGCCCCCGAGTTTTACTGGGATGAAAAACGCAAGCGGTATCGCAAGCGCATAAAGGATAAGGCTACCGGCAAGTGGGTATCGGTGTACGGAAAGACAAAAGACGAATGCCGCAGCAATGCAAAGAGAAGAGCAGCCGAACTGGCTGAAGCGGCACGCGTAAAAGAAATACCGTTTGTCTTCGAGTATGCTGCAAAATGGTTTGAGCTTTATACTGCTGAGGTAGGTGAAAAGCGCAAAGACGATTATCGGAATGCAATCAACAATCACATATGCCCCGTTATTGGCGGCTTGCCAATAACAGATGTGACACCCGATGATATTGCCGCCCTTATGCTCACGCTTTCGGATCGCTCTCACAGCCTGCAGCAGAAGGTAGTGACAACTCTAAAACGTATATTCAAAAGTGCTGTGAAGAACAAACTGATAAACGAATCGCCTTGTGAGGATCTTAAGGCCGGCGGCAAGGATAGTCCGGATAAAGTTCCGCTCACTAAAACTCAGCGGACGAGGCTACTTGATGCGGTAAAGAGTACAAGAGCAGAGCTTTTTATTATGATCGGACTATATACGGGCTTGCGCAGGGAAGAGATACTCGGTCTGAAGTGGGACTCGGTTTATTTATCTGACGGCGTATCGTATATTGCGGTAAGACGAGCTGTGAAGTGGGACGGGAAGAATGCGCCTATCGTCAGCGAATTACTTAAAAGCAATGCCGCGTATCGGAATATATCGTTGCCGCCCCAACTGATCGAACCGCTTACTTTGGCTAAAAACAGCTCCAATAGCGAATTTGTAATCTGCAACAAAAATGGCGGCGCAATGTCCGCGACATCGTTCAGAAAAATGTGGGATGCGGTACGGGTGCGGAGTGTAAGGGACGTAACGCATATGGTCGACGGAAAAACTGTTACGGAGCACTTAAAGCTTGGAGACAAAATCCCGAAGCATAACATTGTCATATCAATCGACTTCCCGGTAACACCGCACCAACTGCGCCACACATACATAACGGAAATGATCCTTTCGGGCGCGAACATAAAAACTGTGCAGTATCTCGCTGGGCATAAGTCTGTGCAGCTTACGCTGGACATATATACTAAGCTCATGGCAAACCGCCCGGAGGACACTATACATGCAGTGCTCGGGGCGTTTGGGGCTCCGTGTGTGGTCCCAAACAATGATGAAAACAAAGAAAGCGTTGATAAATCAATGGCTTTTGGCGAAGGAAGCGCGCCCTTTTAAGCAGGGTGTCCGGGGTTCGAATCCCCGCTGGAGCACCAAAGAAAACAGACGGTCTTTTTGACCGTCTGTTTTTTTGCGCATCGGCAGACGAGAGTCGAACCGATGACGGTTCGGCTCTCGTTACCTAACTCAGTCTATGCCTTTTTGCTCACCCTGCTTGAAGCAGGATTCGTCGTTTTCCCAGCCCTTATCGACGAGCCAGTAGTGATACTCCTCGTCGGCAGCCTTGAGTTCTTCTTCGGTGAGGGCAACGTCGCGGCTGCGCTCGCGCTTGAGCTGGCGCTCGTAATTATACAGGTCCATGAGCGTGAAGCCCAGTCCCATCTCCTCGGCGATGGGGATCAGCACATCCTCGACGACCGATTCGCGTATCTCCAGCGAGCCGGGATACATCATCTCGGCCTGCTCGACCTTTGCGCGCAGCTCGGGATCATTATCATACTGCTGCAAAAACTTTATGACGTTAAGATTAAGGTTCAATGCGTTTCTCCTTTCAGCACAGGCGGAAGCCGGCAGGAATGTTATCGTCGAGCATCAGCAGGTGCAGCTGTTCCTTGCCGTCGTGCTCGTGCACGGCGGAGATGAGCATGCCGCAGGAGTCCTCGCCCATCATCTTGCGGTTGGGCAGGTTGAGGATCGCAACGACGGTCTTGCCGACGAGCTGCTCCGGCTCGTAGAACTCGTGGATGCCGGAGAGTATCTGGCGCGGAGTGCCGGTGCCGTCATCGAGCTTGAACTTCAGAAGCTTCTTGCTCTTTTTCACGGCCTCACAGGAGAGGACCTTGCACACGCGCATGTCGCACTTTGAAAAGTCGTCGATGGTGACTTCCGGCTCGATGGGGTCAAACTTCGGCGCTGCCGGAGCGTTCATCTTCTCAAGCTCGGCAAGAGCCTTTTCCATATCGAGTCGGGGGAAGAGCGTTTCGCCCTTGCGGACGGTGACGTCTGCCGGCAGGGCGCCGAAAACGGCGGCGCTGTCCCAGCTTGAGCACTTCTCGCATGCGCCGATCTGCGCAAATGCCTTGTCGCAGCTTTCGGGGATGAAGGGCTTGAGCATGATGAGGCTTATGCGCAGGCACTCGAGCAGATTATACAGAACGCTTGCAAGGCGAGCTTTTTTGCTCTCATCCTTGGCAAGCTGCCAGGGCGCTGTCTCGTCGATGTATTTGTTTGCGCGCTGGATGAGCTTGAAGACCTCCTCGAGCGCAAGGTGGAGCTGGAGCTTGTCCATCTGCTGCTCGTACTTATCGCGGCTCGTGCGCGCAAGCTCTTTAAGCTCGTCGTCAAGGGAGTCGGCCTCGCGCTCGGCAGGCAGGGTGCCTCCGAAATACTTTTCGACCATTGCGGTCGTGCGCGAAACGAGGTTGCCCAGGTCGTTTGCAAGGTCGGTGTTTATCGTGGATATAAGCAGCTCATTGGAGAAGTTGCCGTCCGAGCCGAAGGGGAAGGTGCGCAGCAGGAAGAACCTGAGCGCATCGACGCCGAACATGTCGGCAAGCTTGTACGGGTCAACGACGTTGCCCTTTGACTTGCTCATTTTGCCGCCGTCGATGACCAGCCAGCCGTGGCCGTAGACCTTCTTAGGCAGCGGCATTTCCATGCTCATGAGCATTGCAGGCCATATGATCGAGTGGAAGCGGACGATCTCCTTGCCGACGATATGAACGTCGGCCGGCCAGAACTTATCATAGTCGTCGTACTTATCGTTCAGGAAGCCGAGCGCGGAGGTGTAGTTAAACAGGGCATCGACCCAGACGTACACGACGTGGCCGGGGTCAAAATCAACGGGGATGCCCCAGGTGAAGCTCGTGCGCGAAACGCACAGATCCTCGAGGCCGGGCTTGATGAAGTTGTTTATCATTTCGTTTACGCGCGATGCAGGCTCAAGGAAGGTGCCGCTCTCGAGCAGCTCCTGCACGGGCTTTGCGTACTTGCTCAGACGGAAGAAGTATGCCTCCTCCTCTGCGTAGTGGACCTCGCGGCCGCAGTCGGGACACTTGCCGTCCTTGAGCTGGCTCTCGGTCCAGAAGCTTTCGCAGGGCGTGCAGTACATGCCCTTATATGCGCCCTTATATATGTCGCCCTTGTCGTACATCTTCTTGAAGATGCGCTGGACGGCCTGAACGTGATAGTCATCGGTCGTGCGGATGAAGCGGTCGTTGGATATGTTCATGAGCTTCCACAGATCGGTGATGCCGCCGGGGCCTTCGACGATCTTATCGACAAACTCCTTGGGCGTAAGGCCGGCGGCCTTTGCCTTTTCCTCTATCTTCTGGCCGTGCTCGTCGGTGCCGGTCAGAAACATGACGTCGTAGCCGCACATCCTCTTATAGCGCGCGATGGCGTCGGTCGCCACGGTGCAGTAGGTGTGGCCTATGTGCAGCTTATCCGAGGGGTAGTAGATCGGTGTTGTGATATAAAACTTTCCCTTTTCCATTGTGTGTTTCTCCATTCGTTTAAGGATCAGCGCTTGCTGTTTCTGACGGTGCCGGGCTTTCTGCCGGGGCCGGGGTTTCTGACGGCGTCGGCCACTGTATATTCTCGGGGTGATAGTGGTAGTAGCTGTTTGCCTCTTTGTTTCGGCTTATCAGGTTGCCGTCTTTATCGTAAACGCAGCGGTAGGTCACGGCCTTTGTGCCTATCGCAACGCTCGGATACGTTGTATCATACACCGTCCACGCCGAATAGTCCATCTTAACATAGCTTCCGTCGGTGTCGGTGCCCCAAATTTCTATCGTGAGTTGGCGGTTTTCGCATTTGGTCACGATCTTTATGGGGAATTCGCGGTTGTTTTTGAATTTGAACTCCGGGCCGCCCCAGCTGACCGTTGCGTCCATGCCCCAGGGAACATAGGAAACGGCAAAGCCGTGCTCGTCGCGCGCGACGATCTCAAGATTTGCGTACAGCGCCGCGCAGTAGAGCGTCGATGAGGTCTGGCATATGCCGCCGCCTATCTCCTGCACCACCTTGCCGCCGGCGTATGCTCCGGCGGATTTGAAGCCGGCCTCGGCAGTGCGCTTGCCGACAACGGTGTTGTACGAAAACGTTTCGCCCGGAGCGAGGATATATCCGTTTATCTTTTTGGCCGAAAGCTCAACGTTCGTTGCGCGGTTTGAGTTGCTCGAGGCATAGCCCGTCGTCTGCGAGCCGAGCTTGTCGGCAAAGAGCATCTTATCAAGCTGCTCCTGAGTATATTTCGGCTGCGTCACGGCAAGCGGTATCTTCACCGTTGCGCCGTTTTCGGCCTTATCCCAAAGTTCCCGAGCCTTTTTCGCGTCAAACTCAATGCCGACGCGGCTCTCGGTAGCCTTCTGCGTTTCGGGGTCGTATTTTGCGTCGAGCGCCTCGGCGCATATCTCCTCGTGCAGCTTGTCAAAGTCCGGCGCTTCGGCATTTTCGCCGGAGGTCTCGTATTTAACGGCGCCGCTTCCGTCGGAAAACGCCTTTACGATGCTCTCGCAGAGCTTATCGGCGTCGATATCCTTCGTTGACAGGCCCTTTATCATTTTCAGGGTCTCGTTTTCCTCATCGACCTCGTAGCCCTTGCCCATGTGCTCGTTATAATCGGCAAGCGCCTTATCCACCGCCGCGCGAACGCCGTCGGCACTCGCCGAGGCGAGGATCTCGGCGTCGCTCACGCCGCCTGTGATGCTCTTAAAATAGCACACAAGGTCGCCGAAAGCATTTCCCGAGTGGCCGTAGTCAAACGCCGCCTGCGCGGCCTGCTCGCAGCTCATCGCCATCCCGGCCTGCTCGGCCGACACGGCAAACTCAAAATCGCCCGGGAGCGTTACTTTGACGCTGCCGCCGGCAAAGTCGCAGCCGGCTTTTTCAAGCGCGGCGGCCGCGTCGCCTGCCGTCATGTCGCCGATGCTCACTCCGCCGAGGGTCATGCCGGGGTGGATCTTATCCGAATGCCCGGCGAGGTATCCTCCGCCGAGGGCGGCCGCTGCTAAGAAGGCGCAGACGATCACGATTATCAGGACGGCTTTTTTCGCGCCGCCGGATCTTTTCTCTGCATTTTTTGCGGGTTTGGTCTTTTCAGACTTTTTTGAAGCTTCATGCTTGCCTATTGCCATGCCGTCCCTCCTTTTATCAGTTCAGCTTATCCTTATACACCGAGGTGAAGCGCTCGTACTCGCCCTGCGGAAGCTCCTGCTTCTTTTCCTGGCGGAACGCGTCGCGCATCCACGGGTTGTTCTCGACCTTTGCGCCGGTCTGCGCCTCCAGAACGGCGTTTATGAGCACGTTCGAGATCAAAAAGCCTGCCGGGGTGAGGTGCCAGCGCTCGCCGCTTTTCTCTGCCCAGCCCTTGCGCTCGAACAGCTCGAAGGTCTCCTCTATCGGCTCCCAGTCGCTGCGGTATATTCTGTGGTATTCCTTTTCGGATATACCGTGGGTCGTGCGCATGCCGAGCATGAGATATTCCGTGGCCTTCTGGATGGGAACTATCTGCTCGTACTCGTCGATTATCATGCTGTCGCCCACAACGGCGGAAACATACCTGTCAAGATCGCGCACATAGCTGTATCTCACGCCGCCTGCGCACGAGTGCGCGCCCGGGCCGAAGCCCATGTAGTCGCCCAGCTGCCAATACTTCAAATTATGCCGCGATTCGTAGCCGGGTATGGCGAAATTCGATATCTCGTACTGCTTCAGGCCGTAGTGCGCCAGCGTATCGACCGTGTACAGGTACATGTCGGCCTGCTCGTCCTCGTCCGGGATGAGCGGCGAGCCGAGGTAGCTGCGATACATCGGCGTTCCCTCCTCAAGCTTCAGGCCGTAGCACGAAAGGTGCTCCGGGTGCAGCTCAAGCGCTCGCGAGAGCGTGTCGGCCCAGTCGCCGCGCGTCTGGCTCGGCAGGCCGTATATCAGGTCAAGGCTCACGTTCTCGAACCCGGCCTCGCGCGCCGTGTCAACGGCTATCTCCGCCTGACGGAAGTTGTGCCGGCGGCCGATGATCTTCAATATGTCGTTGTTTGCCGACTGCACGCCGATCGACAGGCGGTTCACGCCCTCCGTGCGCAGGAGCTTCAGCTCCTCAAGCTTCGTCGTGTCGGGGTTTACCTCGACCGTTATCTCAGAGTCGAGGCGCACGTTTCCGATGCGCTTTAGCTCGTCGAGGATCTCGACGATGCGCTTTGCGCCGTAGCAGCTCGGCGTTCCGCCGCCGATGTAGATGCTGTCGATCTCGTAGCTCTCTATCGCTTCGGCCGACTCGCTTATGTGCGACAGCAGCGCCGACTGATAGTCGGGCATGCGCTGCTTGCCGCCGGCGATCGAGTAGAAATCGCAGTAGCTGCATTTTGAAACGCAAAACGGTATGTGAATGTAAATTCCAAGTCTATCTCTCATTTTTTTAGAGGCGCTTTAGCGCTGTACCTATACGTTTATTGCGGTGTCCCGGTATCGAAACATTGGTGGAAACCGTATCGTTTCGCACACCGGGAAGTTGTGCTATATTAGTGCAAAACTTTGCCTGCACCCTGTAGGGAACGGATTTATCCGTTCCGTTTGTTGCATCTACCGACGCAGTTAATACAACGGCACGCAGCCGAAGTTTTGCCCTTGCCTTCCCCTTGAGGGGAAGGTGTCGCCTTGGCGACGGATGAGGTGTTATTTTAATCTTTGCCGTCAGGCAAACACATTTTTTAGAGGCGCATCCACATTGTGCCGATACGTTTATTGCGGTTGCCCGACCGGTGGGTACAGGCAAAACCATCACAGCGGAACGGATAAATCCGTTCCCTACAGCTATAGATTTGAGTTCCGGCAAAACCGATACATATTGTAACAAAGTAGCGCCTACGGCGCGGATTTATTTACACCTCATCTGCCGCAAGCGGCATCTTCCCCTCAAGCTCCGCAAGGGGAAGA
>ERZ779737.250-NODE-250-length-54143-cov-21.645189_pt1 | contig 54143 bp, 37 predicted proteins | sample MGYA00511889_ERZ779737 | MGnify/ENA primary metagenome ERZ779737 (study PRJEB29588, sample SAMEA2163575) | human gut metagenome | biome: human gut; feature: human-associated habitat; material: faeces | place: Denmark | collected 2008/2010 ... | reverse complement strand
TAGCACGGAGCAATCCGCAGGCATCAAAGTCGGGGGCTTTTGACCCCGACATCATAAAAAATAGAAGAGATTATAAGATTATAGATGAAAGACAGAATTTATATATGTCACACCTACTATCATGTATATGTGACCTTTTTGAAAGAACTGAAATTGCGTGCTGAGGCAGATCCTGCGAAGGAAGCGGGGGCTGCTACTTTAGTGCTGTCCAAAATGTCCACCAACTTCGAGAACCTGAAATCTCGCGTGGAGAGCACCGGATTGTTTGAAGAGGTACTGGAATTTGATGAGAAGCGGGAGGACTTTTTCCCGGAGCTTGCAAAATACCGTGAGGACACAGGCAGCTTTCTGGGGAATCTGAAGAACCGGATCCGGTTTACGAAGGAGTATGCCAGACTGGAAGCCCCTTACGTGCCGGTGAATCTTAGGGAATATAAGGATATCTATGTCTATTGTGATTCCGATCCCATCGGTTATTATCTGAATCAGAACCGGATCCGTTACCATGCGGTGGAGGACGGGCTGAACTGTCTGAAGAATTTTGATGCGGCGAGATATGACAACAGAGGCCATTTTAAGCTGAAAGCCTTTTTGTCCATGTATCTGAATCTGATCTTTGTGCAGAACGGGTACGGAAAATACTGTATGGATATGGAGGTAAATGATATCTCGGCAATTCATTATCCCTGTCCCAGATACATTGAACAGCCGAGGAAAGAGCTGGTGGACCGCCTGACGGAGGCGGACAAGCAGCTGATCCTTCAGGCGTTTGTGAAAAATAAGGAAGAACTGGAGCACCAGATTGCCGCTAGCAACAAGGTAGGGGATAAAATACTGATCCTTACGGATCCTCTGTGTACTTTGGATGTCAGAGAGAAGATATTCCGGGACGTTATCAAAATGTACGAAAAAGAGGGAAGTATTTTTATTAAGCCTCATCCCAGAGATGAACTGGATTACCGGAAATTGTTCCCGGAGTATCCGCAGTTCGATGCTACCGTGCCTATGGAAATGTTGAATTTCTTCCCGGGACTGAAGTTCAAAAAAGTAGTGGGAGTGCTGACGGAAGTGAAGGGGCTGCCCTTCGCAGAGGAAGCGGTGCGTCTGGGACCGGATTTCATGGATGCCTATGAAGATCCCCTGATCCACAGACAGAATGAACAGATCTGAGAAATGAAGAACCGGAGAACTGGAGAACTCTATGTTACAGATAATTAAGAAAATGAATGTCCTGCTGGACAAAAAACAGAAGAGAACCATGGTGGGGCTGATCATCCTCATGGTGATCAGTGCATTTTTACAGACCGCTGGTGTGGGTATGCTGGTGGAGGTCATGCAGATCGTCATTGATCCGGAGGCAGTACAGCACAGCAGGGTGGCGGAAGCCTGCTATGAGATTATGGGAGTGGAGAGTTATCGTACCTTTTCCATTATTGTCATGGTGCTTCTGATTCTGGTATTTGTGGTGAAGAATCTGTTTACTTATGTACAGCAGAAGCTGACATTGTCATTTGTCTATACGAACCAGTTTTGCACTTCCGAACGCATGATGCGCAACTATCTGCGCCGCGGCTATGAATTTTACCTGAATGCGGATACTGCTGTGGTACAGCGCAGTATCACTTCGGATGTCAATAATATGTATGCGCTGATCTTATCACTGCTGCAGCTGTTGTCCGATACGGTGGTATCTTTGTTTGTTATCACGTACTGCTTTATCTCCAGCGGAACCATGACGATTCTGATGGCAGTGGTATTGATTTCTCTCATGTGGCTGATCAAGAGAGTGCTGAAGCCTGTCATGTATAAGGCGGGTAAGGACAATCAGGACTATTACAGTGGTCTGTTCAAATGGATCTCTCAGACGGTACAGGGGATCAAGGAAGTGAAGATCTCCGGCAAGGAACAGTATTTCGTATCCGAGTACCGGAAATGCGGCAAGGGCTATGTAGATGCCGTACAGCGTTACAGCCTGTACAATCAGGTACCAAAGCTGTTGATCGAGACAGCGTGTGTTGCCACTATGGTAGGATATATGATCTTCCTGGTAGCTACGGGCGTACCTACGGAGAATATGCTGACGGTGTTCGGAACTCTGGCGGCAGCGGCACTGGTGCTGCTCCCCTGTGTGAACCGTATTAATAACCAGATCAATTCCATTGCTTATTTTGAGCCGTTCTTCATGGGAGTCAGTGATAACTTGCAGGATGAGATCAACGGACAGAATACCGATATGTCCTTTGCTACCGACGAAGAGGAAAAGCTGGATGTAAAGGACAGCATTGAGATGAAGGATATTACGTATGCTTATCCCAACACAGAGCGTCTGATCTTTGACCACGCGGATCTGAAGATCCCGGTGGGGGCTTCGGTGGGTATCGTAGGTACTTCCGGCGCGGGCAAGAGCACCGTAGTGGATATATTGCTTGGACTGTTAGAGCCCAGTACGGGTTACATCTATGCAGACGGTGTGGATGTGAAGGAGACCGGTAATTATCGGAAATGGCTGAAAAATATCGGCTACATCCCGCAGATGATCTTCATGCTGGATGACACCATCCGCAAAAATGTGGCGTTTGGCGTACCGGAGGATAAGATCGATGAGAACAGACTGTGGGAAGTATTGAAGGAAGCACAGCTGGATGAATTTATCAAGACGCTTCCGGAAGGCTTAGAGACCGGTATCGGCGAGAGAGGCATCCGTCTCTCCGGCGGACAGAGACAGCGTATCGGTATTGCCAGAGCACTGTATAATGATCCGGAGGTACTGATCTTAGATGAGGCAACTTCCGCACTGGATAATGATACGGAAGCCGCCATCATGGAATCCATCAACAGACTGCACGGCCGTAAGACACTGATCATTATCGCCCACAGATTACAGACCATCGAAAAATGTGATATTGTCTACCGGGTAGAAGACGGCAGAGCGAAAATCGAACGGGGAAGCTTATAAGCCTATGAGTAAAAAACTGAGCATCATCGTACCCGTCTACAATATGGCGGCGGAGGGAAAACTGAATTATTGTCTGGACAGCCTGGTGGGACAGACCATCCGGGGAATGTATGATTATGAGATCCTCTGCGTGGATGATGCTTCCACGGACGAATCCCTGGAGATCCTGTTAGATTATCAGAAACGTTATCCGGAACTGATTTGTGTGATTCCGAATGAGGTGAATCTGCGCCAGGGCGGTGCGAAAAATGTGGGACTGCGGAACGCAGAAGGTGAATGGATCGGCTTCATCGACAGCGACGACTGGGTATCTCCGGATTATTATGAGAAGCTTCTGAAAAAAGCGGAGGAGACCGGAGCGGATCTGGTGGGTTGCGATTACAGCCTGGTGGATCATCATACCTTCACCGTCGGCAAGGTCATTGTCAACAATACTCCGGAGCAGACGGGGGAACTGACGAAGGAACAACACCGCAGCCTGTTCATGCGCCCGGGCAGTATGGTACTGAAGATTTATAAACACAGTGTGATCCGGGAGAATCATCTGGATTTCCCGGAACATATTTTTTACGAAGATAATTGTGCAGGCCCCTTATGGAGCCTGTACTTTCGACATTTTGAGAGAGTGGAGGAACCGTTGTATTACTATTACCAGCATGCGGTATCCACGGTGCATCATATCACGGAAGAAAAGTGCAGGGACCGTATGAAGGCGGCAGAGCTTTTATACACGGAATGTGAGAGAAGAGGGTTCCTTACGGAATATTTACAGGAGATCGAGTATCGTTATACGGAACTGTATTATGCCATTACTCTGTTCTCTTATATGGGAGGGGTAACACATCCTAAGCCGGCTTTTATCAGACAGCTCCGAAAGGGTGTGGAAGAACGTTTCCCTAAATTTGCACAGAATCCCTACTATCTGGAGCGCACAGGGGCACCGGAACAGAAGCTGATCCGGATGCAGAGCAGATCGGATCTTTTATTTTTTGTTTACTATCGTATGAAACAGTGGATCTGGAAGAAAAGAGGTAATTTATAATGCAGACAGCCGGTAAAGCAGTGGCGATCATAACCGCAAGGGGAGGGAGCAAACGGATCCCTCATAAAAATATCAAGGAATTCTGTGGAAAGCCGATCCTGGCTTATTCCATCGAAGCGGCGCTGGCTTCGGGAGTATTTGACCGGGTCATGGTATCCACCGATGATGAAGAGATCGCAGAAGTGGCGAGAAAATATGGAGCAGAAGTTCCTTTCATGCGCAGTGAGAAGACGGCAAATGATTATGCCACTACGAAGGATGTGCTGGAAGAAGTGCTGGCGGAGTATGAAAAACGTGGGGAACATTTTGATACCTTGTGTTGTATCTATCCCACCGCTCCTTTTATTACACCTGACAGGCTGGCGGAAGCAATGCACCTGTTGGAAGAAAAAAAGGGGGACACCCTGCTGCCGGTAGTACGCTTCAGCTTTCCGCCCCAGCGCTGTGTGGTACAGGATGAAGATGGGTATCTTAAGTTCAAATGGCCGGAGTATCGTAACAGCCGTTCCCAGGATCTGGAGCCCTATTATCATGATGCGGGACAGTTCTACTGTCTGCGGGTGTCGTCTTTCCTGGCCCAACAGAATCTGATCATGGAGAAAACGGTACCCATGGAGCTTCCGGAGACAGAGGTGCAGGATATTGACAATGAAGAGGACTGGAAACTGGCAGAGATGAAATATCATATGCTGGGGAAGGCTTGAGGATATAAAGTATGGGAGAAAAGGATCATCTTAAGATCAAAATCGGAAACCGTCTGATCGGAAGCGGGGAACCGGCATATCTGATCGCGGAAATGTCGGCCAATCATGCGGGGAGTATCGAACGGGCGAAGGAGATCATCCATGCCGCCAAAGAAAGCGGCGCGGACTGCATCAAGATTCAGACATATACGCCGGATACCCTGACAATTGATTGCCACAACAAATATTTTCAGGTGAATAACGGTACCTGGGAGGGTGAGAATCTCTACAGCCTCTACGGTAAGGCATATACCCCGTGGGAGTGGCAGCCCCAGCTTAAGGCAGAGGCGGACAAGGTAGGAATCGACTTTTTGTCCACTCCCTTTGACAATACCGCAGTGGATTTCCTGGAGGATATGGGGCTGGAATTCTACAAGATCGCTTCTTTTGAGATGATCGATCTGCCCTTGGTAGAGTACGTGGCATCGAAAGGAAAACCGATCATCATGTCCACCGGTATGGCTACCCTGGAGGAGATCCGGGAAGCTGTGGAGACGGTATATCACACCGGCAACAGACAGCTGGTGCTGTTAAAATGCTCCAGCGCTTATCCCGCAGACCCGGCGCAGATGTATCTGAGGACGATTACCGATATGCAGAAACGTTTCGACCTGCCCATTGGTCTGTCGGATCATTCCATGGGTTCCATGAGCGCAGTGACGGCAGTGGCTCTGGGGGCTTCGGTTATTGAGAAGCATTTCTGCTTAAGCCGCGAGATCGAGAATCCGGATGCTTCGTTCTCCATGACACCGGAAGAATATAAGCAGATGGTGCAGGATATCCGTAATGTGGAGGCTGCCCTGGGAACACCGACGTATGGCGTGGAAAAACAGGAAGAGAGCAGCAGAGTGTTCCGCAGATCTATTTTTGCAGTGAAGGATATACCCGCAGGAGCAGAGCTTACGGAAGAAAATATCCGCATTATCCGTCCCGGTTACGGCATCAAGCCCAAATACTGGAAAGATGTCCTGGGCATGCGGACGGATCATGCCATGGAGAGAGGAACGCCTCTTACCTTTGATGCCCTGGAGAAGGGCAGTATTCTGTTTTTGACCAATAATGCGAATACAGACGGTCTGTACCGGTGGCTGAAGGAGCAGGGAGAACAGGTATACCGGGTGGAGAATAAAGTAACGGCCCAGATGATCGCACAGATGAAGCCTTCTCTGATGATCAGCTTCAATTACCGTCATATCATTCCACAGGAGGTGCTGGATCTGATGCCCGGCAGAGTCATCAATCTGCATACCTCGTATCTGCCTTATAACCGCGGCTCCAGTCCGAACTTTTTCAGTTTCCTGGAGGATACGCCCAAGGGTGTAACCATTCACCTTATGAGTGCGGGACTGGATGAAGGGGATATTTTATGCCAGCGGGAACTGCATTTTGATGAAGAAAAGGAAACCTTTGCATCCACTTATGAGGCACTGCTTCAGGAGATGGAGAAATTATTCCGGGAGAACTGGCAGCAGATCCGGGAAGGCAGCATCGTACCCGTGAAGCAGGCGGGAACTGCTACTTATCACAGAATGAAGGATCTGGATGCTATTCGGGAAAAGGTGGATTTTGACTGGAATATGAAGATTGCCGATTTTAAAAGAGCTTATGAAAAGGCAATGGGGAAGGACTAAAACAGCTGATGAAGGTATGGATCCGCGCAGACGGCAATGAACATATAGGAACCGGGCATGTGATGCGCTGCCTCGCCATTGCGGAGGCACTGGAGGCAGCAGGAGTACAGGTATGTTTTGTCATGGCAGATGACGCAGCTGCAAAGCTGGTAAAAAGCAGAGGCAAAAAGGTAAGGATCCTGCATACCAGGTATGACCGCATGGAGGAGGAACTGCCTGTATTGACAGCTGTCATGGAAGAAGAACATCCCGATATGCTGCTGATCGACAGCTATTATGTCTCGGATGCTTATCTGGAGCGGCTGACGGAGCAGGTATGGACAGCCTATATTGATGATAAAAGCTTCCATTCTTATCCGGTGAACATGATCATCAATTATAATATATACGGGGACAGAAGCCTGTATCATCCAGAGCCGGCTTACAGTCTCATGGGAGCAGCTTATGCGCCCCTCAGGCCGGAATTTCGTAATGTGGAATATCATGTAAGAGAACAGGCAGAGGCAGTTCTTCTGACCACCGGAGGAAGTGACCGCTATGATCTGGCGGGACAGATCCTGCGAGCAGTGCCGAAGGAGATACCTGTGATATTTCATGTGGTCAGCGGAATCTTTAATCCGCATTATGATGAGCTGTGCCGTATGGCACTTGCGGATGATCGAATCCGGGTGCACCGTAATGTAAGCCAGATGTCGGAACTGATGAAGGAATGCGATATCGCCATAACGGCAGGCGGTTCTACCATGTATGAGCTTTCTGCCATAGGAGTTCCCATGATCAGTTTCTCTTTTGTGGATAATCAGGAGAAGATCGTAGAGACCTTTTATCAAAAGAAAATCACCTGTTACGGAGGGAATTACCTGACAGAAGGTGATCTTATGCCGGGGCGGATCGTGGAACATATGACGGAGCTGATGCAAAGCAGAGAACTGCGGGAACATTACAGTAGTCTGGAACGTCATCTGGTAGATGGAAATGGTGCCAGCAGGATCGCGGAGGAACTTTGCCGGGTTTATGAAGAAGATAGAATTTAGCAGAGCAAAAATGATATATAGTACGATTGCAGTCGTGATTTTCGTGGTACTGCTGTTGCTGTTTTTCCCGGGAGATCGTGAGTATCAGAGGATTCCTTACGATGTGGTGTTCCTGGGAGACAGTGTCTATGGACTGTGCCGGGATGAAACCTCCATTGCCGCGAAGCTTCAGGACAAGACAGGCTTAAAATGCTACAATGGCGGTCTCGGCGGAACGGTGCTTGGCAGAGCGGACGAAGAGCGAAGACTGGGATATACCAAGGATTCCATTTCCGCAGCGGGGCTGGTAAGATCTTTTGCAGTGAAGGATTTCGGCGTGCAGCGGACGGTTCATATCCGGGAATCGGCAACGGATTATTTCGAAGATACCCTGGGAGACCTGGGACAGATCGATTTTGATCAGGTGAAGATCCTGTTCATCGGGTCGGGACTGAATGACTATCACTCGGGCAATCCCATCGAATCCACGGCGGATCCGTATCATCCCTATGATGAATATACTTACTGCGGCGCCATCCGCAGTATTGTAAAAGAGCTGCGGGAAGCGTACCCGGACCTGCGCATCATTTTCATTACGCCACCTTACACTTGGTATACAATACCGGAGCTCACCTGTGAGGAATATGATCTGGGAGGCGGCGTGCTGGAGGATTATGTGAACGCGGAGATCGGGCTTTGTCAGGCTTTGGACGTGGAAGTGATCGATATTTATCATAACTATTATCCTCATGAGACCTGGGACGACCTGTATCTGTATACGGATGATGGGCTGCATCCCAACGAGGCAGGCAGAGAGAAGATCGCACAGACCATCGCGGAATACTTGGACAACTATTCAGAGCCATGAAATATTTACAGATGGGCGTCGAATGCTGGCATTCGTAAGAACAGCTGAAAATATTTCTTTGGCGAAGTAGCTTCCATGAACAAAAGGAAAGCACCGCAGGTGCGGTTTTGTGAATGGAGCTCTGAATAGTTGAATTAAGGAGAATAGAACATGAAAACACCCTGGGAATTTTTGCAATATAGCAGGAATAAGATCAAAAATACTTGGAAAATTGCATTTGTATCGGCATTCGTCATCGGTCTGCTGATCCATCTTCCTGTGATGCTGTCGGATATTCCGAATCATGACGGACTGAGCAGCATGTATTTTGATCAGAATATGATCACGTCCGGACGTTGGTTTCTAACGGTGGCATGTGGATTTTCCTCTTATTTTACGATTCCGTGGGTCATCGGTCTGATCGGCATGCTGTGGCTTTCACTTTCATCGGTGGTGTTAACGGAGACCATGGAGCTTGAGGATCCGCTGACCATTATCGGTGTCAGCGGATTGCTGGTATCTTTTCCGGCACTGGCGTCTACCTTTGCTTATGTATTTACCATGGACGGTTATATGATGGCACTGTTTCTGGCTGTGCTTTCGGTGCTTTTTACCAAAAAATATAAAAAAGGCTGGATCCTGGGAGGCGTGTGCCTTGCTTTCAGTATGGGAATCTACCAGGCGTATCTGCCGTTTGCCATTTTGCTGTGCGTATATGTGATCCTGCTCTTTTTTATGGAGGAGCACGGTGTGAAGGAAAAGGTACAATATGCATTGCGGTATCTCGGCATGGGAATTGCCGGAGCGGTATTGTATTATGTGATTCTGCAGATTTTGTTAAAACTGCAGGGCAAGGTACTGGATACCTATCAGGGCATCAATTCCATGGAACAGGGAGGTTCCGGTCAGGGATTGCTCACCACCTTAAAAGGAATGTATTATGATTTCCTGGCATTTACACTGCATGGTGATGTGCTGGTGAACAATATTTTCTCCTTCGCAGCATGCGCGGTACTTATGCTTTCGGTGGTATTTTTATTGGTGAGAAGGATGTTTCAAAGAAAATGGTGGAAGAATCCGGCATTTTTCGTTATAATAATTCTGTTGGCGGTGGGGCTGCCGCTGTTAACAAATGTGATCTTGATCATTTCCCCGAATCTGACCTATCATTTGCTCATGCGATATCAGTGGGTATTATACCTGATCCTTATGCTTGGCTTTACGGACAGATATGCGGGTGAGAATGGAAAAGCGGACATCGGTATCCGTTGGGCGGCACTGCTTGCTGCCTGGATCCTGGTGTTCAATTACGGAGTATCGGACAACATCGGGTACTCGAATCTGGAGAAAAAATATGAGAAGACCTATGCGTACTGTGTCCGTCTGTTAGACCGGATCGAACAGACCCCCGGCTATTATCAGGGAATTCCTGTGGCAGTGGTGGGCGTTATCGGTTATGATGAATTCCCCACGACGGATATTACGGGAAAAGTCACGGACGGCATGATCGGGTTAAACGGTGATTATCTGATCTATAAGGGAGCGGATTACCAGGCGTTTATGAAGAATTATCTCGGCGCTACCCTGAATTTTTTAGATCCGGATACTGTTGGCGAGATCTATATGACACAGGAATACATTGACATGGATACTTTCCCGGGGGCGAACTCCACGAAAGTAGTGGACGGCATCCTCTATGTCAAGACAGAGAACTGCGGAAGGGATTAAGTATGGCTTTATTATCAATTGTCTTACCGGCATACAATGAGGAACAGAATATTGCAAATACGGCAAAAGTGCTGGGAGACCTGCTGGATGCGAACGGAATCGATTACGAGCTGGTATTTATCAGTGACGGATCGAAGGACGGAACCTTCGAACGGATACAGGAATGTGCCGCACAGAATCCGAGAGTGCGGGGAGCGGAATTCTCCCGGAACTTCGGAAAAGAAGCCGGTATTTTCGCCGGACTGGAACTGACCACGGGAGACGCCGTGATCGTGATGGATTGTGACTTACAGCATCCCCCTGAGGTGATCCCCTTAATGTGGGAGAAATGGCAGCAGGGAGCAGAGATCGTGGAGGGCATCAAGTCCGACAGAGGACGGGAGAGCCTGGGATATAAGCTGTCCGCGGGACTTTTCTACAAGATCATGAGTAAACTGATCAAGATGGACATGAATGCTTCTTCGGATTTTAAGCTTTTAGACCGGAAAGTGGTACAGGTGCTTTTGGAGCTGCCGGAGAGAAATACTTTCTTCCGGGCATTGACCTTCTGGGCTGGATTTAAGACCGAGACCGTGGAATACGAAGTGCAGGAGCGCAAATACGGACAGAGCAAGTGGTCCTTCTGGAGCCTGATGAAGTATGCGATCACGAATGCTACTTCTTTCAGTACATTACCCCTGCAGCTGGTGACGATCATGGGAATGATATCCATATTTTTCAGTGTGATCCTGGCGATCCAGACGCTGGTGCGTTACCTGATGGGTACAGCCGTGGAAGGATTTACCACGGTGATCCTGCTGATCCTGATCATTGGCGGATTCCTGATGTTGAGCCTGGGGATCATCGGACATTATATTGCAAGAATCTATGAAGAAGTCAAGGGCAGACCGAAATATATCATCAGTCATGTGACGGCAAATGTGCCGCAGACAGCAGTAGGAAGCTGGAAGAGAGAGCACAGAGCAGATCAGAATATATAAAAATACAGCTGGAACAGCGGAAAAGAGGATGTATTATGGTAGATATCAAGTTTAATGTACCGCCTTATGTGGATAAAGCAGCGGATTATATTCAGGAATGTGTAAAAAATCAGAAGATCTGCGGTGACGGTGAATATACGAAAAAATGTAATGCGTGGATCGAGGAGAGAACGGGAACCGGCAAATGTCTGTTAACCACTTCCTGCACCCATGCAACAGAGCTGGCGGCACTTCTGTGTGATATCAAGCCCGGGGATGAAGTGATCATGCCCTCTTATACTTTTGTATCCACAGCGGATGCTTTCGTACTCCGTGGTGCGGTACCGGTGTTCGTGGATATCCGCCCGGATACCATGAACATTGATGAGACACTGATCGAGGATGCCATTACAGAGAAGACGAAAGCGATCGTGCCGGTACATTATGCCGGCGTGGCATGCGAGATGGACACGATCATGGACATTGCAAGACGTCACAATCTGAAAGTGGTAGAGGATGCGGCCCAGGGAATCATGTCCACCTATAAGGGAAAAGCACTGGGAACCATCGGTGATTTCGGCGCTTACAGTTTCCATGAGACGAAGAATTACAGCATGGGAGAGGGCGGTGCCCTGCTGATCCGTGATCAAAAGGATGTGGAAGAAGCAGAGATCATCCGTGAAAAAGGAACCAACCGCAGCAAATTCTTCCGCGGTCAGATCGATAAATATACCTGGGTGAATTACGGATCCTCCTATCTGCCCAGTGATATGAACGCAGCTTATCTCTATGCACAATTAGAGATCGCCGATGAGATCAACGAAGCCAGACTTGCCTGCTGGAACCGTTATTATGAGCAGCTGCTGCCGTTAAAGGAAGCAGGGAAGATCGATCTGCCTGTTGTACCGGAAGGCTGTGTACACAATGCCCATATGTTCTATATCAAGGCGAAAGATCTGGAGCAGAGGACCAGATTCATCAGCTATATGAAGGAGAACGGGGTACTTACGGTATTCCATTACATTCCGTTACACACGGCACCGGCAGGACTGAAGTTCGGACGTTTCCACGGAGAAGACCGCTACACGACGAAAGAGAGTGAGCGCCTGGCAAGACTTCCCATGTACTATGGACTGACACTGGATCAGGTGGATTTCATCTGTGGACTGATTAAAAACTTTTTTGAATTAGAGGAGCAGTAAGATGCAGAAAGCATGCAGAGCGCTTGCGGAGACTGCAGGCAGATTTCTGTTCATAGGCATCTCAGTACAGATCGTACTGGGAATCTGTTGGATGATCAGATCCTTTGGCATCTTCCCGGAATTCGGGGACAGCTATCTGTGGCTTGCGGCCGCAGGGACGTTTGTGTGTGATGACTACATGGGGATCGGATACCCTCTTTTTCTGATGCTTGCAAAAGGGATAGAAGCTGTAAGCTCTATCCCTTATACTTTTTTTGTTTACACGGTACAGATTTTGTTTGCATTTTACAGCGGTGTGGTATTTTTACGTTCCTTTGGCGGTACAGCGAAAAAATGGTTCCCGGTTTGGGGAAGCCTTGGACTTTTGACATATCCGTTTGCCATGCAGTGCCATCTGGCAGTGCTGCCGAATTCTGTGGGATATTCCTGTCTCTTAATGGAACTGGCAGTACTGATCAGATTTTTACGTGAGGATAAAGCGGAGGAAAAATTACCGCTGAAAAGGTTGTTCATTGCAGGAATCTGGTGGGCACTCAGTACGCTGTTCGTAGTGGAAAACAGGTATCTTGGACTGGTACCGCTTGTGGTGGTGTGGATCCTGCACCTGATCCGTATCCGGCAGCTCGGAAAACAGAGAGTGGGCAGAGAGTTATTGCTGCTTGCGGCAATGGCAGGCATTTTGTTCACAGTGGTACCGTTATGGCAGACCACGGGCAGCTACGGCAGAGCGGAGAATACGTTAAGTGCTGCAATGATGCGCAGATTTACCTGGACACATATGAGGGAAGAAGAGGAATACGACGCATATCCGGAGAAACTGCGGGAACAGATGACCTGGAAGGAATTTAAAGCAGCCGGGTATTATGCCGGAACCATGGACTCTGAGATACAGAAAAACATAGAGGATGCGTTGGGCAGCGAGGATGCGCAGAAGCTGTTCCGGAAGTATGCCGTATACGGATTAAAGACATATCCCTCCGACAATATACACCAGATCGTCTGGGACATGGCAGGGTATGTGATGCCGCCTATACTTTTGCAGCTGTTTTTGGATGGAAGAGGATATGATACCTTTTCCGGCAGAAATGTAGACATTATGATGACAGGAGACCTGAAGCTGACAAATGTCCTGTTAAAATATAGTAGCTGGTGGTTCCTTATGGGAATTATTGCGACAGCTCTTGTGGTGATATGCCGGGGATCTTATAAAAAAGATGGAAAACGGTGCTTTTTGGAGATATTTCTTTTATGCGCAGTAACGGCACTTTGTATGGTCTTATGGTATACCATGCAGGATGCGGGATGCTGGGATTATAAGAACGGACTGCTTCCCGGAATGCTGTGGCTAGTGGGAATGATCTTAAGTGTCGGAAAGGAGGAACCATGACAGAACGCAGAAGGGCGCAGATCTGGTTTTTTCTGGGAATACTTGCAGTGCTGGTAATGGGGATTCCGTATATCCTTTTGGGACAGGATGCCATCTTCGTCTATCATGATCAGCTGGATGGAGAGGTGATCGCATATCTTCTGAAGGCAAGACACCTCTGGGATGGCAGCGGTATTCTGCCGGAATTTATGAACGGTGCGGCGAAGACGGCACTGACCCTGCCGGCACCGGCGTGCGTTCTGCTGTACCGGTGGCTGCCTGCGTGGGCGGCACTTGCCTGCATGCAGGTGATCGGAAGCCTGACAGGCTATGTGGGAATGTTCTTACTGATCCGGTATGTGGCAAGAAGCGAGGAAAGACTGTCTCACAGACAGGGAATGATGGCTTTCGTTGCCATGGCGGTGGGATGCCTGTATGCATATCTTCCGTTTTTGCCGGTATATGGCTTGTCACAGTATGGACTGCCGCTGTTATTATACTGCGTGCTCCGGCTGGGAGAAGCGGACGGTAACAGAAAGATCTATATTGCAGCCTGGTTGTATGTGATTTTTTTCGGAGTAAATTCATCACTGGTGCTTGCGGGATTTGCCGTGCTGGGGATCTGGGCGTTGTGGGAAGTGATTACCCTTCTATGCAGACGGTTTCGGACAGGGCAGGGAATTGGCTGGCTGCTTCTTTTGGCGGTGTATTTATTGGAAAACGGGGCACTTTTACAGGAAATTTTCGGTGGCGTGGGAGCAGTTTCCCATAAAGCGGAATATAGCTTAGCCCCGGTAGCTTTTTGGGGACAGCTGTGGACGAATCTTTTGCAGGGAGGACAGCACAGCGCTGATTATCACCGGTGGATCTTAGTTCTGGCAGTATGCTTTGTGATAGTGACAGGGATCCGCATGGGACTATCTGCCGGGGATAAAAAATCCGTAACCGGACTGGAAAAAGCACTGTTTTTATCCTGCGGCGGCATTTTATTGTTTGCACTCGCGGCGGCTGTCTGGGACAGCAACATAGGGGTGGGTATCCGCTCGGGGCTTGGAGCGTTGAAGGGCTTCCAGGCGAACCGAGTGCTGTGGCTGAGCCCCTGTCTGTGGTATTTTGCCCTTGGCTGCTGTCTGCTGATGGTAGTGGAAGAGCTTCCCGGCAAGCAGGAGACGGCAAAAAGCGTAAGAAAATGGCTGGCAGCAGGAGAAATGCTACTGGCTGTGGGAGTGACACTTCTTACGGCAGCGCAGGTTCTGCCAGAGAGTAACTTAAAGCCGAATGTGCAGAAAATGTTACACGCAGACTACGGCGCCATGAGTTTTCGGGATTATTATGCTGTGGGTGTGTTAGAGCAGGTGCAGCAGTATATCCGGGACAATTTCGCAGAAGAACCGGGGAATTACCGGGTGGTAAGCCTGGGGATCGATCCGGCGGCAGCGCTGTATCATGGCTTTTACTGCCTGGATGGGTATTCTAACAATTATGATCTGGCTTATAAGCACCGCTTCCGCGAGATCATTGCACCGGAACTGGACAAAAGTGAGTATCTGACGGAGCAGTTCGATGGCTGGGGCAACCGCTGTTATTTGTACAGTGCGGAATGTCCGGGGTATTATACGGTACAGAAGGGCGGCTTCTATTTTCAGAATTATGAGATCAATGCACAGAGCCTGAAGGAACTGGGCGGACGGTATCTGTTGTCAGCGGCGTACATTGATCATTGCGAAGATACGGGGCTTAAGCTGATCCGGGAAGATCCCTTCGAGACAGAGGACAGTTATTACCGGATCTATCTCTATCACGTTATGGAATAAAAAAGTCTGACGATGAATCGGACATAAGACAGGTATAGGAATATGAGTGAAACGAGCAGATGGAAAAAAATCCTGCCGGAGCTTCTGGCAGTTATACTGTGTCTGGGAGTGCTGTGTGTAGGGGTAAGCTTTAAAGAAGGCTATCACATGGACGAACTGTTAAGCTTCGAACTGGCGGATGCCAGGTACAATCCATGGATCGTTCCCACCCAGCCGGAGGGACGTCTGGCAAAATTCGTGCGGGAAGAGATACAGGGAGACAGCTTTGGTGAGACCCTGATGAATTTGAAAAGTACGGTAACGGATGTGCTGAAGAACCGCGGCAGCAGTAAACTGTTATCTTACAAGGCAGATGTCTATGAGGAGCCGGCCTGGATCACTTCCGGGCAGTTTCGGGATTATGTAACAGTGGACGGCAGCGATGCGTTTGATTATCTGTCGGTGTATTTTAATGTGAAGGATGATAATCATCCGCCGGTGCATTTTATGCTGTTGCATACTATGAGCTCTCTGTTCCCTGGGACTTTGTCACCGTGGCTTGGATGTACGATCAATCTGATCTGTGTGGGGGTCACATTATGGCTGCTGCTTCGGTTGGGAAGACAGCTTTCGGAGATTTTGGGTATGGAAGAGCAGGGAAGACTTTTGGGGATCCTTGCAGTATTACTGTACGGACTCAGCACGGGAGCACTGGCTTCTGTTCTGCTGATCCGCATGTATTGCCTCTTATCCTGTCTGTGTGTGGCACTGCTTTCCATGCATGTGGAGAAATGGAAGGAACATGGATTTGACCGGAGTAATAAGGGACTCATTGCCATTACGGTGCTGGGATTTCTGACCCAGTATTTTTTCCTGTTCTATTGTATTCTGCTGGCGGCGGTGACGGCAGCGGGACTTTTATGCAGTAAAAGAATGCGGGAATTATGGATATATATTCGCTCTATGACACTGGCAGCGGTGATCGGACTGGCGTTGTTCCCCTTTGCGATAGCTGACGTATTTTCCAGCGGAAGAGGTGTGGAAGCTCTGGACAACCTGGCTTCCGGATTCGCCGGATACGGAGCGAGACTGCTTGCTTTTGCGAGGATTCTGGCAGACCGGACGGTGGGAGATCTGTTACTCGGGGCAGGCTGCGTCACGGCGGTAGTTTTGGCAGTGGTACTGTGGTATCGCAGACACAAAGAACAGGAGCTAAGTATGTCCCGAGAGGTCAGGGGGATCCTGTGCATGCTCATCATTCCGGTGGTGGGGTATTATCTGCTGGCATCCCGGATGTCACCGTATCTGGTGGACCGGTATGTGATGCCCATGTTTCCTATGATCGCGTTACTCTTCGCGCTTCTTTTATGTTGCCTGGGGAAGAGACTTGCCAAGGTTTCCGGCTGGAAGGGACGTTTAGTAGGTATTGGGCTGATGGCTTTGATTATTGTAGTGCAGGGACTGCGCCTTGCATCCTATGACGGAGAATACCTCTATCGGGGGTATGGGCAGCAGGAACAGCTGGCGGAAGAGTATGCGTCACTTCCCTGTATCTGCGTCTATGCCGGTGTGGGATATTATGAGAATCTGCCGGAGTTCATGCACTACGACAGGACACTTTTGGTGACGGCGGAGGAACTTGCAGAGCGGAAAGATGTGGATTCGCTCCGGTTGCTGGACCGGGTAGTGGTACTGATCAAACCAGGGGTTGAGGAAGAGACGGTTTCTTCGGTCCTACGGGAGAGATACGGCATGGAACCGGAGGAGACGCTGCTTTCCGAAGGGGTGCACGGAGATAATATTTATCTGTATGTAAGATAATGGAGAACGGAAACGAGGGTGAAAAATGATCGTAGTTCGCTTGTTGTGGCTTGCGGTGCTGGTGTTGGTCCTGCCTGTGTGCGTGGGAAACTGCTTTGCAGGTGTGGATAAACCTCATAAAAATATAGTATTCCTGTGGATCAGCGGGCAGATACTGTTGTGGGCAGGATTTCAGGTGATCTGTGTTCCGGTGATCCTTACGGAGGGAAGACTGGAGAAGGTAGTGCTATGGTATGGCGTCTATATCACAGGACTGTTAGTGGTGTCCGCAGTGTTGTGGTTTCGTAACCACAAAGGACCCAAAGTAGTGTGGACGCAGAAGCCGGATCGGGAAGCGGTCATATTGTGGGTGATCTTTGGAGTGCTTTTATTACTTCAGCTGGTACTGGCGGTGGTTATGGTCTACAATGACGGAGATGATGCTTATTATGTGGCAATCTCCACAGCGGCGCAGGAGTCGGGCAAAATGTATCAGAAGCTTCCTTATACCGGTATGAGCACGGAACTGGATGTGCGGCACGGACTGGCGCCTTTTCCCATCTGGATCGCCTGGCTTTCTCAAATGACGGGAATTGCTACGGTGACGGTGGCGAAGACCCTGCTTCCGGTTGCACTGATCTCTATGACCTATGGCGTATTTTATTTGGTCGGCAGTAGAGGGCTGTCCCAGGGGAAGAATCTGCCACTGTTTTTGATCTGCACGGAAGTACTGGTTTTATTTGGAGATTATTCTTTTTACACCGTGGAGAATTTTATGATCGCCAGAAGCAGACAGGGAAAAGCGGCGTTGGGCAGTATTCTGATCCCTATGATCTTCTTCCTGTTATTGCTTTTGTTCCGCAGACTGCAGGAGAAGCAGAAGATTACGGTGGGATTCTGGATCCTTTTAACTGCAGTCATGACATCCTGCTGTCTTGCCAGCACCATGGGAGCGCTGCTTGCATGTATGCTGGTGGGAGTTGCCGGAATCTGTGGGGCAATTGCCTATCAGAACCGGAAAATATTACTGCCCTTAGCAGCCTGCTGCGTGCCCTGCATCATCTATGCGGGGATGTATCTGGTATTGGGGTAACCAGTATTAGGGTATCTGGTATTAAGGTAGCCGGTGCTAGGATAACCGGTGCTAGGGTAGCTGGTATTAGGGTAGCCGGTATCAGGGTATCTGGTATTAGGATAGCTGGTATTAGGATAGCCGGTATTAGGGTAGCTGGTATTAGGATAGCCGGTATTAAGTAATCGTAAGGTAAGACCGGAGTCGGAGGATAGAAATGGAAGCTTTGAAGCTGTTTCAGGAATATATGGGAACGGGGCTGATCATGATCTGGTTCCTGATAAGTCTGTTGTATCTGTGGCTTACGGAGAAACGAAAGCACATCCGTGTGATGTTTCTCTATGTGCCCCTGGTGTTATTATTTGTTTTTTTCAACCCCCTTGTGGCGAAGCTGGTATCGGGGCTGGCAGACGGGGAGATCTATTACCGGATTCTGTGGCTGTTGCCGGTGACTCCGGTGATCGCCTATGCGGCGGTGGATTTCTGCGGCAAACTTGTCGGATATAGGAAATACGTGGGGATAACGGCAGCGCTGATTCTGTTCATGCTATCCGGAAGCCTGATCTATCGGAATCCCTATTTTCAGAAAGCGGAAAATGTGTATCATGTACCAACAAGTGTGGTGGATATCTGCGATGCCATTGAAGTCCCCGGCAGAGAAGTTATGGCGGTATTCCCCGGAGAACTGTTGCAGTATGTGCGGCAGTATTCCAATGTGGTGTGCATGCCTTACGGACGGAATATCGTCGTAAGCAAATGGATCGTACAGAATGATCTGTATGATGTGATGGAGCAGGAGACCATAGATGCTGCAGAACTGGCAGAACTGGCACGGGAAGAGCGGTGTGCGTATATTATCCTGCCGGAGTCGAAGAACCTGGTGGGAAGATTACAGGACCAGGAGTATGAAGAATTCGCAAGAATGCACGGGTATGTTATCTACAAGGATGCTACCGTGGATTTGTACTATTTTCTGCAAGAATAAATTGAGAGTTAATATAAGAAATGCTATCGAATCCCCGGAGTCCTTGGCTACTGATTTCTTGAAAAACTTCATGGGTCTATAGAAGATAAATTTCCCTGTAGGTACTTTTGGGGACAGGTAAAAAACAAAAACTAAACAATATGGGCCTATAGCTAAAAATTTGCCTGCCAGATACTCAATTTCTTCAAAATGAGTACCTCAGAGCCGGTTTTTTTCCTATAGACCCATATTCATCTTTTTATGCGTTATTTGTAGCAATTTTAGTATCTCACAACTCATTTTTTCTGTATAGACCCAAAATATAGGACGCCCACGACGAACATTTTAGAATATATAGTTCCCTTGTTATACCTTCCGGTTTTCACAATTTGGGTATCAGCAGCAAAACAAGTTTCTCATACCCTAAAACTTTTCTCAGTGTGGGTATCAGCAGCAAAACAAGCATCTCATACCCTAAAACTTTTTCATAGTGTGGGTATCAGCAACGAAACAAGCATCTCATACCCTCAAACTTTTCTCAGTGTGGGGATCAGCAGCAAAATAAGCTTCCCATACCCTCAAACTTTTCATAGTGTGGGTATCAGCAGCAAAATAAGTAACTCATACCCATAAACTATTCACGCTGAGGCGTAAGAAGGGTACAGAGGAGCTTGTTCCCGTCTCCTGTGCCCACGCTGAGGCGGAAGAAGGGCACAGACTAGCTTGTTCCTATCTCCTGTGCCCACGCTGAGGCGTAAGAAGGGTACAGAGAAGCTTGCTCCTATCTCCTGTGCCCACGTTGAGGCGTAAGAAGGGTACAGAGAAGCTTGCTCCTATCTCCTGTGCCCACGCTGAGGCGGAAGAAGGGGCACAGGCGGAACTTGTCCGGTCTATGACAACCCTACGTTACGAGCCATGCATTCAATTCATAAATGTGTCGCAAAGGACGCTCCACATTTATTTCATTGACGGCTGTCGCCGTATAAAGTCAAAAACAAAAACAGCGACTTGTGAGCAAGCTCCCAGATCGCTGTTTTCGTTTTGACTTTGCATGGCTCGTAACTTTCAATTTAATTCCCCTGCGACGCATAATCCTTCGCATAGTAGTTCAGGAAGTACTCAAAGCGCTTGGCGATGAGCTTACGTCCTTTTACATTCAGGTGAAGATTGTCGGTCAGATATTCTTTTGCATTGTCCTCGGTGATGCTGCCGTACAGGTTATCCATAAAGGAAACACTGTGCACGTTCGCGGAGTAGCACTCCTTGATCACGTAAGTGGACAGGACATCGCGGTTGTTATAGATATACATATCGGAACTTACATAATCCCCATTCTCATCCACTGCGTAAGCATAAGTGGGAGACATTACAATAATACGGATCTGCGGATACAGGCTCTGCAGAACATCCAGGCTGGCCTCCAGATTACCCGTGAACTGCGTCGGATCGGTAGGGTTATCATCGTTGTACATGGGATTACCCAGGAGATAATCGGTGGCATCGTACATGATTGCCACAGTATCAATGGTATTGAAATCCAGCGTTTTCAGGGTATTGATCACTTCTTCCGCATCGGCAGGAGTTTTATCACCCAGCTGTTCAGCTGCCTGTACGTAATAGTTATCGATCGGGGCACCGGTTGCCAGACTCACCAGCCAATACAGGCAATAAGCATCCATAGCGGCAACAGTGGGATCAAAGTTCAGCTCCTGTGCAGCCAGATAACTTCCGCTGATGGAACAGTTGTATACGTTGGCACCGGTTTCCTTAGCAATCAGGTTCGCCAGACTGTCGGAAGAATCCCGGTCGTCCGCAAACGGAGCATTTCCGAATAGTACAATATTGGAAGCATCGGTGATCACCATCTGACCGTTCTCATCCGTCAGAGGGAGGATGGAATCCCAACTGTCATCGTAGGAACCCTGTCCGTCCTTGAAAATATCGGACTGGCTGACTCTCTGTCCCCAATGTGTGAAGCGGTAGGCTACAAGTCCTATCACTATAATCATGACCAGCGCAAAAAAGACATGGACATTCAAAAAACGTCGGATGCCGGCAGGAGCAGGAGCCTCGTCTTCTTCCGGATAATCTTCCTCTTCATATTCTTCTGAAAAATCGTCATACTCGTCTGCCTTTGGAGAGACATCGGAAGTCTGCTTTTTATTTGACTTATGTGCGGATTTACCAGAATCTGTGTCTTGCATAGTTTCGTTTTCCAGGTCTACAATCTCAATATCCGGCATGCCATTCACCGGTGATGTGTGGATATTATGGTTGCTATCATTTCGTTTCATGAATTAAATCTCTCCATTTCAAGTATCTGCCATTGTGGTCAAAATAAGTTATTCTGATTTTACTATTATACGGAAAGAAAGTCCATAATATTAGAAAGATTTAAGAAATTCTGAAGAAATGGGCGAATGCCTTGATGTGGAGAAAATACAATGTTATAATGTTACGGAATTGTTACACTGAAGGACTATATGCAGAAGGGACAGATAAAATGAAAAAATTATTTAACCATACAAAGCGTCCGGAACGCAATTGGGAAGAAGACGTACAGGATGGTTACGATTGGGACGAGGAACAGGAAGGCGAAGAGTATTATGCCGATGATGAGGAGTACACCGGAGAAGACGGCGAAGAGTACTACGCCGATGATGAGGAGTACACCGGGGAAGAAGACGGCGAGGAATACTACGCCGATGATGAGGAGTACACCGGAGAAGAAGACGGTGAAGAGTATTACGCCGATGATGAGGAGTACACCGGAGGAGAAGACAGCGAGGAGTACTACGCCGATGATGAGGAGTACACCGGAGAAGAAAACGGTGAAGAATACTACGCCGATGATGAGGAATACACCGGAGAAGACGGCGAGGAGTACTACGCTGATGATGAAGAGTATACCGGAGAGGACGAAGACGGCGAAGAGTATTATGCCGACGAGGAAGAACTCTATGATGAGGAATCCGGCTATGAATATGAGGATGATGTAAAAGCATCCAAGAAGCAGGGAAAAAAGAAATTCGCCGCTATCTGGTCGAAATTTCTGAATATGAGTGCCATGGACCGGATCATGGCAGCCACCGGTGTGGCAGTACTGATCTTAGCAATTGTGACCGGCAGCGTGTATGCCAGTGCCCGTATGGTGGACAATCAGGTATCGGAGTTTGTCAGCGTTGGCACCCAGTTAGACGGGATCCATATGATCGGCGAGCAGGGACTGTTAGCGGTGGCAGATGCCACAGTGGCTAAGATCGCGGCAGCGAATGCAGTGGATGAAGACTATGAAGATCAGAAGGAATACGACGAAGCCGAATATACCAACGGTGGTACCGTAGAGCTGGAACTGGTCTCCGTACAGAAGGACCTGAAGATCAAGTTTACCAATAAAAAAAGCGGAAAACTGATCTCCAACGTGCCGTTTGCTGTGACGATCACGGATCCCAAAGGCAAGACCGCGACATGGTCTGACGATGACATGGACGGTATCATCTATAAGAAGGGCATTACCCCCGGTAACTATACGGTAGCGGTAAATGCTCTGACCGATGAAAAATATAAGGACTATACCTTACCTACCGGAACACAGAAGGTAGAAGTCAAGAAAGATATCGCCTACAAAAAGGTTGATGTATCTAACGAGATCAAGAAGGAATCTGAGATCAACGCGGCAAAAGAGGATACCATGAAAAATGATACCGTGGTAGAGTCTGTGCTGGAAGATACAGTACAGTGGGTAGAAAGTAAGACACTGCCGCCCTCTTATCGTGAAGTAGGAAAGGATAAGATTACCAATCCGGAGACCGTTGCTTACAGCGGTAATTTCCTGCGTATGGCGGCAATAGAACCGACAGCGGCACCAACAGCAGAACCTACGGAAACATCGGAGCCCACAGAAACGACAGAGCCAGTAGAAACAACGAAACCAACAGCAGAACCGACAGAAACAACGAAACCAACAACAGAACCGACAACAGAACCGACAGAAACAACGAAACCAACAGCAGCGCCAACAACAGAACCGACGACGGCACCTACTGTGTCACCCAGTGTATCGCCGTCTCCGACCCCTGCTGCGACACCAACGGCAGTTTTAGAGCCCACGTCCGTAACCGTAGCCGTAGAAGCAGAAGCAACATCACAGATCAAAGTAACGAATTATACGGGTACGGCTACTTATAAGGTGGCTTCGAAAGATGATAAAATTGCGACCGCCCGTGTGGATGCGAACGGTAAGATCACTGTTAAAGGCGTGGCTGCCGGTGACACCACCGTAACCGCAACCGTAACTATGGGATCCGTGACTAAGACACTGGAGCTGGCAGTAAAAGTAACTGCGAAGATGGCAATTACACTGGATAAGACGGCAGTGACCGTATATCCCAAGTCTACCGCTACCGTAACGGCAACCGTCAGCGGAAGCGGCACTGTAACCGCAAGCTCCAGCGACACCAATATTGCCACGGTATCCGTGAACGGCAAGACCATTACCATCACCGGTGTGAAGGCCGGAAGTGCTACCATCACCGCAGTTTATAAAGAAGGTAACAGTGAGGTGAAGGCTACCTGTACGGTAAAGGTCGGAACTTCCAATCCCAGAGAAGATAAGACCACCGTATTAAAAGATACCAGCGGAAGAGAATTATATGTATTGGATGGCAATAACCAATATAGACTTGCACACTATGCGGATTATTACACCTCTTCCAAGTTCTACATTAAAGAAGCAACGAGATATACCGGATGGCAGACGTTGGATGGCAAGGTATATTTCTTCAAGGCAGACGGCGACAAAGTAACAGGTGAACAGGTCATTCAGGGAGCTAAATATAACTTCGCAAGTGATGGATCTCTGGTAGTTGGTTCCGGCACCATGGGTATTGATGTATCCAAGTGGAACGGTACCATTGACTGGAATGCTGTGAAAAATTCCGGAGTGAGTTACGTTATCATTCGTGTGGGATATCGTGGATCTTCCCAGGGTGCACTGATCGAGGATCCTAAGTTCAAGACCAACATTAAGGGAGCAACCGCAGCAGGCATCAAGGTGGGTGTGTACTTCTTCACCCAGGCTGTGGATGAGGTAGAAGCGGTACAGGAAGCTTCCATGGTACTGGATCGTATCAGCGGATATAAGATTTCTTATCCGGTATTTCTGGATGTGGAAGGCAGCGGCGGAAGAGGAGATGCTATCGACTCCGCTACCAGAACCGCAGTCTGCAAGGCATTCTGCAATACGATCAAGAACGCGGGATATACCCCGGGAATCTATGCCAATAAGACCTGGCTGAGTTCCAAGATGGATGCCGGAGCACTGAGCGGTTACAAGATCTGGCTGGCACAGTATGCGAAGACACCTACCTACACCGGAAGATATGATCTGTGGCAGTACCGTTCCAACGGTAAGGTTAGTGGTATCAGCGGAAATGTAGACCTCAACTTAAGCTACTTGGGATATTAAGATTTGCAATAAAGCCCAGACCGACTGCTCGCAGGCGGGTCTGGGGCTTTATTAGCAAATCAAACACACATGAGCAAGTAGGGCGAAGCCCGGAATGCGAATGGGTGTCACGGATTCGAGAGCACGAAGTGCGCAGAAGCCGTGTTGATATCCCCTCTATTTTATGGTAAAATATCCCTGTCTATAGCAAAAATGCGCTCTTTGCGCAGAACGGAGAAAAAATGAGAACTTATCTGGTAACAGGTGGTGCCGGCTTTATCGGTTCCAACTACATTCACTACATGTTCAGGAAATATGACAATGAGATCCGCATCATTAACGTGGACGCCCTGACCTATGCGGGCAACCTGGAGAATCTGAAGGATGTGGAGAAGCGCGACAATTACACTTTCGTGAAGGCCAATATCTGCGACAAGGAAGCCATCAGCAAGATTTTTGAGGAGAACGATATTGATCGTGTGGTACATTTCGCAGCAGAGAGCCATGTGGACAGAAGTATCCGCAATCCGGAGATCTTCGTGCAGACCAACGTGCTGGGTACCGCAGTAATGTTAAACTGCGCCAAGGCAGCCTGGGAGCTTCCAGACGGCAGCTTCAAGGAAGGAAAGAAGTTCCTGCATGTATCTACGGATGAGGTCTACGGATCCCTTCCCGATGATGACAATGCTTTCTTCTATGAGACCACACCTTACGATCCCCACAGTCCTTACTCCGCAAGTAAGGCAAGCTCGGACATGCTGGTGAAGGCATACATGGATACCTATTATTTCCCTGCCAATATCACCAACTGCTCCAACAATTACGGTCCTTTCCAGTTCCCCGAGAAGCTGATTCCTCTGATCATCAACAATGCGCTGCACGGCAAGAAGCTTCCGGTCTATGGTGATGGCAAAAATGTCCGTGACTGGCTGTATGTAGAGGATCATGCGAAGGCGATCGATATGGTACAGGAACAGGGAAGACTGTTTGAAACCTACAATGTTGGCGGACATAACGAGAAGCAGAACATTGAGATCATCCACATCATCATCGAAACTTTGCAGGAGATGCTTCCGGATTCCGATCCCCGCAAGGCACATATTAACAACGATCTGATCACTTACGTGGAAGATCGTAAGGGCCATGACAGAAGATATGCCATCGCGCCGGATAAGATCAAGGCAGAGATCGGCTGGTATCCCGAGACCATGTTCAAGGAAGGCATCCGTAAGACCATCGCCTGGTATTTCGAACATGAAGACTGGATGAACAATGTGACCAGTGGCGATTACCAGAAATACTACAATGAAATGTATGAAGAAAAGTAAAGAATATCTGCTAAATGGGAACGATGAACGTCGTTCCCATTCGGTGTGTTAAAAAACAAGTATTTTAAGGAGGTTTTTATGAAAGGAATTATACTGGCGGGAGGTTCCGGAACCAGACTTTATCCCCTCACAAAAGCAATATCCAAGCAGATCATGCCGGTCTACGATAAACCCATGATCTATTATCCGCTGTCGACACTGATGCTGGCAGATATCAGAGAAGTGCTGATCATTTCCACCCCGAGAGATCTTCCGGTATTCAAAGAGTTATTAGGAGACGGCAGCCAGCTGGGCATGCGTCTCGAGTATGCGGTACAGGACAAACCCCGCGGACTGGCGGATGCCTTTATCATCGGTGCGGAATTCATCGGTAATGACAGAGTAGCGCTGGTGTTGGGAGATAATATTTTCTACGGACAGAGCTTCTCCAGAGTACTGCGTACCGTAGCAGCAAGAGAAAGGGGAGCTACCATTTTCGGTTATTATGTGCGTGATCCCAGAGAGTATGGCGTGGTAGAGTTCGATGAGAACGGCAAGGCACTTTCCATCGAGGAGAAGCCGGAGCATCCCAAGAGCAATTATGCGGTTCCCGGACTGTATTTCTATGATAACGATGTAGTGGAGATCGCGAAGAACGTAAAGCCTTCCGCAAGAGGCGAGATCGAGATCACCAGTATTAATAACGAGTACCTGAACAGAGGAACCCTGCAGGTAGAGACTCTGGGACGTGGCTTTGCATGGCTGGATACCGGCAATCATGATGCTTTACTGGATGCCGCGGATTTCGTGGCAGCCTTCCAGAAGAGACAGGGACTGTACATCTCCTGCATCGAGGAGATCGCTTTCAAACGTGGATTTATCGACAGAGAGCAGCTGTTAGCACTGGCAGAACCGCTTCTTAAGACGAATTACGGAAAATATCTGGTAGAGGTAGCAAATGGACTCTAAGCTGCGGAAAATGGCGATCCTGGCTTCCATGGCAGTGATCCTGCTGGTGGCGCTCGCGGTAATGTATGTGAACAGGGAACAACTGTCATCCACATCCGGTGAGAACATGACAGCGTCCGGAGCGCAGAATGCAGGTGACAGCCAAGCGGTGGATCCTGTGCCGGAGGGTACCGGGGAGACGGATACCGCGGAAGCGGATGGCAGAATTGGCAATGATCTGAAAGCGTTTTTAAAAGACAATACATTTTTTGATCAGGAAGTAAACCCGGTCCTGGAGGCGGCGAAGGATAACAGCAACCGTCTGTCACTGGTAGCGACTTCTATCGAAAAGGATCTGCGTATCCAGATCGTGGATAATGAGGGTACGCCGGTGACCGGGGAGAGCTTTTATGTGCGTTTGGACGGCATGGGAGACTACAAGGATCTGGATCAGGACGGCGTGATCTATATCGGTGATCTGGATTCCGGAGATTATTATGTGGAACTGCTTCCCATCGAAGGATACAAAGTACCGGTCAGTGAGACCAAAGTGCATGTAAAAGACAAAGTCGAGTATCTGGCGATCGACGATATTTCGCTGTTGATCAAGACGGAGGACGAAGTCGATGCGGCTGCCGAGGACAGCGCCGTGGCAGGTGCTCTGGCGGATGCGGACAAGACGGAGATCCAAAAGCTGCAGATCACATCCGGCAATGCGAAGGTCGGCATCGATGTGTCCAAGTGGAACGATACCATCGACTGGGATAAGGTAAAAAATGCCGGAGTGCAGTTTGCCATCGTTCGTGCGGGCTACCGCGGTTCGGTTACGGGAAGTCTGGTGGAGGATCCACAGTTCATTGCTAACATGAAAGGTGCAACAGCAGCCGGAATTCCGGTGGGCGTGTACTTTTTTACCCAGGCCACAGATGAGAAAGAAGCGGTGGAAGAGGCTTCTGCCGTGCTTGAGCTGATCCGTGATTTCCAACTGACCTATCCCGTATTTATTGATACGGAAGGTGCCGGAGGAAACGGCCGGGCGGACGGGCTGGATGCGGAGACCAGAACACTGGTATGTGAGGCATTCTGCCGGACGATAGAAAATGCGGGATACAAGGCAGGTGTCTATGCCAGCCGCAATTGGTATAACAATAATCTGCAGACGGCGAGACTGGAAAATTATCATATCTGGCTGGCGGAATATCGCAGTGTGCCATTATATCAGGGGTATTACAAAACCTGGCAGTATACCTCCAAGGGAAAAGTGGACGGTATCGAAGGCAGAGTTGATATGAATATCACCTATGAATAGTCAATAAATTAAAAAGAGTGAGGATGAGATAAATGGGCAAAATAACAGTAGAAACCTGTGAAATTGAAGGATTGAAGATTATTACTCCTACGGTATTCGGTGATGCCAGAGGATATTTCATGGAGACCTACAATTATAATGATTTCAAGGCTGCGGGAATCCCGGAAGTATTTGTACAGGATAATCAGTCTGCATCAAAAAAAGGAGTTCTCAGAGGTCTTCATTTTCAGAAGCATTTTCCGCAGGACAAGCTGGTGCGTGTGATCCGTGGTGAAGTATATGATGTGGCAGTGGATCTGCGGGAAGGTTCTAAGACCTTCGGACAGTGGTACGGTGTGCTTCTGTCTGAAGAGAATAAGAAGCAGTTCTTCATTCCGAAGAATTTCGCACATGGTTTTCTGGTATTGTCCGATTATGCGGAGTTCTGTTACAAATGTACCGATTTCTATCATCCCGATGACGAGGGCGGCATTGCTTACAATACACCGGATATCGGCGTAGAATGGCCAATTCCCGAAGGTATGGAGCTGACTTTGTCCGAGAAGGATACCAAGTGGGGCACCCTGGAACAGTACATGAAGGAAAAAGAGCATGAAAAAGAGTGTGAAAATAAGTAAGAAGACAGGCATTGCCCTGTTTGTGACAGCGGCAGTGATCATGGCTCTGCTCATTGTATTCCATAAGAATCCGGGACCTGCTGTGGATCAGAGCCAGGAGCTGACGAAAAAGATCATCTCCTGCGTTGTCATTGCGGCGGCATGTTTTGCGTTTATCCACTGGTATGATAAATTTACCGGACTGCCGGTAGAGTTATTCCAGAATAGACATCTGATCTGGAAGCTGGCGAAAAACGATTTTAAAAAGAGATATGCGGGTTCTTACCTGGGCGCGGTATGGGCGATGGCACAGCCGGTCGTAACGGTAGCAATGTATTATATCGTATTTGACAAGATCATGGGAAATACCAGTACACCTCTGCGGGAGGGCGTGGAAGTGCCTTTTGTACTTTTCCTGACAGCGGGACTGGTGCCCTGGTTTTATTTCAGCGAAGCATTGAATAACGGTACCAACGCATTGCTGGAATACAATTACCTGGTAAAAAAAGTAGTATTTAAGATCAGCATCCTGCCGATCATTAAGATTATTGCGGCTACTTTTATCCATGTATTTTTCGTATGCCTCTTACTGATCGTGGCAGCTATCTACGGTTATTATCCGACCATATATACGATACAGATCGTGTATTACAGCTTCTGCCTGTTTATATTTGTGCTGGCGCTGAGTTATACGACCTGCGCGGTAGTGGTATTTTTCCGGGATCTGTCCCAGATCATCAGCATCGGACTGCAGATCGGCATGTGGGCAACCCCCATTTTGTGGAATCTGGATGCACTGTCTCCTAAGTGGATCATGATCCTGAAGCTGAATCCGCTGGTATATATTGTCAACGGTTACCGCAGTGCGATTTATGAGAAGGAGTGGTTCTTCCAGGATTTCTTCTCCACGATGTATTTCTGGATCGTGACAGTGGTGTTGTTTGGACTGGGAGCTGTGATTTTTAAGAGACTGAAAGTGCATTTTGCAGATGTATTATAACAACGAAACTAAGGAGAACTGCATGAAAAAAATGAAAAATTGGAGACCATCAGCATCTTTGCTGGCAGGTGCAGCGGCGCTCGGACTGTTGGTATTATTAGTGCCGATCGTGCGTATTATGCGGGATGCAGTTCCTTTCAGCGATGATTATGGCTATGGATATTTTGCCAAGTTGGGTTACCTTATGGGGAAAAATCTCCCGGGCGTATTAATGGGGGTGTGGGAGAATGTAAAGCATACCTGGTGGACCTGGCAGGGAACCTATTCTTCCATATTTCTGATGTCACTGGTACCGTTAGTCTGGGGAGAACAATATTATTTTTGGGGATTACTGTTTATTCTGCTACTTTTGATCGGAGGAGTATTCGCACTGGTCAAGGCACTGGTGGTGGATGTACTGCAGGGAGGATGGCAACAGTGTCTGTACATTCAGGCGGTGACAGCGGCACTGGTGGTGGAACTGATGTATTATCCTGCGGAAGGGCTATTCTGGTACAACGGTGGAATCCATTATGTGGGAATGCATGGATTTGCAATGCTTTTGTTGGCGTCCTTAATCTGCCTGAGTGAAGGGAAGAAGGGTAGAATACGTAATGGATTGCTGATCGCAGCCAGCATGATTCTTTCATTGATTGTTGCAGGAAGTAACTATGTGACGGCATTACAGACCTTTCTGGTATTTCTAACGATCATGGTGGCAGGTGCGCTGTTACATCGTAATATAAAAGGTCTGTTACGTCTGGTTCCGGCATTTTTTGTATATAGTATAGGATTTTATAAAAATCTTGCGGCACCCGGTAATACAGCAAGAGCGGAAGCTTTGGGTAATCCGGGAATGGCTCCGTTACAAGCGATACTATTTTCTTTTAAAGAAGCTTTTTCACATATGTGGGAGTATACGGGGTGGATGACAATCGTTGTAATGTTGGTATTATTGCCGATGATCTTACAACTTGTGAGTACGACAAAGTTCAGATTTCGTCTGCCGTGGCTTCTGCCGGTGTGGTCGGTTTGCCTGTATGCTACCGGATTTACTTCAAGTCTCTATTCTCTGGGACATGGAGGGGTTCCGAGAACATTGAATGCCGTGAAGATTACGTGGCAGGTTCTGCTGGTAGTGAATGAAATTTACCTGGTAGGTGCAATCTGGCAACAGCGTGCCGGAAAGAAGGTGTTAGCTGCGGATTCCCTGAGAGGAAACTTCAAATGGTGGGTTTATCCGGTACTTGCCGCGCTGGCGATCCTGGTGGTTAAGACCTGTCCGAATCCTGTGGGAACTTATGTGAGCTACAGTGCTTACTATTATGTACACACAGGGGACGCCTATATGTATCACCAGCAATTCCTGAACCGGCTGGATGCACTAAAAGGAGAGGAAAAAGTGCTCGTATTTGAACCCTATGCGTACCAGCCGTGGCTGATTTACGTGGGGGATGGAAATCAATTCCCGAATCAGGGAAATAATTATCTGCTGGAACGATGGTATGGAAAGGAAAGCGTCTCTGTCGCGACAACAGAGTAGGAATAAGAGGAGTATTTTTGTGAAAGACAGAAGTGTTGACTGGAAAAAAATACTGACATGGAAGCCGGGAGAAAAGTTTTTAGCGATTGGATTCTGTCTTCTGCTATTGGTAGCGCTGATCCCGCTGTTTCGACTTACGATTTATGCTGTTCCTTATTATGACGACTATAACTTTGGAAGATTTGCCAGAGCTGCCATGGAACAGGAGCAGTCGAAATGGGCAGTGATCCCCGGCGCACTGGAGTGTTCCAGAACCCAGTGGTATGCATGGCAGGGAACCTATTCTTCTATTTTTTTCATGACCTTAATGCCGGCAATCTGGGGAGAACAGTATTACTTTCTGGGACCGGTGTTCATTCTGTTATTGCTTTTGGCGGGAAGCATGGTATTTACCCACGTGATCCTGCGGAAAGTCTTCGGAATGGAGAAATGGATCAGCCTGGCGATCCAGGCGGTGATCACTACAGCACAATTTATGTTTATCTATTCCGCGCAGAGCGGTTTTTACTGGTATAACGGCGGAATTCATTATGTGGGAATGCATGGCTTTGGATTGTTGTTTCTGGCTGTGTCCATCTGCCTGGAGAGAGCAGAGGGCAGAACTGCGAAAGGACTGTTATTCACTGCATCGGTTCTGCTTGCCATGATTACGGCAGGGAGCAACTTCGTGACAGCACTTCAGGGACTGCTGTGCCTGGCGACGATCCTGCTTGTCAGTGTCGTACTGGAGCGTCGGAAATGCGGACTTTGGCTTCTCCCTGCTACGGCGGTATATATCATAGGTTTCGGACTGAATGTGGCAGCTCCCGGCAACTCCGTGCGGGCACAGAGCTATATCGGTTGGGGTTATGGACCATTAGAGTCCATCGGCAGATCCTTTTTGGAAGCCGTGAAACACATTCCGGAGTATACCGGTTTGGTAGTACTGACGGTGATGTTATTGTTGGTGCCCCTGATCTGGCAGGCAGTGAAAAGCACGGATTACCGGTTCCGTTATCCCGGGATCGTACTTGCCTGGTCCTTTGGCCTGTATGCCACCGGCTATACGCCAAGCCTGTATTCCCTGGGACATGCCGGCTTGTCCAGAACTCTGAATGCGGTAAAAATTACGTATTTCATGTTGTTATTTTTAAACGAGATCTACTGGTGCGGCTGGCTTAGACAGGTACTGGAAAAAAGAACAGAGAAAACCGCACAGAAGCTGCTTGCACGAAAAGGTGCTGCGGTCTGGTGGTTCTATGGGATCATCGGTGTGATGTGTCTTATGATTTTTAAGGCATCCCCCAATCAGGCGGGACATTATTCTTCTTACGGCGCTTATTATTATGTACACACCGGAGAAGCCTATAATTTCCATCAGGAGTATCTGGAGAGGGTGAAGACATTGTCGGGCAATGCTAAGAATGTCCACCTGCAGGCATACCGGTTCCAACCCTGGTTTTTATGCATGGGAGACATTTCCGAGGATGCAGGCAATGAAGCCAATCGTTCCCTGGCAATGTGGTACGGCAAAGACAGCGTAACGCTGATAAGCGAGGATTAGAAATTTATGCAGGACAAGCAGGATAAGAGAAAACTGGCGATCGAGGTCGATAATGTCCAGAAAATCTATAAATTATATGACAAGCCTTCGGACCGGATGAAGGAAGCCTTCGGCTTCGGGAAAAAGACAAAACACAAGCTGCATTATGCCCTGAAGGGTGTGGATATGAAGATCTATCAGGGGGAAACCGTGGGCATCATCGGTACCAACGGTTCCGGTAAATCCACGATCCTGAAGATCATCACCGGCGTACTGAACCCGACTTCGGGAAGAGTGCTGGTCAACGGGCGTATTTCCGCATTGCTGGAGCTGGGTGCCGGGTTCAATATGGAATATAACGGCATCGAGAATGTGTATCTGAACGGTACTATGATGGGATTCTCCGAAAAAGAGATCGAGGCAAAGCTGCCGGACATTTTAAGCTTTGCAGATATCGGGGATTATGTCTATCAGCCGGTGAAGACCTATTCCAGCGGTATGTTCGTCCGTCTGGCTTTTGCTGTGGCCATTAACATCGAGCCGGAGATCCTGATCGTGGACGAAGCACTGAGTGTCGGCGATGTATTTTTCCAGGCTAAATGTTATCACAAATTCGAAGAATTCAAGAAAATGGGCAAGACCATTGTGTTCGTCAGTCATGATCTGAGCAGCATCAGCAAATACTGTGACCGCGTCTATCTGCTGAACCAGGGAAATATCCTGGGTGAGGGCAGCCCCAAAGCGATGATCGATACCTACAAGCGGGTACTGGTAGGTCAGTACGATGAATCCGAAAATGCCGGCGGAGAAGCGGAGAATCTCTTGGATGATGAGGATCTGCAGAGAGCCGCTGCAAAAAAGGCGGATGGCGCTGCCAAAGATGCCGCAGAGGCTTCCATGGAGGCGAAGGGCCAGAACCCCAACGCTCTGGAATACGGTACCAAACAGGCACAGATCGAGGAATTTTATATTACGGATGACAGAGGGGTTCCCACCAATGCAATCCTGAAAGGCAGCATGTTCACTATTCATATGCGCGTCCGTTTTATGGATCATATTCCGGCACCGATTTTTGCGTTTTCCGTGAAAAATGTTATCGGTGTGGAGATCACCGGCACCAATACCATGATCGAGAAAGCGTTCTTAGACAGCGTGGAACCCGGTGATGTGAAAAATGTGACTTTTACGCAGAAAATGAACTTACAGGGCGGCGAGTATCTGCTGTCTCTGGGAGTGACCGGCTACAATCAGGACACCTTCGAGGTCTATCACAGACTGTATGATGCCCTGAATATTACGGTAGTATCCGATAAAAATACCGTAGGCTATTATGACATGGATTCCGATACGAAAGTATGGGATGCAGAGGAGAAATAAGGAATGACAGAGACCATCGGCAAAGTAACACTGAATCTGGATAAGTATCCCGGAGAGGATTATTATTGCGACGGCAGTGTGGAGGACGAGATCTTAGAGATCGTAAAAAAATACAGTACCGTGGAATATGACCGGATCATTGCGGAGAGAAAAGAATGGCCGGTATTATATCATCTGTCTGCCCTGCGGGAAAATATCGTGGATTTCCTTCCTATGAAAAAAACGGATAAGGTGTTGGAGGTCGGCAGCGGCTGCGGAGCAATTACGGGAGCACTGTCGAAAAAAGCAGGCCGGGTGACCTGCGTGGATCTCTCGAAGAAGCGCAGCCTGATCAATGCCTACCGCCACAGTGACTGTGAGAATGTGACGATCCATGTGGGCAATTTTACGGATGTGGAGCCGGATCTACCTACCGATTACGATTATATCTGTCTGATCGGTGTCTTCGAGTATGGGCAGGCTTACATAGGCGGTAAGACGCCTTATGAGGATTTCCTGAAGATTCTGCAAAAGCACCTGGCGAAGGAGGGCAGGATCGTCATTGCCATTGAGAATAAATACGGTCTGAAATATTTCGCCGGCTGTAAGGAAGATCATCTGGGAGACTGGTTCTCCGGAATCGAAAATTATCCGAATGGCGGTGTGGTGCGTACCTTTTCCCGGAAAAAACTGGAGAAAATATTTGATGCTTGTGGCGTGAGGGAGCGGAGCTTCTATTATCCGTATCCCGATTATAAATTTATGACCACGGTCTATTCCGACGCGTATCTTCCGGGACGGGGAGAACTGTCTAACAACCTGCGGAATTTTGACCGTGACAGAATGTTGTTATTTGATGAAAAAAGTGCCTTTGACGGCATCGTGGAAGAGGGGCTGTTCTCTGTATTTTCCAACTCTTACATGGCAATTATCGGTAAGCCACTGGAACTGAAATATGCAAGATATTCCAACGATCGTGCGGAAGAGTTCCGAATCCGTACCGAGATCCTTGCGGATACAGAGGGGAAGAAAACCGTACGGAAATATCCGCTTACGACAGAAGCCGAAGCCCATGTGCGTCACATGGCGGAAGCATACGAGAAATTGAAAAAGCGCTACGCCGGAAGCCGGCTGGATGTTAATACCTGCCATCTGGGCGAAGAGGAGGGCGCCATTTACGCGGAATTTGAGTTCGTACCCGGAAGACCTCTGTCGGAGCTGATGGACGAGTGTCTGGACAGGCAGGATGTGGAGGGATTCCATGAACTGTTTGCGGAGTATCTGGAGAGAGTAGGCTACGGGGAGGATGTTCCGGTAGCGGATTTTGATCTGATCTTTGCCAATATTCTGGTGGATGGGGATCACTGGACCCTGATTGATTACGAGTGGACCTTTGACCGCGTCATAGATACAAAAGCACTGGCGTTTCGGGCAATTTACTGTTATGTTCTGGAGGACGAAAGACGCAATGCCCTGGAACTGGACCGGATCTTAGACCGTCTGGGCATCACGGAAAATGAGGCAAGACAGTACAGAGAGCAGGAGAGCTCCTTCCAGAAATATGTCACCGGACAGAAATTGTCCATGGGCGAGATCCGGAACCTCTTAGGCGGCGAGATCTATCAGCCCACGGATTGGATCGGACGCTTTCGGCAGACAGAGGGAGAACTGAGAGTACAGATCTACGAAGACAAGGGACAGGGATTTTCTGAGGAAAATTCTTATTTCCCGGAGAATGTCTATGCAGAGGAAAAGCTGGCGTTCTTCACGGTGCATTTTGACGGCAATGTACATTCCCTGCGGATAGATCCCGCCATGTGTTCCTGCATGTGTAAGGTGCGGGAGCTTACATTGAACGGACAGCCGGTACCACTGCAGGAGAAAAAGGTATTTTTTACCAACGGAAAAATAGTAAAATCCGCAGACGGTGCGGAGTATCCCAGCATTGTATTCCCCACGGAGGATCCGAATATGACCGTTCGTGTGGATGCCCTGAACCGTCAGGCGGACAACAGTTTATCTGTAAAAATGGAGATCGTGCCGATTCCTCTTGCCATGGCACAGGATATGGCGGGGGCAGTGAAAAAAATTTTCTAAGGAGACGTAAAGCTTGGGCATTCGGACCGCAGTAAAGCAGATACTTGTCAGACAACAGGATAAAAAATATGAAGCTAAGTTAAGCCGGCTTCGGGTGACTTACGAACAGTGGGCATCGGAGCAGGACCGGGAAATCGCGGAACCCCGGGAAATCGCGGAACTTGTGGAATTCGTCATTTTCCGACAGGCGGCGGGACGGCTGACAGATAATGCGGCAGAGTGGATCAACGCGTATTTTGCAAAGCATCCGGAAGCAGAAATCGTCTACGGTGATGAGGACCTGATGAATGAGAAGGGAGAGCGTTGCATTCCCTGGTACAAACCCTGTTGGTCACCGGATCTGTACAGAGCCTTTTTCTATGTGGGAAGTGTCGTTGCGGTACGGAGCAGTCTACTGCAGAGAATAGGAGAAAATCCGGTCGTGACGGAGAACGAGAGCACCGGAAAGGAAATTCTTTTTACAGATGCCGGAGAGATCCGGCCGCTGATGGATCGCCTGTTTTTGGGAGCCGGAGGGTTCGAGAGAGATTGCCATTCCATCGGTCATATGGAAACCGTGTTGTTCCATGGAACTTTTTCTACAGACGGAATAGGAATTCAGGGACCAGATGCACGTGCAGACCGGGACAGCCGGGAGTGCACTCCCTGGGAAAATTACCAACAGATGAAGGAGTCACCGCAGCTGGCGGTGGAACTGGCCTCCAGGGCGGCGGAAGGTGCCAAAGAGTTGTTCGCAGGAGAGCTTAAAGTCTCGGTGATCATTCCCTCCAAAGATAATCCGGAAATACTGGAGAAGTGCCTGCGTTCCCTAACGAGAAGGTCTGAGAGCAGGATCCCTGTTGAAATTTTGCTGGTGGATAACGGGAGCAGTGCGGGAAATAAGCAAAAAACGGAAGAACTGATCGGACGGATCCGGGAAGGTGGTGTCCCTGTCCGTTATATTTATGAACCGGCGGAATTTAATTTTTCAGCGATGTGCAACCGGGGAGCTGAACTGGCGGAAGGAAAGTTTTTACTGTTTTTAAATGATGATATAGAAGTGTGCGGCAATGACTGGCTGGACAAAATGGTGATCCGCGCCATGCAGCCTTATGTGGGAAGTGTGGGACTAAAGCTGTATTATCCGGATTCTGTGAAAATACAACACGACGGTATTGTCAATCTGCCAGTGGGACCGGTGCATAAGCTCCAGTTCATGGAAGACGATAAGTCTTATTATTTTGGCAGAAATTGCTTTGATCTGAATTGCGTGGCAGTGACCGGTGCCTGTCTGCTGATAAGGACAGAGGTATTCCGGGAGACGGGTGGATTCCGTGAAGCACTGCGGGTGGCCTATAATGATGTGGATCTGGGATTTTGTCTGGTGGAAATGGGATATTACAATGTGGTGCTGAATGACTGTTTTGCGTATCATCATGAATCCCTGAGCCGCGGAAGCGACGAAAGTCCAGAGAAAATGCGACGCCTGACGGAAGAGAGAGAACTGCTTTACCAGATGCATCCTCAGTTCCGCGGAGTGGATCCTTTTTACCCTATGGGACTGAACCGGGAAGGATTGGACAGTCGTGTGGTTCCGGCATATCTTACGGACCGGAATCTTTTACAGGAGCCGGCATGGCAATGTGAGAGCAGGCAGGAGCTTCTGGAAAATGCAAGACAGGATGACTGCCTGATGGCACGGGTGGAAACCGCAGGACCGGAGCGGATCCAGGGGTACAGTGTGATCCTGGGAGACGATAACGCATGTTATGATAAATTTTTAGTATTGTTTCCCGAAGATACGCAGGGACAGCGGGAGGCGGACCGGAAGGTATGGACAATGAATATCTTACCCGCATATAGGCAGGAACTGGAGGAGAATCTTCCGGACCAGAAAAATGTGGCGCTGGGGGGGTTCTGTGTGAAACGGAAGACAGAGCAGCTGCCTCCGGGGAATTATGGAATCGCCGTTCTTGCGGTTCATCGGATCAGTAAGCTGAAACTGTGGAATACAACGGGAAAATATTTGACGGAGGAAAAACATGTCTGAGATCAATTATCAAGAAGCCTACGAGAGGGAGCACGAGAAATGTGCGGACCTGGCAGATAAGATCGTAGTGCTGGAATCGGAAAAAGAGGACCTGCAGTTCAAACTGGACCGGATCAAAAAGAATAAATTCTGGAAAGCCACAGGTCCGGCGAGAAGCCTGATCCATTTTGCGCAGAGACAGAAGGATCGCTTGTCCCATTGCGGTGGACCGAAGGATATCCTGCGTAAGATCCGCAACAAGACCCGCCAGAAGAGTCTGATGGAGTCCTACGGAACCGGAAGCTTTCCCGATGCAGCACAGAGAAAAAAAGAGGAAGAGACGATATTCCCTTATATGCCGAAGATCAGTATTCTCGTTCCGCTGTGGAACAATAAGAGAGAGTTCCAGATCCAGATGTTGGACTGCGTCATGAACCAGACCTATCCCAACTGGGAGTTGTGTCTGGCAGACGGTTCCGACGAGGAGCATTCCTATATCGGGGAACTTTGCAGGGAATATGCGGCGAAGGCAAACGGACGTATCGTATATAAGCACCTGGATCATAACGGCGGTATCTCTTATAATACCAACGAATGTTACAAGCTGGCTACCGGAGATTATATCGGTCTGTTTGACCAGGATGATATTCTGCACCCCTCGGTGTTGTATGCTTATGTGAAGGAGATCAACGAGCAGGGAGCGGATTATCTCTATTGTGATGAGACCACATTCAAAGAAAACGACATTAACAAGATGCTGACCATGCATTTTAAGCCGGACTATGCACCGGACAATCTGCGGGCCAATAATTATATCTGCCATTTCAGCGTTTTTTCCAGAAAGCTGTTAGAGGGAGAGGAACTGTTCCGTACCGCATTTGATGGTGCCCAGGATCATGATATGATCCTGCGTCTGACCGACAGAGCGGAAAAAATCGTTCATGTTCCCAGACTGATGTACTACTGGAGAAGTCATGAGGGCAGTACCGCAGCCAGCATTGACGCGAAGCCCTATGCCATTGAGGCAGCCAGGGGGGCTGTGGCGGATCACCTGAAAAAGCATGGCTTTAAGCATTTTCAGATTACCAGTACCAGGGCCTGTGCCACGATTTTCCGTATTCGTTATCAGATTCTGGGAGATCCGAAGATCTCCATCGTGATCGCCAATAAGGATCACGTTGAGGATCTGAAACGCTGTATCACTTCGATTCAGAAGAACAGTACCTGGAGTAATATAGAGATAATTGTGGTGGAGAACAACAGTACCACACCCGAGATCCGGGACTATTATTCCCAGCTGTTAGGGCTGTCCGGTGGCGATTCTTATGAAGAAAGATGCAAGCTGCATACAGTCTGCGGCCATGACGGCGGTATCCTGCACAGTGAGGACGGGCGCATTTCTGTAGTGACCTATCATGGAGATTTTAATTATTCCGCAGTAAACAATCTGGGCGTATCCTATGCTTCCGGGGAATATATCCTGTTACTGAATAACGATACGGAGGTTATCACGGCCAACTGGATGGAAGAGATGCTGATGTATGCCCAGAGAGGGGATGTGGGTGCCGTAGGTGCCAAGCTGTATTATGCGGACAAGACGATCCAGCATGCCGGCGTGGTCATCGGACTGGGAGCACACCGTACCGCAGGACATACCCATTACCGTATTCCGGTACAGAACCTGGGCTACATGGGACGTCTGTGTTATACCCAGAATGTTACAGCTGTGACCGGTGCCTGCCTGTTAGTGAAAAAGAGTCTGTATGAACAGGTGGGGGGCCTGGATGAGAGCTTTGTGATCTCCTTAAATGATGTGGATTTCTGCCTGAAATTGCGTAAACTGGGACTCTTGAATGTGTGGACTCCTTTTGCGGAGCTGTATCATTACGAATCCATCTCCAGAGGACTGGACGATCAGGGGGAGAAGGCCGAGCGCTACAACAAAGAATCCGAGCATTTCCGTGAAAAATGGAAGGCCGAACTGGAAGCGGGAGATCCATATTACAATCCGAATTTCTCTCTGGATCGCAGCGATTACGCACTGAAGGATCCGGCAGTTAGCTGACGTTAAATAGTTCTTTTCAGTAGAGGGAATCTATGGTAAAATATCACCGGAGAGCGTTTACTGAAGATATGGAAAGATATTGAAAGATAGCGATAAAACAGGAGGATAGGAAAATGAGTTATATGGACGAACTGAATTTCTGGTTAAATGATGATTATTTTGACCAGAAGACCAAGGATGAACTTCTGGCAATCCGTAACAATGAAGCAGAAGTGGAAGATCGTTTTTACAAGGAACTGGAATTCGGTACCGGCGGCTTACGTGGTGTGATCGGTGCGGGAACCAACCGTATGAATGTATATACTGTTCGTAAGGCAACTCAGGGTCTTGCCAATTATATTATTAAGCGCGGTACACAGAGTAAGGGTGTGGCAATTGCATTCGACTCCCGCCGCATGTCTCCCGAGTTTTCTGATGAGGCAGCAAGATGTCTGGCAGCCAACGGCATCAAGGCATACATTTTTGAATCTTTAAGACCTACCCCGGAACTGTCCTTTGCCCTTCGGACGTTAGGATGCACCGCAGGTATTGTAGTGACCGCCAGTCACAACCCTCCTGAGTACAACGGCTATAAGGTATACTGGGAGGACGGCGCACAAGTAACCGCTCCTATCGATAAGGACATCATTACCGAAGTACAGTCTATCAAGGATTATCATACCGTGAAGACCATGAGCAGAGAGGATGCTGTGGCAGCAGGACTCTATGAAGTGATCGGCAAAGAGATCGATGACAAGTACATGGCAGAGCTGAAGAAGCAGATCATTCATCCCGATGTTATCAAGGAAATGGCAGATGACATCAAGATCGTATATACCCCGTTATGTGGTACCGGTAACAAGCCGGTAAGACGTATCCTGTCCGAGTTAGGCTTCAAGCATGTCTATGTGGTTCCCGAGCAGGAGAATCCGGACCCGAACTTTACCACACTGGATTATCCGAACCCCGAGGATCCCAAGGCATTTACCTATGCTTTACGTCTGGCGAAGGAGAAGGATGCAGACATCGTTCTGGCAACCGATCCCGATGCAGACCGTCTGGGTGTCTATGCAAAAGATACTAAGACCGGCGAGTATGTGGCATTTACCGGTAATATGTCCGGCATGCTGATCGCAGAATATATCTTAAGAGAGAAGACCGCAACCGGTACCATGCCCGAGAATCCTGCCCTGGTAACCACCATCGTTACCACTAACATGACCAAGCCTATTACACAGACTTACGGTGTAAAGCTGATCGAGGTACTGACCGGATTCAAGTTTATTGGCGAGCAGATCAAGCTCTTCGAGCAGACCGGCAGCAACAACTATGTATTTGGTCTGGAAGAGAGCTACGGCTGTCTGGCGGGTACCCACGCAAGAGATAAGGATGCTATTGTAGCGGTAATGTGTCTGTGCGAAGTAGCAGCTTACTGCAAGAAGCATAACATGACTCTGTGGGATATGATGGTATCCATGTATGAGAAGTACGGTTACTTCAAGGAGACCCAGTACACCATCACCATGAAGGGTATCGACGGTGCAAGACAGATCGCCGAGATCATGGAGAAGCTTCGTAAGAATCCTCCTAAGGCATTCGGAGATCTGAAGGTAGAGAAGTTCCGCGATTACCAGAACGATGTCATCATTGACATGGAGACCGGCGAGAAGACCACCACAGGGCTTCCCAAGTCCAACGTTCTGTACTTCGAGCTTCCCGACAATGCATGGTGCTGTGCTCGTCCTTCCGGAACCGAGCCCAAGATCAAGTTCTACATGGGCGTCAAAGGAACCAGCTTAGAGGATGCACAGGCTAAGGTAGAGAAGCTGACCGAGGATGTAAAGGCAGTATTATAAGTGAGAATTTTATAAATTAGTATAGTTTTTTAAGAGCGAATCGTCCGGACAGGGCGATTTGCTCTTTTGCGGCAACAGCTGTTGCTATTTCTAAAAACGTGGAGGTATCTGTGGCAAAGCTAAACAAGGCAAACCTTAAGAAAACTCTATATTATCTGCAACGTAACGGCCTGAGGGAAACCTGGATCTCTGTGAGGGAGCGCCTGACAGAGACAGACCGCTATTTTTTTGTGCCCTGTTCGGAAGAGGAACTGGAAAAGCAGAGTGACAGAAAATGGGACAATCCCATTACCTTTAGCATTGTGGTACCCCTGTACCGGACTCCGGAGACCTATCTGAAACGAATGATAACAAGTGTTATTGCACAGAGCTATCCCCACTGGGAACTGATCCTGGCGGATGCTACTGAGGATCGCAGTGTGGAGGAGACACTAATGCAGCAGGGATTCCTGAAGGAGCAGCCGACGGATGGGGAGACAGAACCTGTCGCAGCAGATCCCAGGATCCGCTATGTGCATCTGAAAGAAAATGCGGGAATTGCTGCCAATACCAATCAGGCACTTCCCTATGCAAAGGGAGAGTATGTCGGTCTGCTGGATCATGATGATGTATTGACACCGGATGCGTTGTACGAAATGGCAGACGCGGTCACCAAAGCATATGACAGAGGTGTCAAAGCCGCTTTCATCTATTCCGATGAGGATAAGTGCGATGGAGAAGAGACAAGATACTATGATCCGAACCATAAAGAAAACTTTAATTACGATTTAATTCTGAGTAATAACTATATCTGTCATTTTCTGGTCATGGATGCGGAACTGATGAAGAGACTGCAATTCCGACCGGAATGTGACGGCGCCCAGGACTATGACCTGGTGTTACGGGCTGTGGCAGAAGTGCTGGCGACGGACGGGCAGGCCGGGGAGAAGAGCATTCTTCATATTCCCAAGGTGCTGTATCACTGGAGATGTCACGAGGCATCCACGGCAGCCAATCCCCACAGCAAAAAATACGCTTACGAGGCGGGACTTCGGGCTTTGCGGGATCATGCCGCATTGCGGGGGATCCCTGCGACTGCCTGTGAGACCAGGCATGTGGGATTTTATCGTTTACAGTATACAGATGTATTACAGAACCGCCCGGATGTGGCAGCCGTGGGGGGCAGAGTATTGTCCGGGAAGACTGGCAAGATCATCGGCGGCAGAATGACTGTGGAGGGAAAGGTGTTCTACGAGGGGCTGAGGCAGGGATTCGGAGGATATCTTCACAGAGCGGAGTTGTCCCAGGATGCGCAGGCGCTGGATCTTCGATGCATTCGTATTCAGCCTTCCTGCCGGGAAGTATTCGAGAACATTGTGGGAGTTCCGTATACCGAGATACGAAGACGCCCGGAAGAACAACCGGTATTTGATGTAACTGTACTGCCGGCAGGGGTGGACATCCGAACCTTAAGTCTGCGATTGTCCGAAGCATTACGGCAACAGGGAAGATTGCTTTATCTGCCGGAATATCCGGGGGAGTGTAAGACATTATGAGTGAAATAACAGTTGTTATACCAAACTACAACGGAATGAAATATCTGCCGGAGTGCATGACCTCTCTGTGTGAGAGACAGGAGGATGCTCCGGAATACGAAGTACTGATCATCGATAATGCCTCTGCGGACGGAAGTGTGGAATATCTGGAAAAGGAATGGTGCCGGAAGTCGGGAGTAAGGGTGAGCCTGATCCCGATGTCTGAAAACACCGGTTTCTGTCATGCAGTGAATCTGGGAATCCGCAAGGCACAGAGCCCCTATGTGATCTTGTTAAATAATGACACCAAAGTGGAACAGGGATTCCTGAGGGGATTGTACGATGCCATCCGTGAGGACGAGAGGATATTTTCTGTCAGTGCGAAGATGCTCATGTGGGACAAGCCGGAGCTTATCGATGATGCCGGGGATCGCTACTGTGCCCTGGGATGGGCGTATTCCCGTGGAAAAGGACGCCCGGCAGACAAATATGAAAAAAATGTCAGCGTATTTTCCGCCTGTGGAGGAGCGGCGATCTACAGACGTTCCGTATTTGAAGAGATCGGTTATTTTGATGAAAACCATTTTGCCTATCTGGAGGATCTGGATATCGGTTACCGCGCCCGGATCTATGGTTATGAGAACCGGTATGAGCCTGCGGCAGCTGTACTGCACTATGGCAGTGCATCCACCGGGTCCCGGTACAATATGCGGAAGACAGAACTGTCCTCTGCTAATAATGTCTGTGTCATCGGGAAAAACATGCCGCTTTTTCAGTGGATCCTGAATCTGCCATTTTTTTTGCTTGGATTTGGCATAAAATTTCTGTTTTTTTGCAAGAAGAGAATGGGAAAACTATACCTGAAGGGATTGCTGAATGGTCTGAAGAGATCTGTCGGACCTGTGGGAAAGCAGACGAAAATACGCTTTCAATGGAGTCATTTGTGGAACTATGTGAAGATCCAGTGGCAGCTGTACCTGAACATTTTTCGAATTCTTATGAAATCTTAAGAATTTGCTTCATAAATTCTTAAGTTGAGAAAAAAACACTGTTATTGTAGAATGAAATCGTTAAAAAGAAGCTTTTCAGACTTACAGATTGGGTGACCTATATGATAAAAGACAACCAGAAAGTCTTTAACAGGCTTCTTGTGATAATAGATGCGCTGATCACAGCAGCATCCTTTGTCCTTGCCTATTATATCAAATTTTATATATTGAATGACGGTCCGGGGATCGGTGTCCTGCCGATTCAGGATTACTACATGCTGCTTCCCTTTATTGTACCCGGGTATATGTTCCTGTATTACCGGTGCAACGTGTATTCTCCGAAGCGAACCGTCCGCCGCAGACATGAGATATACAGCATTCTGCAGGCAAATACCATTGGCCTGGCGGCTTTGATTATTATCCTGTATATGATCATCCGTGAGATCAACTTTTCACGATCCGTCATGGCGATTTTTTATGTCCTGAATGTGTTTCTGACCTCCGTATTCCGTATTTTCATGCGCAAAGCCTTACGGTCTATGCGTAAAAAGGGATACAACCTGAAGCATATTTTGCTGGTGGGGTATTCCAGAGCAGCGGAGGAATATATCGACCGGATACTTGCGAATCCTCAATGGGGATATGTGGTGTGTGGTATTCTGGATGAACACATCCCGGGAGGCACCATCTACAAAGGGGTAAAAGTCCTGGGAACACTTGGCAATCTGGAATACATTCTGCCGGAAAACAAGCTGGATGAGATCGCTATTACATTGTCTTTGAAGGATTACGATTATCTGGAGGGTGTGGTAGACATCTGTGAGAAGTCCGGTGTGCACACGAAATTCATTCCGGATTACAGCAGCCTGATCCCCAGCAGACCTTATACAGAGGACCTGATGGGACTGCCGGTGATCAATATCCGTTATGTGCCCCTGACGAATACCGGTAACATGATGATCAAACGGGCAATGGATATTGTCGGTTCCATTTTCGGTATTATCATTACTTCACCGATCATGCTACTTTCGGCTATATTGGTAAAACTATCCGGTCCCGGACCTGTGATCTTCAAGCAGGAACGGGTAGGACTTCATAATAAGTCGTTTTACATGTACAAATTCCGCAGTATGGCAATGCAGTCGGCGGCGGAAGAGAAAAAGGGCTGGACAGTGCGGAACGATCCGCGTGTCACGGGAATCGGCAAGATTTTACGGCGTACCAGTATTGATGAGCTTCCGCAGCTGTTTAATATCCTTAAGGGAGATATGAGTCTGGTGGGACCAAGACCGGAACGCCCCCAGTTCGTGGAGAAGTTCAAGGAAGAGATTCCCCGTTACATGGTAAAACATCAGGTAAGACCGGGGCTGACCGGCTGGGCACAGGTGAACGGTCTGCGCGGCGATTCCTCCATCAAGAAGAGGATCGAATACGATATTTATTATATTGAGAACTGGACAGTAGGGTTTGACATCAAGATTATTCTGATGACCTTCTTCACCGGATTCATCAATAAAAATGCTTATTAAATATTTACGAATGCAAGGAGAAACAAGATGGCAACAAATTCTAACAATCATGGCGGCAATGGTCAGAGACCTGCCGGAAGCGGAAGAAGACCTTCCGGAAATGGACAGAGACCTGCGGGACAGAGACCTTCCGGATCGAGACCTGCCGGCAGCAGTTACGGACAAAAGAGAGAATCCGCGAAGCAGCGTGCAGCCAAGAAGAGAAGAAAAGTTATCATCTTTGGCATAGAGATCGTAGTGATCCTGGTCATGGTAGCAGTACTGTATCTGGTAATGACACATACCAATAATGAAGGCCCGAAATTCACTGTCTTAGAGACCGAAGAACTCCGGATTCCCGAAGAGGTGCAGCAGGACGAAACCATGAAGGGCTATATGAACATCGCATTGTTTGGTGTGGATGCGACAAAAGAAAGCCAGTTGTACAAGGGCAGCCGAAGCGACAGTGTTATGATCGCCAGTGTTAACATGGATACCGGTGATATCAAGCTGGTCAGCATATATCGTGATACCTACCTGAATATCGGTACCGATTCTTATCAGAAAGCTAACGCAGCTTACTCCTACGGCGGAGCGGAGCAGGCAGTTAAGATGCTGAACATGAACCTGGATATGGATATTACGAATTTTGTAACCGTAGGATATAAGGGACTGAGCGAAGTTATCGATGGTCTGGGTGGTATCTATATCGATGTAGACTCCGAGGAGATCAAGCATATCAACAACTATCAGATCGGTATTGCAGAAGTACTGAAGTGCGACTATACACCGGTAACCGAGACCGGAACGCAGCTGTTGAACGGTCTGCAGGCCACTGCTTACTGCCGTATCCGTTATACCGCAGGTAACGATTTCAAGCGTGCTGCCCGTCAGCGTGAGGTCATTCAGGCAATTGAAGATCAGGCGAAGAAAGCAGATTACGCAACACTTTCCAAGGTATTCAATAATGCGATCGATGATATCTACACCAGCCTGGATTCCAAGGATATCCTGGATCTGTTAAGCAATATTGCAAATTACCGTATTGTGGATGAGGGAGGTTTCCCCGAGGAGACCATGCGTGACACCGGCAACATCGGTGCTAAGGGAAGCTGTGTTATCCCTGTGGATCTGGAGAGTAATGTAGTATGGCTCCATCAGTTCCTGTTTGATGATGCGAACTATACTGTTACCGACAGTGTAAAGGAATACAGCAGAAAGATTAACGCAGACACATCACCGTACCTGAATAAATAAGCGAACTGGAATACAAGGGAGTCTTCCGAATAGATCGGGGCTCCCTTCTGTTTTAGAAAAAAACTTGTGTAACCGACTGCGATAAAGTATAATAAACCAGAGATTGGAAAGTAAGGAGCGCTCTGTCATGAAGATCGATGTGATTATTCCTCTGTATAAACCGGGGAAAGAATTATTTGCATTATTGGATAAGCTTGGCAGTCAGAGCGTGCCGGTACATCAGGTGATCCTCTTAAATACGGAGGAGAAGTATTTTGAACAGCTGATCTACGGGACCAGATTTTTAGAGCAGTATCAGAATATAAAAGTATATCATGTATCCAAACGGGAATTCGACCATGGCGGAACCAGACGGATGGGCGTGAAAAAGTCTTCCGCCGATGTCTTTGTCATGATGACGCAGGATGCCATGCCGGTAGATAATAAGCTGATAGAAAATCTTATCGAACCTCTGCAGGGGACCACAGCAGTGTCCTATGCCAGACAGCTGCCGAGAAAAGATTCCACACCGGTAGAAAGTTATACCAGAGAATTCAATTATCCGGACAAATCCCGGATCAAATCTGCGGAGGATCTTAAGACCCTGGGTATCAAGACTTTTTTCTGCTCTAATGTGTGTGCGGCATATCGCAGGGAGATTTATGAGGAACTGGGCGGATTTGTCAGACATACCATATTTAATGAAGACATGATTTATGCGGCGAAGGCAGTGGAAGCCGGCTATTCGATCGCTTATGCGGCGGATGCTGAGGTTGTACACTCTCATAACTATACCAATGGGCAGCAGTTCCATAGGAATTTCGATCTGGGGGTATCCCAGGCAGAACACCCGGAAGTATTCGCGGCGTATCCTTCGGAATCCGAAGGAAAACGGATGGTGAAAGATGTGACGGCATATCTGCGGGAACAACATATGACCGCAAAATTGCCCCATTTTTATATACAATGTGCCTGTAAATATGCAGGCTATCTATTAGGTAAGAATTATCGCAGGCTCCCGAAAAAATGGGTTCTTGCTTTTACTTCCAACAAAGAATACTGGAAACAGAACAGAAAGGATGCATGACTATGTGTGGTATCGTAGGATATATTGGAACAGAACAGGCAGCACCGATCATTTTAGACGGTCTGTCCAAACTGGAGTACCGTGGATATGATTCCGCAGGTATGGCCATTTTTGATGGTGAGAAGATCAACACCAAAAAGGCAGTGGGAAGACTGAAGGTTTTAGAGAATCTGACCCATGGCGGTGCAAATATGAAGGGAACTTCCGGTATCGGACATACCCGTTGGGCAACTCATGGCGCTCCCAGTGACATCAACTCCCATCCCCATATGAACAATGCGGGAACGATCGCCGTAGTACACAACGGAATTATCGAGAATTATATTCCCCTGAAGAAAAAGATGCAGGATAAGGGCTATCAGTTCGTATCCGAGACAGATACCGAGGTACTGGCACATCTGTTAGACTACTATTATAAAGGAAACCCCCTGGAAGCCATCACCAAAGTGCTTCACCGTGTGGAAGGATCTTATGCACTGGGAATTATGTTCGCAGACCAGCCGGATAAGATCTTCGCAGCCCGTAAGGACAGTCCTCTGATCGTAGGTAAGAGCGAAAACGGCAGCTTTATCGCTTCCGATGTTCCCGCTATTTTGAAATACACCAGAACCGTATATTATGTAGACAATCAGGAAGTCGTGGAATTACAGCAGGATGGTCTGCGTTTCTTCTCCGTAGATGAAGAAGAATTAGAAAAACAGCCGGTTACCATCGACTGGGATGCCAATGCAGCTGAGAAGGCAGGCTATGAGCACTTCATGCTGAAGGAGATCTACGAGCAGCCTAAAACTATCAACGATACCATTTCTCCCCGTATCAAGGATAATGATATCGTCATCGAAGAACTGAATATGAGCGATGAGGAGATTAAGGAGATCACAAAAATCCATATTGTGGCATGTGGTTCCGCATATCATACCGGTGTTACCGCAAAATATGTCATTGAAGGACTGGCAAGAATCCCGGTAGAAGTGGACGTGGCAAGCGAATTCCGTTATCGAGATCCTATCCTGCAGAAGGGCAATATGGTCATCGTCATCAGCCAGTCCGGTGAGACGGCGGATACTTTGGCAGCATTACGGGAGTCAAAGGAAAAGGGCTTCAAGGTACTGGGTATCGTCAATGTCGTCGGCAGTTCCATCGCCAGAGAGGCTGACAGTGTTATGTACACCTGGGCAGGTCCCGAAATCGCCGTTGCAACGACCAAGGCTTACAGTGCACAGCTGACCGCACTTTACATGCTGGCTATGAAGTTCGCCAAGGTGCGTGGAACCGTTGATCAGGAGAAGTTCGCCGGAATGCTGGCTGACCTGAGATGTCTGCCGGATCAGATCGAACTGCTGCTGGGACAGAAGGAGAAGATCCAGCATTTTGCCAACCGTTATGTGGGCGCAAGAGATATCTTCTTCATCGGACGTGGCATTGACTATGCGATTTCCCTGGAGGGATCCCTGAAGTTAAAAGAGATCTCCTATATCCATTCCGAGGCTTATGCAGCCGGAGAATTGAAGCATGGTACCATTTCCCTGATCGAAGATGGCACCCTGGTAGTGGCTTTGGCAACCCAGCCGGCTCTGTTCCAGAAGACCATCAGTAATATGGTAGAGGTAAAGGCAAGAGGTGCTTTTGTCATGGCGGTTACTATCGAGGGCAACAAGGCCATCGAGAAAGCAGCGGATTATGTGGTATACATTCCCGAGACGAATCCGTACTTTACTAATTCCCTGGCAATCATTCCTCTGCAGCTGTTTGCTTACTATGTGGCAGTGGGACGTGGCTGCGATGTAGATAAGCCCAGAAACCTGGCAAAATCCGTTACGGTGGAATAACAAGAAAAATCCGGAGAGGTGAAAACTTCTTCGGATTTTTTGATCTTTCATAATTGCTTCAGAAAGTTATCACAATTCGGTCACAATTGACGGTTATACTGTGTTCATAAGGTGAGAGGAAGAACTGAAATAACAACGAAGAATGGTAAAAAGAGTTTCTCACTTACAGATAGGATAGGAGGAAGCATTATGTACGAGAATGATAATTTTTCCGGTTACGAAACCGGCAATGAAAATACGACCGGTACATTCAGTGGTGTAAGCGCTGCGGAAAGTGCAAACGGTTATACCACATACCAGATGGGCGGAAGCACCGGCAACAATACAGAGCCTAAGAAAACCAAAAAGCATGGAGGCTATTTCCGGAAAGCTATGGTAAGTGTCAGCCTGGGACTTTTCTTCGGATTGTTTGCCGGTATCGGTTTCTATGCGGTACAGCAGGGTACCGGGATGCTTAAGACCGATACGGATACCGCAGTGGTAAGTGAGATCGCTGCCGAGGCAACTACAGAAAGTACACAGAGCAGTGTACAGTCAGCTACTAATGTTACTTATGTAGAATCCGATGTGTCCGACGTGGTAGAGAAAGTAATGCCTGCCATGGTATCTATTGTGAATAACTTTACCGAGACAGCCAATGTCTTCGGACAGCAGTATACACAGGAAGAAGCAGCCAGCGGTTCCGGTATTATCGTAGGCAAGACCGATGATGAACTGCTGATCGTATCTAACAACCACGTAGTAGAGAGCGCAGATACGCTGACTGTTACTTTTATCGACGGCAGTGAAGCACAGGCACAAGTCAAAGGACTGGATTCCGATATGGATCTGGCAGTGATCGCAGTATCTTTAAATGATCTGAGCGATGATACCAAGAATGCCATTACCGTTGCTACTTTGGGCAGCAGTGATGACCTGAAGCTTGGTGAGCCGGTAATTGCCATTGGTAATGCTCTTGGATATGGTCAGTCCGTTACCAACGGTATCGTAAGTGCCCTAAATCGTGAGATCACTCTGGAGAACGGCTCTACCGGTCTGGAGAACGGCTCTACCGGTACTTTCATCCAGACCAACGCAGCCATCAACCCCGGTAACTCCGGCGGTGCACTGCTGAACATGAATGGTGAGGTTATCGGTATCAACTCCAACAAGATCGGTGGTACTGCCGTAGAAGGTATGGGATATGCTATCCCGATTACTTCGGCAAGTCCTATCATTGCAGATCTGATGGAGCGTCAGACCAGAACCAAGGTAGCTGAGGATGAAGTCGGTTACATCGGTATCTCTCTGCAGGAAGTAACTTCCCAGATCTCTCAGATGTATAACATGCCGGAAGGCATCTATGTAGTATCCGTAGAGGAAGGCAGTGCAGCAGCGAATGCCGGTATCATGAAAGGTGATATCATTACAAAATTCGACGGCAGCAGCATCTCGTCCTACTCTGATCTTCAGAAGACATTACAGTACTATGCAGCCGGTGATTCCGCAACCATAACGGTACAGAGACCACAGAACGGTGAATATGTATCTGTAGAACTGAATCTGACACTGGGCAGCAGACCTGCAGACAAAAAATAAATATAGCGATTTTTAATCACAAAAATCGGATAGTTAGAATAATCCCCGGAAGGACCAAATGTCTCTCCCGGGGATTTTGTTTAGAAAAACTTCACTTGTAGCAGCCATTCGAATTAGATATAATAAACGTAGGCATGAGCACTGTGAGAAGAAAGTAGCAAGGATCGTGGATAACGAAAACCGACTGCTTGCAGGCGGGATTACGTAAGACACGATACGTGTAGGGCGAAGCCCGGACATCGAGGTAGAACGAAGAGATACCGCATTGAGCGCTGCGAGAAGAAAGTAGCAAGGATCGAGGATTATGAAAACCGACTGCTTGCAGGCGGGATTTATGTAAGACACGATACGTGTAGGGCGAAGCCCGGACATCGAGGTAGAACGAAGTGATACCGCATTGAGCACTGCGGGAAGAAAGTAGCAAGGATCGAGGATAACGCAAACCGACTGCTTGCAGGCGGGATTACGTAAGACACGATACGTGTAGGGCGAAGTCCGGACATCGAGGTAGAACGAAGAGATACCGAGATGAGCACTGCGCAATAGATAAAGAGGAGAATAACATGATTGATAATTATAATGATGATTATAGAGAAGTGATTCCCGAGGAGGAAAAAACAGAGACTACTCTGAGCGAAAATCGGGATAATGAAAAAAATAGCGACGATACGCAGGTAGTGAATACTGCGGGTGAAAATTCCGCTGAGAAAAAGACAGAGGACAAAAAGGACAGCAGCGAATATGAGGACGTCTGCTTTATCTGCCGCAGACCGGAGAGCAAAGCCGGCAGAATGTTCAAGCTGCCCAATCATATCTGCATCTGTGATGACTGTATGCACAAGACTATGGAGACCGTGAGTCAGTTCGACTACCAGGGTATGCTGAACAATCCAGGCGATCTGAACCAGTTTGGCGGACAGAACGGCTTCCCCAATATCAGCTTTGTGAACCTGGCAGACCTCCAGGGAGACGGCGGCATTCCCAACAAGCAAAAACTCAAGAAGAAAAAGAAAGCCGAAGGTCCCAAGCCCGTATTCAATATTAAAGATATTCCGGCACCCCATAAGATCAAGGCAAGCCTGGATGAGTATGTGGTAGGACAGGAAAAAGCCAAGAAGGTTATCTCTGTCGCAGTATACAATCATTATAAGCGAGTTGCGACTGATACCATGGATGAGATCGAGATCGAGAAGTCCAATATCCTTATGATCGGCCCCACCGGTTCCGGTAAGACTTATCTGGTGAAAACACTGGCAAGACTGCTGGATGTGCCTCTGGCGATTGCCGATGCTACGTCACTGACGGAAGCAGGATATATCGGTGATGATATTGAGAGCGTAGTCTCCAAGCTTTTGGCAGCCGCCGGTAATGATGTAGAGAAAGCAGAGAAAGGTATTATCTTTATTGATGAGATCGATAAGATCGCCAAGAAGAAAAATACCAATTCCAGGGATGTCAGTGGTGAAAGTGTACAGCAGGGAATGCTGAAATTACTGGAGGGTGCCGAGGTGGAAGTACCGGTAGGTGCCAATAGCAAAAATGCCATGGTGCCCCTGGCTACGGTGAACACCCGCAATATCCTGTTTATCTGCGGCGGCGCATTTCCGGATCTGGATGAGATCATCAAGGAGCGCCTGACCAAGACCGCATCCATCGGTTTTAATTCCGAACTGAAGGACAAATACGATAAAGATACCGATATCTTATCTAAGGTGACCGTAGAGGATATCCGTAAGTTCGGCATGATTCCGGAGTTTATCGGACGACTGCCTATCATCTGTACTCTGCAGGGACTGAGCAAGGAGATGCTGGTGAAGATCCTGAAAGAGCCGAAGAACGCGATCCTGAAGCAGTACCAGAAGCTCCTGGAACTGGATGAAGTGAAACTGGAATTTACGGATGATGCCCTGGATGCCATCGCCGAAAAGGCTATGAAACGCGACACCGGCGCCAGAGCCCTGCGTTCCATTATTGAGGATTTCATGCTAGATATCATGTACGAGATCCCCAAGGATGACAACATTGGAAGAGTCACTATTACCAGAGAGTATATCGAAGGAACCGGTGGCCCTATCATTGATATCCGCAGCAATGAGATTCTGGAGCCTGTGGAGAATCTGAAACAGATTCCGGCGGAAGAGAAATAAATTGAAAGTTAAATGAATAGTTGCTTTAAAATCCACGCAGAAAGGACTGCCCACCCCGGACTCGGATGCTAGCTACGCCCAGGGGAGCAGTCCTTTTCTGCTGGGTTACTGCTTCCCTAAAAGATTTT
>ERZ779737.247-NODE-247-length-54392-cov-3.576881_pt1 | contig 54392 bp, 57 predicted proteins | sample MGYA00511889_ERZ779737 | MGnify/ENA primary metagenome ERZ779737 (study PRJEB29588, sample SAMEA2163575) | human gut metagenome | biome: human gut; feature: human-associated habitat; material: faeces | place: Denmark | collected 2008/2010 ... | reverse complement strand
CATATTTATATAATGACAATAAAGCATCAATTCATAAATTAATGACTGCTGCTACAGGTTTAGGAATAACTTCAGTAGTAATACCAAGTACTGTTAAAAGCATAGGAGTATCTGCATTTACAGGTAATAAATTAACAGAAGTAACAATACCAAGTAGTGTAACAAGTATAGGTGATAATGCATTTGCTGAAAATTATGATATAACTATAATTAATAATTCAAGCATTGAAAATAGTAGAGATGTATGGGATAATATTGTTGGTTCTTGTTCAATTAATGGCAATGTAATAAGATACTCAATGCCTATAGCGTAATAAAATATGTAACACAATGAAAATAAAGATCAAATAATAAAAGCGTCAAATTAACTGACGTTTTTTATTTATTGGGTAATATACCTAACCATAATAGTTAATTTTTCATATTATAGTATAGGTAAGGAGGAAATTTAAATGTTTATGAACAAAAAATGTTGCTGTGAAGCAAATAGATGCATGAGTAATCCATGTATGAACACAGGATGCATGAATAATCCATGTACTGAATACTGTAATATGGATCCAGTTATGGAAAAACCAGTTGAAAAATGTATTCAAAAGGATATAATACATGAAGTACAACATATTTGCCCAATCAATACTAAAGTTATAAATAATCATATTTATAAACATGTATACGTACCACAATATTCATGTTGTGAAGAAGATGTTGTAACTAATATGGATGAATGTCCTTGTAATATGCCAAATTGGCAATAATAAAATTAATTAACATATTATCATCTATTAGTAGGCACACTATCTCAATTTAGTCTATTTTAAAATCTATTAAACTAACGTTTCGTTAGTTTTTTTGATATAATTAACTAAATTAAGGAGTGAGGATATGAAAGTATTAAGTATTAAAGAACCATATGCATCATTAATAATGAATGGTGATAAAAAGATTGAAACAAGGAGTTTTAAAACAAATTATAGAGGGCCTTTATATATACATGCAAGTGGTAAAAAGATAGATAAAAAGTATTTAGAAAAAGAATATGTAATGTCTTTAGCAAATAATATAGACATGAATTTTGGCTATATTATTTGTGTATGTGATTTAGTGGATTGTATTTATATGACTGAAGAATTTATTGAAAATATAAAAAAGAATGAAAAAGAATATAATTGTGGATTATATGAAGTTGGTAGATATGCATGGGTATTAAAAAATGTAAGAAAAATTAATAAAATAAGTGCAAAAGGCAAATTAAATATCTGGAACTATGATAATTTACAATAATGCTTGCTTTTTGCTTGTATTTTACTTTAAAACGTGGTAATATGTACAAATGTAATTCGTGGGGTGATATTATGAATAATGATTTTATTTATATTTTTGGACATAAAAATCCAGATACTGATTCTATATGTGCGTCTATTGCACTTTCATATTTAAAAAATAAATTAGGTTTTCATACAATACCTTCTACACTAGGGGATATTAATTCAGAAACAAAATATGCACTTGATTATTTTAAAGTAAAAACTCCATTTCATTTAAATGATGTTAAACTTCAATTAAAAGATGTTAATTATCATAGGGGAGTATATGAATATAAAGATAGACCTATTAAAGAAGTATTTGATTATATGAATTCTCTTTCTTTAACAGGTATTCCAATTGTAGATTCAAGATGTAAATATTATGGATATATATCACTAAAAGAAATTGCTAAAGAAATAATAAACGGTGATTTTCATAAAATTAATACATCTTATGAAAATATATTAAGTATATTAAATGGTGAGAAAGTATTAAAATTTGATAAGGAAATAAGTGGTAATGTAATGGCTGTTACATATGCGAAAGAAACATTTTTTAATACGGTAACATTAGATAGTTCGTCTATATTAATAGTGGGTGATAGAAAACCAATATTAGAGTATGCAATTAATAATAAAGTTAAATTAATAATAATAGTTGCAAATTTAAAACTACCAGTAGAATTTTTAATAAAAGCAAAGAAAAATAAGGTTAATATAATATCTACACCATTTAATTCTTATGAAGTAGGAAAGAATATATCTTTATCTAATTATGTAGGTGATTTTATAAGAAAAGAAGGATCTGTTACATTTAATGAAGCAGATTATTTATCAGATTTTCTTGATGCAAGTAAAAAGTTAAAGCATACTAATTATCCAATATTAGGAAAAAGAAATGAATGTATGGGGCTTTTAACATTAACTGATACTAATGATGTATTTAGAAAAAAAGTAATATTAGTAGATCATAATAATGCATCACAAAGTGTTGATGGCCTTGAGGAAGCTGAAATTATAGAAGTAGTAGATCATCATAATATAGGTGATATTATTACTAAAAAACCAATTAATTTTAGAAATGCAGCGTATGGTAGTGTTAATACAATTATTTATGATTTGTATAAAGAAAATAATATTGAAATACCAAAAGAAATTGCAGGCCTTATGGCATCTGCAATAATATCTGATACATTACTATTAACATCTCCAACAACTACTATGAAAGATAGAGTAACATTAACAAAATTATCTGAAATTGCAGGTGTTGATTATGAAGACTATGGTAATGAATTATTAAAACATGGTATGAGTATAAAAGGACTTAGTATTGAACAACTTTTATATAAAGATTTTAAATCTTATAAAGTAAATGAACAATTAGTAGGCATAGGTCAAGTATTAACTTCTGATTTTAATTATTTGAAAAAGAAATTAAATGAAATGGTTAAATATTTTGATCAAGTAGCAGAAGATAAGAATTACAAAGTTTTAACTTTGTTTATAACTGATATATTTGAAAATAAATCATATATTATATATAGTTCAAAATCTGAAGAAATTATAAAGGAAAGTTTTAAATTAGATTCTATATATGAAGGTGTTTCACTTAATAATATATTATCTAGAAAAAGTCAAATAGTACCATACATTATGGATACTTTAGAAAGTCTATAAGCACTTAGTGCTTTTTTCTTTTATCATTTGAAATGTTTAAAATAAGACCAACTATTATCATATAAGAAAGTAGGCTTGATCCTCCATAACTAATAAATGGTAGAGTTATACCTGTAATTGGAAGAAGCCCAATATTCATTCCAATATTTTGTATTTGTTGATATAAAAGCATACCTACAATACCAGATATTACATATTTATCAATCTTATTTTTACATTTAATTCCTATATTTATAATACTAAAATCAAAATAAATAATAAGAGAAATTAATATAATAGATCCTATAAGACCAAAATTAGTGGCAAAAACAGAAAATATAAAATCTGTTTGTGGTTCTGGAAAATATATTGGGGTATTATTAAAACCATGTCCAAATATAAAAGCACTACCAATTCCATTAAGTGCATTAGTAAGTTGCATACCAACTCCATCTTTCCAATCTAATAATCTATCTATTCTATAGAAAAAAGATGAACCAAATACTTTTATAAATAAATCTTCTTTATAAAAATATATTAATAAAAATATTGATAAAAATGTGCTTATAATAATTATTAATGATATAAACCATTTAATATTAATACCAGATATAAATAACATGGATATTGATATTACAAAGTATATAATTACCATCCCTGTATCAGGTTCTAAAAATGTAAGAATTGATGGTATTAAAGTTACGATAAATATTTTAAGTATTAAAGTAATATCTTTTTTATCTTTCTTTTTATTGTGTTTATCTATAATAACTGCATTAGTAATAATTAGTATTATTTTCATAAATTCGCTTGGTTGAACTGTTCCTATACCAAAAATATTAAACCAACATTTTGAGTTGTTAATTGGGGGTGCAAATAAGAGTAAAAGTACTAAAACAATATTTCCAAAAACATATAATATTTTGTATGATGAATAAATATCATCATTATCAGTTTTTGCTATTAAATAAATAGTTAAAAAGCCAGATATAAACCAAATTATTTGTTTAACAAATAAATTATTTATACCTATTATATTTCCTGCACTATAAATACTTACTATACTAATAACTATAAAGCATAATAATGTAATCAAAATATTTTTATTTATTTTATATTTATATAATTTTGCCATAATATCACATTTTTATTATTTACATAATAATCAAATTTTAATCTTTAATGCATACAATTAATATTGATAAGGAGGAATTATGGCTAAACCTAAAGTTTTTATTAACCAAATTAATAAATATATAAAAAATAATAAAGAAAGTTATCATTTTACTAATGAAAATGAAGTATTAGAAAAAATTGATAGAATAGATAATATGAATATTGTAAGTAAAATTAATGAATATTTTTTATCTGATAATTTTGTGTATAAATTTAGAGCAAAAATAGTTTTAAAAGATAAAAGTGAAAGAATTGTTGATGTAGTTGCACTTAAGGATAATAATTTAATTACTATTGATGAAGAAAAAATAAATATTGATGATATTGTTGATATAAAAAAGGCCAATTAAATTTGGCCTATTATATACATTCAATATATGTATCGTTTAAACATTTTAATACACAAACACAATTTAGATTAATTGTAAAGAATGAATCAGTTGCTGTATAAGTAGTTACTCCATCATTTACTGTTGCAACAAGTACTCTAAATGTAGCACAATTGTCATCTAATTTTTCTATTCTAAATACACTAGAAGTAACTGTTTCATTAGGATCCTTTGTTATAGGTAGAGCTAATTTAGTATTACAACATCCACAAGTATAAATTGTTATTGGCCTTGTATTACAACAACATGTACATGGTGTACATCCTAAACATTTTTTATCACAAGTATCTAAACAGCACTCTGGCATATTAGCTTCTTTTTGTAATACTAATATAGTTTTTAGTATTTCATACATACAATTATTAGTATTTTTGTTATCTTCATTACACATATTTACACCTCTTTTCAATATTAAGATATTCTACATAAGACATATGATATATAATTAACACCCAATTTATGATTGCAAAAGTAAAAAAATATAGTATAATTATTATGTTAAGAGGTGATATTTATGCCATGGGCAAGATATATAATAATAGCAGTAATACTTATAATAATAGCATTTGCAGTTATTAAAGGAAGCAAAAGAGATTTTAAAATAGAAGCTAATAAGTTAGTTGAATTATTAGGTGGTAAAAAAAATATTATAAGTATAGATGCATCTTTATCTAGGTTTAAAGTTACTTTAAGAGATGTTTCACTAGCTAATAAAGAGGGAATACAAAAATTAGGTGCAAAAGGTATCGTAGAAATAGATGATCAATTAAAGATTGTTTTTGATACAGATGCAGTTAAACTAAAAAAATGTATAGATGATTTAATGAAACAAAACGCTACAAAATAGTAACGTTTTTCTTTTATAAAAAATATAAAAAAGTATAGTTAACTATACTCTTAAGCAAAAAAACCTATTAAAAAACCTATTGTACCAGCAATTAATACAGCAAATATTATTGTTAGAGTTAATCCAGCATTACATAAATTTTTGCTGGCTTCTTTTTTCTTAGCCATTACGTATCCTCCTTATTTATGTAATAAGCATATCATATAAAAAAATAAAATTCAATAATCACTATATTAGTGCGTAGGCATATTATATAAATGATGAATTATGAAAATAAGTGTGATTAATGAAAATGAATATATTGTTTATTTAAATAAGTATTATTATAAGTATGATAAAGAGAATATTGGTAATCTTATGAAAAATATTTTAGCCAAGTTAAAAAAACATTATGGCATAGAGGTATATTCTTTATTTAATGTAGATTGTTATATAAATGAGTATTATGGTATTATTTTAAAGATAAAAAGAGAATATGATCCTTTTTCTTTATATACTAAGAAAACTGATGTTGATATAGTGTTTCATGATAATTCTAGATTTTTATATAAAATTAAAGATTATTTTTTAAAGTATAAATTAAGTAAAAGTGAAATATATATATTTAATAATAATTATTATTTAGAATTATTATGTGATGAATATTATAAAATAGAAGAATTTTATGATGATATAATATATAAAAATATTAAAAATATAGTAAAAAATAGTGATTAGTTTCATTATTTTTTATTTTATGATATAATTTTTGAGAGGTGAGGCAGTATGAAAATACCTACAGTTGCTTTAGTTGGTAAACCAAATGTTGGAAAGAGCACTCTTTTTAATCGTTTGGCTGGAAAAAGAATATCAATAATTGAAGATACACCTGGTGTTACAAGAGATAGAATCTATAGTATGGTTACATATAATGATTATAAATTTCATTTAATAGATACTGGTGGTATAGATATTGGCAATGAAGATTTTAATAAAGAAATAAGACTTCAAGCATCTTTAGCAATGGATGAAGCTGATGTAATAGTTTTTGTAGTAGATGGTAAAGATGATTTGGGACCAAATGATTATTTAATTAAAGATATGTTAAGAAAGAGTAATAAGAAAGTAATAGTTGCAATTAATAAAGTTGATTCTAAAGTTGCAAATGAAAACATATATAATTTTTATGAACTTGGTTTTGATGAATATATTCCTATAAGTGCTGAACAAAATAGTGGTATATATAATTTATTAGATGCAATATGTAAAGATTTTAAAGATATAAAAGATATTACTTATGAAGATGATGTAATTAAGTTTTGCGTTATAGGAAGACCTAATGTAGGAAAAAGTAGTCTAGTTAATGCTCTTTTAAATGAAGAAAGATCTATTGTATCAAATGTAAGCGGTACAACAAGAGATTCAATTGATACACCTTTTACATATAATAAAAGAAATTTTGTTGTTATAGATACAGCTGGTATTAGAAAACAAGGAAAAATATATGAAAATGTAGAAAGATATAGTGTTTTAAGAGCTTTAAAAGCAATAGATAGATCTGATGTATGTTTAGTTGTACTTAATATTGAAGATGGTATTATTGAAATGGATAAGCATATAGCAGGGTACGCAGTTGAAGCTGGTAAATCAGTAGTAATAGTAGTAAACAAATGGGATAAATCAACAAAAGATATGTCTTTAGTTGAAAAAGAGATTAGAAGTCACTTTGCATTTATGGATTATGCACCTATTGTATATACAAGTGCACTTACTAAAAAAAGAATTCATACAATTATGCCAGAAGTATTAAAGGTATATGATAATGCACATATAAATATAAAAACAAGTGTATTAAATGAAGTAATAAGTGAAGCTAATACATTAAACCCAGCTCCTTCATATAAAGGAAAAAGACTTAAGATTTATTATGTTAATCAAGTTGGTATAGCACCACCTAAGATATTATTTCACGTAAATGATAAAACATTAATACATTTTTCATATGAAAGATATTTAGAAAATAAATTAAGAGAATCATTTGAATTAGAAGGAACGCCTATTGTATTGCAGTTTAAGAATAGAGGAGAATAATTCCTCTTTTTTAATAACCAAAATAAACTAAAATCATATAATATTTGTAGGAGGACTGTTATGGGTTTTAGTGATAATTTTTTTAAGAAAGTTGAGAAAAAAACAAATGTTAATAAAGAGACCATTTTATCTTTAGCTAAAAAAATTGAGGGTAACAATCTAAAAAATGAAACAGCTTTAAGAGATTTAGTAAAAGAGATTGGTACACTTACAGGTAAAAGTGTATCAAAAGAACAGGAAGATAAAATAGTAAAAGCAATAGTTAATGATAAAGTTCCTAAAGATATAGAACGTATGGTTTAAGAAAAATATAAGAAAATCGCTAGTTTAACTAGTGTTTTTATTTACAATAATATTTATTCGTGATAGAATTATATTAGGATAAGGTGAAGATATGAGAAGAATATTTATACTATTATTTTTAGTAACTATGTTAGTTGGATGTACAAAAAGTAAAAATGAGATAGTAATGGTTACAGAAGCTGGTTTTGCCCCTTATGAATATTACGAAAATGGTAAGATAATAGGAGTGGATATTGAAATATCAGAAAAAATTGCAGAAAAACTTGGTAAAAAATTAGTTGTAAAAGATATTGCATTTGATTCAATTATAAATGAACTTAATTCTGGTAAAGCAGATTTTGCTGCTGCAGGAATGAGTATTAGTGAAGAGAGAAAAGAAAAAGTAGATTTTTCTTTAGAATATATAACTTCTAATCAAGTGGTTGTAGTAAGAAGTGATAGTGATATAAAGAGCATTGATGAAATTAAAGATAAAAGGATATCAGTACAACTTGGTACAGTAGCAGATTCTTATGTTACCGAAAATTATAAAGATGCTAAAATTAATCGTTTAAAAAAATTCTTAGTAGCAGCAGAGGATGTAAAAAACAATAAGAGTGATTGTATAGTAATGGATGCACTTCCTGCACGTGAACTTGTTAAAAGCAATAGTGAACTTAAGATATTAGATGGAATTTTATTTCAAGATAAATATGGAATGGCAGTAAAAAAGGGTAATACTGAATTATTAAACACAATAAATGAAGTATTAGAAGAAATGATTAGTAATGGTACGATTGATGAGTACATTATTAAATATAGTGAGTAGGTAATTATGATAGATAGTTTATATAAAACATTAATTTATGATAATAGATATAAATATATATTAGAAGGACTTAAAAATACGCTTATAATTGCATTATTTGCAGTATTAATAGGGATACTTTTAGGCCTTTTAGTAGCATTTATTAAAAATAGATATAAAGAACGTAATAAGGGTAAATTATTAAATAAATTATGTGATATTTATGTAACTATAATACGTGGTACACCAGCATTATTACAACTTATGATTTTATATTATGTTATATTTAAAAATGTAAATATTAATATAGTTATAGTAGGAATAATATCATTTGGGCTTAATTCTGCTGCATATGTTTCTGAAATAATAAGAGCAGGTATTGATTCAGTTGATATAGGGCAAAAAGAAGCTGCAAAAACACTTGGATTAAGTTATAAAGATGAAATGTTTAATATAGTTTTTCCACAAGCAATAAAAAATATACTTCCTGCACTTGGAAATGAATTTATTACTCTTCTTAAAGAAACATCAGTAGCAGGATATATAGGAATAACAGAATTAATTAAATCAAGTGATATTATCGCATCTAATACTTATGATTACTTTTTCCCACTTATTATAGTAGCAATTATATATTTAATTCTTACACTAGGTCTTTCTAAATTATTAAATAGATTTGAAAGGAAATTTAGTAAATGAAAAAGTTATTAGAAATTAAACATTTATATAAAAATTATGATAAAAAAGAAGTACTAAAAGATATTAATTTAGATGTGTACGATAAAGATATAATTGTTATTATAGGGCCTAGTGGAAGTGGTAAAAGTACACTTTTAAGATGTATTTCTAAGTTAGAAGATATAACAAAAGGACAAGTATTATTAGAAGGTAAAAGTATTACTGATAGTATAGAATTTCATAAAAGAATAGGTATGGTTTTTCAAAGTTTTAATTTATTTAATAATTTAACTGTACTTGAAAATATTACTTTAGCACCTGTTAAAACTAAAGTACTTGATAAAAAAGAGGCAGAGAGTAGAGCAAAAGAGTTATTAAGTATGATTAATTTGCTTGATAAGAAAGATGAATATCCTAAAAATTTATCTGGAGGCGAAAAACAAAGAGTAGCAATAATAAGAAGTCTTATTATGTCTCCAGAGATAATGCTTTTTGATGAACCGACAAGCGCACTTGATCCAGAAATGATAAGTGAAGTATTAAATCTGATGAAAAAATTGTCAGCCAATATGACAATGATGATAGTAACTCATGAATTAGACTTTGCAAAAGATATTGCAAATAAAGTAATATTCATGGATGAAGGAGCGATTGTTGAAATGGGGGATAGTAATGAAATATTTAATAATCCAAAATCAAAAAGATTAAAAGAATTTTTATCTAAAATTAATTAGAGTTTATAGGTATCTCTTAAAAAACCTTTAGAAAAAGAGGGAAATATGAAAAAAATAAACGTAACAAGTGAGATAGCACCACTTAAAAAAGTATTATTACATCGTCCTGGAAAGGAATTACTTAATTTAACACCTGATACTTTAGGTAGATTATTATTTGATGATATACCTTTTTTACCTGATGCTAAAAAAGAACATGATGAATTTGCACAAATATTAAAAGATAATGGAGTAGAAGTAGTTTATCTTGAAGATTTAATGGCAGAAGTACTTACACTTAGTGATGAGATAAGAAGTAAGTTTATAAAGCAATTTGTATATGAAGCTGGTATAAAAGCACCAAAATATAAGAAGCTTGCAATTGAGTATCTAGATCAAATATATGATAATAAAAGATTAGTTTTAAAGACAATGGAAGGAATTCAAATATCTGATATTCCAAAAGATAAAAGAGAAATTGATAAGTCTTTAACTGATTTAATAGATGAAGAAGATACATTTATTGCAGATCCTATGCCTAATTTATATTTTACAAGAGATCCTTTTGCAAGTATAGGTAATGGTATATCATTAAATAAAATGTATTCTGTAACAAGAAACAGAGAAACAATATATGCAGAATATATATTTAATTATCATCCTATGTATAAAGATTCTGTCATAAAATATTATGATAGATATAATCCATATCATATAGAAGGTGGAGATATACTTAATATTAATGAACATGTACTTGCTGTTGGAATATCACAAAGAACAGAACCAGAAGCAATAGATCAACTTGCAAAAAATTTATTTAAGAATGAAGATTGTAAAATAGATACAGTTTTAGCATTCAATATTCCAAATAGTAGAGCATTTATGCATCTAGACACAGTATTTACACAAATAGATTATGATAAGTTTACATATCATCCAGGAATAATGGATACGCTTGAAGTATATGAAATAACTGAAGGTGATGATCCAGATAGTTATGAAGATTTAACTGTTAAGAAAATAACAGATTCACTAGAAAATATCTTAAAGAAATATGTAGGACGTGATATAACTTTAATTCCATGTGCAGGAGGAGATAAAGTAGCAGCAGAAAGAGAACAATGGAATGATGGAAGTAATACTTTATGTATCGCACCAGGCGTAGTTATAGTATATGATAGGAACGATATTACAAATAAAACTTTAAGAAGTTATGGAATAAAAGTATTAGAAATGCATGGAGCAGAATTATCAAGAGGACGTGGAGGACCTAGATGTATGAGTATGCCACTAGTTAGGGAGGACTTATGAATTTAAAAGGAAGACACTTTTTAACATTATTAGATTATTCAAAAGAAGAAATAAGATATTTATTAGATTTATCTAAAGACTTAAAAGCAAAGAAAAAAAGAGGAGAAAATCATAAATATTTAGAAGGAAAAAATATAGTTTTATTATTTGAAAAAACTTCTACAAGAACTCGTTGTGCATTTGAAGTTGCTGGTCTTGATCTTGGTATGGGTGTTACATATTTAGATCCAGCTGCATCTCAAATGGGTAAAAAAGAAAGTATTGCAGATACTGCAAAAGTATTAGGAAGAATGTATGATGGTATTGAATATAGAGGTTTTGAGCAAAAAATAGTTGAGGAACTTGCAAAAAATGCAGGAGTACCAGTATGGAATGGCCTTACAACTGAATTTCATCCAACACAAATGCTTGCAGATGTACTTACAATTGAAGAAAATTTTGGACATTTAGAAGGCATAAAATTAGTATTTATGGGCGATGCAAGAAATAATGTAGCAAATTCACTTATGGTTGTATCTGCTAAAATGGGAATGCACTTTGTAGCATGTGCACCAAAAAAATTATGGCCTAGCTATGAATTAGTAGAAAAATGTTTAGAAATTGGAAAAGAAAGTGGAGCAGTTATTGAACTTACTGAAGATGTAGATTATGCATCTAAAGATGCTGATGCTATATATACTGATGTATGGGTATCAATGGGTGAACCAGATGAAATATGGAAAGAAAGAATTAACTTATTAAAACCATACCAAGTTAATATGAATGTGATGAACAAAGCACATGAGAATGCTATATTCTTACATTGTTTACCATCTTTTCATGATTTAAATACAACAATAGGAAAAGAAATATATGAAAAATTTGGTCTAAAAGAAATGGAAGTTACTGATGAAGTATTCTTATCAGACAAATCAAAAGTATTTGATGAAGCTGAAAATAGGTTACATACAATTAAAGCAGTTGTATATGCAACTATGAAATAATGGTTATAAGATTATATTTAATCTTTAACATAAATTAAGATTTAAGCCATAGTCTTAAAATAGTAAAAGGAGATGAGTAAAAATGGAAAAAAAGAAAAAAAGTAGATCAATGCTATCGGCATATTCTATAATAATGATTCTAATAGTTATATTAGCAATCTTATCACATGTATTGCCAGATGCTACTTTTAATGGAAAAACATTAGTAAATGGTAGTGGCACAGTAGGTGCATCATTATCACAAGTATTAATGGCTCCAATTCTTGGTTTTGAAGATGCTGTTCCAGTTATCGTATTCGTTATGATACTTGGCGGATTTTTAAAGGTAATGGACAAAACAAAAGCTCTTGAAACTGGTATTAAAGTATTAGTTCAAAAATTAAAAGGAAAGGAATTATGGTTAATTCCATTATTAATGTTTGTATTCTCAATTTGTGGTACAACATATGGAATGCTTGAAGAAACAGTTGGTTTTTATGTACTTCTTGCAGCAACTATGTTTGCAGCAGGAATGGACCCATTAGTTGGATCAGCAGTAATATTATTAGGTGCTGGTTCAGGTGTTTTAGGTTCAACTATTAACCCATTTGCAACAGGTGCAGCAGTAGCAGCACTTCCAGAAGGCGTTAAAGCAAGTCAAGGTGTTATAATATTAGTAGCAGTAGTTTTATGGCTTACTACTTATGCAATATCAACAGCATTTGTACTTGCATATGCTAAAAAAGTTAAAAAAGATAAAGGTTCAACAATATTATCTTTAAGAGAACAAAAAGAAGCAGAAGATGAATTTGGTAAATATGCTGAAGAGGCAAAACAAAAAGTGTCTTTAACAGCAAAACAAAAAGTTACATTATGGTTATTTGCATTAACATTCTTAGTAATGATTATAGGATTTATACCATGGGGTGACTTTGGTGTAACATTCTTTAATGGATTTACAGGATGGCTTACAGGTGCACCATTAGGAAGTTGGTATTTCTATGAATCTGCACTTTGGTTCTTAATTATGTCAATAGTAATTAGCATAGTTAATAGATATGGTGAAAAAGAATATGTAGATACATTTGTAAGTGGAACATCTGATATGATGAGTGTAGTATTAGTAATAGCAGTAGCAAGAGGTGCAAGTGTATTAATGGCACAAACATACCTAGACAATTATATAATTTATAATGCAACAGATATGTTAGCAAAATTACCAGAAGTTATATTTGTACCACTTAACTATATATTACATGTAGTATTATCTGTATTAGTTCCATCATCATCAGGTCTTGCAACATTATCTACACCAATAATTGCTCCAATAGCAGCAAACTTAGGTTATAGTACAGAAATTTCTATTATGACCATGGTTTCTGCAAATGGACTTGTAAACTTAATTACACCAACGTGTGGTGCAATTATGGGAGGACTTGCTCTTGCTAAAGTAGATTATACTACTTGGTTCAAATGGGCATTTAAGGTAGTTCTTACAATTGCAGTTGCAAATATTGTTATATTAACACTAGCAGCAATTATAGTTTAATTTAATTAAAGGTATAAACAAAAGTTTATATCTTTTTTTATTTTCTTATATATGGTATATTTTAATAAAGAAGGCTATGCTAAAAGGAGTTTATTATGAAAAAAAGAACGATTATTTATATTTTTATAATTTTTATATTTGCACTTTTATCATTTATTCAGTGGAAATGCGAATTTAATATGACATTTAAGATGTTTAAAGAAGTTATTAAAAATACTTATTTTATAGAACAATGGAGATATTTAACGTATGCGAATAGCAAAGTGTTTATACTTGTTTATCCAATAATAATTACTTATTTTGGATTAAAAGATTTTTTCTTAACTTATCACTCAGGTATGCTTTATTCTATTACAGAAAGAACAGATTACAAATCTTATATTAAAAATACTTTTTTAAACATATATAAAAATAATAGTTGGGTTTATTTTTCATTTATATTATTAATGCTTTTGATATGTAGAATTTTATTTAAAACGGGTGAAACCACCTTATTATTTGTTGGATATGGTAGAGTAAACTATATTATATTTGCATTAACAAGTGCAGTATTATCAATATTTTATAGTATATTTATATTAAATATAGGATTAATCACATCAAGGTATTGTAAAAAGTTTTCAGTAATGATAATAGTTTCATATTTATCATTTATATCTTTTGCTATAGTATCAGAAATGATAATAGGAAGTGTATTTGACAGTATAATAAAATTTGATATATATAACTCTTTTAGTATATTTAATATGATTATATTAGATGGTAATATATATGCGGTTATAATATATGCATTTGTTTTATTACTTTTAAGTAGTTTTATAGTATTTAAAATATATAAAGATAAGGATAAAGTTTTGATGGAGTATGAATAGTATCAATTTTGATACTTTTTCTTTTTGTTCTATATTTGTTTTTAAATCATATATTTTAATGAATAATAAGAAAGTAGGGATTATATGGAAAAAAGTGAAATCATTAAAAGTATTGGTGAAAGAACAAATAAAGAAATATATCTAGGAGTAGTAGGTGCTGTTAGAACTGGTAAATCTACTTTTATTAAAAGATTTATAGAAACCCTTGTTCTTCCAAATATAGAAGATGAATATGAAAAGAAAAGATGTCTAGATGAAATGCCTCAGAGTGCTCAAGGTAAGACAATAATGACAACTGAGCCTAAGTTTGTGCCTAGCAATGCCGCTAAAATTAAAATAGAAAATTTTGAGACTAGTATAAGGCTTGTTGATTGTGTTGGTTATGTAATTGAGGGTGCAAAGGGATATGAAGATGAAAATGGGCCAAGAATGGTAAGAACTCCTTGGTATGATGAACAAATACCATTTATTGAAGCAGCTGAAATAGGTACAGAAAAAGTTATAAGAGATCACTCAACTATAGGTATTGTAGTTACTACTGATGGTTCAATTGGAGAAATAGAAAGAAAATGTTATGAAGAAAAAGAAGAACAAGTAATAAATGAACTAAAAGAAATAGGTAAACCATTTATTGTACTTTTAAATAGTACACATCCAATGTTACCTGAAACAGAAAGATTAGCAAGTTCAATAAAGAGTAAGTATGATGTTCCAACAATACCGATAAGCATTGAAACTATGACAGAAAAAGATTCTTATAATATATTAAAAGAAGCTTTGTATGAGTTTCCTGTAATGAGTATTAATGTAAATATGCCTGAATGGATTGCATGTTTAAGTCCTAATCATTGGTTAAAGAAAGTATATATGGATAAAGTAAGAGAATGCGTTTGTGATGTTGACAAATTAAGAGATATAGAAAAGATAACTGAACACTTTACATCAAATGAATACATTGAAAAAGCATATTTATCAGATGTTAATACTGAAACTGGTGTAGTTACTATTAATTTAAGAAGTCCTGATACTTTATATAATGAGGTATTAAATGAAATAATAGGTGTTAAAATTGGTAGTAGAGCAGATATGATTAATTTATTTCAAGAATTAAGCGAAGCTAAGATGGAATATGATCATATTAAAAGTGCACTTAAAATGGTTAAACAAACTGGATATGGTGTTGCTATACCTATGATAGAAGATTTAAAATTAGAAACTCCTGAGGTATTAAAACACGGAAATAGATATGGAATAAAATTAAAAGCAATCGCACCATCAATACATATGATAAGAGTAGATGTAGAATCAACATTTGAGCCTATTATTGGTTCAGAACTTCAAAGTAAAGAATTAATAAATCATTTAATGAAAGAAAATGATACTGATCCTAAATCTGTTTGGAAATCTGAAATATTTGGACGTAGTCTTGATAATATAGTACAAGAAGGTATTCAAGCAAAACTTGCAATGATGCCAGAAAACATTAGATATAAGCTTCAAACAACACTTACAAAAGTAGTAAATAAAGGATCAAATAATATGATAGCTATAGTAATATAGCTTTTTATATTTTAAATAAAAAATTTATTTTTAGGGAAATTATAATTTCTGTGTAAAAATATACTAAAATATACTCAAAATACTTGATTTTACGCCTTAAACATGGTAACTTATATATGTAAGCATAGATGTGCTTAAATATATGGGAGGTAAAAACAATGTCAAAAACAGATTTAATCGAATTTGTAGCTGAAAAAGCTGAATTATCAAAAGCTGCTGCTGGACGTGCAGTAGATGCATTTATGGAAGGAGTTACTAAAGGATTAGTTAAAGAAGGTAAAGTATCATTAGTTGGATTCTTAACTTTAGAAAAGAAGAAAAGAGCTGCTCGTAATGCTCGTAATCCACAAACTGGTGAAACTGTTGAAATTCCAGCACGTAATGCTGTATCAGTTAAAGTTGGTAGCAAATTAAAAGAAGCTGTAAAATAGTATGTTAAGATAAGGCAAATGCTTTATCTTTTTTTTGATACTTGATATAATTGTGATGGTGATATAATGAAAGAGAATGCTCTAGATATAATAAATAAAATAGAAGAATCTGGGTATTTGGCATATATAGTTGGTGGTATGGTAAGAGATTATGTAATGAAAAGGGATTCTTATGATGTTGATATTTGTACTTCGGCAACACCCAAGGATTTAATAAAAATATTTGATGATGCAATCTTACCTAAAGAAAAATATGGTGCGGTTACTTTAAAATATAAAGATGTAAGATATGAAATAACTACATTTAGAAAAGAATTAAAATATGTCAAAAGACGCCCTGTAGAAATAGCTTATACAAATAGTTTTTATGAGGACATGAAAAGAAGAGATTTTACTATTAATTCTATGGTTATGAATAAAGATGGTCAAATAATAGATATTTTTGACGGAAAAAAAGATATTGATAATAAAATTATTAGGTGTGTAGGAAATGCTAAAGATAAATTTACAGAAGATCCTTTAAGAATGTTACGTGCTATTAGATTTGCAACTGTATTTAATTTTAAACTAGAATCTACATTACAAAGTGCTATAAAAGAGTGTTCTTATTTATTAAAAGATATATCATATTTTAGAAAAAAAGATGAATTAAATAAGATATTTGCTAATACTAATGCTAAATATGGTATAAAGTTAATGTGTTCTTTAAATATGGATAAATATCTTGAACTTAATAATTTAAAAAAGATCAAAATAACTAATGATATACTTGGAATGTATTCACAATTAGATGTAATTAATAAATATCCTTTTTCAAAATTAGAGAAGAGTACCATTACTTCTGTTAATCAAATAGTATTAACTGGTAAGATTGATAGTTATACAATATATAAATTTGGATTATATATAACTAGTATTGCTGGGGAGATTTTAGGTGTTAATAAAAAATACTTGATTAAACTTGATAAAAACCTTCAAATTCGCGCAAAAAAAGAAATTGATGTAACTGTTGATGATATATGCAAAAGTCTTAATATGGATAAAGGGCCATGGTTAAAAGAGGTATATAGTGATATAGAATATAAAATATCTATGAATAAGTTAAAAAATAATAATAAAGATATACTAGAATATATTATAAAAAAATATAAAAAACATACTATTTAATAGGGTGTTTTTTTATGAAAAAAATATGTGTACTAATTATTTTAATAATGTTATATATAACTTTTAGTAATATTATTGTAAATGGTGAAGAAATAAATTTAAATCTTTCTAAAGATGAAATAGCAATAACTTTTGTTAATTATGATTTATTAATAACTAATACAGAAAATAATTTCATATCTTTAACAAATAAAAGTAATGATATAAAATTATTTGGAAAATATAATAATATAAATTTAAATTCTATTAAAGATACTAATATTGATTTTATAAATTATAAAAAAGAAGATAATATTACTAGAATTAAATATAAAGATTATACTTTTTGTATATATAATAAAGATACTAAAGATATATCTAATGTATATAATTGTAATTTTTTATATTTATTTGATACATTAAATATAAATAGTATAGATGTTGATAATATAGATGTTATATTTTTCGATGAAAATGCTAAAATACCAGATTATTTTATTGAAGATTTGTATAGTAAGTGGATAGACATATATAAATTAAATAGTTTAGAATATGTAGTTTTAAAAATAAATAGTGAAGATTATAAAATAATAGTTATACCAAAGTAATACTTTATGATACAATACATATATGGGTGGTGATTTTATGAATAATAAAGTAATTAGTTTATTAAAAGATAAAAATTATGTATTACCACAATACTTACTAAAAAATTATAAAAATATTGGATTAAATAGTGAAGAACTTATATTTTTAATATATCTTATTAATTTAGAAAAACCAATTGTATGTGACTATAATATTTTTAGTGAAGATGTTAATATGAAAGTACCAGAAATATTAACATTAATAAATAATTTAAAAGAGAAAAATATAATTGAGATAGAACTTAAAAAAAATAAAGAAGGAAAATTAGAAGAATATATAAATATGGATTTATTCTTTAATAAGTTATTTATGACAATTATAGATTCAAAAGAAGAAAAAAACGATAGCAATATATATAGTATATTTGAAAAAGAATTAGCAAGACCTCTTTCACCAATTGAATATGAACTTATAAATGGCTGGTTAGAATGTAATTATAAAGAAGAAATTATTTTAGCAGCATTAAAAGAAGCAGTATTTAATGGAGTAAATAATTTTAGATACATTGATAAGATTTTATTTGAATGGAATAAAAAGGGAATAGACAGTTTAGAGAAAGTAGAAAAGAATAAAAAAGAATTTAAAAAGGAAGAAAATAATATAGAAGTTCCTGATTATGATTGGTTAAACGATGAACAAGATATTTAATTATTTAGACGAACTTATCCCTGATTATTATTGTGAACTTAATTATAATAATGATTTTGAATTTTTAATTGCAGTAGTTTTAAGTGCTCAAACTACAGATATCAAGGTTAACAAAGTAACAGAAGAATTATTTAAAAAATATGATATTACTTCTTTAAGTAATGCAAATATAAATGAGATAAAAAATATATTATTGCCTCTTGGCATGGCAAATAAAAAAGCAGTTTATATTAAAAATATTGCTTCATATATAAAAAATAATAACGGAGTAATACCACGTGATAGAAACACATTAATGAGTTTAGACGGTGTAGGTAGAAAAACTGCAAATTTAGTTCTTGCAACACTTTATAATGAACCTTATTTAGCAGTTGATACACATGTAAAAAGAGTAAGTGAAAGATTAGGAATAACAAGTGTTTCTGATGATGTTTTAAAAGTTGAAGAAAAACTTTGTAAAATAATACCAAAAGAAGATATATTAAAAAGACATCACCAGTTAGTATTATTTGGAAGATATTATTGTAAAAGTAAAAATCCAAGTTGTAATACTTGTAAATTAAAGAATATATGTAAAAACTCACATCAAGTTTGATGTGAGTTCTTTTAATCATCATTATCTTTATTATTATCGTCTTTTTCTTTAACCACTATAGTTCTTACTTTTTCATATTTTGAATCTTTATAAGTAATTGTATATTTAATCTTGTATGTTTCAGGTTTACTAGTATCTATTTTATCAACAACTTCATTATTAGAATTAGTAATTGTTTTTTCTATAGTAGCAAGTTTAGTAGAGTTTACAAAGTTTTCGATTATAGTAATTGGTTTTTCTATATCATTAAATTTATCTCCAACCCAAAGTTCAATTTTAGCATCCCCATTTAAAGATACATCAATAGTAGATATATCACTTGTTGATATTGTAAATTCACTTCCTGGGCTTTCACTTATTTTCTCAAGTGCCCACGCAGTTTTTACAATGAACTTTATATCACCACTATACTTACTAATATCTATAGTTGCACTAGTATCTGTAACAGTTTTTACTAATGTTTCTTTCTTAGAACTATCCACAATATATATATCGTATCCAAAGTCACCTAATTTTTCAAATTCACTTTTTTGATATTTAATATAACTACTTGGAACATCTCCCATACCATTTTTATAGTATGTTTTCATGTATTCTTCAGTAAAATATTCAGGTATTTTAACCTCATCCCAACTAAGAGATGCAATACCTTTACTTACAGAAACATTAAGATTAGTTACATTGCTTAGAGTTTGATATCTAGCAGATACTGTAGTAGGTTCAGTTCCTGCTTTAAAATATTCTGTAGTTATTAAATCCTTAGGAGTATTTTCACTAGGTAACATAGCAGGTATAGAACCATTTTCAACTTTAACAGCTACAACACTTTTTGGTTGAGTAAATGTTGTTGCAGTGCCATCAAGCATTCCTCTTAAAATTAAATTATAAACCCTATCTTTTCTATTATTATCTGCAAGAGTATTAGTACCATCTTTAATATTATCATAACCATACCATAATGCGATAGATACATCAGGAGTATAACCAGCTACCCAATAGTCTTTAACAGCACCATAATCAAGGCCAAAATTTGTAATTGTATTATTATCAAAGTTTGTAGTACCAGTTTTAACAGCAATTTCTCTTCCATATATTCTTCCTGCTCCAGCACTTAATCCAGAATCAACAGCCCAAATAAGTGATTTTGTAATTATATATGCAGTAGAATCTGACATAACTTTAGTTTTTGATGGTTTATATTCTTTAACTTGATTTGTATCTAAATAAACAACTTTTGTTACAGTATAAGGTTCAATATAATATCCTCCATTAGAAAATGCAGCATATGCAACCGCCATTTGAAGAGGGTTAGTACCATTAAACGCACCTAACGCATGAGCTTCATGTAAGTATCCATTTTTATCTTCAACTGATATTCCAAGAGATGTAGTAAATTTATAAATCTTACTATTACTAACATTTTGGAATGCTTTTAATGCTGGTATATTTCTTGATAAACCAAGTGATTTTCTTAATGTTAAGAATCCATAATATGCACTATCCCAGTTCTTAATTGCACCACTATCAGTATAACCCCAAGGCTCATCAATAAACGGAGTATAAGTAGACCAGTTATTATATTCAATACCAGGAGCATAATCGAATAAAGGTTTAGCAGTAGATCCTGGTTGATTATTTAAATCAGTTGCTCTATTTAATCCAAGTGCAACTGTGTTTCTACCACCACTAATTGCAACTATACCACCAGTGTGTACATTAGTAACAGCAACACCAACTTGTACTTTATCATTTACCCAAGTATAAGTTTTACCATTTATAATATCATTTAAATGATTTTGTTTATCGACATCTAATGTAGTATATATTTTCATAGGAGTTTTATAAGGACTTTCACCAGTTTTTTCAACAACTTCACTTACAACCAAATCCACAAAGTTTTGATATGAATTAGTATAAGTTTTAACACCTAATAACGATTTAACACTAATAGCATTTGCCATTTCTTCTTCTTCAGCAGTAATGTATCCATGTCTTTTCATAAGTCTTAATACAACAGCACGTCTTTGAGAAGCAGCTTCTGGATGTAGATATGGATCATACGCAGTTGGTGCTTGAAATAATCCAGCAATAAGTGCAGCTTCAGATAAATTTAAATCAGATACACTTTTACCAAAATAAGTATTTGCAGCTTCAGATACACCAAATGAGTTAGAGCCTAGGAAAGGAATATTTACGTAATATTCTAAAATTTGCTCTTTAGTATATTTTTTCTCTAATTTAAATATAGACATATATACATCAGTAAACTTACGAATTATACCTTTAATACCACCACTTACACCACTTGTATAAGCATTTTTATTAACCTGCATTGTTATAGTAGAACCACCACCAGCAGCAGAGTTTCCTCTTAACTGACCAATAGTAGCTTTTAAAAATCTTGGGAAATCAACACCATTATGTTGATAAAATCTAGAATCCTCAGTAGCAATAATTGCATCTATTAAAACTTGAGGCATATCATTATAAGTTATTGTATCTCTAAGCTCAGCACCTAATTTTGCAATAACTTCATTTTTAGAACCATACACAATACTAGATTCTTTTCTATATAGGTTACTTTGATTAAAATCTGGAGCAGATATTGCTATATAACCAATAAATGCAAAACCAGCAATTACACAGAAAAGTACAAATATTAAAAATACATCTACCGCTATACTAAGTATTTTCTTTTTCTCTTTTTTATTTATCTTTTTCCTTGATTTCTTTTTCATAACTTTCTCATCTTCACTTCCTATATTCTCATTTATTGTGTTAGTTGTATCGGTAACACTTACATCATTAGTAACATCATTAGTATCAGTAGTTTTACTAATTATATTTTCTTTCTTGTTTTTATAATCTATTACAAATTTTGTAATAAGACCTAAAACTACTAGTACAAAGATAATAAGCATAGTTTTTAATAGACCAATTACAAGAATTCCTGCGCATATTACCGCAATACATAAAAGAAATATACCAAGTAATTGTTTATCCTTTATTATTTTTCCAAATATTCTTTTTACTTTTTTCATGAACTTATTTATTTTTTCTTTCATAAATCCTCCTTAATATTACTACATAGTGCATCTACAACTTTTATATAGTCTAGTCTTGGAATGTATCCTTCTTTTATCTTATAACCATATTCTTCAAAGTATGAAATAGGTATAGATTTTCTTTTCTCATTATTTATAAAATCAATTATATACTTTGTTTCTAACAAATAAGTGACATTACTTATATAAAATTTAACTATTAAAAATGATATACCACCATGTTTATACACTTTATTTAAGTGTTCGATTTGATGTTTATGTAAGTTTGCTAGTGCAAAGCTTTTACTTGTTTTTACTTCTTTTGCATCAAAGTCTATATATTTACCTTTATATATACCATTGTAATCTGTAGTAGAAGGCATTTCATAAAATGCTTCTTTTATAACTGCTTGCTTTAAGTTGTTATAAGAAACCTTTACCACTTTTATTGGAGTAGGTTTTTTATGTATAATAGCTATATCTTTATCTATATAATAATTATTTGTAATATTTATATCATTTTCTAATGCCATACCTCTATTGGCATAGTTTCCCTTTGGTTTTATATTGTAAAACATAATATCACCATAATTAATTATACTACATAATACAACTAATTACCACATAAAAAATATATCATATATTGTAATGTTTTGTCTAAAAATATCTATTAATTTACATTTTTATGACAATGATAATTTTATGTGCTAATATTTTTCTTGGTGATTATATGAAATGCGAATATTTATTTGAGGTAATAAATGATGTAATAGATGAAGCAAATTATGCAAAACTTAAATTATTTTTAATAAGAAGATAATAAAATATATATTTTCTTCATAATATTAACTGGTGAAGACATGGAGAAATTTTTAATTAATTTAAGTATTACAGAACAAACATTATATTTAGCAGTGATATTATTAGTTATTATGGAGGGATTAAAAAGTTTATCTTTTGTTAGTAAGTGGATGGTTGTATGGTTTAATCTTATTATAAGCATTCTTATAAATTTCATATTTTATGGGATTAGTATGCCAACTTTTTTAGAAGCATTTATAGCAAGTTCAATTGCTACATATACTTACGATATAATTAAACAAACCAAAAATAGAAATAATTTAAAAGATGATTAATTTATGATAAAGCACTTATGGTTGACAAAGTGCTATTTTTTTGAGAGAATATATAAGAGGTGAGTTTCATGTTGTTTGAAGAAATATCTTTAACACCACAAGAAATTTTAGATAAGGATTTTAAAATAGATACAAGGGGGTATAGACCACAAGAAGTAGATAAGTATTTAGATACTATAATATCGGATTATACCAAATTTATTTCTATGATTAAAAGATCTGAATCTGAGAAAAAAGAACTCATTGATGAGAATCTTAGATTAAAGCAAGAATTAAGAGATGCTAAAGATAAGATTGAAATATTAAAAAGTACTTCAAATAAAGAAGTAACTAATGTTGATATGCTAAGAAGAATATCAATGCTAGAGAAAATTGTATTTGGAGATAGGAATAATTAATAACATCTGGGTAAACGCTATATTCAAAAGTAATATAGAGGAAAGTCCATGCTCGCACTGTCCAATTTGGATGGTAGTGTTTGTGTATAGGGAAAAAATAACCTATAGTAGCGTATGCTAACGGCTTTGAAAGACCTAAGTCTATACGATATGGTTGATTAGATATAAAAGTGCCAAAGTGACGAATAATCAGAAATGAGGAAATGGAACGAGGTAAACCCCGCAAGCGAGAAACCCAAAATATGGTAGGGGAGCTTCTTTATAGGTAACTAAAAAGAGGATGCTTAGGCATAGATAAATGTTTACCACTCGAAAGAGTACAGAACATGGCTTACAAGATGTTATTTTTTATTTTCATAAGGAAGGATGAATTAAATGAAGGACATAGGAGAGAAACTTAAAGCTTCAAGAGAAGAAAGTGGTTTATCTCTAGAAGAAGTATCAGAGGATTTAAGAATAAGCGTGTCTGATATAAAAAATATAGAACAAGGCAATAAAGATGCCTTCTTGGATAATTATGCTCTTAAAAAGAATATATATGATTATGCTAAATATTTAGGGCTTGATTATGAAGAATTAATAGAGGAATTTAATGAATTTATGTTTGAATATACATCTAAAATTCCAACAGACGTAATTGAGAGAATAAATAAGCAAAAAGAAAAGGAAGAAGCAAATAAAGAAGCTTTATCACCTTATACAATGCCTGTAACAAAAACAAAAAGCAAGAAGAAAATTATTTTTATAATAGTAGCAATATTACTAATAGTAGCATTAATTGTTACAGTTACTGTAGTAAAAAATAAAAATGAAAAAAATGATGCTTTATTAGCAGCATTATATTAAAGGAGTGTATTTATGAATTTACCAAATAGATTAACAATATCTCGTATAATATTGACTGTAGTTATAATTATAATTTTAACATTTCCATTCTATCAAGTAGGAATAGAATTTCCTATGTGGACATGGAGGTTTAAAGAAGTAATAGAAGTAGATAGTAGATATATAATATCTGGAATATTGTTTGTTATAGCAAGTTTTACTGATTTCCTAGATGGAAAAATTGCAAGAAAAAGAGGATTAGTTACAGATTTTGGAAAATTTATTGATGCAATTGCAGATAAAGTACTTGTAAATTCAGTACTAATATTATTAGCTACAAATGCAATAATTAGTCCAATAATACCAGTTGTAATAATTTTTAGAGATACAATTGTAGACTCAATTAGAATGATGGCTGCCAATAAAGGTGTAGTAGTAGCAGCAGGTAAAGCGGGTAAAGCTAAAACAGCAATAATGATGGTAGGTCTTACATTAACATTTTTCTATAATTTACCATTTGAAATTTGGAATATAGATGTATCTACTGTTTTACTTGTTATAGCAACTGTTTTATCAATATATTCAGGAATAGAATACTGGTATTTAAATAAAAAATTAATTTTTTCTAAGTAGCAAAAATTATAAAATTGTATTATATAGAGCCAAAAAATTAGCAAAAAATCAAATTTTTAATAATTTCTTGGTTTTTTTGTGCAATACATCACAAACAAATGTTTGAAAAAGTACTTGATTTATTTTTAATTATAGTATACAATTAGAGCATAAGAGGAATTATGGAGGAAAACATGGCAAAAGAAAAAGAAGTAGATAAAAGTAAAATGTTAGATCAAGTTCTTGCTGATATTGAAAAACAATTCGGTAAGGGTTCAATAATGAGACTTGGAGGAAGCGAGACTAAAGGAGTTGATGTTTGTTCAACAGGTTCATTAGCACTTGATATTGCATTAGGCGTTGGTGGTTATCCAAAGGGAAGAATAATAGAAATATATGGACCTGAATCAAGTGGTAAAACTACATTTGCACTTCACGCAATTGCAGAAGTACAAAAAACAGGAGGACGAGCAGCATTTATAGATGCAGAACATGCACTTGATCCTGTGTATGCTAAAAACTTAGGAGTAAATATAGATGAATTATTACTATCACAGCCGGATACAGGAGAACAAGCACTTGAAATATGTGAGGCGTTAGTAAGAAGTGAGGCAATTAATATAGTTGTTATAGATTCAGTTGCTGCACTTGTACCACAAGCAGAAATAGAAGGAGAAATGGGAGATTCTCACGTTGGCCTTCAAGCAAGACTAATGAGTCAGGCATTAAGAAAATTATCAGGTACAATTAATAAAACAAATACAATTGTAATATTTATTAACCAATTAAGAGAGAAAGTAGGAGTAATGTTTGGTAATCCAGAAACAACACCAGGAGGTAGAGCACTTAAATTCTATTCTACTATAAGACTTGATGTAAGACGTGCTGAACAGATTAAGCAAGGAGACTCTGTAGTAGGCAATAGAACTGTTATAAAAGTAGTAAAAAATAAAGTTGCACCACCATTTAAAACAGCTAATGTAGATATAATGTATGGTGAAGGTGTTAGTAAAGAAGGAGAATTAATAGATTTAGCTAGCGATATAAGTGTAATAGATAAAAGCGGTGCTTGGTATTCTTATAATGGAGAAAAAATAGGGCAAGGAAAAGAGAACGTTAAACAATTACTTAAAGAAAATACAAAATTAAGAGATGAAATAGATGCAAAAGTAAGAGAACACTACAACATAGGAAAAAAAGAGGATAGTAAATAAAAATATAGTAAATAACACTGTTAGTAGATGATGTGAATTAACTGGTATTTAAGTTAAATTTTAAAAAATTCATATTGAAAAATAATAGTGTTTTTTTATAGTAAACTTTTCTTTGGTAAATAATTATAATGCTATCATCTATACAGACAATAATGTAGTATATTATATATCTTTGTATGTATATCTAAAAATATAAATTAAAAAATAAAGAGTCTAAAAAGGCATAAAAAGTACATAAGATTATCTGTAATAAAATATAGTTATGAGCTAATAATATATTCCGACACTATTATTTCCATTTATATATCATGTACAACAAGAGTTTTTTCTTGACTTTATTATAAATCAATTTTAAAATAGAAGTATATAGTTAAAAAATTAACGATATAAAATAAATACAAGGAGGAATTATGGAACATGTAATATTTTCCATTTTGACCTCTGTAATTGGATTGGGAGTAGGTGCTGTTTCTGTTATTATTTATAACAATGTTAGAGTAAGTAGCGCATCTAATAAAGTTGAGGAAATACTAGAAAAAGCAAAAAAAGATTCCGAAAAAATAAAAAGGGAATCAATTCTTGAAGCAAAAGAAGAAAATCATAAATTAAAACTTGAGACTGAAAAAGAAATAAGAGAAAAGAAAAATGAAATAAAAGAGTTAGAGGATAGATTACTTCAAAGAGAAAAAGGTATTGATAGAAGAGATGAAATGCTTCAAAATAGAGACAAAATGCTTGAAGAAAGGGATAACTCCCTAATTTTAAAACAAAAAGAAATCCAAAAAGCAGAAGAAGAAATGGAAGAAATTCGAAAGAAACAATTAGAATTATTGGAAAAAATTTCCGGTTTTTCAAAAGAAAAAGCGCATGACATGATAATGAAACGCGTTGAAAGTGATATGGAAGTCGAAATATCTGCTTACATAAAAGAAAAAGAAATTGAATCAAAGTTAGAAGTTGATAAAAAAGCAAAAGATATGCTTGTAATGTCAATGCAAAAATATGCATCTGATGTGACAAACGAGAAAACGGTATCAGTTGTTACTCTTCCTAGTGACGAAATGAAAGGAAGAATAATTGGTAGAGAAGGTAGAAACATAAGAACTATCGAAGCTGTAACAGGTGTTGATTTGATAATTGATGACACCCCTGAGGCAATAGTATTATCAAGTTTTGATCCTTTAAGAAGAGAAATTGCAAAGCAAACTATAGAAACTTTAATAAAAGATGGTAGAATACATCCAGCCAGAATTGAAGAATTATATGATAAAACATGTAGAGATTTTAACAACAAAATTATGGAGTATGGAAATCAAGCTGCTTTTGAATTAGGGCTTTCAAAGATGACTCCAGAATTAGTAGAAATATTAGGTAAATTATATTTTAGAACTAGTTATGGTCAAAATGCGTTGCAACATTCTAAAGAAGTTGCTCATCTTGCAGGAATAATGGCAGCAGAACTTGGTGAAAATGTTAATTTGGCTAAAAGAGCAGGACTACTTCATGATATAGGAAAGGCTATTGATTTTGAAGTAGAAGGTAGTCATGTAGAAATTGGTGTAGATCTAGCTAAAAAATTTAATGAAGATAAAGTTGTTATTAATGCAATTGCTTCACATCATGGTGATACAGAGGCAACAAGTATCATTTCGGTTCTTGTGGCTATTGCTGATGCACTTTCTGCATCAAGACCAGGTGCAAGAAATGATTCTTTGGAAAATTATATTAAGAGACTAGAACAACTAGAGGAAATTGCAAATAGTTTTGATGGTATAGAAAAATCTTATGCAATGCAAGCTGGTAGAGAATTAAGAGTTCTTGTAAAACCTGATCAAATTGATGATTTGAAGAGTTTTAAAATAGCAAGGGATATAAAAGATAGAATAGAAAGTGAAATGCAATATCCAGGTACAGTTAAAGTAACTGTAATTAGGGAAACAAGAGCTGTAGAGGAAGCTAAATAATAAAAATTAAAGAGTGTAATAAATTTATATTTTGCATATTCTTATGATTTAAGTAATTTTCTATAATGGTAAATTATGGAAAAAATACACATGTACGTATTGTACTTAAGTATTTGATAAAAATAATATTAATGAGTTTTTGTTAAGTAGTGCTGGTAAGAAAATTACTAGCACTATTTATAATGTAACTCACAGCAACCCACGAATGCACGTTGGGTTTATTTTTTTATATAATTTATATAAATAATGGATTTTATGGAAAATTATGGAATCAGCAGGTGCAAATTATACTAATGTGCAGTAATGATTAAATTTATAAATGCATTTTAGTATTTACTTTTTTATATGAAATGATTTATAGGAATGTGTTTTATGGAAAAATTTTTAAATGAACGAATATGTATTGTGTCAGTGTATGACAATGATTGAATTTGTAATAGGTGTTGGTGTTATTTTTATAGAAAAATCCAAAAATATATATTATGTATCATATAACTCTATAACATAAAAATAAATTTGAAACATATTATGTAATGGTGGGAATTATGAATAATTATATTGATTATTATTATAATTTATATCCTAATACGATTGAAAAGGTTGGTAGAAATTATAGATTCTTTCTAAATAATGAGAAGTATTACATAATTATGTATGAAAGAAATTTAGAAGAAATGGATACTTTGGTTAAATTAAATAAAGAAATGATAGAAAGAGGTTCTTTAGTTCATGAGATTGTATTAACAAAAGATGGAAAAGCAGTTTTTTTGTGTGATAATAACTCTTACGCATTGCTTCGTGTATATATAAATGAAAATATTCCAATAAAAATAGAGGACATATTTTATATGCTTGATTATAATGATACAATTAAACCTAATAATATTATAGGACGAATGAATTGGGCCAATCTTTGGAGTAGTAAGGTTGATTATTTTGAATATCATATAGGGCATTTAATAAAAAAATATCCTTATATATATAAGACAATTGATTATTATTTAGGACTTGCAGAAAATGCGATTTCTTATGTTAAGGATATAAAAACGCCTGCTTCTTTAATTTCAATTTGTCATAGAAGAATAGGCGTGACATCTACTTTATTTGATTTGTATAATCCGTTTAACTTGGTAATAGATTATAAAGTTAGAGATATTGCAGAATATATAAAAAGTGTTTTTTTCTATGGTGAGAATTCTTGTGTAGAAGGTGTAGTAAATAGTGAGAATATGATAGTTGATAAATGCAATATCATTCTTGAGCGCATTTTTAAAAAATATATATTTGATAATGAGGCACTTAAGTTATTATTTGCAAGATTATTATTTCCGTCATATTATTTTGATTTGTATGAAAATGTTATAGACAATTCTCTTAATGAAAATGTAATTTCTTGCATAATAAAAAAATCTTCAGCGTATGAAGAATTTCTCAAAATCATTCTTTTGAAAACGCCTATTCCTTATGTTGAATGGCTAGCTTCAAAATAATTATTATATATCAATAACGTTAACAACACGGGTAACTTCTGGTATTTCAAAAGTTAGCGTGTATTCTAGCATATCATTTATTGTATTATCAGCTACAGGACAATCTTGACAAGATCCTAGCAATTTGACATATACTATTCCATTTTCAAATTTAATGTATTCAACATCTCCACCATCATTGTTTAGGAATGGTCTAATTTTATTAAGTACATCTTTAATTTTTAATTCTATTTCATTATTTTTAATATTATTAATATTGCTGTCTGTATTATTAATGTTGTTATTATTGATATCATTGTTAATGCTGGCATTTATATTATTGTTATCATTATTATTCATTTGCAATCACCACTGATAATTATTGCACATTTTTTTTTAACTTTCAACTGGAATTTTCAATATTAATGTAATGAACTTAATTTTGACTGCTAAATTTCTAAAATGAAAATGTATATAAGGAGAATTGAAATATAGTGTGTATTTTCTTATTATGATTAACAAAATTTAAAATATGATTTGAAAAAATAAAAAAAAGTGCTATAATTTTCATGAGGTGTTTATGTATGGCACAGTATAAAACGGGTAAAATAGTAAAGGGTAACATCACCGGTATTGAGAATTATGGTATATTCGTAAGTCTTGATAATTTTTATAGCGGGCTTATACACATTTCAGAAATTTCGAATGGTTTTGTACGTGATCCTAATGATTTTGGAAAAGTAGGTGAAACGATTTTTGTTAAGATTATTGATGTAGATGAGACAACAAACCATTTGAAACTATCTATTAAAGATATAAAATATAAGGTAGAAAATTCTTTTAAAAAATCTAAAATTAAGGAAACAGGAACTGGCTTTTTATGCTTAAAACGTAATCTGAATTCATGGATAGAAAAAAAACTAGTAGAAATAGGATTATAGGTATTGACAATTTGTTTGTATAAATGGTATATTAGTATACGTCAATTGGAAATTTGGAGGATTAGCTCAGTTGGTTAGAGCATCTGCCTTACAAGCAGGGGGTCATAGGTTCGAGTCCTATATTCTCCACCATTTGTGTGCCGAAATAGCTCAATTGGTAGAGCAACTGACTTGTAATCAGTAGGTTACGGGTTCAATTCCTGTTTTCGGCACCATGTTTTTATGGAGAGATAGCGAAGAGGCTAAACGCGACAGACTGTAAATCTGTTCACGAGAGTGTACGGTGGTTCGAATCCACCCCTGCCCATTTCTAAAAAGCCCTATTAGGGCTTTTTATTTTAAAGGAGCGTGTGTGTATGAAAATAAATTCTGCAAATAGTACAAATTTTCAGGCGATTACTTATCGCCCGGGGTGTCAGAAATATGTGGCGGAATATCTTACATCAAGAGATAAAGGTGTTTTGAGGCGGGCTGAAAGAGCTATGTCAAGGTGTAGAAAGTGGGATTTGGAGATTACATCAAAAGGTTTGAGAATTGCCTCAAAAAAGACTGCTGACGCAATACTTGTAGAAGAATCAAGACTTTGTAATGTACCACATGATAGAAATTTATCAATGAAAGCTATTTATGACGGTCATTCTGAAACTTGTGAAACGGGACAATATTGTAAATTTGATATTAAATTGCCAAGCTATGAGGCTGCTATGGCACAGTATGCCAGATATTCAACTATGCCGTTGGTAGAGAAAGCTATTGATTTGGTAGAAAAATTTGAAAAACAAGACGTGATTTTTACATATAATAAACCTTTTGTAAGAAAAATATGGGATATATTATTTAATTAATTGTGGCGTAAAAGGAAAATTTCTTGTATTTTTCAAACCAAAGTAGCAAAATTTTATATTTTCAGGTTTTAGGAAAAGTATGAACATATCCCCTTATACATACAGCAAAACTATGTATCCGAGTTTTTCAAGTAATATTGAGATAAGCAAGATTAATAAAAAGTTAATCGAATATGAAAAGAATGATTTTATCAGCGGGATTTATTATGTAGATTTACTGGCAAAAGATAAAAAACAATTTATAAAAGATAAGATTAACACATATATGCTTGATAAAAGGTTTGAGAATTACAGTTCAAAACTTTTTGCAGATAAGAAAAATGATGCTCCATACAAGCTGGCAGCAATTGTAAAAAAGCTTGATGCTTCTGGAAAAGAAACAATTATCAAACACAAAGTTCCGTCATTGTTTGAGGGGATGAATATTGACTCTATTACTAAAGCACTGGATACTCTATCATATTTAATTCGTGATGGATATAAAAGTTTAAAAAACGAGAGTAATCAACTCTTGATTGATAATAAAAAAATAGATTTAGAATATTTAGGCAAAGGGTGTAACAGCATTGTGTTTAAACTAAAAGACGGCAAAAATCCGCCTGTTGCAATGAAAACATATATAAATCCGGAAGATATTAATAGTTTGAGTATCTGGGGAGAACTTGCTGTGTATCAGGATGTACAATCAGAAAATATAAACAACATTCCGGCATTATTTCTCGCAAATCCAATATGCGTAAAAGTTGAAGATAAAACAAAAGAATATACTGAAGTATTTGATGTTGATGAAATAAAGGATTTTGATGGTTACAAAGGCGGTTGGACAATTGTTGAGTATATAACAAAAGAAACTCCTGTTAAGAAGGGTGGTATATCATTTAATGATTGGTTAACACAGAATAATATATATCATCTAGACATGTCTTTTGATAATTTTATAGGAGCTTATGTAACAGATTTAGGAGGTATTGATGCAGAGTGTTAAGTTTCCCATCGTTTTTCATATGCTTCAACAGCGAGAGCTGCTTCCTCTTCTGAATATTCATATCCGGATAGGCTTATCATAATTCTGCCGTGCGACTCCTCAAATAATTTTTTCTTAATTTTGTATGGATAAGTTTCATTGCCAGGCATATTACCGTTATGTATTTCTCGAATGATGTCATCTATGTAAATTTGCATATACTTAGGTATTTTAGGATGCCTTTTTATGTATTCGCATAAAGGCATATTTTCACGATAACGATTGCCGCTTGCAGATGTTAGAAGAAAGTTTCCTATTGTATTAAGTCCCCCATTTGAGGCCGGAGTTACATGCTCAATAGAACCTGTAGATGCTATGAATAAACGGCGGGTAATTTCTATCTGGTTTCTTTTAGAATATTTAACTATAATTTTCCTATTTTTAATATAAGCGATATATGTATTTGTATAGGTATATTTTTAATGATAATAGAAGTAGTAAAGGAAGATAAAAATGCAAGTAGATGAAAATAATATTAATAAAAGAATAGATAAATATTTAAGTGAAAATACTGAATATTCCAGAAGTACTATTCAAAAAATGATTGATAACGGTAACATAACAGTAAATAGTAAACCAACCAAATCAAGTTATAAATTAGAGTTAAACGACATTATTACAATTGATAATAATTTTAAAGAAGAAACTGATATTTTACCAGAAAATATAAAGTTAGATATTGTTTATGAAGATGATGATTTAATGATTATTAATAAGCCAAGTGGAATGGTTGTTCATCCTGGAAATGGTAATCATGAACATACATTAGTAAATGCTCTTTTAGGTTATACAAATAATTTAAGTACTAATAATGATGATATAAGACCAGGAATCGTACATCGTATTGATAAAGATACCAGTGGGTTAATGGTAGTTGCTAAAAATAATAAATGTCATGAGTTATTAGCTGAAGCATTTAAAAATAAAACTATTAATAGATATTATACAGCGCTAGTAATAGGTGAACTTGATACTGAATCAGGAATAATAGATGCCCCAATTGGACGTGATCCTAATGAAAGAAAACGCTATACTGTAACTAAACAAAATAGCAAAAAAGCAATAACCCATTTTAATGTAATTAAAAGATACAAAGGTTATACATTATTAAATTTAAAATTAGATACTGGAAGAACCCATCAAATAAGAGTGCACATGAAATATATTGGTTATCCCATTTATAATGATCCTGTCTATACTAATGCCAAATGCTCTGATTTTGGTCAGTTCCTTCACTCAAGAGAAATCGATTTTAATCATCCAATTACTAATAAACATCTTCATTTTACAGCGCCTTTACCAAAAGAATTTCAAGATTTTATTAATAATCTGACTAGTTTAGAATCATAACAATCATTAAACCAATCAAATTAAACATATTAAATAAAATAGATGGAATAATCAAATAAGAATTAGTTCTATCTATTTTTTTACTTTCAAGATATACAAAAATGCTACTAACAAAAACAATACATAAACAAATTACACTAAGTATTAAACAATTAAATTTAAAGAAAAATAAACCAAATACCTGAGTAAAAATATAATTTAAAATATAAACAAAATTGTAGTTATTATTTAAATCAAAACCAGTAAATAATTTATAAAAAACATAATTATTTATTAAAGTTAGTAAAAAATACATAATAATAAAGTACTTATAATTAATGTTTATAATACCTTGTAAAGTAGTTATATAAGCATAATTAACAGGAAATAATATCAAAGTAATATTCCAAAATAATATTAAAATCAAAAAAAATATAATTTTTCTTAGCATCTTTTCTCCTTTACTTAAGAAATTAATTGTTATAAAATATTATATGAAATTAGGTGAATTAAATGAATTACATGGATCAAAAAGAAGAATTAATAATGAAATTAGTTCATTACTTTATAACCGAAGAAAATTATGAACCAATGATAGTTAATGGTGTAAAAAATGAAATATGGTTAGAAAATTTAGAAGCACCATATAAAGTAATCCGTATTAACTCTAATTATATTCATAATGATGATCAATTAGAATTTGATAATTTTAAAATTAAAAATGTAACTAAGCAAATTAAACAAAAAACTTTAACATTAAATATGAAAACTCTTAATTTATTACTTGATGTAGGTGATAACGTTAATGTAAAACCATCTAAAAACATCGATAATTATAAAATAAATGATATTAAAGATTTAAGAGATGATAATAGTATTGCTGGTTTATTTCCTAAATTAAAAACAATATCTTTAAAGAAAGATAATTCCTTTGATACTTTTGTAAGAATAACTAATGATATTAATGAAAAGAATGAAGAAAAAGGAAAAAGATTTGAGAATATATTTGCTCCTAAAAAAATAGTAGTAACTAATATTTTAATAATGTTAAATGTTATTATATTTTTCTTAACTTATTTTAATGCAAAATTATTTAATAGTTTAATTTTAGATCCAACTGCTGTAAGAAACGGAGAAGTATATAGATTAATAACTTCAATATTTATGCATGGTTCTATCTATCATTTATTTGTTAATATGTATTCATTATTTTTCTTAGGAAAAGAAATAGAAACATTTTTAGGTAAAAAGAAATTTATTATTATTTACTTAATAAGTGGATTATCAGGATCATTATTATCATGTATTTTAACAAATAGTTATTCATTAGGTGCATCAGGTGCAATTTTTGGATTATTAGGAAGTTTATTATATTTTGGTATGCATTATAGATTATATTTAGGATCTGTTCTACTTAAAGAAATAGTTCCTATTATAGTACTTAATTTACTAATTGGTTTTATATTTCCTGGAATTGACAATTTCGCTCATATCGGTGGACTTATAGGTGGTATTTTCATAACTATGGCATTAGGTATAGATAATAAAACAACTAAGAATACTAAAATAAACGGATATATTACTTTAATAATTTATTTATTATTCTTAACTTATTTATTAATAAAGTAAGTTGAAATTTACGGGTTTACAGAGTATGTGTAAACCTTTTTATTTATTAAATTAATTAATATATATTTGTGCTAAAATTAAAGTAGGTGAGACAAAATGAAAATTGTAAATATTCAAAAAGCAAATGAATACTATGGAAATCTAAATGATGTAAATGCAATAAATGCATTAAAAATGAAAATATATTCAGTAGCAAGTATTGGTGCAACTTTATTGCTAACAGGTTTAAATCTAAATCATGCTATGAATATTGGAACTGGAGAATTAATTAACAATGGATTATCTATTGTCCTTCCGTTAGCATCAGCTTATACAGGTATATATTTAAACTCTGCTTTACATAAAACTAAAGAATTAGAAAATACCAGAAAAAATAAAAATGAAGCAATAAATGCAATTGCAAGCGGATCACTAGAAGAACAAAGAAAATTTTTACAAGATAGATATCCAGGACTTTTTGATAGTATCACTAGACCTACTGAAAAGAAAAAAATAAAAATTGTAAATGTTGAAAAATTAAGAGAACATTATAATGAAAAAAGTAAAGAAAACAAGAGTATCGTAAATAAATTGTTACTTAGTAGTGTCGGAAGTATTGGAATATCACTCTTACTTATGAAATTTAATATGATGAATGCCACTGCTATTGGTGGAGCAGGTTTTAGTCAAATTGGAACAGCTTGTTTATTACCACTTTTATCAACAATTGCTGGAGCAAAAATAAATTCATCAGTTCACGGATTAACTGAATCTGAAAATTTAACAAAAGAGCATAACCGCGTAAGTTATTTAATTAAATATGGTAGTGAAGAAGAAAAAAGAACATTCTTGCAAAAGAGATATCCTGGATTATACGACAGTATATTAGAAAATTATGAAAATAGTAAAGGAATGAGTAGATAATATGGAAGATAAATATATATTAACATCAGATAATAATGAAAAATATTTAGTGATAAGTAGAACAGTTTATAATGGAATAACTTATTGTTGGATTGGAAAATTAGATGATAGTTCAGAATACTTTTTTGGCAAAATTGTAAATGACGAAGTTGAAATTGTAGATGATCCAGAATTAATTAAAATATTAACTCCATTATTAGTAAATAACATATAATTTACTAAGGAGTTTTTTCTTTAAGGAGGATTTATGTACACAATTTATGATTATCTAAAATATTATGGAGATATAACAATTGATCAAATAAAATGGAATGTTCAAGATAATTTAATATGTTCACTTTTATCTTATTTACCATTTGAATCATTTAACAAAAAATATAATCTAAAAGATTTTTATAATTATATTGAAAACAATAAAGAAAAATCTCTTCAAAGTAAATCAAGTCAAAAATCATTTGATTTATTAAAAAAACTTCTTAATGTCCCTAGATATAATGATTTAATAATCGTTAATTCAGAATATATATTAAACAATGAAACTCAGTTTGGAGCAACTACATATAATATTGCCAAAAATACTATTGTATCTTATCGTGGATCTGATGATTCTATGATAAGTTGGATTGAAAACTTAAAAGTTGCCTATACTTATCCGACCATAACTCAAAATTATGCTATCAAATATTTAAATAAAGTAAAAGGAACAAATATCTATGTTAATGGTCATTCCAAAGGAGGAAATTTAGCCATAGTTAGCGCTATGGAGTGTAAAAGTAATATTTTTAATAAAATAAAGAGAATAGATAATTTTGATGGACCAGGTTTAAGAAAAGAAGAATATTCTGCTAAAAAGTATAAAAGAATAATATCAAAACTAAATAATTATTTACCAAGTGATTCATTTGTAGGCAGTTTATTATATAACAGTAATTATACATATATTAAATCAAATGGAATAGGAATAAAAGTTCATTATCCATATTCATGGCTTTTATTTGGTGAAGAGTTCATAAAGCAAAAGGCAAGCACATTTTCATCTAAAATACATGATATAACAACAAATGGAATTTCTAAAATAAATCAAAATGACCTTCAAAAAACATTTGATACAATTATAAATTATGTTATAGATAATAAAAAAGCTAAAATTAATTTTAAAGAAATATATAATATTATTTTAAATACTAAAGATATTGATAAAACAACTAAAGATTACCTAATTAAAATTTTAACAATTTTAGGAAATGAATTAATAAAACCAAAAAAAGAAAAGTAATAGTTTAACTTAATAAGTATATTACTTTTCTTTTTTAATTAATCTTTCTATAAAGACCGATTGCTTTTCCTAGAATTGTACAATTTGGAAGAATAATAGGTGCCATTGTATCATTTTCTGGTTGAAGTCTAATATGATCTTCTTCTTTAAAATATCTTTTTAAAGTTACTTCATTTTCTTCGGTCATAGCAACGATTATTTCACCATTTCTAGCAACTCTTTGTTTTTGTACGATAACAATATCTCCATCCAAGATACCAGCGTTAATCATACTTTCTCCTGAAACTTTTAAAGTAAAAATAGTCTCTTTTGCAGGTACTAATTCAACCGGTAATGAAAAATATTCATTTGGATTTTCAATTGCTTCGATAGGTGTTCCAGCAGTTACTTTACCAAGAAGTGGAACTTTAACAACCTCTTCATTTTTCGGAACAAATTCGTTTTCACATAAAACTTCAATTGTTCTAAATTTTCCTTTTCCTTTTCTAATAAATCCTTTTCCCTCTAATTGAGATAGATGAGAGTGTACAGTAGCGGGACTGGAAAGACTAAGTCCTTGACAAATTTCTCTTACTGTTGGTGCATAGCCATGACTAACAACATATTTCTTTATATATTGAAGCACGACTTTTTGTTTTTTAGTTAATTTTTTTTCGTCCATAATTCCTCCTTACACGTGTATATTAACATACCAATTGTAAAAAGTCAAACAATTGTTTAAAATATTATTGACAAATACATTTGTTTGGTTTATATTAATATTGTTGGAAGGAGTGGTAGTAATGACTAACACATTAAAAGAATATAAAGGACTAATTATTTTTTATCTAATCGTATTAATAATTATTGTTGCAATTGGTTTTCGGAGTAAACAAATTGATAATTACTCTAAAAACCTTAATATTATTACCACAATGGCTTAAAGTATGGTATAATCATTAACGAAGTTGGTGATATAAATGAATTATCCAAATATGGTAGATGCCAGAAAAAGAGGAAAAGAAGAAGTAAAATATATATATGAAAATCGTAATTATAATGAAGTATTTAAAGGAAAAAAATATTTTATTAAAACTTATGGTTGTCAAATGAACGTTCACGATAGTGAAGAAATTAAAAAGATATTAGAAAATTTAGGTTATACCGAAATAGAAGATTATGAACAAGCAGATTTAATTATTTTAAATACTTGTGCTATAAGAGAAAATGCTCATGATAAAGTATTTGGTTTTTTAGGAAGATGTAAACATTTAAAGAAAACTAATAAAGATTTAATTTTAGGACTTTGTGGATGTATGGCTCAAGAAGAAAATGTTGTAAAAGAAATAAGAGAAAAACATAAATATATTGATATAGTTTTTGGTACACACAATATGAATGAATTGCCTGATATGCTAATGAACTTCTACGGTAAACAATCAATCAATGTTTATAGCAAAGAAGGAGACGTAATTGAGTTCGGTAATCTTTATAAAAGAGATTCTAAAATAACAGCATGGGTAAACATAATGTATGGTTGCGATAAATTTTGTACTTATTGTATAGTCCCTTATACGAGAGGAAAACAAAGAAGTCGTAAATCAGAAGATATTCTAAAAGAAGTTAAAGAACTAAAAGAACAAGGATATAAAGAAATAACTTTATTAGGTCAAAATGTTAATGCTTACGGTAAAGACTTAGATGGCGAAATTGAATTTAGTAAACTACTTGAAAAAGTTAGTGATATCGGAATTGAAAGAATTAGATTTGTAACATCTCATCCTTGGGATTTTACTGATAAAATGATTGACGTTATAGCATCAAGAGAAAATATTATGCCATATATTCATTTACCATTACAAAGTGGATCAAATAAAATTTTAAAGTTAATGGGTAGAAGATATACGAAAGAAGAATACTTAGAACTATTTAATAAAATTCGTAACAAGGTTAAAAATGCCTCAATAACAACTGACATTATAGTGGCTTTTCCTGGTGAAACTGAAGAAGATTTTAATGATACATTAGATGTAGTTAAGACATGCAAGTATGATGGCGCATTTACATTTATCTATTCTCCAAGAGAAAATACCCCTGCTGCTAAAATGAAAAATGATTTAACTGAAGCTGAAAAAGAGGACCGATTACATCGTTTAAATGAATTAGTTAATAAATATTCTAAAGAAAGTAACGAAAGAATGCTTAACACAATTCAAAAAGTATTAGTTATTGGTGTATCTGAAAAAGATAGTAACAAAGTATGTGGATTTACTGAAAATATGAAATTAGTTAATGTAACTGCACCTATGGATACTATTGGACAAATTATAAACGTTAAAATAACAGATGCTAAAAGTTTTAGTTTAGATGGAGAAATAATCGAAAACTAAATTAAAGCTTTCCATGCTGGAATAGCTCAATTAGGCAGAGCAACTGAATCGTAATCAGTAGGTTGGAGGTTCAATTCCTCTTTCTAGCACCAGATTAAAAATAAACTCGATCTTTTCGAGATAATATAAAAACTACTTTCAATTGCAAGTAGTTTTTTCATATAATAGGAATTTCATGTTTAAGATGTTCTTCACATAATTCTAATCTAATCTATAAATTTTACCATTGCCATCCTTATTAGCAATTTTTCTATAATCATCAATATGACTTAAAATATCTTCAATATAATCACATATATCATCTAATTTATCAATCTTACTAAGCATCTCTTCATTAATATTTTCTAATTTTTTTAAATCATCAACGTCTTTAACATCATCATTATCTAAGATTTCATCGCTATAAAATTCAACCCATTTTTTAAGCTCAATGATATCCTCATCACTCAAAAACAATAAACCAGCCTTAAAAGAACAAACTATTGAATTAAAATCAATCATACTTTCAGAATATTCATCATCAAGTATGCTAAAATCTTCAATTAGTGCAAAATCTAATAAATTTTCTAAATCAATTTTCGTGTTCTCCAATCCAGTTTTAGAAAAAATATAATTTTCAAAAATATTGTATTTAGAATTTGTTTTAAGGTTATCCCAAAAAGAACAATTATTTATAACAAAATCATTATTTAACATTTCATCTTCAATTAATGGAGATACAAAAGAATATAAATATTTTCTCTTAACAACTCTTAAATCATCACATTCATTCAAAAATAACATATTCATTCTACGATATTCACGAGCTAAATTATAATTCATAATTTTAATATAATTTAAACTTTCTTCTTTATTAGATTCAAATATTTTTAAGTCAGTATCTAGATTGTCAGAAACAAACTGATTATCATTCATTAATATCATTTTAATTTTTTCATACATTCTATAATAACTTAAGTACTTTGCATTATCATAATCACATATCGCATAAATTGGACTAGATGCAAAGTCAGGTGCAGTAAGAGAGCCGATATATTCAAGTAATCCACTTAAGCGCTCATAACTATTACCAAAAGAATCAAATAAATTATTTTCACTAGAAATTAAAATTTTAAGCATTAATTTATATTTGTTATATAAATCAACATTTTCATTTTCTTCCAGCTCACCTAATTTAACATATACATTATATATTTTTTTATCAATATCAAAAATATTATTAATTATATCTATATCATTTTTATCCATTATTAACCACCCTTACAAATAGAGTAGCATATAAAAATAAAAAATAAAATAAAAAAGAACGAATTTCTTCGTTCCTACTATCTGTTATAGAATTCAACTACTAATGATTCATTAACATCAGCGTTAAGTTCACTTCTTTCTGGATATCTAACATAAGTTCCAGTCATCTTATTAGCATCGAATTCAACAAATTTAGCTCTAGCAACAACATTTTCTAAAGCTTGTTTCATTGCTGGATGATTTAAAGATTTTTCCTTAACACTAATTACATCACCAGGTTTAACTGTATAAGAAGGAATATTAACACTCTTTCCATTTACAGTAATATGACCATGATTAACAAGTTGTCTAGCACCTCTTCTTGTGTTAGCAAGACCCATACGATAAACAATATTATCTAATCTACTTTCAAGTAATTTAAGTAAATTTTCACCATGAATACCACTCATCTTACCAGCTCTTTCAAAAGTACGAGCAAATTGTTTTTCACTTAATCCATACATAAATCTTAATTTTTGTTTTTCTTCTAATTGGATTCCATATTCACTAGATTTTTTTCTTCTACTTGTTCCATGAATTCCAGGAGCATAAGGTCTTTTAGCAAGTTCCTTACCATTTTCTAAAACAGAAAATCCTAATCTACGAGATTTTTTATAAACAGGACCAGTATATCTTGACATATTTATTTCTCCTTTCTATATATTTGATAAGAGTTATTTATGCTTATTAACTATCTAACAGTTTATTATCTTTTTCCCTTAGGCAGTTTAAGTTACTAAAGTTATTTCAAATAAACAATTAAATATAAGCATATACCTGCCTCAAATCACTCATTATTATAACATAATTATTCCAATTGTCAAATTAATTCATTTATGATATTATAAAAAAGAATAGAGAGGTTGCCATGACAAGATTAAAAGACCATTTTTTAATAAGAAATTATGAAGAAGCACGTTCATTTGATGATGTAATGATTACAGGTAAAAATTATCGTATTACTATTTTAAGTGAAGTTTTAGTTAGACTTGAATATTCAAAAGAAGGTAAATTTGAAGATAGACCAACTGAATTAGTAACATGTCGTAGATTTAATAGTCCTAAATTTTTTATTAAAAATGAAAAAGAATACTTAACAATATCAACTAACTATTTTAAATTAGAATATCAAAAAGAAAAACCATTTTATGGTACAAAGTTAGCTCCTGATATTAATTTACGAATAACATTAAACAATAGCGATAAAATTTGGTTTTTTGGTTGTGCAGAAGCTAGAAACTTTAATGGAACATCTTATTCTTTAGATGATGTAGATGGAACAGTAAAATATGAAAAAGGATTATATTCTACCGATGGATTTGTTTCTATCGATGATAGTAAATCTCTTATACTAAATGATGATGGATCCTTAGTAAAAAGAGAAGATGAAAGAATTGATACATACGTATTTTTATATCGTAAAGATTTTGGTTATTGCTTAAGAGATTACTTTAAATTAACTGGTAAGCCACCATTAATTCCTAGATATGCTTTAGGTAATTGGTGGAGTAAAAATGTTCCCTACAAAGATGAAGAATTATTAAAATTAATCGATAACTTTAAACTACATGATATTCCATTATCTACTATTGTTTTAAATAAAGATTGGCATATTAAATATGAGGGAACATCATCTGGCTTTACATTTAATTATGATTTAATAAATAATCCCAAAGAACTAATAGACACTTTACATAAAAATAATATCCATATAGGTTTAAATATTAATCCAATGGATGGAATATCACCAGAAGAAATTGCCTATTCAAGATTTAAAAAAGAATCACTTTATGATGAAGAAGGAATAATTCCCTTTAATGTATTTAATCCTGACATGTTAAATGCTTATTTTGATGAATTAATAAAACCATTATATGATATTGGTGCCGATTTCTTTTGGATTGATTATAACAACCCTAAAAATCCATTAATAATAAGAACATTAAATCGTTATCACACCGATGACTTTAAAAGATTTTATAACAAAAGATCATTAATTCTATCACGTAATGGTTTAATAGCAGCCCATAACTATCCTATACTTTATAGTGGTGAAACTATAGTAAGTTGGAAAAATTTAAATCTAATTCCTGAATTTAATTCCAAAGCTTCTAATATAGGTATCAGTTTTTGGTCTCATGACATTGGTGGATATAAATTAGGAATAGAAGATCCAGAACTATACTTAAGATTTGTTGAACTTGGAACATATTCTCCTATTTTAAGACTTTCTTCAGATACATCTCACTACTATAAAAGAGAACCATGGCTTTGGGATGTTAAAACATATCTTGTTGTAAAAGATTATTTAAAATTAAGACATCGTCTAATACCTTATATCTATACTGAAAGTTATAAATATAGTCAAACCGGTTTACCTTTAATCCAACCAATCTATTATCGTTATCCTGAAATATATGATGAACTAGATTATAAAAATGAATATTATTTTGGCAGTGAATTATTTATTTGTCCTATTACAACTAAAAAGAACGTAATTATGAATAGAACAGTTCAAAGAATTTTCTTACCTAATGGTATCTGGTATGATTTTAAAACAGGCAAAAAATTTATGGGTGGAAAAAGATATGTAACCTTCTATAAAGATGAAGACTATCCCGTATTTGCTAAAAAAGGAACAATAATACCTCTAGCAATATTAGATGAAAACAATTTAAATGATACTAATTCACCTAAAGAATTAGAAATTCATATTTTCCCAGGACAATCTAATACTTATAAGTTATATGAAGATGATGGATATACCCTAGAATATCAAAAAGGAGCTTACTTAATAACAGACATTGATTATAACTACCAACAAAATAATTTTACTGTCATTATTAGACCAACAACAGGTACACCAAATGTAATAACGCCAACAAGAAATTACAAAATAAGATTTAGAGATGTTCGTAAACCAAGTGATGTAATAGTTTATATCGGACAAGATAAAATTACTAATTTTGAATATTATATTGAAGATACAGATCTTATCGTATGTGTCCAAAATGTTCCAACAAATACTCAATTATCAATAAATTGTAAAGGTAAAGACATTGAAATAGAAGCCGAAAGAATTATTAATGAAGACTTAGATTCTATCTTAAGTGATTTACAAATAACAACAGATTTAAAAGAAATAATAGCAAGCATCTTATTTAGTGAAGAAGATATTAAAAAGAAAAGAATTAATATTAGAAAACTAAGAAGAAAAGGACTACATCCTAAATATATTACTATGTTCTTAAAATTATTAGAATATATTGCTGAATTATAAATTGAAAGTATTTTAATATTAATGTATAATTTAAAAGAAGGTGATAGTAATTGAAAACTATATTTAATTTTATTAAAAAGAATAGAAATATCATTTTATTAATAATATCTTTTGTGTTTTTAACTATGTTAATTTTAGGTATGACATATGCTTATTTTGATTTAAAAACTGGTGGTGAAACAGAGTCCACTATGAATATCGGTGGAGCAGAAATATCAGCAACATATGCTTATTCCAATAGTATTAATATAACTGATGCCTTACCTGGAAATGATATTATAGCATATAAAGATATTACTTTAACCTATAAAAACACTTCAAGTGAGGAATATAAAGTTTATTTAAAAACAGTAATTGACTATAGTACATTTACAAACACTGAAAATGACGGAGTACTTTATTATGATATTTATAGTGGAACAGATCATTCGACTCTTGTTCAAGTTAAAACTCCTTTCCCAACAATTACAAGTGGAAAAGCAATATTAAAAGAAATATCTATTCCCGCAAATTCCACTGGAACACTAAATTATAGAATTAACTTTTACTTTCCAGAATCAAATAAATTACAAAATCCTGATGGACAATTAGTATTAAATGCTTCTATTTCAGTAGAAAGTGATAATTCATTAAAGTATACTCCAACACTTTTAAAAAAAATAAATTTAATGTATCAATATGAGTCCGGAACAAATGGACTTGAACAAGACGATACAACAAATAAAAATATAAGGTATGTAGGAGCATCACCAAAGAACTATCTAAAATTTAATAATGAAATATGGAGAATAATCGGAGTATTTAATAATATAACAACCATAGATGAACTAGAACTAGGAAAAGAAAAGAAAGAATTACTTGTCAAAATAGTAAGAAATGAATCACTAGGAAATTATTCATGGGATACGACCGATTCAACAATAAATAATGGTGATGGAATAAATGAATGGAGTCAAGCAGATTTGATGTATGAACTAAACTGTGATGGAAGTAGCAATTCTATATATTGTCGTGATGAGACAAAAGATGGTTATTTATCAGATATAACGAGTGGTACAGTGTATTGGTATGATAATAAAAATAATTCGAAAGTCGGAAAATATGATTATAGTAAAAACATAAAAATTTCTGCAATTAATCAAATTGCGAATGTTGAATGGAATTTAGGGGGCACATCTTCTGGCACATCTTCCAGTGCTAGTGCGTTAAGTTCCTATACTCAAGAACGTGGCACAACGCATGTAAGTAATCCTGCTGATGGAGTTACAAGGACCAACACGTGGGATGGAAAAATTGGATTAATGTATCCAAGTGATTATGGGTATGCATCTACAAATAAAGCGTGTAGAAACCAAATGAATTCTTCAACAAATAATGAATATAATTGTAAATATGATAATTGGTTATTTACTGGCTTATGGGAATGGACTTTTTCACCTTATTATAATAATACAACTAATACAAGTTCTATTTATTCAGATGGTCGTGTTTATGTTAGTGGAGCTCGTAATGGTCATGCTGTGCGTCCAGCCCTTTTCTTAAAATCTGATGTCGTGATATCTGGAGGAACAGGAACAGAAAGTGATCCATATGTTATTGATTAGAAATTGATAGTTAACTCCAAAAAAATCAAAACAACAATGACTTTTTTGGAGTTATTATTCATATTAAGATAATTTAGACACAATAAAAGGAAGATAAAATTAACTCATCTTCCTTTTTTAAATATTATTCGGAATAAGTACACTCAAATAATTAATAATATCTTGTTTACTATATTTATTATCACTCTTTAAATAATTAAGTCCAACCATTGAAACAGCCCCTAAATAAAAATTAATAATAACATCCGCCGGAACACTCTTTCTATCAATATTACTAATATTTAATCTCTTATTAATATCTTTAATAGTTGTATCCAAAATAATATCAACAACTAAACTATTTCTATTACTTAAAATTATTGAGTAATAGATTTTTTTATGTTCTTCTAAATGATCAAGTAATAGTCTAATTAGTTCCATATAATATTCTTTTGTACTAACAATAAATTTATTTTCATCTAACTTATCAAACAGTTCTTTCTTTAAAGTATTAAGTAAATCAACAAATAAATCATATTTATCATTATAATGAGAATAAAACGTTGATCTATTAATCATACTTATAGTACATAAATCATTTACCTTTATATCTTCAAAAGCCTTAGTTTCCATTTCCTTTAAAAGAGCTTCATATAATAACTTTTTAGTCTTAGTAATTCTCAAATCTTCTTTCTTTTCCATTTAAATCACCAATTTAATAATACATCAGTTTATTAAAAATTAAAAGTAAAACAACATTAGTCTATTATTTATTAATACATATTCATAATTATGTTGTTTATCATACAAAAATATTAACATGTTGGTGTTAATTTAGTTTCTTAAGTATATTATTATTAAGTGGAGGAAAAAATGAAAAAAATAAGTAAATTTATAATTAATAATAAAACAAAAGTATTAATTATATCATGTATCCTTTTAGTTCTATCATTTATTGGTATGAAACTAACAACAATTAATTACAACATCTTAGTTTACTTACCAAGTGAAATAGATACTATTAAGGGACAAGATATCTTAACTGACGAATTTAATATGGGTTCTTATTCCATAGTAGTTGCTGAAAACTTATCTCCCAAAGAAATATTAAATTTAAAAAATAAAATTACTAAAGTTGAAGGAGTAAATGAAGTTTTAAGTATCTATGATGTATTAGGAACTAACATACCAATTGATGTTTTACCATCAGAAATTAAAGATAAAATTCATCAAGATAATACCGACCTAATGTTTATAACCTTCAAGTATTCAACAAGTGATGAAAGAACCATTAATGCCGTAGAAGAAATAAGAAACATCACAGATCATAAATTAATGCAAGGTGGTATGAGTTCAATGGTCTTAGATACAATGAACTTATCTAATGAAGAAATAACTATTTATGTAATAATTGCTGTTGCTCTTTGCTTAATAGTTCTTGAGTTATCTCTAGATTCATATGTTGTACCAATTCTTTTACTAACTAACATAGGAATGGCTATTATGTTCAACTTTGGTACTAACATATTTTTAGGAGATATCTCATATATAACCAAAGCTTTAGTTGCTGTTTTACAATTAGGTGTAACAACCGACTACTCAATATTCTTATATCATGCTTATGAAGATAAAAAAGAAAAAATGAATAAAGAAGAGGCTATGGAAGAAGCTATCTCTGAAACATTTACATCAGTAGTAGGTTCATCCTTAACAACAATTGCTGGTTTCCTAGTGCTATGTACAATGAAATTAACATTAGGTACTGACCTTGGAATAGTTATGGCTAAAGGTGTATTACTAGGAATTATCTCAGTACTTACTATCTTCCCAAGTTTATTATTATTCTTTGATAAACAAGTAACAAAAACAAAACATAAAAAATTAATGACAAACTTTAATAAAATAAATACATTTATAGTAAACAACAACAAAGCATTCTTTGTAATATTCATTATTCTTTTAATACCTCTTTATTTAGCTAATAATAAAGTAGAAGTATATTATAAGTTAGATAGATCACTTCCAAGTTATTTAGAAAGTGTTAAAACAAATGAATTATTAAAAGAAAAATATAATATAGTTAGTCCTCAAATCATCTTAGTAGATAAAAATCTAAAAATAGATGACTTAACAAATCTAACCAATGAATTATCATCATTAAAAGGAATTGACTTAACTTTATCAACAACCAAATTAGCAGAATACGGCTTATCAGATAATATGATTAACTTATTTGATAGTGATAAATATAACTTAATATTAATAAATTCTAAATATGATGTTGCAACTAATGAATTAAATAATCAAATCGAAGAAATAAATAAAATAGTTAAGAAATATGATCAAAATGGAATAGTTGCTGGAGAAGGAGCCTTAATGAAAGACTTAGTAACCATTTGTGATACTGACTTTAAAAATGTTAACTATTCATCAATCATATGTATTTTCTTAATCCTATTTATTATATTAAAGAATTTCTCCTTACCATTCTTACTAATAATTGTTATTGAAGGAGCAATTTTTGCTAACATGAGCATTTCATACTTTACAGGAAGTGTTCTACCATTTATTGCTCCCATCGTTTTAGGAACAATCCAATTAGGTGCAACAATTGATTATGCTATTTTAATAACTACAACATATGTAAATAATCGTAAAACTAATAAGAGTAAAAAAGAATGTATGATAAATACCTTAAATTACTGTGGACACTCTGTTCTAGTAAGTGCTGCTTGTTTCTTTGCTGCCACCTTTGGAGTAGGAATATATTCTAAAATTGAAATGATTGGTTCAATATGTAACTTAATAAGTAGAGGAGCCCTAATAAGTATGTTATTCGTTTTAACTATCTTACCATCAATTCTACTTATATTTGATAACATAATAAATAAAACTAATATGAAAGGAAATAAAATGAAAAAATTAAATTTAGCCGTATTAACAGCTGTTATGCTAAGCCCCCTATGTGTTTTTGCCAATACTAAAACTGAAACTGTTTATTCTAAAATAGATGAAAATGGCAATGTTATTAGTACGACTGTTAATGAACAAATAAAAAATACTAAAAAATTAGATACCATCGAAGATTATACTGAATTAGAAGATATTTTAAATATCTCATCAAACGATGAAATAACTAAATTAAATAAAAATATATCAATTAATGCCTTTGGAAAAGATGTATTTTATCAAGGAACAAGTAAAAAAACTTTACCAATAGGAATTAACATTAAATATTATCTAGATGGAAAAGAAGAATCTTTAGATAATATCTTAGGTAAATCAGGTAAAATTAAAATCATAATTGATTTTACTAATAATGAAAAACATAATGCTTTAGTTAACGGTAAACAAGAAACTATGTATACACCATTTTTAGTAACTATGGGAACTATGCTAGATAGTAATGTTACAAATATTAAAATTAATAATGGTAAAGTAGTTGCCAGTGGAAATAAAAATATGGTTGTTGGTATCTCTTCACCATACTTAAATAGAAGTTTAAATATAAATGAATTATCTACTTTAAATACATTAACTCTATCTTATGAAACTGATAACTTTAAATTACCAACAATGTACTTTGTTGCAACTAATAAATTACTTTCTGATGCTGACTTATCTGTTTTTAATAAATTAGATGGATTAAATTCTAAAGTAGATGAACTACAAACTAATATGAATAAAATTGATAATGGCGCTAGTGACCTATCTAAAGGAATTAATAAATTAAAAAATTCTTTATCATCATCAATTACTAATTTAAAAAATAATAATGAAGATGCTTTAGATGAAAATACTCTTGCTGGTATTAGAACTCAAACTATGCAAACTGTTCAAAATACTTTTACTAATGATTATAAAAAGAAATTAAGTGAAAGTGCTTGGATTAAAGTAGAAGAAAATTTAAAAAATTCAAATGATACTTATGTTACTGACTTAGCAACTAAAACTGTATCAAAAATATTATTATCTTATTTAGGTAGTGAAGAAGCTTTAAATAACTATATGTTATGTGTAAGTGGTAACATGGAATCTTGCATATATCTAGCTCAAAATAATTATGATATCGATAAAATAAATGCATTTGCTTTAACTTTAAAACAAGAAATAACATCACTTACTACAAACACAACTAATTATATTGCTGAAAACGTTTCTAAAAGTGTAGCATCAACAGTTGCTGAAGAAACAGCTATAAGTACTGCTGAATCAATTGTTAATACTTTAGCTCCAACCTTATCTAATCAAGTTAAAAATGAATCAATTAAATCATTTACTTCATCACTAAATACATTATATACAAACATTGATTACATCGATTCAAATATGAACACATTATCAACTGGTATTACAACATTTAACAAAGAAGGTATTGAAGAAATATCAGCATTAGTTAATGGACCTATTGCTTCATCAAAAGCTAGAGTAGAAGCATTAAGTAAACTAGCTGACAACTATACATCATATGCATCAAAAAGTACTAGCATAAATGATGAAACTAAGTTTATAATAGTGTTAGATGGTAAAGAAAAACAGGAAGAAAAAACAAACATAACTGAGGAATCATCTAAAACAAATCTATGGACAAGAATTAAAAACTTGTTCAAATAAAAAAGAAAGAGGTAAAAAATGTTAAACAAATTAAACAAGTATTTAAATTCAGGAATAATACTTACAATCGTATTCTTATTAGTAGGAGGTATCTTAATAGTTAAACCAGATATATCTTTTAATATTATATCTTATCTAATTGGAGTATCTCTTATAGTATCAGGTATTTATCTATTTATTATTGATTCTAAAACAAAAAATATTTTTATTAATGTATTTCTATATGCAATTCTTTTAACTTTAATTGGTATCTTAATAATTTTAAATCCAATTACTTTAAAAGTAATACTACCAATATTCTTAGGACTATGGTTCTTAATATCAGGTATCTTTAAAATTAGATTAGATATTTACATGAAAGATGAACCATATTTTATCCTATCATTAATAACTAATATTATTACTGTAATATGTGGTGTTATCTTATTAATTAACCCAGTAGAAAGCGTAAGTGCTATTACAATTAGTTTAGGAATTATAATTGTTGTTTCAAGTATTTCATCTTTAATAGATATTATTATCTTTAAAAAGAATATTAATAGTGTAGTTAAATACTTAAAAGAAGAATATACTAGATTTAGTAATTTTATATAAAAAGATAGCCTAAAAAACTATCTTCTTCTTTACTTCTAAATTTAAAGTTGAAAATTCGTTAATTTCGTAATTGAAATTCAAAATATAATTTGCTATAATAAATATGTAAGCAAGACTTACATAAAATAAAAAGGAACACTTAATTTTGGAATGTTAAGTGATTACCTATAATAAGTTATATCACCAAAACCCCGTGTTTATGGTGTTTTTATTTTAACACATTCATTTTAATAATGATGTAGAATAAAATAAAAATAATTATAAATAAATTAAATATTATAAAATATAATAATTTTTTATTCACATTAACCACCTCTTTCTTTAAAAGAATAGAGGTAATCACCTAAACAATTAAATGTTCCTTAAGGGATAGAATATCAAATTATTAGATGTTAGGTCAAGTAAATATTACGAAAATTCATATATTAATAATAATGTCATATAATGTATAAAAAATAGGTATTTGTTTTTCTAAAAATATATGATAAACTTATATATAGTAGAGAGGTAATTAAATGAAAATTAAAAGAATAATAATTGTGTGTTTGGTTAGTGTTTTTGGTATAATAAATGTTAATGCAGCTTCTTTAGAAATTACTGGTGTATCAACATTAAAAACTGATGAGAATGGTAAATATGAAATTAAATTAAAAGATGTTGGTAGTGATGAATTTACCCAAGTTGAATTTGAAGTTGCTTATGATTCTAGTTTAATTAAGTTTGAAGGTAATGAATCTAGTGATTATTCTACAACTCCTAATTATTCAGGAAATAAAGCTTTTATAGTTTCGGCTAATAATTATAAAGATGGAGTTATTGGAGCATTTAACATAACAAACTTATCTGGAGAAACTGCAACTACGTCATTTGTAATTAAAAATATTAAATTTAAAAAAGGTGATGTTGAAGTTGGAACTGCTGCTGATTATTCTAAAACTTTAACATTAAGACAAGGTGTAACCACTACAACAACTAGACCTAAAAATACAAGTGCATCAGTAACTAGTTTATCATTTAAAAATGCAACTATGAAGCCAGCATTTAACCAAAGTATTCATGAATATAAATTATATACTAAAGATACAATTAGACAAGTTACATTGTTTTATACAACATTAGAAACAGGTGTAACCTTAAAAAGTGAGTGTACAGTTGGATGTACTGTTTCTAGTCAATCTGATACAATAATTCAAACTATTCAAGGTAAAAATGAAGTAATATTTAAATTTACTAGCGAAGATGAAAAAAATACTGAAGAATATAAATTTATTATTTATCGTGGAGAAACTACAGATGGATCTAATAAATTAGCTGGATTAAATATTAAAGATTATAATATTAATGAACAATTTGATGAAAATACATTGGATTATACTGCATCTGTTCCTTATGAAGTAGAGAATTTAGAAATAAATGCAACTGCTGCTGATGAAAATGCAAAGGTTGAAATTAAAGGAAATAATAATTTAAAAGTAGGAGAGAATGTTATAACTATTACAGTTACACCTACTGATGAAGAAAATGAAATTAAAATATATAATATAACTGTTATTAGAGAAGAGTATGTAAGTGAAGAACCAACTTCAGAATTTGTTCCGGGAGCAATTGATAAGAAAGATAATTCAAATATAATATTAATTATTTTAATTGTGTTAGTTTCATTAACAATTATTGGAGTTGCTGCTTATTTAATATTCTTTAATAAAAAGAAAAATAAAAAAGATAAATTAGATAAAAATGTTGATCAAGTAGATGATAAAACAGAAGAGTTAGAAGAATTACCTAAAGTTAAAGAAACAAGTATTATAGATAGTGCTTTTGAAGAAAAAGAGCCTACTTCAGTTGAAGATGCTTTAGATGATTTAATGAAAACTAAAGATATATTTGATGATAATAATAATGAATCACTTTAATAGAATATATTAAGGTGATTTTTTATGTTTATAGCGCACCGTGGTTTATATGGTGATAATATTAAGGAAAATACTATTAAAGCTTTTGATAATGCTTTTAATAATGGTTATGAAGGCATTGAGTTTGATGTTAGGTTAACTAAAGATAAGATTCCGGTCATATTACATGATTCTTTTTTATCAAGGGTATTTGGAGTTAAGGGATTACTAAAAAATTATACTTATCAAGAATTATTGGATAATAAAATAGAAATTCCTAAGTTTGAAGATGTTATTAGTAGATATAATAATAAAGTTATGATTATTGAATTAAAAGAAAAGATTGATATAACTAAATATATTAAAGATAAGCGTAATTTATATTATATTTCTTCTTTTAATTATGACTATATATCTTGTTTAAATAAAAGTGGTTATTATAAGTTAGGAGTTATTAATTATATATTAAATAGTGGAATAGATTATAGTAAGATAGATTTTATAATGGTATTAGAT
>ERZ779737.246-NODE-246-length-54653-cov-5.920217_pt1 | contig 54653 bp, 48 predicted proteins | sample MGYA00511889_ERZ779737 | MGnify/ENA primary metagenome ERZ779737 (study PRJEB29588, sample SAMEA2163575) | human gut metagenome | biome: human gut; feature: human-associated habitat; material: faeces | place: Denmark | collected 2008/2010 ... | reverse complement strand
ATACCTACCACCACTCCCATGTCAATACCTTTTTTTAATTTATTCATTTTTTTTATCTGTAGCTTGCATAATTGTATTTGACAAAAAAATATAGACAAAAACCGCCGCTTCGGACTACAATTCACCTTATAGCGCAGTAACGGAGGTCATAATGTCTTTTCTGTCATCCCTGTTTTCAAAAAAAGCAAGCCCGCAAAAGCCGAACCCCAGCAAGAAAACGAGGATACGCTTGATCCCAAAATCAAAGCGGCATTCGCTTTGATGAAAACAACGGAAGCAGGCAAAGACGCCGTCAAATTGTTGAAAAAACAAAATTTGGTTCCTGTTCCCGACGCGCCTTTTCCTTCTTTTTATAATGCGCTCAGCAATAAGGTCTATATCGATTCTTCCTTGAATCCCGCGGATATCGCCGTAAATCTGGCCGGAACCGCGCGCCAGTTGCATCATAAACAAGTTTTAACAAAGCTGGATATGGCTGAAATGAAAGCAGCGGACGGAGTCCAGTGCTATCGTTTAATGCAAGCCGATGCCGAAGCTCACAAGGCTTTGATGTATTATGCTTTGAAATCAAACGAAGCTTTGCCTTATTCTCCGGAAATGCCCGGCGGTATCAGCGTACACTCCGTCATTATCCAAAAAGCCATGGGTGCTTCCGATGAAAAAGCTCTCGACGCCGCGGTTAAGGCTTTTTATAACGACCATCAAGCCGTTCAAACTTGCGATTTGCTGTATGCAAGAGATCAACATTTAACCGCCTATAACATTGACAGGAATCCGTCTCTGGCTCCCGGTGCTAAATTGTTTTCCAAAGATATGCCCGACAAAATCTTTGAAAAAATTTGTTCCGTCGGCGGTGTTCCCTACGTTAAACAAGAGGATTTTAACAAAACACCCTTTAAAATCATGTTTCAGAATCGTCGCAACGATATTGCCCGAATGGTTGCTCCTTTTTCCAAAGACACTTCCATTATGAAAATGCCGACTTTTGAAAAAGTCGAAGCGGCAAATGCCGCCGCAAGAGCTTTGGCAACAAAAAACCGTTAATTATTTTGGCATAACCCGATAAAATTAAAGCCCTTCTTCCTGAAGGGCTTTTTTTTTACGGCAAATATTGAAAAATCCTTACGATAAAAATCTTTTAAAAATATCTGCGGGCGCCATTCCCGAATCACGCAAAAATTTAATGGTGACGGAATCATTGCGCTTTGCCAGACGTTGTCCGTGTTCATCCAAAATCAGTTTGTGGTGCCGATAAACGGGAACCGGCGCGCCGAACAAAGCTTGTAACAAACGGTGAATGTGTGTCGATTCGAACAAGTCTTCTCCTCGGGTGACCAACGTAACGCCCTGTTTCCAATCATCCCAAACGGAACAGAGGTGATAACTGACTCCGGCATCTTTGCGGGCTAAGATGACATCGCCGTAAATATCGGGCCTGGCTTTTATCCGTCCTTTGGCTTCGTCAAAGAAATAAAGATCCTCCCCTGTCAAAGAAAGGGCTTTGCTAACATTCAAACGCCATGAAAAATTTTTTGCCGAATCGGGGTTAATCTGTTTATTGCGGCACGTTCCCGGATAAATAACCGTTTCTCCCGCATGAGGAGCATGCCCGATTCGGGCGACTTCGGCTTCTATTTCCTTTCTGGTGCAAACACAAGGATAAAGAATGCCTTTATTTTTCAAAGTATCCAAAGCTTCCGAATACTCGTCCAGATGTTGAGATTGGATTCGCGCTTCGCCGTCCCACTTCAACCCCAGCCAATCCAAATCTTCGTAGATACCGTTGATAAATTCTTCCCGACAGCGGCTTGCATCGATATTTTCGATTCTTAATAAAAATTTTCCGTCGTTTTCTTTTGCCGCCTGATACGCCGTCCACGCCGCAAAAGCGTGCCCCAAATGCAAACGTCCCGTCGGACTGGGAGCAAAACGGGTTACGACCGTCATCGTTTAAAAAGCCTTAATCGCCATAAAGCCGCCGAACAAAAGGACAAAAAAGAGCGTTGCAAGCCATCCCAGATTCTTTTCCAAAAACGCCCGCATCGGTTCGCCCCATTTTTTCAACAAAAATGCCAGCAGAAAGAAACGCCCGCCGCGGGATAAAACGGATGCTATCGTGAACACGCCCAAATCAAGCCCCGTCATACCGCTGGTTATGGTAATGACTTTATAAGGGAACGGGGTAAATCCTGCCATTGCCACGACCCATGCGCCGTAAGAATTATAGTAACCTTTAAACGCTTCCAGCTGTTCCATATAGTTATAGAAAGTAAAAACGGGAACGGCGACGGCATCATACAAAAACATGCCGATCAGATAGCCGAAAAACCCGCCCAACACGCTGGACACCGTACAAACGGCGGCATCTCTGTAGGCTGTCGCCGGTGTCGCCAATATCATGGGAATCAGCAAAATATCGGGAGGTATCGGGAAAAACGAGCTTTCTATAAACGAGAAAGCAGCCAATATCCACAGCGCTTTCGGGTGTGCCGCATACTTTAAGCACCAATCATAGACGTACTGAACAAAGGTTGTCCATTTATGATATACATTTTGAAACAAGCTCATTTTTTCTTTCCTGAAAAGCAAACCGACGTCTTATATAAAAGATTTTTCGGTTTGCTTTCCAGAAAAATTTTAAAGCTTTACGTGTTCGCGGATAATATCGACGTCTTTGTCGCCTCTGCCCGACAAATTCACAATAATGATTTTATCCGGATCTAATGTCTTTGCCAGCTTCATCGCATACGCCAAAGCATGAGACGATTCCAACGCCGGTATAATCCCTTCGATTCTGCACAGCTTCAGACAGGCGTCTATCGTTTCTTCGTCGGTTGCGCTTTCATAAACGGCGCGTCCCGTATCTTTCAACATACTGTGTTCGGCGCCGACGCCGGGATAGTCAAGCCCTGCTGAAATGCTGTGAGTCGGCAAAGGCTTGCCTTCTTCGTCCTGAAGCAAATAAGTATATGCGCCGTGCAAGACACCGGGCGTACCTTTTGCCATCGTGGCGCAATGTTCTTTTGTTTCCAGCCCTTTTCCTGCAGCTTCGACACCGACCAATTTAACCGAAGAATCATTTAAAAAGCCCGAAAACAAACCAATGGCATTGCTACCTCCGCCGACACAGGCAACGGCATAATCGGGCAAACGCCCTTCAGCTTCCAAAATTTGGCGTCTGGCTTCCGTACCGATAACGGATTGGAAATCATGAACCATCATGGGATACGGATGAGGTCCGACAGCCGAACCGATTAAATAAAAGGTATCGCTATAATTTTTGACCAAATCTTCCAAAGCTTCATCAACCGCATCGCTTAATGTCTGCTGTCCGCGCGTAACGGAAACGACCGTCGCTCCCAACATTTTCATTCTGAAAACGTTTAAAGATTGGCGCTTAACGTCTTCAGCCCCCATATAAACCGTGCAAGGAAATCCGAACAACGCACATCCCGTCGCCGTCGCGACACCGTGCTGACCTGCCCCGGTTTCGGCAATAATGCGTTTTTTCCCCATCTTTTTTGCCAACAGGATTTGTCCCATGACATTATTGATTTTATGGGCTCCCGTATGGCAAAGGTCTTCGCGTTTCAGATATATTTTTGCTCCGCCGATTTCTTTTGTCAGACGCTCGGCATAATAGAGTGGCGTTTCGCGTCCGATAAACTCTTTGGCGTAATATTTCATTTCCCGTATAAATTCGGGATCAACCTTGATTTTCTCATACGCTTCGGCAATTTCCCGCATAACGGGTTTTAAAAAATCGGGAACAATCTGTCCGCCGAAGCCGTTAAAGTAACCGTTTGTATCGGGAACGGAATATTTGGAAATGTATGTCATTGTCTTAACCTTTCATAAAACAGATCTTTAAACCTTTTCAGGCCCCCGATTCGTTTTTATAAAAGGATAGAAACAAAAAAACCGCGGGCCGTACGGGCACACGCGGCAAACGAAACACATTTGAGCGGCACCCCGTTAAGGACGCCACCACCAGTTTTTAACAAAAATGTTTCGTACGTTCTTCATCATGTGTTCAGTATTGAATGCTCCATAAAAAAAGTCAAACTAAAATTTCATACCTCTGATTGACTCTTATATCGCCATACTTATACAGTAATATATTGTTGCTTTAAATTGAGAGGTCCCATGAAAAAAACCTTAATACTTTTGATCGCCGCCTGCTTTTTGGCGTCTTCCGCCTTTGCCGGAAAAGCGGGAAACAAGCTTGAAGAGAAAAAAATAAAAATAGAAACCGAATATCAAAAAATCGTCAAACGCCTGGAAGGCGAAAATGAAATTCCCGAAATCAAAGAATTAAAATTACGCCACGCTTTGGAAACAAAGAACCAGCGAATCAAACAACTGCAAGACAGATATGACATGCGGGCAAAACATAAAAAAGAACGCGAAGATCTGTTGGAAAAAATCAAAACCGAACATCCGGAGCTTTTTGAACAAGCCGAAAAAGAAATTAAAGGCGGTTGCCAAAAAACAGGAAAAGACAAGAAAGTAAAAAAAGGCAAAAAAGATAAAAAAAGCAAAAAGAAACTTCACAAAAAATCAAAAATCGACGATTAAAAAATCCCCCGAATTCGGGGGATTTTTTACAAGTAAAAGCCTTCTCCGCCCCAGCAAAAACGAAACGGCTCCCCATGAGGAATTTGCTGTTGTTTTATCCCGAAATACAGCAATAAATATCGGATAACGGCGCTGTGAACGGAAATTCCGACACGTCGGTACGGCAAAACCGCGATTTCCGATAATGCCTGCAAAACACGGCTTTGAATTTGGCGTTTCGATTCGCCGCCCTGAAAACACGCATCCATATAATCCGCATCCAAATTGTGCCATGCATCGGAAACGTCCGGATACATTGCGGCGATTTCCTCGCGCGTCTTGCCTTCGGCAACCCCGAAACTGCCTTCCGTCAGATTTTCTTTGACAATCACGGGAACATTTAAAACGCCCGCCGCAATTTGCGCCGTCTCCAATGCCCGCTTCAAAGGACTTGAAAAAATGGCTTCTATCCCCAGCCCTTTTAACCGCTCTGCCAATTCAAAAGCCTGCTTGCGTCCGTTTTCGTTTAACGGCAAATCAATCCCCCTGCCCTGCCATTTCCTCAGGCGGTTCATTTCCGTTTCACCGTGTCTGAAAACATAAAATTCTTTCATTTCTGCCCTCAAAAAAAGGCGGATTTCCATCCGCCTTTTGCTTTTAATACCAGCTTCTTGACCCCTTTTCGCGTTTTAAAACGCCGAACCATTCCTTTTGAATATTTCCGTTCGGTTGAAACAAAACGAACATAACGGCCAATGCCTTGGATTCGACATTATCGTCATCCCGCACGGGGACTTCGCTAAGCTCGACGTCAAGAACGTAATCGTACGGCGTCGAACCGTCGACCATCCACATTGATCTGGTATTCATCAAAGCATGTTCAACATATTCGTGAATTACGGCAGGATGAATATCCGCCGTCGGATGATAATTTAAAACGTCGCGCAACGCGACTTTTATCCGTTCGGGAGAAGACGTAAACATGTCGTCGCGCCCCATTTCACGAGCCAAGCGCCCGCTTAGAATAATATAGTCCTGATCCAACGGTCCCGGCGCTTTTTTCAAACGCAAATACGTCATGTAATCCGTTTCTTGTTGCATCACTTCTTCGGGCGTTTCCAAAATATCCAAGCGTCGGGCATCGATTTGGTGCGTACACGCCGACGTCACCAAAACGCCGACCGAAACAAATATGCGCAGAAACGAATTAAAGCTCATGCTGTTTTCCGATTAGAACGTAGTGCCGTTATATCCCCACATATGCCCGGGGACGGATGAAAATTCGATATAAATGCGGTTTCCGGGTACCTGAAGTCGGGATTCGATCATTTCCGTCAAAGCCTTTGACAGAACGGGAACCAATCCCTGAGAAAGCCCGACGCTTTTCATTTCCATATAAACAGCCGGAGCACTTTTAGCACCGAACAACAAATCTTCTCCGCTGCAAACATTAACCATGATAAATTTTTCAGGCTTCCCCGTCGTTCTGGCAATAACCGTCGATGCTTGGTTCAAAACGGTTTCGCGCATGGTTTTATCTAAAGGTATATTTGTTTTAATCAGCAAAAAAGGCATGGAAATTAACCCCTTATCCGTTATGATATTCTTCGTTGCGGCAAGATTGACCCCTGCCGACCGCTATAAATTTAACGCGCCTCTTGCAGGATTGCAAAGGTTTGCTATCATAAACGCACTTTTATTTTTTTCAAAGGGGGATGGCGTGTCTGTTTTTCTGTTTATTTTCGGAGAAATTTGCCTGATCGGTGCTTCTTATGTTTCGTCTTTGGCTGTTATTTATTTCCTGAATAAATTTACGTTCATGTTTCCCTTTGACCCGTTTTCATATTTAGCCTGCCCGATTTCCGCCGATTGCGTCGAATTCGGATACGAATATAAAAATTGGGTTCTTATCGGAACGGGAATTATTTTCCTGATTTCAGGAATTATCGCTCCTTTGGTTTATTACAAAAAAAGCTCTTAAAAAAAAGCCTCCGTTCTCGGAGGCTTTTTTTTATTGTCTGCTTCTTTTTAAGATTTCACGCTGAACTTCCAAAGCTCTTTTTTTGGCTTCGTCAACGGCGTCTTTTCTGAAAGAAGAAAGAAACGTCATGCTGATTCGCCGATTTTGAGGCGCCGCCGGATCTTCGGGAATATAAGGCTTCATATCCGCCTGTCCGGCAACGCGGACAATATGAGTTTCATTAACGCCCAAACTGACCATCCTGCGTCTGAACGCCAACGCGCGATCGGCAGACAGCTCCCAGTTTGAATAACCGTCTTCGCTTTTAAACGGCACGGAATCCGTATGTCCTTCTATGGCGATGTTTTGCGGCATCTGTGCCAAAACTTTGGCTAACAAAACCGTCAACCGTTTTCCGTTCGGCGTCAGCTCATCCGACCCCGAAGCAAAAATAGACTTGTTATCAAAATCGACCAATTGGACATTTAAGCCTTCGTCGGTTTTTGTAACGACCAGATGATCTTTCAGTTCTGCCAACTTAGGATCGGAAGCCAGAGCCTCTTCCAAAGCGATTTTGGCACGATCAAACATCTCTTGTTCCTGATTTGCCAGATATTTTTGTTTTTCGGCAGACAAGTAAGAATTTGCCTGACTGCCGTTAAATCCGACATAAGGAGAAGACGCCTTTTCTTCACCCGTTGCGGTCAAAGCGCCGGGCAAAATGCTGGCACCGCCCGCCGTGGAAGAATCCATCACGGTTCCCGTCGAAAAATAATAAGCAATGGCTTCTTTTTGTTCCTTGCTTGCCGCCTGTAACAGCCACAGCAACAGGAAAAAAGCCATCATTGCCGTCACGAAATCGGCATAAGCGACTTTCCACGCTCCGCCGTGGTGTCCTTCATGCCCGCTTTTTTTGACTCTTTTTATAACAATCGGAGCGCGTTCTCCGTCAGGCATAGCAGCTCCTCCTACAGATCTTGGCACATTTTATCGACTTCGGCAAAAGTCGGGCGAACGTCGGGCGGCAAAGATTTTCTTGCGAACTCAATGGACACTTGCGGTGCATAGCCCTGAATATGCCCCATCAAACCGGCCTTGATCAAATTCAAATATTCCAGCTCCGGATTAAGAGTATTCGCCACAGCCGACGCCAAAGGTCCGACAAAACCGTAAGAAAGCAAAATACCGAAAAACGTTCCGACCAAAGCAGCACCGATCAGGTTTCCCAAAACTTCGGGCGGTTCGGTAATCGCCCCCATTGTATGAATAACGCCCAAGACCGCCGCAACAATGCCCAAGCCAGGAGTCGCATCCGCAACTCGGGTCAGCCCTGCGGACAATGCTTCCTTTTCGTGCTGAATTCCTTCTATTTCAGCATCAATAACCGATTCGATTTCGTGCGGCGCAGGTGAACCGAACGTCAACAACCGCAAATAACCGCACATAAAATCCATGGCGTCTCTATCATGGGTGATCGTCGGAAAACGTTTAAAGATATCGCTGGTCTCGGGCTTGTCAACGTGCGATTCCAACGCCATGTTTCCTTTGCTTTTTCCCAAGCGAAAGAACATAAACATCATTGCCAAAGCTTCGGAAAAGCTTTTTTTGTTGTATCTGGGCGCCTTAAAAACGCGCGGCAAAACCTTTAAAGTCTTAAAAACAACCGACGGCGGATTCGCAATCAAAAACGAACCGAACGCCGCCCCGCCGATAATCAAAAATTCTCCGGGCTGCCACAAAATGGAAAAATGCCCGCCGCCCCACAGATAGCCGCCGGCCACGCTGCAGATAACAATTGCCAAACCGATCAAAGGAAACATAGAGGGGTACTCCTGAAAAAATGAACGTTTAACGTTTTTTTTTGTTTTAAGAAAACAGTCTTTGATTTAACCTTTGCACATAATAATAAAAGTTTTCCGAAAGGTACAGCCCTATGACGATTGAAGAGGAAACAAACCGGCTATTTTTTTCAACGCTTGATAAAGAAGCGGCAAAAAAAACCGTTACGGAAACTCTTTCGGGGTGCGATGACGGCGAATTGTTTTTGGAATACGCCTATTCCGAGCACTTGGTTTTGGATGACGGAAGAATCAAAAGCTCGGGATATAATGCTTCATCAGGTTTCGGGCTTCGGGCAATCAGCGCAGAAGCCTATGCTTACGCTCTTTCAAATGAAATTTCGGAACACCGCCTGAAAGAAGCCGCCGACAGCGTCCGCCCCATAAAATTATCTCCGGCGCGATCCGCTTATCTGCCCGTCATCGGAAAATCTAAACAGCTGTACACGGATCAAAACCCGTTATCACTGGTTTCCTTTGAACAAAAAGTCGATTTAATGGGAAAAATCGACGCTTATGCCCGTTCCAAAGATCCTCGTGTTTCGCAGGTTTCAGCGTCTTTGGGCGGCGAATGGCAGGTCGTAAAAATTATCGGCGCCGACGGACGAGAAGCCTCCGACATCCGTCCCCTGGTTCGCTTTAACGTCAGCATCGTCGCAAAACGAAACAACAGGATGGAAAGCGGCTCTTACGGTTTGGGCGGTCGTTACCTTTATGATTCTTTTTTCAAAGAAAATGTTTGGAAATTCGCCGTTGACGAAGCTCTGAGGCAGGCTCTGGTCAATCTGGAATCCGTCCCCGCCCCCGCGGGAGAGTTCCCCGTGGTTCTAAGCTCGGGATGGTGCGGCGTCCTGTTGCACGAAGCCGTCGGACACGGATTGGAAGGCGATTTCAACCGCAAAGGAGCTTCCGTTTTTTCCGGAAAAATCGGCGAACAAGTTACGGCAAAAGGTATTACCGTTGTCGATGACGGCACTTTACCCAACCTTCGCGGATCAATCTCCGTTGACGACGAAGGAACGCCGTCTCAAAGAACCGTTCTGATTGAAAACGGCATTTTAAAAAGCTATATGCAAGACAGAATGAACGCCCGACTGATGAATGCTTCTCCGACCGGCAACGGAAGACGAGAATCCTTTGCCGCCGTTCCGCAGGTTCGCATGACCAACACTTTTATGACCAACGGCGACAAAGCAAAAGATGAACTGATCGCTTCCGTTAAAAAAGGCGTTTATGCAAAAAGCTTCCACGGCGGACAAGTTGACATTACTTCGGGAAAATTTGTTTTTACCTCATCGGAGGCCTATCTGATAGAAAACGGAAAAATTACGGCTCCGTTAAAAGATGCAACGCTTATCGGAAACGGCATCGATGTTATGAACGCGATTGACATGATCGCCGACGATTCTTGTTTAGACAACGGAATCGGCACTTGCGGTAAAGGCGGGCAAAGCGTTCCCGTCGGGGTCGGTCAGCCGTCCGTCAGGATTTCAAAAATTACCGTCGGCGGACGTTAAATCATAAAAAAGGCTCTCTGAACGAGAGCCTTTTTATAAACATTTAAACTTTTAACGACCTCTGCCGAACAGTGATTTAAAGATATCGCCGGCAATTCTGGTACGTCCCGAAGTTTTAATCCCCTGTTTTCCGATCGTTACTTCGGAAGTACCCGTTTCCGGGGTATAAGAACGGATTGTAACGCCGCCGTCGCTGGTCAGAACAGTAACTCTGCCTTGACCGTTTTCTCCCGTATTGATGCCGATGATACGGTTGCCCGAAACGTTTTTGGAAGCCGTTACGACGCCTTTTTTCTTTGACCCGTTGGCGGCACCGACGTCATAAGAATAGGTTCCGTCGGAATTAATTTTGATATAACCACCCTGAGCCGGATTACGCGTTGCGGATATTTTGCCGTGAGACGTTTCGATTGTTGTTCTGGAACCGTCTTCATGCGCGACGGAAATTCCGTTTCCTTTTCCGCCATCATAATTATAGATATCGGTATAGGCTTGTTGTTTTTTAGCGGATTTATTGGCTTTGACGCCCGTTTGAGAAGAAACGTTTTGGACTTCCCGAATGGTGGAAGGATCGACTTCTTTCATTTTAAAGACCAATTCACCGTTTGCATCTTTGCACGGAACCAAGACGACTGTTTTTTGTCCTTTCTGTTGGTTTACGGGCTGTTGTCTTTGTTGAGCCGCTTGATTTCTGGATTCCTGACGTGCACCGTCAACGACTTCGATATTTTCCCAGCCGGGCAGAGTCGGAAGTATATTTTCATTCGACTGAGCCTGAGCTGCGACATTAACTCCGGCCGAAACCGTAACAACCGCCAAAAACTTATTAAACCAAGCAGACATATCGACACTTCCTTTTAAAAAGTTTTCCTTTAATTTTTTATAGCATCATTCGGGTCAAAAAATCAAGTAATTTGACAAAAATTTTCGTTTTTTGTCATGTTTTCCGACAATATCACCCATAACAAAGAAAGCGGCATAAAAGCCGCTTTCCGTAATGAACGCAAATGTAAAATAAATTTTGTTTATTTTGATGTGTTCCCCGAAGAGGAGCTGCTCCCGGAAGTTGAAGCTGCAGACGGCGAATCAGGATAATTCGCTGGAGCTTTTAACATAGTATCACCCGAATTTGATAAAAGGTTCTTCTTGTTATCCCATTCGGGGATTCCTTTATAACCGGCTGACATATCTGCGGGCAAAAAATTCTTTTTTTGTGTTAATTCAGGCAAAATCCCGGCTCTTACCGATGTGATTTGCAAAAAAAACATAAAAGCAACGAAAAATTTCAACATAGCCGCCTCCTTTGATTGTTTTACATCCGCCAAGTTGATTTTTAAATGTTATTTGTTTTCACTTCTAAAAACAATGCATTAAATAAAATTTCATTTTTTTGTAATTTACATTAATTATTTTAAGATATTTATACACAATTCATAACCCATAAAAAAACAGAGCCTTCTCCGTTTCGGAAAAGGCTCTGTTTTTAAAAAAGTTCGGCTTATTCGGCTGCTTTAGCTCCGGCGGCCAGGTGTTCGTACAAACGACGACGTTCTTCAACCTGTTCCTGAGCGTATTCAACCAAACGTTCATAACGTTCCGGATCCTGCTTCTTAACAATCTGGAAGCGGCCTTCGTTCGCCATGAATTCAGCAATCGGTTTAGTCGGCGCTTTGGAATCCAGCTGCAATCCGGGCTTGCCTTCGGCAACGCGGCGCGGGTCAAAGCGGTACAACGGCCAGAAGCCCGTTTCAACAGCGTTCTTCTGATGTTCCAAACCGTTCTTGTCGATTTCGTAGGTGTGGTTGATGCAGTGCGAGTACGCAATGATCAAAGACGGACCGTTATAAGATTCGGCTTCGACAAAAGCTTTAATCGTTTGCATGTCGTTTGCGCCGACCGCGACCTGAGCAACATAAACGTTTTCAGACGCCATGGCAATCATGCCCAAGTCTTTGCGCGGCAAAGACTTGCCGGCAACGGCGAACTTCGCGGAAGCCCCGATCGGGGTCGCTTTGGACTGTTGTCCGCCCGTATTGGAATAAACGTTCGTATCCAAAACCAGAATATTAACGTTCCGACCGGAATACAAAACATGATCCAAACCGCCGTAACCGATATCATAAGCCCAACCGTCACCGCCGATCGTCCATACGGACTTTTCAACGAAATAATCGGCGACTTCGCTCAAAGCTTTTGCTTCATCGGACTTCAAAGAAGACAACTTGGCTTTCAAAGCTTCAACGCGTTCACGCTGAGCGGCAATACCCGCTTCATCGGACTGGGAAGCCGTCAAAATGGCATTGACCAAATCTCCGCCGATTTCGCCTTCCAAGCCTTTAATCAGCTGGTTGGCAAAGTTCTTCTGGAAGTCGACGGACAAACGCATGCCCAAACCGAATTCCGCGGCGTCTTCAAACAAAGAGTTCGACCAAGCCGGACCGCGTCCGTTTACGTCTTTGGCATAAGGCGTCGTCGGCAAGTTACCGCCGTAAATGGACGAGCAACCCGTCGCGTTCGCGATCAACAAACGGTCGCCGAACAACTGCGTCAGCAATTTAACGTACGGTGTTTCGCCGCAACCGGCGCAAGCACCCGAAAATTCAAACAGCGGACGCAACAACTGAACCTGTTTGACCATCTTCTTTTCAATTTTCGTACGGTCAACGTCCGGCAACGACAGGAAGAAGTCGAAGTTCTTCTTTTCCTGTTCCAGATGCTGGGCAATCGGGCTCATGTTAATTGCCTTGAGTTCCGGATTTTCCTTGTTCTTCGCGGGGCAGGCGCGGGTGCACAAAGAGCAGCCCGTGCAGTCTTCGGGAGCCACCTGAATAATCCAGCTGGAATCAACGAATTCTTTACCCTTGTACGGAACGGAACGGAACCCTTCCGGAGCGTTCTTCAATTCGGAATTGGGAACGACTTTGGCACGAATAGCCGCATGCGGGCAGACCATGGCGCATTTGCCGCACTGCAAGCATGTATTGGGATCCCATATGGGAATATCCGAAGCAATGCAACGTTTTTCGTATTGCGTCGTTGCCGTCGGCCATGTTCCGTCGGCCGTCCATTCCAAATCGGAAACCTTCAGCTCTTCGCCGCGACCTTCCAGAATTGTCCCTTCGACTTTGCGGACAATTTCGGGAGCCGTCGCCGGAACGCCCGGCAAACGATGCAACTTTGACGTCGGCTTATCCGTTACCTTGATTTCATGCAAGTGTTCCAAAGAAGCGTCAATCGCGTCCCAGTTCTTTTTAACGATGGCTTCGCCTTTTTTGGCATACGTTTTCTGAGCGTATTCCTTAATCTTTGCGATAGCTTCGTCTTTGGGCAGAACGCCTGACAGCGCGAAATAGCACGTTTGCATAATCGTGTTGATGCGGCGTCCCATTCCGGTTGCCTTGGCAACTTCTACGGCGTCGATGGAATAAAGCTTAATATGCTTTTTGATGATTTCTTCCTGAACTTCAACGGGCAGTTTGTCCCAAACTTCTTCGGGTTTGAACGGCGCGTTCAACAGGAAAACGGCTCCTTCGTCAGCCTGAGCCAGCATATCGATCTTTTCCAAGAACGGGAAATGGTGGCAAGCAACGAAAGATGCTTTGTTAATCAAATAAGGAGCGTTGATGACGTGGTTTGCGAAACGCAAGTGAGACGTCGTCATGGCGCCGGATTTTTTGGAGTCATAAACAAAGTATGCCTGACCGTAGGTTCCGTCGCGTCCTGCAATGATTTTAATGGAGTTTTTATTCGCTCCGACCGTACCGTCGGCGCCCAAACCGAAGAAGATGGCGCGTTTGACGTCGGCGTCTTCGATATCGAAGGAAGCGTCAACATCCAAAGACAGGTTCGTTACGTCATCGGTGATACCGACCGTAAAGCGGGTCTTGGGTTCGGCTTTTTCGGCGTTTTCAAAAACGGCCTTAGCCATAGCGGGCGTATATTCTTTGGAAGACAAGCCGTAACGACCGCCGATGACGCGCGGCATGGCTTTGATCTTGCCGGCGGCGAACGCATCGCTCAACGCGGCAACGACATCCAAGAACAAGGGTTCGCCCTGAGATCCGGCTTCTTTCGTACGATCCATAACGGCGACCGTCTTGACCGTTTCGGGCAACGCTTTAATCAAAGCTTCTGCCGGGAACGGACGGTACAGATGGACTTTTACAACGCCGTATTTCTTGTTTTGCAGATGTTTAACGGTTGCTTCCGTCGTGTCTGCGGCCGATCCCATAATGACGACGACCTGTTCGGCGTCTTTGGCACCGACGTAATCAACCAGATGATACTGGCGGCCAGTGATAGAAGCGTATTTATCCATCGCTTCCTGAACGATGGCGGGGACTTTTTCATAATAGGGGTTGGCGGCTTCGCGAATCTGGAAGAACACGTCCGGGTTCTGAGCCGTACCGCGAACGACGGGGTGATCCGGCGTCAAAGCGTTCGTACGGTTAAAGGACGTGGGCAGACCTTCAACGAATTTCTTCAGATCTTCGTCGGAGATGACGTCGATTTTATTGATTTCGTGAGACGTACGGAACCCGTCAAAGAAGTGCATGAAGGACACGCGGGATTTCAGGGTCGCGTACTGAGCGATTGCCGCCATATCCTGAGCTTCCTGAACGTTGTTCGAGCACAGCATTGCCAAGCCGATCTGACGGCAAGCCATTACGTCGGAATGGTCGCCGAAGATTGACAACGCGTGCGTTGCCAAAGCGCGGGCGGCGACGTGAATGACGAAAGGCGTCAATTCGCCGGCGATTTTATAGAGGTTGGGGATCATCAGGAGCAAGCCCTGCGACGCCGTAAAGGTCGTCGTCAAAGCGCCCGCCTGCAAAGAACCGTGAACGGCGCCGATAGCACCGGCTTCGGATTGCATTTCATAGATTTCGGGAACTTTGCCCCAAATATTTTTAACGCCTGCAGCAGACCAGGCATCTGCGAATTCGCCCATCGGAGACGACGGGGTAATCGGGTAAATAACGGCAACTTCATTCAGACGGTGGGCAACGTGAGCGGTTGCTTCGTTGGCGTCCATCATCTTCATCGTGCTTTTATCCGCCATGGAAAAAATCCTCCAAAGAGTTAATGAAAAAAGGATGTTACAAACACCCCCGCTTATAGTTAGGAGATGTTTCCGAAACCCCGCCGCAAAACATTTTCGCCGCAGAGTTTCGAAAACATCCCCCGCTGAGCCGACACTTTACAGCACCGCGTTTAAACCTTCAACCGTTTTTTAGAATTTTCCCTCTTCAAAAAAGAACGCCGGATTTTATTTTTTTATAACAGGCGGCTTCTGTTTTTTATCCAAGCTGTCGCCGCGAATCAAAAAAACGCTTCACGACAGTACTTGTAAAACCAGAATTAGTATATTACGATATTTTATCGCGTATTTCTTTATAATGAGTTTTTGTATGAAATTAAAGCCGTTATATTCTTTTTTCCGCAGAATTTATTGGAAAATCATTCTTTCCGAAAAATTTTTTGCCTACTCAGAAAAAAACAATTTTTTCACTGATAAAAAACAAAACGTCTTAATAGAGGCCGCCCAGGTTTCTTCAAGCACGAGAGTGATTAACGCTTTGCTTCAAAAAGGATACGACATTAACGAGGCCGACGATGAAGGGTACACGCCCATAATGCACGCCGCGACCCGCAACAAGTCCGTAAAAGTCCTTGAAACACTGCTTCAAAACGGAGCAGATCTCCACAAAACATCCCCCCAAGGCCTACCTCCTCTGATCATGGCCGCACATAAGAACGCCAATCCGGATATTGTCGCGACACTGATCAGGTACGGCGCGAATCCCAACGTTAAATCCCAGGGGGGCGAAATGACGCCGATGATTGCCGTGCTTTTTAATCCCTCTCCAAAAAAGGTCATTGCAAAGTTGATAGAAAACGGCGCGGATCCCAATATAACAGATATAGACGGAAATACGCCTTTAATAATTGCCATCGGGATTGATTTATTTTTTATCAGAATTTTGATTTTTATCAACAAAGCCCCAAACCTCGATCTCAATCTGCAAAACAACGCAGGACAATCTCCTTTGGCATTAGCTGTTTGCAATCCCTCTGAAGAAATGATGAAAATAACCAAAATTTTGATAAAACGCGGCGCTGACGTAAATGCCAAAAACAAAACCGACGGCTCCACGCCTCTGATGTGCGCAGTACGAAAGTTAAACGTTAACGCCGTAAAACTCCTGCTCAAAAAGGGAGCCGATGTTAACGCCGCCGATAAAGACGGAAAAACGCCCTTGATGCATGCGGTTTATGCGGCAGGCACAAGATTTTTCAGGACAGAGTACATCCCCCGCGACAATCCGCCCGGATATTCTCGAACATTCCGACAAGCGCTTAAAATCGCCCGGCTGTTAATCAAAAAAGGTGCGGATGTGAATAAAGCGCTCAACGACGGAAAAACGCCTTTGCTTGTAAGTGCCGCTATTCATCCTTATCCTCACTTCATGAAACTGTTCATTAAACACGGAGCTGACGTTAATGCCAAAGACGATCTAGGCGAGACGGCATTATCTTTAATGTCCATGTTCTTTAAAAATCCGGATGTGGCAAAGCTGTTAATCAAGCACGGGGCAGACGTTCATGCTCGAAACAAGGGAGGCCGTACGCCTTTAATCTGCGCCTGCGTCGGTTTCGGCCACCCTAAGCCGTCGGTCATTAAATTGATGATCGCCAAAGGAGCCGACATAAATGCCAAAGACAACGACGGAAAAACCGCTCTTGAATATGTCAAAGATGACTCTTGGGAATTGATTTATCCCAAAATATTAAAGGAATTAATAAGCCTTTTAACTCCGGCGGATTACCAAGTAATCCGGAAGCAGAACGAACAAAAAAAAGTTTAAAACTCCGTTTCTTTCCGCATCTTTTCAAGTTTTTGATTAAGCTCTGTAACCTTTGCGGAATATTTTTGTTTTATTCCTCCAAAACCGAAACGGGCGTTCAAACGCGCTCTGAACAGATGGCAGTAAAGTTTCAAGCATTTCATAAAATTCGTTTTGTATAAAAGGGAGCGACTTAAAAAATTAAGCCCTGCGTAAGAGAACAATTTTTGTCCTGAAAATTCTGTTTTAAAGCGTTGGAAAGCCCTCTCCGACCCGCCGTAGGTCAATATCCATTTTTTAATAAATTTCTGTGCGTCTGGCACATTTTTTTTTCGACGGTATTTTCATGTTTTTATCTTTGAAAAACGAATTAACATATGACGTCATACCGACGAAGAAAGGTCCGCTACCGTATAATACGGGAAAGCAATTGTAATATGCGTCAACATAATACCAATCCGCCTCTTATACCGTTTTTTATTTTTTGACAAGCGGCGGGATAAAGATAAAACTTTAAAATCCGAACAATAAAACAGAGGTTCTTTTATGCCCGATTTTTCCTTTGAACGCCGTTCTCTTCGTTTCCCTGCCGATTTGTTTTCCCCGAAGCCTCAAAACACTTCCGTCCTGATCGCCGGCATTGACGAAGCGGGCAGAGGTCCTTGGGCGGGGCCGGTCGTCGCAGGCGCCGTCATTTTTCCGAACTTGGAAATATCGGACAGCCTTGCCACCAACCTAAACGATTCAAAACAGCTTTCCCGACGTAAACGCGAAGCATTGTTTGAAGAACTTCACGCTTCAAACGCCCTGATCGGCACGGGAACGGCAAGCGTTGAAGAAATCGACAGCCTTAATATATTAAAAGCAACCTTTCTCGCGATGCGCCGCGCCGTCGAAGCTTTGCCCCTGCCCCCCGCTTTTGCACTGGTCGACGGGAACAAAGTCCCGCCCTTGCCCTGCCCCGCCGAAGCCGTCGTTAAGGGCGATGCGCTGTCTTTGTCAATCGCCGCCGCCTCCGTTATCGCAAAAGTAACCAGAGACCGCCTGATGTGCGATTTGGCAAAAGAATTTCCGTACTACGGATGGGAAGAAAACGCGGGATACGGGACAAAGACTCATCAAAACGGGTTAAAGTTGCACGGCATTTGCGCACACCATCGCAAAAGTTACGCTCCGATTCAAAGAATTATCGCCGAGTCGCAAAAAAATTAACTTTTGACGATTCTGTTAATAATTTAATTACTTCTGAAGCCTATTCTGATTCCAGAACGGCGCGACACGACAGCGCATTTTTTGAGTCCAGAACGGCATAAGAGGCTAATTATGACATCTTTGAAAACGAACGTCATCCTTCCCGGCGACAGCATCGAACTGATGAATTCCCTGCCCGAAAAGTCGGTTAACATGATTTTTGCCGACCCTCCTTATAATCTTCAGCTGGGCGGCGAATTGTTGCGTCCCGACAATTCTTTGGTTGACGGCGTTGACGACGAATGGGATCATTTTTCCGATTTTCACGCTTATGACGATTTTACCGTTGCCTGGCTGAAAGCTGCGCGCCGCGTTTTAAAAGACAACGGTACGCTTTGGGTAATCGGCTCTTACCACAATATTTTCCGCGTCGGCGCAACGTTGCAGGATTTGGGATTTTGGATTTTAAACGACATTGTGTGGACGAAAGCCAATCCGATGCCGAATTTCCGCGGCACGCGCTTTACAAACGCGCATGAAACGCTGATTTGGTGTTCCAAAGACCCGAAAGCAAAGTACACCTTTAACTACGAAGCCATGAAAGCCATCAATGAAGGTACTCAGATGCGCAGCGATTGGTATTTGCCGATTTGCAACGGCAACGAACGTTTAAAAGGCGCCGACGGCAAAAAATTGCACCCCACGCAAAAACCCGAAGCGTTGCTGTATCGGATTATCATGTCTTCAACTCAACCCGGCGACATTATTCTTGATCCGTTTTTCGGCACGGGAACGACGGGAGCCGTTGCAAAAATGCTGGGACGCCAGTTTATCGGCATAGAACGCGACCCGACCTACATTGCCGGAGCAAAAGCCCGCATCGATGCCGTCAACCCCGTCACAAACATGGCTGATTTGCAATTTACCTGCAAACGCCAGGAACCGCGCATTCCTTTCGGCGCCGTCCTTGAACACGGTCTGTTGCGTTCGGGAGACTGGCTGTTCGATTCAAAACAGCGTTTTGCCGCCAAAGTCCGTTCGGACGGAACATTGGCCGCCGAATCCATCACGGGTTCGATCCACAAAGTCGGCGCCATGCTTCAAGGTTTGCCCAGCTGTAACGGTTGGACGTTCTGGCATTTTGAAAAACGCCACAATCTGGAAGTCATCGACACTTTGCGCCAACAGTTGCGAGCCCAGTTGTATGCGGCTTAAACCGTTAAAAATCATAAAAAAGCAAAAGCCCCGAAATCGGGGCTTTTTTTATGCCTTGACTTCCGGTTCGGTAAAGACAAATATAAGAACATAACAAGAACATTTAAGACGGTCGAAATGAACAAACTCATTGCTCTGATTGATTGCGACAGCTTTTTTGTTTCGTGCGAACAGGCTGCCGATCCGAGTTTAAAGGGCTTGCCTGTCGTCGTGACGACGGGCGAACGCGGATGCATTGTTTCCCGTTCCAAAGAAGCCAAAGCGTTAGGCGTAAAGATGGGGGCTCCCGTTTTTATGGATCGCAGGGAGCATTCGGGAATAATATACATTTGTGCGCGGCATTCTTTTTATTCCGCCGTGTCAAAGCGCGTCATGGAAACGGTAAAAAAATTTTCTCCCGTTGTTGAAGTCTCTTCCATTGACGAAGCCTATATCGACCTGACGGGCACGGAACGACTTTATAAAGCCACGCCCGAGGAAATTGCCCGCCGTATTCGCGACGAAATCAAATCAGAAACCGACATTCCCGTATCCGTGGGAATTTCTTTGACAAAGACGTTGGCGAAGCTTGCCTGTGACAAATCGAAATCATCGGGCGGCATTTTATATATTAACGATTTTAATCGGCGTGAAATTCTAAAATCCGCACAGACGGAAGAAATTTGCGGCATCGGCAAAAGCGCGGCACGTTCATTAAAAATGATCGGGATTTTTTCGGCATATGAATTATTAAACGCCCCCGATACTTTATTAAGAAAGGCGGGCGGGAAGAACATTTTGGATTTAAAATACGAACTGTCGGGAATTATGGCGTATCCGATCGAATATACGGAAAAGCCGCCGAAGTCGATACAAGACACGTCGGCTCTGCCTGATTTTACGCATCGCAAAGAAGATTTAAAGCACGCTTTAAGAAGCCACGTTCACCGAGCCGCCCGACGGCTTCGCGGGCTTGGGGGATTTTGCAATGTTGCTGGGTTAATGCTTCGCACAAAAGAGTTTCGCGTATTTGAAAAGCGGACAAGGCTGAATTTCGGCACAAATTCGGAAGACGAGATTTTTTCGGCTTTATTATTGCTGTTAAACGAATTGTATGATGTTTGCCAAACGTACCGCAGCATCGGCGTTATGTTGGAAAGCCTGAGTTACGGCAACCAATCCGATCTGTTTCAAAACACGGTGTATCATGACAGCGCGCTTGACAAGGCTTTGGATGAAATCGAATCAAAGTACGGAAAAGGCGCAATCAAACGCGGCAACGATTTTTTATCATAGAAAGTATGTCACAAAAAGTTTAAAGAAATGGGATGGACTAAGCAATTAAAGCCTGCTAGATTAGATTATGAGTAGAAATACTTCATAAGAAGGAGCGCGCCATGAGAAAAATGATAATCATTATGACATCGGCGATAATGTTGCCGATTTCTTCTTTTGCGATAGAACAGGTACCACCCCCCCCCCCTACTTTTAGATGATTCTGCATCATTTCAGATAGCAGAGACCTTCAAATTGGGGCAAGACGACAACGGATTAGCGTTAAAACCCAAAAAAGCAATGTTAAAAGACGATACGATTGAGGAATTTTGCAATCGTAATAAAGGTCTTTATTATAATCCCGTAACGAAGAAATGCGAACAGATTAACTCGTGCGACCCCAATCCGTGTAACGGCAGCACGCCTGTTTGCGAAACGGTTGATTTTTCGGTTGATCCGAAAGGATATAAGTGTTTATGCAGCGACACGTCTTGCGGCAAAGGCAAGACATGTGTCGGCGGACAATGTATAAACTGTCAAAAAGGCGTGAACTGCAATTGCCCGTCGGGACAGGTATCCGACGGGAACGGCAGTTGTTATACGCCTGCGAACAAATGCGTTCCCCATAATCCGTGCCCCAGTTCTTTACCGAATTGCTCGCCCATCGGCGAGACAGACTACAGCTGCAGTTGTACCTCTAATCCCAGATCTTGTCCGGACGGAACGAGATGTAGTGACAATAACATGGCGTGTAAAAACTGTCCTGCAGGGGACAGGAGTGACGACTGCGGCTGTTCCCAATACGGGAAGGAAGCGGACGGAAACGGCGGATGCCGTTGTCCGGGGATGAAAATCAGCGACGGTTACGGCGGATGCAAATGTCCGACGGATTATGAATCTGACGGGACTTGGGGCGGGTGCAAGCTGATAGACCCGTGTATGAACGTTGACTGTCCAGATGCGAAGAGGTGTGAAGACGGTGAATGTGTGAACTGCAGTGCGGGTTCGGATTGCGGATGTTATGATGACGACGCGACGGCGAACGGCGACGGCGTTTGTGAACCTAACATTCACGAATGCGACCCCGGCAAGGAATACAACACTGATACGCGTTCATGCGAGAACTGTGCAGAGAATGCGGACTGCGGCTGTTTTGACCAGGGCGGATACGCCGACGGCAAAGGCGGGTGCAGAATCATTTGTGAGGACTGGGAATACTGGGACGGGTCAAAGTGTGCCCCTGCGGTCGGAGCATGCGAAACATCTGACGACTGCACCAGCGGCAACTACTGTCTTGACCATTCCTGCAGACCAGGATGCGAAAGTGATGATGATTGCAAAAAAGGCTCCTCTGGAGCTTATTGTAAAGACAATGTTTGTACTTCTGGCTGTCTTACCGATAGCGATTGTTCATATTCTTATCAAAAATGTCAAGCTGGAGCTTGTATATCACCATGCGATTCAAATCCATGTACGAATCCGAAGTATCCTAAATGCTATAACAGCTCACGAGGTTTTGACTGCGACTGTACATCTACATCATGCGGAGATGGATATACCTGTAAAGTAACATCTACCCCTAATTTAACAGATCCGGGTGAATGTATCGTATCAACTGGATGCCAAAAAGACAGCGATTGTGCTTCTGGAGAAACTTGTGTTTCTGGGAAATGTACCGCTGGAAAGAACCATTGCGATCCTAATCCATGTACGAATCCGAAGTATCCTAAATGCTATAACAACTCACGAGGTTTTGACTGCGACTGCACATCTACATCATGTGGAGATGGATATATCTGTAAAACAACATCTACCCCCAATTTGACAGATCCTGGAGAATGCAAGGAATATGTTACAAATTGTACAGCCGACAAAGATTGTCTAGGTTCATATGAAAAATGCTATGACGGCGTTTGCAAAAAACCTTGTGATACGAATCCGTGTACAGATAGCCGATATCCTTCTTGCACCAACACTTCAAGTGGCTACATTTGTAAATGCACCTCATCTTCATGCGGTAGCGGTTACAAATGCGAAACGACATCTTCCGGAGTTTCGTATGACGAAAACTCACCAAACTCAGGCTTATGTAAAGTGTTACAGACCGAAACTTGCACAACGGACGAAAACTGTTCGGCGGAAAAGAAATGCCGCGACGGATATTGCATCTTCCGCGACACCTGTTCAAAAGACAGCGATTGCGCGTCTACAGAACGGTGCAGCGAAAACGGATATTGTGTTCTGAAATAACCCGTAAACTTTCAAAAAAGCCGGCTCCCGATTTTTCTCGGGAGCCGGCTTTTCCTACTCTCCGCCAAACGGATCATAATCGGAAAAACGGCGATTCTCATAAACAATCTTATTACGCTCTTCCTTTATCCCTAACGCCAAATAACGAAAAGCATCCGCCGCATGACTGGTCCAATCGTGCTTCGGGCGCGGCATAAAATCACGACGAACGGAATCCCATTCCTTTTGATATTGCCGCAACGCCTCTAATCCCTTAGCACACTTCTCTTTGTCAAAACGACAACGCGGCAATAACATCCGAACAGCAGCTATCCCGCCTTCTATACTGCTTTTCGGCAAAACCCTGCCCCGTATCCCAAGCGAACTCAATAAATCCAATCGGCTCTTTCCGCTGGAAAGTTCATGGACTCCGATATCGTGCGGAAAAATGTTCTCATTCGTGTATGTGTACGGCTTCGCCTGTAAAACACGGACATAGTGATCCAACCCGACGCCCGAAGCCTCATAATAATCTATAACGTCAACTTCGCCGCCTTGAACCTGATAAAACCATATCGCCGTCGCATCTCCGACACCTAAATCCCATGCCGTATAAACGGGCTTTGACGCATCGTGCGGGACAAAGCCGATGCGCTTGTCGTTTTCCGCCTGATTTAATAACGACGCATAGTATGCCCCTTTCACGGCGGCATCAAAAGAACAATAAAATTCCTGAAGAACCGTGTCTTCATCCATCCCTGCCGCCCGTTCGGCATCAACGGCACTGATCGGAATGGCTTTGGTTTCCGAAACTCCCAACTTTTGCGCAAACCAACCGTCCGCCTTTTGCGCCGTTTCAAATAACGACAGTCCGTGATTCCTGCCGCGCGGCGTATAAATAAACAACGCCCACCCTTCGTTTTCCGCCAAAATCGGACGAATAAAATCCCAAGAGGCAGGATCGGCAATCGAATATTCCGAAAAAACCACTCCGACAGGATTCGCACCGACAAGCGAATTGTAATTGTCCGAACCGACACATTGCCATATTGAACCGTTCAACAGTTCGATTTTCATTTCCTGAGCATTGCTCGACTTTCTCAGTTCGGGCGGAAAAACCTGATCAATCACGCGCCGACCCTGCTTGTCAATCGCGTCCCAAACAACCTTTCTGGCTTGCGTCTGCAACGGCAGCATGTGCCAATACACCCCTACCCGCTCAAACGCCGCAACCGCCGTCCAATTTAACGCCAGGCTGTCTTTACCTGCTCTGCGGTGCCAAACCGCCACAGCTCTTTTCCCTCCGTTCTCCAGATATTTCCACAGTTTCAGCTGATACTTTCTGGGGCGCCAGAGGTTCGGTATTTTTATTTTTTTCATTTTAACCTCTTAAAAAACACGAAAAAAAAATCCTCCGAAACAGTCTGTTTCGGAGGACAATCTTTAAAGTAACAAAATGTTATATTATTTTTTCCGTTTTGTCAATATCTTATTCCGACGTTACATCGGCGATTAACGGTTCATGCCCGCAATAACGGATAAATTTCATTAAATCCTGCGGCGTCAGAGTCGTCGTCGCCGTGTTCGTCAACGGATGAAAATTAATAATCGGCTGTTCCATCATCCATTTATCCAATACGGGGCGAACCTCATGACGTTCTTTGTCGTTAATCAGGCAAAACGGCGTTACGGATCCCGGCGTAATGCCCAGTTTTTCGTATAACAAATCCGCCGAAGCAAACGACAAACGCTTGCACCCGATTTTGGCAGGCATCGATTTTAAATCAACCCTCTTTTCGGCAGGCGCGACAATCAGCCACAACACGCCTTTGGCATCTTTGCAAAACAGGTTTTTGCAATGAAGCCCTTCTATGTTTCCCCAATATTTTGCCCCTTCTTCCGCCGTAAAAACCGCAGGATGAGATGTCGTTTTGTATTTTATCCCAAGCTTGTCAAAGCATTCGAACAGCATTTCGGGGGTCGTCGGCAATTCTTTTTGATTTTCTTCTGTCATTTTCGTTACATCCGTTATAAAAACTTTATGAAAAGATAGCTTTATCTCAAATAAAACGAAAGTGCTTTTCCCATGATTTTTGACAAGTCTTACCGTTCTTCAAATTTCAGCGACCGCCTGTTGCCGATTGACATGATTTTAATCCACTATACGGGCATGAAGTCCGCAAAAGAGGCTTTGGAACGTCTCTGTCTTCCCGAATCACAGGTCAGCGCCCATTACGTGATTGATGAAGACGGGCAAATTTTTGCGTTAATCGACGAAGACAAACGCGCATGGCATGCCGGCGTTTCCTGTTGGAAAAACGAAAGAGATACCAATTCGCGCTCTATCGGAATCGAATTGGAAAATCCGGGACACGAATTCGGATACCGTCCTTTTCCCGAAGCGCAAATTAACGCGACCGTCGAACTTGTCAAAGACATTGTTGCCCGACGCAATATAAAACCTTCTCTTATTCTGGGACATTCCGATGTTGCGCCCGCACGAAAAAACGATCCGGGAGAACTTTTCCCGTGGTCTCTTTTGGCAAAAGAAAACTTGGGCATATGGACGGACGCTTTTGAAGAAACCTCGAAATCGTGCGAAGAAATGTTACAGAGCATCGGGTACGACGTTTCTGACGTACCGGCAGCCTTAACGGCTTTCCAACGCCATTTCTTTCCGGAAGCCCTTAACGATCCTGACACGGAACGTACCCAAAAACGTCTGGCTGCCGTTGCCGCTCTGTTTAAAAAAGATGATACCGATGTTCCCTTATAAAATTGTTTTCAGCGATATTGACGGTACCTTTTTAAAATCGGATCATTCGCTGTCTGCGCGCAACAAAGCCGCCGCAAAAAAGCTTGAAGCTCTCGGCATCCCCTTTGTGCTGGTATCGGGCAGAATGCCCTCCGCCGTCCGACTGATACAAAAAGAAGCGGAAATCAACGCGCCTTATATTTCTTACAGCGGCGCTTTGGCTTCGGATTTTGATTCGACGCCTTTGGGCAGTATCGCCCTAAGCAAAGAAACCGCCTTGAAAGCAAAACGCTACATCAACCGTTTCTATCCCGATATCGAGTGCAGCACTTATTCCGACGACCGTTGGATAACCGACAACGATACAACTCCGTTAATCAATGCGGAACGCGCCATCATAAAAAGAGACCCCGAAAAAGGCGATTTAAGCCGCCTTTTGTCAAACGACGATCCCGTGCACAAACTGTTATGCATCGGCGATGCAAAACGGTTGGATTCTTTGCGTTTAGACCTTATTCCGCTGTTTCCCGAATGCCGTATCTATAAATCCCAGCCCCGATATTTGGAAGTCATGTCAAAAGACGCCTGCAAATCGGCGGCAGCGGCATTGTTATGCGAACGGCTCGGCATTAAAACAAAGGACGTTTTGGCGTTCGGAGACAATTACAACGACACGGATTTGCTTGAATTTGCGGGAACCGGCGTCGCCATGGGAAACGCGCCCGACGACGTCAAATCCGTTGCCGACGAAATCGCGGACACAAACGATAACGACGGACTTTCCAAGTACATTGAACGCTTGCTCGGCGTTTAAATATTGACGTTTTAAAAAAAACAACGTAGCTTTTGCGGCACCAGACAGTCGGATGGTCGCGGGCGCTTTTAGGCGTCTGAGGAAAGTCCGGGCTTCACGGGAACACGATACCGGATAACGTCCGGCGGGGGTGACCCCAGGGAAAGTGCAGCAGAAAGCAAACCGCCGACCTTTTTTAAAAAGGGGTAAGGGTGAAAGGGTGCGGTAAGAGCGCACCGCTTTTCCGGTAACGGAAAAGGCACGGAAAACCCTATCGGAAGCAAGACCAAGTCAGGCGTACGCAACCGCGTATTCAAGGGCGTTCCCGTCCTTCGCCAGAGGTAGGTCGCTGGAGGCGTTCGGCAACGGACGTCGTAGAAGAATGGCCATCGATTACAGAACCCGGCTTACAGACTGTCTGGCATATTCATTTTTGAACCGATTCGAATCTCTGACTTGTTAAAAAACAAGCCCTTAGGTTTTTCAGCCTCTTTTTCCCGATTCATTTTCAAATCCTCAAACACCGGAACAAAAAAAGAACTCCCGTCGGATTCGTTTTTTCCGCATCCGTCCGCGCATTTTTTTGGCTTTTTTAAATTTTCCCACACATAGCTCTAAAAACAGCAAAAAAGCACAATATCTTGTGCTTTTCGGATTGTCTTTTCCACATTTTCCCGTATGTATCCCAAATTCTACCCATTGACCGCCATAATTTCCCATGCTATCCCATAAGAGACCATAGGAAAATATTGCCTAGCCCGCCAGAAGGAAGGTAACGGCAAAATTTAACAACGGAGAAACAAATATGGGGCGCACGCCGCGGAAGAAGAATCTCTTCCTGGACACCATAGTAAATAAAGTCGATGCCAAGGGACGCGTATCCATCCCTGCCGACTACCGCGCCCTGTTGGAACAGCAGGAAACGGAGCTGGTTGCTTTTCGTTCTTTTACGTCGCCGTGCATTGAATGCTGCACCTCTGAAATGATGGACAGGCTTGCCAGCGACATTGACCGTTCCTTTAATATGTTTTCATCCGAACAAGACGACCTGACCAGCCTGATTTACGCAGATGCGAAAGAATTTCCCTTTGACAGCACGGGGCGTATCGTTTTAAGCGAAAAATTGATGAAACACGCGGGCATCACCGACAAAGCGGCATTTGTCGGCAAAGGCAGAACGTTCCAAATATGGAACCCCGACCTTTACGCAAAAGAAGAAGAAAAAATCCGCGCCCGCGCCCTGCAAAACCGCTTAAGCATTAAGAACGGAGGTTCCGACAATGATTGACGGTGCCCCTCACATCCCCGTTTTGCTTAACGAAGTCATTTCCGGCATATCTCCCAAAGACGGCGGCATTTATGTTGACGGCACGTTCGGAGCCGGCGGATACACGCGTGCCGTCTTAACCGCGGCAAACTGTAAAGTCATCGCCATAGACCGCGATCCCGACGCCGTCAGAAACGGACAAAAATTATGCCGTGAATTTGAAGGACGTCTGACGCTGTTGCACGGCGAATTCGGCGATATGGTCGATTTGGTACGGCAAACGGGAACGGATGCCGTTGACGGCGTCATGCTGGACATCGGCGTGTCTTCCATGCAGGTGGATCAGGCAGAACGCGGATTTTCATTTAAGAAAGACGGCTTTCTCGATATGCGCATGAGCCGTCAGGGATTAAGCGCCGCGGACGTTGTGAACACGTTTTCGCAAGAAGAATTGGCGAACATCATTTACCTGTACGGGGAAGAACGTTTTTCGCGGCGCATCGCGTCGGCGATTGTCGCGCGCCGCAAAGAAAAAGCCTTTGAACGCACTTTGGATTTTGCAAGTGTCGTCCGTTCGGCGATTCCGCACAAAGGAAACGACGGAACGGATCCCGCGACGCGAACGTTTCAGGCTTTAAGGATATATGTGAATGACGAACTGGAACAGCTTCGTTCCGGTTTAAACGGAGCCGAAGAGCTCTTAAAAACAGGCGGAAGAATGGCCGTTGTTTCTTTCCATTCTTTAGAAGACAGAATCGTCAAAGCCTTTATTCAGGAAAAAAGCGGCAAGTCCGCGCGTCCGTCAAAGTACCTGCCGGACGCCGTTCAAACCGAAGCCGTATTAAAACCTGTAACAAAGAAACCGATTTTGCCTTCCGAAGAAGAAATCAACAGAAACATCAGATCCCGTTCGGCTCGCCTGCGTATTGCAGAACGCATCGGGGGATAGTATGGCAAGATTTTCTTTGATTATTTTGTTTGCCGTGATGGCAACGGGAATGTTCGTCATAAAAAATCACGTCATTGATTTGGAAAACGAACTGGACGCAATAAACGCCCGCATTACGCAAGACCAAAAAGCGTTGCACGTTTTAAAAGCGGAATGGACTTATCTGAACGATCCCGCGCGAATTCGCGATTTAAGCAGCCGGCACGCCAGCATGAAGCCCATTGAAGGCAAACGCATTATTTCTTTTGCCGCCATTCCGTTCAAGGAAGGGCAATCTCCTTCACCTCGAAACGGCTTTTTGCGCGTTTCCTATTCGGCTTCGGGCATTCGGGAGTAGCGCCATGTTCCGTTTTCTGAAAAAAAGCGGAACGTTTTATTACCCCGGACAGGAAATCCCCCTGCCCGAAATGATGACTGCTGCCGACAAAAACAGTTTTTCAAGCCTTGAGTCCGGCAAAAACCGCCTGTTATTTACGGCAGGCGTTTTTTTAGTTTCGTTTGGCATATTGTGCTTCCGTTTATTCAACGTTGCGTTAAACGGCGAAATCATCGAAGAAGCCCGCCGCGCTCCCGTCGGAGTACATGCGTTGAACATAAAAATGAAACGTGCGGACATTACGGATCGCAACGGCGTCATATTGGCGACCAGCCTGCCTTCGGCGGATCTGTATGCCGAAGTGGATAAAATCAAAAACCCCGAAATGATAGCGGCGGCTTTGGTTCAAACGTTGCCCGATCTAAAATACAAACCTTTGCTGAAAAAGCTTAAAAGCGGGCGCAATTTCGTATATATCAAGCGCGCTTTGACCCCCAAAGAACAATACGAAGTCAACCGTCTGGGTTTCCCCGCTTTGAATTTTCAACACGTCGAGAGCCGCGTTTATCCGCAAGGGGCCCTCTTCGCACATATTGTCGGAGCAACGGACATTGACGGCAAAGGCATTGCGGGCGTTGAAAAAGCCTTTAACGAGCGTCTGTCCGTCCAAAAAGAACCCGTTCGTCTGTCATTGGACGCGGGCATTCAAGACACGGTTCGTTTGGCTTTAAAGGAAAGCGTCGAAAAATTCAATGCGGAAGGTGCTGCCGCCGTATTAATGAACGCCAAGACGGGAGAAGTCGTTGCGCTGGTTTCATTACCGGACTTTGACCCGAACAACCTCAGACAAGCCAAGAGGAAAAGCCTGTTTAACGCGGCGACGTTAGGCGTTTATGAAGTCGGTTCGATTATGAAACTGTTTAATGCGGCGATTGGTCTTGAAACGGGAAAAGTCAAGGTATCAGACACGTTTGACGCCGCGAATCCGATTATCCTTGCGAACTACAAGATTCAGGACGAACCGAAATTAAGACGCGTTTTAAGCCTTCCCGAAATATTAATTCACTCTTCGAATGTGGGCGCGGCACGTATTGCTTTGAATGTGGGCGCGGAAAAACAGCAGGAATATTTAAGACGTTTCGGATTTTTTCAACCGGCGTCATTGGAAATTCCCGAACGCGGTCATCCGCTTTATCCGTCGAAATGGCGCGAAGTCAATACGGCGACGGCAGGTTACGGTTACGGCGTTGCGGTAACGCCGCTGCACATAGCCGCCGCGACGTCGGCATTGGTGAACGGAGGCGTTTATCATGCTCCCAGCTTGCTGTTTAAACGCAATACGAATGAAATAATCGGCGAAAGGGTTATTTCTGAAAAGACATCCAAAATTATGCGTGCTATTATGCGCTTGGTCGTTACCGAAGGTTCGGGACGACGCGCCAATGTTCCGGGCTATGAAGTCGGCGGAAAGACGGGCTCTGCGCAAAAAATCGCCAAAGGCAAGTACGTAAAGAACAGCCTGCGCACATCGTTTGTTTCCGCGTTTCCGATGGATAACCCGCAATATGTTTTGATGGTTATGATGGAAGCGCCGCAAAGAATAAAAGAAACGTTCAACTTTAACACCGCCGCATGGAACGCCGTGCCGACGGCGGAACGGATTATTTCCGCGGTTGCGCCTCAGCTGGGGATCACGCCGCGTCCGTATGAACCGACGCAACCTGCCCCGTACGTCAAGGCCGCATTAAATGCCAAATAAATCCTTTTTCGGAGAAACGTCGCATGCAGTTGAACGATTTGCTGAAAGCCGCGGGGCTTGCTCCCGTTTCGGACAACGTTGAAATATCGGGGATTACCGCCGATTCCAGAAAAGCCGCTTCGGGTTTTCTTTTTGCCGCCCTGCCCGGATCAAAAGCCGACGGAGCTTCTTTTGTTCAGGACGCCGCCGATAACGGTGCTCGTGCGGCTTTAGTTCCTTTGAACGCAGAACTGCCGAATACCGGCATGATTTACGTGCGATGCGACGACGTTCGCAAAAGCCTTGCCTTAATCGCGGCAGCTTTTTACGGAAAACAGCCTCAGACCGTCGTTGCCGTCACCGGAACGAACGGGAAAACTTCGACCGCGAATTTCGCCAGACAGATTTGGGATTTCTTAGGCAAAAAATCCGCCAGCGTCGGGACGCTGGGCGTTATTTCTTCGGATTTTTCCTCTTACGGCTCTTTGACGACGCCCGACCCCGTCTTACTGCATGAAACGCTTTCCATGCTGGCGGACAAAGGCATCGAGAAAACCGCCATTGAAGCGTCCAGCCACGGCATCGATCAACACCGCATTGACGGCGTACGCCTAACCGCCGCGGCATTCACGAACATTACGCGCGACCATCTGGATTACCATAAAACAATGGAAAACTATCTGGAAGCGAAGCTAAAGCTGTTTGACCGCCCTCTTTCTTCCAACACCGCCGTCTTAAACGCCGATATTCCCGAATTTGACCGCATCAAATCTTATTGTTTGGCAAGAGGGCTGAAAATCATTGATTACGGCAAAAACGCCGAAGCACTGAAACTGGTTGACACGGCGCTGGACATCAAAGGACAAACGCTTCATTTGGAAATTTTCGGCAAAAAGCACACGGTGCGCCTGCCGTTGGCGGGAACGTTCCAAGCCATGAACGCTTTGTGCGCGTTGGGTTTGGTCATTGCCGCAGGCGAAGATGCGCAACAGGCCGTCAAAGGGCTTGAGATTTTAAAAGGCGCGCCCGGACGCATGGAACACGTTGCCGACCGCAAAAACGGCGCCGCCGTTTACGTTGACTACGCACATACGCCGGACGCTTTGGAAACCGTTTTGAACGCTCTGCGCCCGCACACGCAAAACCGTTTATGCGTCGTTTTCGGTTGCGGCGGAGACCGCGATCCCGGAAAACGCCCTCAGATGGGAGAAATAGCCGATCGCCTTGCCGACGTCGTCTATGTTACCGACGACAACCCCAGAACGGAAAAAGCCAATGCCATCCGCGATCAAATTTTGCCTGCCTGTCCCAAAGGGATTGACATCGGCAACCGCGCTTTGGCAATAGAAACGGCCGTATCAGAGCTCAGACAGGGCGACATTTTGATTTTAGCGGGCAAAGGACACGAAACGGGACAGCTGATTAACGGCGTCGTTTATCCTTTTGACGACAGGGAAGAAGCCAAAAAAGCCGTTCTGCTGGCCGACACGCCGTTATGGACATCCGACGAAATCGTTACGGTAACAAAGGGAAAATGCGACGGATATTTTGAAATCTTCGGCATTTCGATTGATACCCGCACGCTGGAAAAAGGCGATTTGTTTATCGCCCTTAAAGGCGACAAATCCGACGGCCATCTTTATGCCGCCGATGCGCTGAAAAAAGGCGCCGCAGGGATTTTAGCGTCTTACGTTCCCGAAGGCGTTCCCGCCGAAAAAGCCGTTTTGGTTGAAGACCCGCTCAAAGCGTTGGAAAACATGGCGCGTCACGCCCGCACGCGCGGACACGCCAAAGTTATCGGCATTACGGGCAGCTCTGGCAAAACCAGCACAAAAGAAATGTTGCGTTACGCCCTGACCGCCGTCGGCAGAACCCATTGCACGCAAGGAAACTTAAATAATCAAATCGGCATGCCTCTGACGTTGGCAAGAATGCCGAAAACGACGGATTTCGCAGTTATCGAGATGGGAATGAACCATACGGGGGAAATGCACGAACTGACGATGTTGGCGCATCCGGACATTGCCGTTGTGACGATGGTCGGCTCGGCTCACCGCGAATTTTTCCCGACCGAAGAAGACACCGTCCATGCAAAAGCGGAAATTTTTGACGGCATGGATCGAAACGGCAGAGTATTTTTAAACGCCGACAACAGACATTTTTCCCTGTTAAAAGAAGAAACCGAAAAACGCGGTCTGACATACGTTTACTTTTTCGGCAAAAACGCTTCAAACGACATTTCTTTGGTCAAAAGCCGCGAAGAAATGAACAAGACCTACGTCAAAGCCAAAGTCTTTAATACGGAATATTCGTGGACTTTGAAATTGCCGGGCGAACATCAGATTTTAAATTCATTGGCGGTCGCAGGCGTTTTAAAAGTATTGAACGTTGATATGGAAACGGCGTTGCAAGGATTGTCTCAGCTTCCCGTTCCGAAAGGGCGCGGGCAAAGGTTCGTTTTGCCTTGCGTTGATCGCGGAACGTTTATCCTGATCGATGACGCTTATAACGCCAATCCGGAATCGATGCGGGCGGCGATCAAAGTATTGGGCGGACTGGTTCCCGACGGCAACGGACGGAGAATTGCCGTCTTGGGCGACATGCTCGAACTGGGAGAATTTGCCCCTTCCCTGCACAAAGGGCTGGCGGTCGATTTAATAGAAAACAACATAGACCTGCTGTACGCCGTCGGAGAAAATACGGGATTGCTGTTTGACCAAATGCCGCCTCAGATGCGCGGACGCAAAGAAAGCACGGCATCGGAAATGGCAAAAAGAATCGCCTGCGACATTAAAGACGGCGATATCGTACTGGTCAAAGGTTCCTTCGGCAGCCGCATGGCGGAAATAGTCGATGTTTTGAAAAACGGACGGAAATAATGCTTTACAATCTGCTTTATCCTTTGTCTTCGGAATACTCTTTTTTAAATATCTTCAAGTACCTGACGTTCCGAACGGGCGGAGCGATTTTCACGGCGCTTATCATCTGTTTTCTGATCGGTCCGAAAATGATTGCCGTGTTAAAAGAAAAACAGCACGGCGGACAGCCCATTCGCGAAGACGGCCCCGAAAGCCATCTGTTGACCAAAAAAGGCACGCCGACAATGGGCGGATTGATGATTTTGGCTTCCGTTACGGTTGCGACGCTTCTTTGGGCGGATTTAAAAAACGGCTTTGTCTGGACGACGTTGCTGTTAACGTTTTCGTACGGCTTAATCGGGTTTTTGGACGATTATCTGAAGGTGTCGAAACATACATGCGGCGGATTGCCCGGAAAATTAAAACTGTTGTTGCAATTTTCGTTCGCCGGAATTGCCGTTTGGTATGTAACAACCCTGACCCCCGAGCCTGTCGCGACAAGTTTGACGTTTCCGTTTTTAAAGAAAGCTCTGCTTGATTTATGGATTTTTTACATCCCCTTTGCGATGTTCGTCGTCGTCGGATCATCAAATGCGGTCAACCTGACCGACGGATTGGACGGGCTGGTTTCGGTACCGGTGATGATTGTTGCCGGCGTCTTTATGATTATCGCGTATGTTTCGGGACACATGGCGTTTGCAACGTATCTTCAGCTTCCCTACATAGCAGGAACGGGAGAACTGTCCGTTTTTTGCGGTGCCATGATCGGCGCGGGCTTGGGATTTTTATGGTTTAACGCACCGCCTGCAAAAATTTTTATGGGCGATACAGGTTCTTTGGCGTTAGGCGGCGCTTTGGGCATTTTAAGCGTGGCGACAAAACACGAAATCGTCTTAGCCATAGCGGGCGGGTTATTCGTCGTTGAAACCATATCCGTAATTTTGCAGGTCATTTCCTTTAAAACGACGGGAAAACGGATTTTTAAAATGGCACCTTTGCATCACCATTTTGAAAAATTAGGCTGGAAAGAACAAACCGTCGTCGTCAGATTTTGGATTATTTCCATGATACTGGGGCTGATTGCTTTATCCACGCTGAAAATCAGGTAAGGTTGCATGAAAACGACGATCGCCAGAACGGATGACAGCATTTTGGGACAATGGTGGTGGACGGTTGACCGCTACCTACTGGGGGCTTTATTCATTCTGTTCGGTATCGGAATCGTCCTGTCGTTTTCGGCAACGCCCGCCATTGCCGAAAAATTAAAGCTTGAAACGTATTTTCTGATTAAACATCAGATTGTCTTTTTGGCTTTGGCGGTTGTCGTTATGCTGTTTGTGTCGATGCAATCGCCAAGAACGATCAGACTGATGGCTTTGGCGGTTCTTTGCGTGGCGTTTGTTTTGCTGGTTTTTGTTTTGGCGCACGGTTCCGAAATTAAAGGATCGTCGCGCTGGATACGCTTGTTGGGCATATCGGTTCAGCCTTCGGAAATTGCAAAGCCCGCTTTTGCCGTCGTTGCGGCATGGTTGTTGTCTTTGGGGAAAAAGCATGAAAAATTTCCGGGAACCATTTCCGCAACGGGCGTTTATCTGGCTTTGGCGGCTCTTTTAATCGCCCAGCCCGATTTCGGCATGACCCTGACGGTCAGTGCGATTTACGGCATTGAGCTTTTCCTGAGCGGCATTCCGATGATTCTTGTTTATATTTTGATTTTGTTGGGAGCCGTCGGATCCGTAACGGCATATTACACGATTCCGCACGTTCAATCGCGCATTGACCGCTTTATCAACCCTCAGGCGGGCGATACGTTCCAAGTCCGCACCGCTCTTGAAGCTGTTCAAAACGGCGGTCTGTTCGGCAAAGGTCCGGGAGAAGGTCATATCAAAAACATCCTGCCCGACGCACATACGGATTTTATCATGGCTGTTGCCGCCGAAGAATACGGCGCGATTATTTGCGTTGCCGTCGTTGTTTTGTTCGCGGTTATCGTGTTAAGAGGATTTTTCCTGATTTTCAAAGACAAAAATCTTTTTACGCTGTTGGCGGTTTCGGGGCTTTTGACGCAATTCGGAATGCAGGCGTTTGTGAACATCGCTTCGACGTTAAGCTTGATTCCGACCAAAGGAATGACGTTGCCCTTTATTTCGTACGGCGGTTCGTCGCTTGTTTCTTTGGGGTTCGGCATGGGAATGGTTTTGGCGTTGACGCGCACGACGAATAATATAAAGGGGCAAACATGAGCGAAATCAAAAAATTCGTTTTAACGGCCGGCGGCACGGGCGGACACGTTTTCCCCGCCGAAGCCTTAGCCAAAGAGCTTACCGACGAAGGATATGCCGTCTGCTTTGTCACGGACAAACGCGGAAATTCTTTTTCGGGGAAATTTCCGACGGCGAAAGAATATCGCGTTTTCGCCACGGGATACGCAGGAAAGGGCTTTTTTGCAAAATTGAAGGGGCTTTTTTTTCTGGGGCTCGGCGTTTTACAGTCTTTGGTGATTTTACGCAAAGAAAAACCCGCCGCCGTCATCGGGTTCGGAGGCTATGCGGCATTTCCGGCAGCTTTTGCGGCAGAGCTTTTGGGAATCCCCGTGATTTTGCACGAACAAAACGCCGTCTTGGGCGGAGCAAACCGCTTTTTGGCAAAAAAGAGCGCCTTGATCGCGACGACTTTTCCGAACGTTGCCCGCGTTCCCGAAGGTAAAAAGACCGTCTTTACAGGGGTTCCCCTGCGTCCTGAAATTTTGGCGTTGTGCAATCAGCCGTATCCCGAGCTGAAAGCGCCTTTTTGTCTTTTGATTACGGGCGGCAGTCAAGGAGCAAAATTGTTCGGCGACGTTATTCCTTCGGGGTTAAAGCTCCTTCCCGCCGAACTGAAATCAAAACTGAAAATCGCGCAACAATGCCGCCCCGACGAACTTGATGCCGTCAACAAAACCTATGAGGGGAGCGGGCTTTGCGTTGAAACGGCGCCTTTTTTCACAGATATGCCCGCGCGCTTAAAATCGGCTCATTTGCTGATTTGCCGCGGCGGAGCGTCAAGCCTGCAGGAAGCCGCGGCGGCGGGCGCCCTGCCGTTATCGTTCCGATTTACCGTTCTGCCGATGCGCACCAGCTTGCAAACGCAAAATCCATGGCGGAAACGGGCGGAGCTTTTATTATGGAAGAACCTGATTTTACTCCGGAACGGCTGGCTGATAAAATTCAGGAATTGTTTAATGATCCGAAAACGCTTATAACGGCATCGGAACAAATACGGCAACGGGCGAAACCCGACGCGGCGAAACAGCTGGCCGCCGCCGTGATTGACATAACAAAGAACGGATAACGAAAGAATATGGAAAATCTGCCTTTTTCTTTGGGAATGGTTCATTTTGTAGGCATCGGCGGCAGCGGGATGAGCTGTATTGCCGAATTGATGCATAACTTGGGCTACAGCGTTCAAGGGTCGGACATATCGGAATCGTCAAACGTCAAACGTTTAAGGGCGATGGGGATTCCCATTGAAATCGGACATCGCGAGGAAAATGTCAAAGACGTCGGCGTTGTTGTCGTCTCTTCGGCGATTCACGGAGACAACCCCGAAATCAAAGCGGCAAGATTTCATCATATTCCCGTTGTACGCCGGGCGGAAATGCTGGCAGAGCTGATGCGTCTGAAATGGTCGATCGCGGTCGGAGGGACGCACGGAAAAACAACGACGACATCCATGATCGCGGCGGTTATGAAAGCCGCGGGGCTTGACCCGACGGTAGCCAACGGCGGCATTATCAATTCTTACGGCACGAACGCGCATTTGGGCGACGGGAAATGGATGGTTGCCGAAGCCGACGAATCGGACGGCAGCTTTTTAAAACTGCCCGCCACCGCCGTCGTCGTCACCAACATGGATCCCGAACATTTAAATTATTACGGCACGTATGAAAAGATGAAAGAAGCTTATCATACGTTTGTTCAAAACATTCCGTTTTACGGCTTTGCCTGCTTATGCGCGGATCATCCCGCGGTACAAAGCCTGATTTCGTCGATTTCCGACCGTCGCATCGTAACGTACGGCTTAACGCCGCAAGCCGAAATTTCGGCTCAAAACATTCATGCCGAACCGGGAATGATTACGTTTGACGTTTTGGTGTCCGACCGCTTTAACGGAAAAGGGCCCGAACGTTTAATTGAAGGTTTCAGACTGCCGATGTTCGGTCGCCATAACGTTCAAAATGCTTTGGCGGCAATTGCCGTCGGTATTCAACTGGGGCTTTTGGATTCGGATTTGAAAACGGCTTTGGCGGAATTTACGGGGGTTAAACGCCGCTTTACAAAAACAGGCGAAGTCAACGGAATTACGATTATTGACGACTACGGACATCATCCCATAGAAATCGCTTCGACGCTGAAAGCGGCAAGAGACGTCGTCAAACGCAAAATCATCGCCGTATTCCAGCCTCACCGATACAGCCGCGTCGCGGATTTGTTCGATATGTTCTGTACCTGCTTTAACGATGCGGACTGTGTCATCGTTGCCGATGTTTATGCGGCGGGCGAAACGCCGATTGAAGGCGCGACGAAAGAAGCTTTGGTCGAAGGATTGCGCCAACACGGGCATCGTCACGTGATTGCCTTGAATTCTGAACAAGAATTGCCGAAACTGATCCATGAGCTGGCCGAACCGGAAGATATTGTCATCTGTTTGGGCGCGGGAAACGTTTCTCAATGGGCATACGCTCTGCCCCGCCAATTGGAAGAACTGTCGTCCAGATGACGAAGGAGCAAGAATGCTGTCATTCATAAAAAACTTTTTTACGGGGAAATCGGGATTGATGAAGTTGATGCCTGAAGTTCGGGGAACACTGACAGCCAATGCGCCTTTGGCAAAGATGACATGGCTTGGGGTCGGAGGTCCCGCCGAAATATTATATACGCCTGCCGATGAAGAAGACTTAAGCTGGTTTTTATCGGCACGTCCGAACGTTCCCGTTACGATATTGGGCGGCGGATCCAACGTATTGATTCGCGACGGCGGCATTCCCGGCATCGTCATTCACCTCGGGCGCGAGTTTTCTCAAATCGATATTGACGGCACCGCTTTGAAATGCGGCACGGCCGCCAAAAATGCCGAAGTCGCCAAAGCGGCACTGGATGCGGGGTTGAGCGGCTTTGAATTTCTGGCAGGCATTCCCGGCACGATCGGCGGAGCGATACGCATGAATGCCGGTGCTCACGGCTGCGAAATCAAAGACATCTTAACGGAAATGTCGGGCGTAGACGGAATCGGCAAGAAATTCACGATTCAGAAAGGGGAAATTCCTTTGGAATACCGTTTAAATCCCCTTCCCGTGAATTGGATATTCACGCGTGCCGTTTTTGAAGGCCGCCCGGACAGCAAGGAAAACATCCAAAAACGGATGACGGAATATCGTGAAATCAGGGAACGTTCACAACCTGTCGGCGTCAGAACGGCGGGATCCATGTTTAAGAATCCTGTCGGCTTAAAGGCTTGGCAACTGATAGACAAGGCGGGATGCCGCGGGTTGCGTCGCGGCGGAGCGATGGTTTCCGAGAAACACTGCAATTTTTTTATTAACACGGGCAAAGCGACGGCGGCAGATTTTGAAATGCTGGCAGAAACGGTGCGGCAAAAAGTCTTTGACACCAGCAATATCCGTTTAGAATGGGAAGTGCGCCGCATCGGCGTTGCGTCAAAACGTACCGGAATTTTGGGAGACGGGAAAAATGACTAAGAAAGTAGCGGTATTAATGGGCGGCTGTTCTTCGGAACGCGGCGTATCTCTGTCCAGCGGAAAGAATGTTTTAAAAGCGTTGGAAGAAGCGGGATATGATGCTTTTTCTTTGGATTTGTCCCATGATTTGACGGCATTTGTCGAAACCTTGAAAAAGGAAAAGCCCGATGTCGTCTTTAACGCGCTTCACGGGCAATACGGCGAAGACGGATGCGTTCAGGGCGTATTGGATATTATGCAAATTCCTTACACACATTCGGGGCGTCTGGCATCGGCTTTGGCCATGAACAAAATCATGGCGAAAAAGCTGTATCGTATGGCAGGGCTTCCCGTCGCCGTGGATCGCATCGTAAGCAAAGAAGACATCTTGGCAGGCAATGTCTTGCCGCATCCGTTCGTATTAAAGCCCGTTTCGAACGGTTCTTCGGTCGGTGTTTATATCTTTCGTGAAAACAACGGCAGAAAGCCTTTTGAAGGCGAAAAATACCCGTATGCCGACGACGACGAAATCATGGCGGAAGAATATGTGGAAGGACGCGAATTGACCGTAGCCGTCATGAACGGCAAGGCTTTGGGTGTTTTGGAAATTCTTCCGGCAGAAAAGTTTTACAATTACAAAGCCAAATATTCGGAAGGCGGCGCGAAACACGTCATTCCGGCGAACCTGCCCAAAGAAGACTATGAAAAAGCGCTGTACATTGCGGAAGAAGCGCACAAAGTTTTGGGATGCCGCGGCATTTCGCGTTCGGACATCCGCTATGACGACACGCGCCCGGGGCAAAAGCCGCGTTTTGCAATATTGGAAACGAACACGCAACCCGGCATGACATCGTTGTCTTTGGTTCCCGAAATTGCGCAACATGCGGGATTTTCATACAAAGACATCGTCGTTTGGATGGTGGAGAACGCTAAATGGGGCGAGTAAAAGGCGGCGAAAAAGACAAAAAGGAAAAGGCGGGAAAAATACGTCCGTTCACGACGGCTTTTGCCCTTCTTTTGCTTTCTGTTTTTGCCGTCTGGTTTCCCCGTTCTTCTTTTTATGCCGAACAAAAAGCCGGTCTGATTTATATGTTTCAGGAAGCGGCGTTGTCGGCAGGCTTGCGCCTTGACGAGATTTTTGTCACCGGGCGCGACAAAACGCCCAAGAAAGATTTGTTGGATGCTCTGAACGCCGCGCGCGGCATGCCGTTAACCGCGGTTGACATCAATCTTGCCCGAGAAAACATCCAACGCCTGCCTTGGGTAAAAAGCGTGCGCATAGAACGCCGCCTACCCTGTTGCCTTTATATCCGCATAAAAGAACGCACGCCCGTTGCGGTCTGGCAACACAAAGGAAACTACAACCCCGTCGACGAAGACGGGCAAGTCATAGAAATTCCGACGGATAAACTGAACGGCTTGCCTTTGGTTGTCGGAGAAGACGCCCCCGAAAAAACGCCCGAATTTTTAGAATTTATTGCTCAGGAACCCTCGATTGAAAAACGCGTCAAAGCCGCCGTCCGCGTAGGCAAGCGGCGCTGGAACGTTATTTTGGACGATTTGGAAAAAGGCATTACGGTATATCTTCCCGAAAAAGACCCCGCATCGGCATGGGGACGTTTAGCCAGATTGGACAGGACTCAGGCGATTTTAAAGCGCAAAATTACGTTGATTGACTTGCGCCTGCCCGACAAACTGACGGTTCGCATTGACGGACCCAAACGCTTTGGCAAAAAAAGCGGATCGGCTCGAAAGGAATAAGCCCATGCCGCAGATTTTAAACAAAAACGGTTTAATTGCCGCACTGGACATCGGAACGTCAAAGACAAGCTGCCTTTTGGCGCGCCCCGTATCGACCGACAAAGCTTTGGTCGTCGGCGTGGGTTCATATCAAAACAAAGGGCTGAAAAAAGGATTGATCGTCGATTTGCCCGAAACAATCGATTCGGTCAGGAATGCGGTTGAGAATGCGGAAAAAACCGCGGGAGAACGCATAGAAACCGTCATCAGCAACGTTACCGCCCGCCAATTTTCATCGGAATTGATTCATTCGTCTTTGCTGTTAGGCGGTGCCGAAGTCACGCAAAGCGACATCAATCGGTTAACGACCAAAGCGCGCGACAAAATAGAAAAGAACGGTGACGAAATTCTGCACTGCATACCGACGGAATACCGTTTGGACGACGCGTACGCCATTCGCGACCCGCGGGGACTGTTCGGCGACCGCCTGTCCATATCCCTTCACAAGGTATCGACGGCACCGGCGGCGGTACGAAATATGAACTCCATTTTGGAACAATGCCATCTCAGATGCGCGAAAAAAGTCGTGTCCCCGTATGCGGCGGGACTGGCTTGTCTGCGCGAAGAAGAAATGCAACAAGGCAGCGCCGTCATAGATCTGGGCGCCGGCACGACGGACATCGGCGTTTTTTACGAACGCCAGCTTGTTTATGTTTCCCGACTGCCTGTCGGCGGTAACCATATTACGGAAGACCTGACCGTAAAATTCAAGACGGCTTTTGCGGACGCGGAACGCCTGAAAACGTTAAGCGGTTCGGTATATCCTTCGGAACGCTACAGCACGGAAGAAATAGACATTCCTCTGTTGGGAGAAGACGCGCGCGTTTCGGTGTATCGGGTTCCGCGCATAGAAATGGTGAACGTCATTATCATGCGCGTTCGCGAAATTTTTGAACTGATTCGCCGCGATTTGGAAGAAAGCGGTTTTTACGATTTGTGTTTGAATTTTGTATTAACGGGCGGCGGCAGCCAATTGCAGGGAATTCGGGAACTGGCATCGTCCGTTTTACAAAAAAACGCGCGCATCGGACAACCCGTTTTGCCCGAAGACCCCGAAGCGTTGATACAGCCCGGAACATATCCGTCATACACGGGTTGCATCGGATTGTTACGCTATGCCTTAAACGCTCAGATAGATGCGCCCGCCTATCAAAAAGACATCCAAAAAGATCAAAGCAGGATTGCACGAATTTTTCAGTGGTTTTTAGACAATTGTTAAATAGTTTCGGTGTATAAGTGTAAAAAAAGCATCTTGAAAAGGATAAGACAGACATGACGGAAACCAAGCAAACCGAAGCAACCGGCACGATTACGGCCGAGTCGATACCGACAGCGGAAAGCTCTGCGCCTTTGGATATCGGAATGCCGCAACAGCAACCGATTGTGCTTTTGACACCGAAAATAAAGGTCATCGGCGTCGGAGGTGCCGGCGGGAACGCCATCAACAACATGATTCAGTCGAAACTGGAAGGCGTTGATTTCGTGGTTGCCAATACGGATGCTCAGGCTTTGAACCATTCTTTGGCGACGACGAAGATACAGCTCGGTTTGGAAACGACCAAAGGTCAGGGCGCGGGCGCCCGCCCCGAAGTCGGCAAAGAATCCGCCGAAGAAGCCTTAGACCAGATCGGCGAAGTTCTTGAAGGCGCAAACATGGTTTTCATTACCGCCGGCATGGGCGGCGGCACGGGGACGGGAGCGGCTCCGGTGTTTGCGCGACTCGCCAGAGAACGTGATATTTTAACCGTCGGCGTCGTAACGAAACCCTTTACGTTTGAAGGTCGCCACCGCATGGCGATGGCTGAAAAGGGGATTGACGAACTGGCGCAATATGTTGACACGCTGATCGTCATACCGAATCAGAATTTGTTTTTGGTCGCCGACGAAAAGATGACTTTTGCCGATGCTTTCAAGCGCGCCGATCAGGTTTTGCAAGGCGGCGTACGCAGCATTACGGATTTGATTATCACGCCGGGTATCATCAACCTTGATTTTTCGGATGTGCGCACGGTAATGACCGAAATGGGGCGCGCCATGATGGGAACAGGCGTTGCCAGCGGCGAAAACCGCGCATTGGAAGCCGCGGAAGAAGCTATTGCCAATCCGTTGTTGGACGATGCGTCCATGACGGGAGCCAAGGGCATTTTGATTAACATTGCGGGCGGTGCGGATTTGACACTGTACGAAGTCGACGAAGCCGCCAACCGTATCCGCCGCGAAGTCGACCCCGAAGCCAACATTATCTTCGGTGCTTCGTTTGATGCTTCTTTGGAAGGATCGGTTCGCGTTTCCGTCGTCGCGACGGGTATTTCGCGTCCGCAGGAAACGGCGAATCCGTTCTCGCAACCGACGTCTTCCGTCTTTACGGCGACGCCTTCGGCTTCGTTCACGTCGGCTTTTGCAAAGCCGGCTCAGACTTCTTCCGAAACGGTTCGCCAACCGCTCGGCACGTTTAAAAAGCCCGAACCGGAACCCGAACCAGAAGAAAACTTTGCCGAAGAAGAAACCGAAGAAATTTTAAATATCGAACCCGAACCGGAAGTCGAAGAAGAAATCGTCACGCCTCCGGCGGCGGCACCTGCTCCGTCGGTTCCGTTACAGCCTGCGCTTCATCAAAAGAGCAGCAGCCCGAATATACCGGCGATGCCTTCGGCAAAAGAGCTGTTCGGATCCGGCACAGAAATGCGTTCTGCGCCCAGCTTTGACGCTTTCGGTTCCAGACCGTCAGCCGAGCCTTCGGCGTTCAGACGCCCGACCGCACAACCCGAATTCACGATGCCGCGCCGTTCGGAACCCGAACCCGCCGTCATGCCGAAACCTCAGCCGGCGCATCAGGACGAGCTGTTTGCCAACTTACCGCCGCCTTCCATGCCGCCTGCGGTTAAGCCTGCGGAAAAAGAAAAGCCCCGCCCCTCGCTGTTTCAGTTTGTTACGGGCAGAAAGTCGGCTTCTCATGCGCAAGAAGAAGGACAAGCGCCCGAACCGCAGGAAAATACAAAGCTTCCTTCGGAAGACGAGCTTGATATTCCGGCGTTTTTGCGTCAGCGCTGAAATAAAATCTTTAACGTTTGGCGGTCGGAAAGAAATTTCCGACCGCATTTTTTTGCCTCTGTCAAGCGTTAACAAAGATTTAATGTAACAAAACGTAACAAAGCTTGATTTGCCAATGCTTGGATGCGTTGTTAAAAAGTAAGGTATGGAAGACCTTCAGAATAAAGGGGCAGAATCATGAACATGGAAAAATACATGCAGAAAACGATCAGACACGAAATTTCCTGCGTCGGAACGGGGCTGCATACGGGAAACAAGATCTCCATGACGTTAAAGCCGGCGGAACCGAACACGGGCATAGTGTTTCACCGCACGGACATTGCCGGTCAGGACGCTTATATTCCCGCGCATCATGATTATGTCGTAGATACCCGCATGTGCACCTGCATCGGCAACAAAGACGGTGTCCGCGTTGCGACGATTGAACATTTGATGGCGGCGATTCATGCCATGGGCATCAACAACCTTTTGATAGACATCAACGGTCCCGAAACGCCCGTAATGGACGGCAGTTCGGCACCTTTTGTTTTCTTGATCGAATGTGCAGGCATCAAAGTTCAGCGGGTTCCCGTAAAGGCGATTCGCATTTTGAAACCCGTTACGTTCAAAGACGGCGACAAAGAAGTTACCCTGCGTCCCGTCAGCGGCGAAAATTTGAAGATGCACTTTGAAATCGACTTTGAAGCATCAATTATCGGACATCAGGAAGCCGATTTGACGTTAAGCGCATCAAACTTTAAAAATTCGTTTTCCCGTGCCCGCACTTTCGGTTTCTTAAAAGACATTGAAATGTTGCGTTCCGTCGGATTGGCTCGCGGCGGGTCTTTGGACAACGCCATACTGGTCAACGACAACATGATTATGAACAAAGACGGCTTGCGCTATAAAAACGAATTCGCTCGCCACAAAATGTTGGATGCGGTCGGAGATTTGTATATGTCCGGACACACGTTAATCGCCGAATTTTCGGGAAAACGTTCGGGACATACGCAAACGAATGCTTTGCTTTCGGCAATGTTTGCGGATAATAGCTGTTATGAAATCATTGATTTAATGTCAGCCGCTCCGGAAGACGAAGAAATCACGGAAGACAAAGACGATTTACGCGCCGTTTGCGCCTGAAGAATTTTTTAATGCGAAGCCCCCTTATTAAAGTGGGCTTTTTTTTGTTTAAACAAATAACTTGTCATAATTTTGCCACAATTATGTGCTACTTTATAATTATAAAACTTTAAAATAAGTTTTTCAGGAGAGTGTGCCATGAAGAAAACAATAGCCTTCTTTTTCGGATTATTCTTGGTTTCGACGAGTCTTTATGCCGGTGAAAGCTCGTTAATTTTCAAAGATTCTTCCTCTTTTCAAATTGCACGATCGCTCAAATTAGGGCACGCAATGGGGGAAATGGACAAGCCCAATAAAAGCGGCGTCGAAAAAGGCGGTTTATGCGAATCGGACGCCGACTGTTTATCCAGCGAAAAATGTAAGGGCAACACCTGCGTAAATGTTTGCGATCCGAATCCTTGTTCTTCGGGATATTGTTTGGATGAGGGCAATCACTCTTATTCCTGCGTAGAATGTTTAAATGATGATCATTGTTCTGCGGACAAAAAATGCAGCGGTAACGTATGCGTTGATGTCTGTACGGGAAATAATTGCACCCAGCAAAGCAAACTGTGTTCTTCAAACGGGAATCACGGCTATCTTTGTTACGGATGCACGTCTGATGCCGCTTGTGCGAATGACGAATTTTGCGATACGACGACAAAGACGTGCCGCACCCTTTGCCCCGATTCCTGCGAAGGCAATTTGATTTGCGAAATCATAGGAGCTCACGAAGCGAAATGTAGTTGTCAGACAGACGAAGACTGTCCCGAAGGTTACACGTGCGATCAAGAAACAAAACAATGCGTGGCTGCAGATTGCGGTTCTTTGCTAATGGCAAACGGCTATGGCGCGGCAAAGGACATGGAAACTTTAAAAACAGCAGTAGCTTCTAATGTTTCCGAAATCGGCATTCTGGAAAGCTTCACGATAGGAGAATCGGTCAATCTGAATGGCAAAAAACTCATTCCCGCAAATAAATATACAGAATTCGCGCAATGTAAAGCTTTGCCGCAACCGACACTGACGATAGCCGATTCTCTGAATGCATCGGGCGGCGGCATTGAAGACATGACTTTGAACCTGAAAGCGGCGAAAAGCTCCGTCAAGTTTTTTACGGACAGCGTCAACTTTAAAAACGTGACGTTAAATTATACGACGGACAACTGGGCTTATCTGTTTGACGTAACGGGAGGCACGGTAAATTTTGACGGCACAAATACCATCAAGGCAAACACGAACGCCGACGTCAACTACGGGCATTCCTATTTTAGAGGAAATTCCAAGGTCAACATCAACGGCGCTTTGACGGTTACGGGAAATCCCGCTGCCACTTGGGAATTTGAAGCATCAACATTAACCGTCGCTAAAACGGGAAAGTACACCTACAAGGCAGGGGGGAATCAGGAAATCATTGAACTTTCGAAAAGTTCTAAAGCTATTTTCAACGGTCCGGTCGTCATTCAACCGGGGAAAGGAAATCGCTATTATGATTCGGCCTATCACGGAATTTACGGTTCTCAAGGAGCTTCCATTGAGTTTAATGCTTCGGGAAATATTATCGAAGCGTACAATACGGGAATCTATATAAATACGAGCGACAAATATACGACGAATCTAAAAATCAACGGCTCTCTTACAATTAACATGAAAAATTCAAAAAGTGATGCCGGTCAGCATGCCATTGAAGCTTGGGGGGGAAACTATGGCAATAAAACCAAGTTCCAAATTGACATCAATGCTCCCGTAACGGTAACAGGCTTGCATTCGTACAGCGGAGAATATGAAATTTCTCAGGCAGATTTCCTTTTTTACATCTTGGATACAACGATCAATCTCAACAGCACCGTTACAACGAACAACGGCATTGCCAAATTCTATCGTAACAATCTAAACATGGGATCCGGCGGTGCGATATTAGGTGTAAGTAAGTATCATAATGAAGGAAGCGGAACAACGAAATACTCCTCGGGAGCAAAGTTAAAAATCGGTGGCGTTTGTAAAAAAGCGACAAAAGCGCAGACTTTCACGGGAAGCTCTCAGAAATATTATACAATTTCCGTAACTTCCTCGAATAATCTCGGTTCTCCGTTCACGGGCGGATGCTAACGTTCTCCTTGGACGAAAAACGGCGGCTCGGAAACGAGCCGCCCGTCAGCTCCGCTTTGTTCGGTGTGGGGATTATTTTCATGATAATACCGTCCTTTTTCAAACTTGAACCCCGCCGATATCCGCACGGCGGGCATATGCTTTAATCTATTATAGCCGTTTGCGGACGCGATTTCAATATATCCTCCAACCTGCCCGTATGCAAAAATCCGTGCTCTTGAGACGCCGAACGCAACGATTTCGTCTCGCCTCCCAAAGCACTCAGGCTGGTAATAATCTCGTCATACGAATTATGCATCGATCGCGGAAATATCGGACTGAAAATCAACATCTCGGCTATCTTCGAAGGTTGCAGACCTTCCTTGTAAATACTGCGGTAAGCCTGCCAACCGCCGACAGCTCGCAACAATTCTCCCCACTGGTAATAATCTATCAGAGTTTTGTCATCACCCGACGTCGGCAATAAAATATGATACTTGACATCCAATAAGCGCGCCGTACTGTCCGCCCGCTCCACAAACGTCCCTAACCGCGCAAACTGAAATGCTTCGTCCTTGACCATCACGCTGACCGTTAGTCCGCGAAACAGTTCCGCACGATCCTTCATCCATTCAAAAAATTCCCAAAACCCTTTACGCTCCAAAGAATCATAATAGATCCCCTGCATTTCTATCCATGTCGCATTCAGGCTTTCAAACATTTCTTCGGGCAGCGTATTGCGCTCCGAACGCGCATTCTCGCGCGCCGCTTTGACGCAGGAATAAACACCCGACGGATTGTCCGTATCAAAAATCATGAATTTCAGAACATTCTTGGAGTTCATTTCCGAATATTTGGATTTAAACCCTTCCATTTGTCCCGAAATCGTTAAAATCGGATCCCAACCCGCTCCGGCTCCGGGCAACTGTTCCATACGGTACGCCGCATCCAATACGCGCACCGCGTCTTCCGCCCGTTCCATCATGCGGGTCATCCAGTAAATATTGTCTGCCGTACGGCTCAGCATTGCCCGTCTCCTTCCGTTTTTCCCAATACCCAAGTGTCTTTGGTTCCTCCGCCCTGCGAAGAATTAACAACCAAAGACCCTTCCTTTAATGCGACTCTGGTCAGCGCGCCGGGCACAACGACCACTTTGTCGGGGCTTTGCATCAACGCATAAGGGCGCAAGTCGACATGTCGCGGCGACAAGCCCTCTTCTTGAACCGTCGGACAAGTCGATAGCGCCAGCGTCGGTTGGGCAATATAATTATCGGGATTTTGTTTAATACGTTCTTTGAATTCTTCCGTCTCGGCTTTTGTCGCCTTCGGTCCCACCAGCATGCCGTAACCGCCGGAACCGTGTTTTTCTTTGACGACCAATTCGTTTAAATGTTCCAAAACGTATTTAAAATCGTCCGGCTTTGACAGCGTATATGTCGGAACGTTCGATAAAATCGGCTTTTCTCCCAAATAGAATTCAATCATGTCGGGAACATAGGGATAAACCGATTTGTCGTCGGCGACCCCGTTACCGATGGCGTTTACCAGCGTCACGTTCTTTTTCATCGCCGCGCGGTACAATCCCGGACATCCCAGCAACGAATCTTTTCTGAACGTTTCGGGATCAAGGAAACGGTCGTCGATACGCCTGTAAATGACGTCGACCTTTTCGGGGCCGCGGATGGTACGCATATAAACGCAATCATCGTCGTCAACGAACAGATCCTGTCCTTGAACCAGTTCTATTCCCATTTCATAAGCCAAGAACGCGTGTTCAAAATACGCACTGTTATAAATGCCCGGCGTAAACAGGACGGCTTTGGGGTGTTCCGTTCCCTGCGGAGCGGCAAGTTCCAACGTTTTTCTAAGCTCTGCCGGATAATGATTGACGGGCAAGACGTCATAAATTTTGAACAAATCGGGGAACAGCCGCATCATTACTTCGCGGTTTTCCATCATATACGACACCCCCGAAGGCGTCCGCAAATTGTCTTCCAACACATAAAAATCGGACGGCGAAGTACGGACGATATCAATTCCGGAGATATGAACATGAACCTTATTCGGCGGCGAAAAGCCTTCGACTTCGGGAATATATTCGGAATTTTTCAAGACCATTTCTTCGGGAATGACGTTGGCGCGCAAAATATCCCGAGTCGTATAGACGTCTTCGATAAAAGCGTTTAGAGCTTTCACCCTTTGGCAAATGCCGGCGTTCAGCTTTTCCCATTCGCAATTGGACAGGATACGGGGAACGGGATCAAAAGGAATCAAGCGTTCAACGCCGCTTCGTTCGCCGTAGACGGCAAAAGTAATTCCCATGCGCCGAAACAATATGTCGGCCTGTTCATTGCGACGCTTTAACAAATCCGGAGGAACGGTCTTCAGCCAATTACCGTAAAGTTTATAAGCTTCGGTAATGCCGTTTGACATCATTTCGTCAAAAGAATCTGAAACATACGAGCCAAGCCCGTGTTCTCCTTCCTCGGATTCGGACATTTGTTAAGACCTTTCAGTATTTGATTTAAACAAGTTATTTTATATGTTAGTTTGTTTTTAATCAATTTGATAAAAGATAGTTCATACGAAATTATTGAAATATTTTACGGACGGCCTATGAAAAAGCTTTTTATTTTCGGCATTACGGCGACTGTTTTATCGGCTTGCACGCAGGTAATTATTCCCGCGGGGGACAAAGAAATCATTATGCAGAACCCCGTAACGCGCGAAGTTATCTACTGTGAGCCGGAAGGAAACGTTTCGGCAGAAGAATGCTCTTTTATCATGGAGCAGGAAGGCTTTATCCGATTAACCGACAAATCGTCATTTCCCGGACACGACGACATTCCGTTAAAAGGCGCATACCCGACGCGCCGGTTCCGCGATAAACAAGACATCCCCCGCTGGTAAATTCATGCTTGCCCGTATCGGCACCGCCGCTTTTAAAGGCATCGAAGTCCTGCCCGTCAACGTCGAAGTTCATATTTCGAACGGTTTGCCTGCCTTTACCATCGTGGGATTGCCAGATAAAGCCGTCGCCGAAAGCAAAGAACGCGTCCGTTCCGCGCTAAATTCCATTGGGCTTTCTTTACCTGCCAAACGAATTACCGTCAATCTGGCTCCCGCCGACGTCCTTAAAGAAGGGTCTCATTTCGATTTGCCGATTGCGCTGGGCGTGTTGGGCGCCATGGAAATTATTCCGTCGGATCGGCTTTGCTCTTACTGGGCGATGGGAGAGCTGGGGCTTGACGGCAGAATTGCTCCCGTTTCGGGTGTTTTGCCCGCTGCCGTCGCGGCAAATGCGGCTCAGGCAGGGTTTATCTGTCCCTCAGCCCAAGGCGCCGAAGCCGTCTGGGCGGGAGGAAAAGACATCCTTGCGCCGAAAACGCTTTCCGAACTGGTTGCCTGTTTGAAAAACTCAACCGCTTTGGAGCCCCCGGCTCCTCAAAACGCCGAGGACGATCTTTTAAGCTACCCCGACTTAAAAGACGTCAAAGGTCAGGAAAACGCCAAAAGAGCCCTTGAAATCGCGGCGGCGGGCGGACACAACCTTTTAATGTCGGGGCCTCCGGGCGCGGGGAAATCAATGCTTGCCGCAAGACTTCCCGGATTATTGCCCGAAATGAACGCAAATGAAATCCTTGAAACCAGCATGATTCATTCCGTAGCGGGTCTGTTAAAAGACGGCAGCCTCATATCGCACCGCCCGTTCAGAGCGCCTCATCATTCCGCTTCTATGCCCGCCTTGACGGGGGGCGGACAAAAAGCCAAACCCGGAGAAATTTCTTTGGCTCACAACGGCGTGTTATTTCTGGACGAACTGCCCGAATTTCAACGAACAGCGCTTGAAGCCCTGCGCCAACCTTTGGAAACGGGGGAAATTTCCGTTGCCCGCGCCAATATTCACGTTTCCTATCCTGCCCGTTTTCAGCTGATCGCCGCCATGAACCCGTGCCGCTGCGGTTATCTGGGCAGCCCCGGGCGCGAATGTTCAAGAGCGCCGCGCTGTGCCGAAGAATATGCGTCCCGCTTGTCGGGACCTTTACTGGATCGTATCGACATGCATATTGACGTTCCTGCCCTTGCTCCGTGGGAATTGGCTAAAACGCCCGACGGAGAAAGCAGCGCCGCCGTTAAAGAACGCGTCCTGTCAGCCAGAGAACGCCAAAAAGAACGTTATGCGCGTTCGGAAGCGGGCGAAAAAATCAGCAAAAATGCGGACGCTTCGGGCAACCTTTTGGAAAAAACGGCTTTGGCGACGGACGATGCTTTGGCATTTTTGCTAAAAGCCGCCGAAAAAATGCAACTGTCCGCCAGAGCGTACCACAGAATCCTGCGCGTCGCCCGAACGATCGCCGATCTGGAGCAAAATGACCGCATCCTGACCGCTCATATCGCCGAAGCTTTGTCTTTTCGCCAAATGAGGTACGGGAAAAATTAGTTCTCTTTGACAGGACGTTTCAGTATTATAAAAAACGGTTTTGAATCGTTTTTTCGGATTTATTTTATGAATACGGAAACTTCCCCTAATCTGAACATGCCTTTGATTTTGGTAACGGACGATGACAGCCGCCTGCGCCGTTTGCTGAACAAATATTTGTCCGAAAACGGATTTCGCGTTTTTTCGGCTGCCGATACCAAAGAAGCCGATGCTTTAATGAAGTGGTTCGTTTTCGATTTGGTTATTGCCGACGTCATGATGCCTGTCGAAACGGGCGTTGAATTTACGCGCCGTTTGCGGGAACGCGGGGAAACGGTGCCCGTTTTAATGTTGACGGCAATGGGAGAAACGAACGACCGCATCAACGGTTTGGAAGCGGGAGCCGACGATTATCTGCCCAAACCGTTTGAACCGCGCGAACTGTTATTGCGCATCAACAATATTTTGCGCCGCGTCATGAGCAAGCCGCCCGAAAAACAAAAAGCCGAAGTCCGATTCGGCATCCATCATTATGATTTGGATGAAAAAGCGTTATACCGCGGATCGGAACGGATTCGCCTTCCGCTTGCCGAATCGGCTTTATTGCAGGTTTTGGCGGAACGAGCGGGACAGGATATTTCCAGAGAAGAACTGGCTCAAAAAACGGGCAACGAAACGAATCTGCGAACCGTTGACGTTCAAATCACGCGTTTGCGGCGCAAAATCGAACCCGACGTCCGCCAGCCCAAATACATCCAGACGATTCGCGGCAAAGGATATTCCCTTATTCCCGACTAAGGTTTTACGTTATGAAAATTTTTGCATATCTGAAAGACCGTTATAATTACGTTGTACGTTTTTTTCGTTTAAAATTTTTCCCCAAAAAGCTATGGATTCGTTCCATGCTGATTGTGGTTATGCCCGTTTTGCTGTTACAAACGGTCAGCAGTTTTTTGTTTTACGACAACCACTGGCAAGCGGTCAGCCGCCGTTTGGCTTTGGGGATAGCGGCGGAAATAAAAAGCGTTATTACCCTGTATGAAAAGTTTGATACGCCTTCGGAAAAATCCGAAGTCATTCAGACGGCACGCAACACGATGGGGCTGTTTATCAATTTCATGCCGCCTCAGGTCGTTCCGAAACAACGCTTAAGCATAAAAACAAAAGCCATGGCGGCAGAACTGATTCCCGCTTTGGACAACGTCGGGTATCCTTTTATCATTCAGAACATGGCAGACGAACAATGTTTGCGGCTGTTGTTTTACCTGCCCGAAAACACGGTTGAAGTATTTGTGCCGTACAAACGCTTTTTCAGTTCGACGACCTACATATTCACGATATGGGCTTTTGTTTCGTCGTTTTTGTTTGTGGGGATTGCGGTTTTGTTTTTGCGCAACCAGATTCGCCCGATTTTGCGATTGGCATCGGCGGCAGAGAATTTCGGTTTGGGACGCGACGTTGAAAATTTCAAACCCGAAGGAGCAACCGAAGTACGCCAGGCGGCAAAAGCTTTTATTCAGATGCGCGATCGCATCCGCCGCCATATAGACGACAGAACCAGAATGCTTGCATGCGTTTCGCACGATTTAAGGACGCCTCTGACGCGAATGAGATTACAGCTGGCCATGATGGGCGACGACGAAAACGTCAAAGAATTGATCAACGACGTTACCGAAATGGAGCACATGGTGAACGGCTATCTGGACTTTGCGCGCGGAGAAGGCAAAGAGCCTGCCGAACCGACGGACATAAACCGCTTGATTTCGGACACGTTGCAGTCTTTAAGACGCGAAGGAACGGCGTTGCAATTTACCAGCAATGCGCCGTTAAACATGAACGTCCGCAGAAGCGACTTCAAACGTTGTTTATGGAATTTGGTAACGAACGCGCAAAGATACGGCAATATTGTGAACGTGAACATGGAAGTTACGGACAAATACCTTGAAATTGCGGTAGAAGACAACGGTCCCGGCATACCGCAGGAAAAGCGCGAAGACGTATTCAAGGCTTTTTTCCGTTTGGATGAATCGCGCAATTCTCAGACGGGCGGCGTCGGATTGGGATTAACGATTACCAGAGACATTGTTTTGGCGCACGGGGGAAAAATATTTATGGAAGACAGCCGTTTGGGCGGCTTGCGCGTTGTGATGCTTTTTCCGCGCTGACACGCATAAAAAAGCTACCCCCTTTTATAAAATTCGGCTAAACTTTTAACGCTTTTCAAGCCTGAAGCGACGGGCGAAGGAAAGCCAACCCTCCGCCTGAAGACTTTCAGGCCGTTTTAAACATTAGAGGCGAAATAAATGCAAACCAATTATTCCGAAGAAAAGACCAAGAACCAAAAATTGGTTTCCTGGGTCGAAAAGATGGCAGAATTGTGCCAGCCCGACGCCGTACACTGGTGCGACGGTTCCAAAGCAGAATACGATGATTTATGCGCATTGCTGGTTAAGAAAGGGACGTTCATCAAATTAAACGAACAAAAGCGTCCGAACAGCTATCTTGCGCGTTCCAATCCTTCCGACGTGGCCCGTGTGGAATCCCGCACGTTTATTTGTTCCGAACGCGAAATTGACGCCGGTCCGACGAACAACTGGGCAAATCCGAAAGAAATGAAGGAAAAGCTGAACGGTTTGTTCAAAGGTTGCATGCGCGGCCGTACGATGTACGTTATTCCGTTTTCGATGGGTCCCTTAGGGTCTCATATTGCGAAGATCGGCGTTGAAATCACCGATTCGCCGTACGTTGTCGTCAACATGGCGATCATGGCGCGCACGGGACAGAAGGTTTTGGATATTTTGGGTGAAAACGGATCGTTTGTTCCGTGCATGCACTCTGTCGGTATGCCGTTGGTTGACGGTGTCAAGGATGTTCCCTGGCCTTGCAATCCGGACAACACGTACATTACGCATTTCCCCGAAACGCGCGAAATCTGGTCATTCGGTTCCGGCTACGGCGGCAATGCGCTGTTGGGCAAAAAGTGTTTGGCTTTGCGCATTGCATCGGTGCAGGCGCGCGATGAAGGCTGGCTTGCCGAACATATGCTGATTGCGGGCATTGAAAGCCCTGAAGGCGAAAAAACCTATGTTGCAGCGGCATTCCCGAGTGCTTGCGGTAAAACGAATCTGGCTATGTTAATTCCGCCCGCTTCGTTCAAAGGATGGAAAGTCTGGACGGTCGGCGACGATATTG
>ERZ779737.235-NODE-235-length-55894-cov-3.460789_pt1 | contig 55894 bp, 55 predicted proteins | sample MGYA00511889_ERZ779737 | MGnify/ENA primary metagenome ERZ779737 (study PRJEB29588, sample SAMEA2163575) | human gut metagenome | biome: human gut; feature: human-associated habitat; material: faeces | place: Denmark | collected 2008/2010 ... | reverse complement strand
TATTAACCTACATTTCTGAAGGCCAATAACCTACACTTCAATAATACCATTTACATGTAGTTTTAAAGAAAAAGCAGGAAAATTACATATATGTCTAGATAAAATCTAAATTATGGCATATATGAAGAAAGGGAATAAAATGAAAAAAGTAGTTAGTTTTATGAAGGTACTAGCATTACTTATCGTACCTGTGCTACTAATTGCGTCTTGTAATGGAAAAGAAGATCCAACAACATCTATTCCAACAGACCACGTGCACAGTTATACTGAAGAGGTTATTGCTCCAACATGTACCGAGGATGGTTACACACTACATAAATGTAGCTGTGGAGATTCCTATAAGGATACTACAGTTGCAAAGCTTGGCCATAGCTTTGGTGCTTGGAAAGTAACTGTAGAACCTACAAATACAAAAACAGGTTCAAAAGAAAGAGAGTGTCAAACCTGTCATGTAAAAGAAACACAAGTCGTTCCTGTTAGACAAACAGAACACACACATACATATGACAACTGGCAGGTTGCAAAAAATCCGACCGATAAGGCAGAGGGGCTTCTTGTAAGAAATTGTATAGCGGAAGATAAATCCGAAACATTTGTTCTTCCTGCACTAAACACTACTGACTATACTAAGGGTGATGAATCAGTTGATTCTACATGTAGTGTAGCGGGTGTATATGAGTATGTTTATACAAAAGATGAACAAGCATTCAGCTTTAAAGTAGCTCTTCAAAGATTAGAGCATGAACTTGAAACAAAGACCAAAAAAGCCACTTGTACAGAATCTGGTTATGTTAGAACAACTTGTAAAAATTGCGATTACAAAGTTGAAGAAACAACGAAACCTCTAGGACATACATGGAATCATGATGAGGCTTCTTGTGATTATGCTAAGACATGTACAGTTTGTCATACTGTTGGTGAAGCTCAAAAGACCCACCACGCTCTAGCTGTTACAACACCTGCAACATGTGAGCAAGCAGGTAAAATTGTCTATACTTGCGAATATTGTAATAAAAAGCTTAGTGAAGAGGCAATTCCAGCTTTAGGTCACGACTATAGTAATTGGAATCAAATCGGTGCTGAACAAAAAAATAGTAAATGTGAAGTTATCCAACATTATTCAAGAACATGTACATTATGTAATCACGAAGAATCCTATGATGACGTTTTAAGAGTTGAGCATAATTATACAAGTGAGGTAACAACCGAGGCTTTATGTAATAAGGCTGGTACAATTACTTATACTTGTTTAGATTGTGGTGCGTCATACGAAAAGAGCTATGAAAACACTTCTGCTCATAGTTTTGTATCAAAAGGAATAAAAAATAATATTGAAACATTTAAATGTAGTCATTGCGACGCTACTAAAACAGTTCTTTCTTACAAGGATAAAACTGAAGCAAATGTTAACAAGGAAAATCTAAATAATGAAATTGAATTAAAGAACGCATCAATTGCTCTTGATGAAAATACAGTCAATGCTCTTCCTCAAAATATTACAATTAAAGCTGATACTGTAAATAAAGATGATCTTAGACTTAATGACTCATATGCCGATGCAATTGGTAATAATACTATTTATAATTTCGGAATGAATTCTGGCGAAGATGCTATTTCAAGCTTTGATGGTAAGGTAACTGTAAGAGTTCCTTATGAATTAAAAGCTGGTGAAAATCCGGATGAAATTGCTATTTGGTATATAAATGATGACGGAACACCAACCGCAATTAAAGCTAAATATGCAAATGGATTTGCGGAATTTGAAACAAACCACTTCTCTTATTACACTGTAATTAGACTTTCTGGTGAAGACAGATGTAAGGTATATGAGCATGATTATATGATAAAACATATCGATGGTGATTGCTTCCATGATTCATATGATTTAAATACTTGTAGATATTGTGGTAGAGTTGAAAAAGCAAATGTAATTCATCATACGGGACATGTTTATAACGTTGTTGAAAATGTAGCTGCTACTTGTGTTCAAGCTGGTTATACAACTTATAAATGTGCTAATTGCGACTCAGAATACAAAACTTATATTCTTCCTGTAGGACATAGCTATGAGCTACAAGACGGTTCAATCAAAGCTACTTGTACAAATGCAGGTCTTGAAAAATATGAATGTAGTGTTTGTCATGACAAATATGAAACAGCTCTTGCCCAACAATCACATCAATTTAATGATGTTGTTACAAAAGCTACTTGTACTTTACAAGGTTATACTACTCATACATGTAAGAATTGTAGCCTTGTAATTGTTGATACTTATACAAATCCAACCGGACATAATTATATTTCAACGATTGTAGAACCTACTTGTACTGAGCCTGGCTATACACTTAATAAATGTGCTAATTGTGGCGACGAATATAAGACAAACGAAACTGCTCCAAAACATAAATGGAACATTCCTGCTCCTACTTGTGGTGAAGATCAAGTTTGTACAGTTTGTGGTACTATTGGTGCTTCTGCAACTGGTGAGCATACATTCAATGATAAAGGTATTTGTATTGATTGTGGCTATGGTTGTACTCATACATTTAAAGATGCTGTTATAGAGCCTACTTGTACTACAGATGGTTATACAACCCATACCTGTACAAATTGCGGCCTTGTTAAAAAGGATACTACTGTTACAAAGCTTGGCCATGAAGGAAATATCGTTTGTACAAGATGTGGCGAATTAACTGTACCAGAAGAATTCATTAGTAATCTTCTTACCTCTTATAAAGATTATACTAGTGTTACATTAAGTGCCCCATATGCTCGTGTTACTGTAAAAGATATTACTGATGGAGATTTAGAAGCTGATGTTATAATTACAAATGTAGTAATAACTTTAGGTCTTAATGCTGAAAGAAAGTTTATTGGCTATGGTAAAGGTGAACTTCAATACACTGATTATAATAACTCTATTGGTTATACAAATGTTATTTTAATCATCAAAAATAATACTATCTACATTAAGGCTACTGAAATTCTTACAGTTGATCCTGATACTATTTCAACTATTTGGAGTTCTACATATGAAACTTATGATGCAGTTGATCACTACTATGCAGTATCATTTGAACAATTTATGACTGAAGCACATCTTCCAAATACCGATCAAATTGAGGCCATTTTGAAAGAATATAAACCACTTATTGAAGATGTAATTACCGTACTTAATAAAATTTATACAGCGAATAAACCTCTTCTTAAGAAGCTAGCAATTAATGTACTTGATAAACTATTCATTTTAAACAATAATGGTACTTCTTATACTTTAACGCTTAACATTAATTATTTTATAGATATTTATAATTACGCTAAGACACACAAAGCAGCTGAAATTATTGATTATATTTTAGGTACAGGTACTGTTGAAGCTATAAGATCATTTATTGCCAATGCTGATAAATTAACAATTGGAGAGGCAATTGATACAATTATTAATTATACAGGTCTTACAGTTGATGAAATTGTAGAATTAGTTAACAAATACATTAAACTAGATGGCGATAAGACTATTGAACAAATAATTAATGAATTCTTAGGAAACACTTCAGGTAGTCTAGTTGATTATTTAAAGTCTGATTTATTTAGAAAGGCTAACTTATTTGAAACCATTAACAAACTTCTTAAGAATAATATGAAAATCGAAATAGATTTTGTAAGCTATATTAAGATGGCTCTTGAAGCAATCGATGAATATAAAGATTATACAATCAAAGACTTCATCGAAATGGCTGGTCTAAATATTAATCTTGATGAAATATTTAAGGTGATTGATGGCTATATTGAAAGATATAAAGATATCCTAGATATTACTATTTCAACTGACTATGTTGGAAATATTACTTCTTTAAAAGTAACTACTAAGGGTACTGTAAGTGATGATGATTATTGGACAGCTGATGGCGATATTTCAATTGATTTTACATTTAATGACAATGTAGTTATTGAAGACGATTTTACTGGATTAGTAGATAACATCATTAGTCTTGATATCCCTGCTTTATTTAAAGAAAACTATAAAAATTTAGTAAAAGATGATGATGGTAATATAATTGGATTCTTCAGTGAGGACAAAGATTCTGATACAGGTAATCGTACAGAAGGACAATTCACATATGAAACAATTTATACTTGTCATACTAAAAATTATATATACTTTAATAAAAATACATATATCGACAGCTTTACAATAGATTGTGGAAATTGGTCTAAAATACAATATAGTGGCTGCTTTAAAAAAGAAGAAAAATATTACACTACAGTTTATAACACATATTATAAAGGCAATCTAATTGACACTCATACTGAAACAAGTAATCCTAGTTATTGGGAATCTTCATCTAGTAGTTTTACTTTCTTCTTTAATGTGAAAACTCAAAAGTTCATTTTTAATAACTCATATAGAGATACTATGCATGACTTCCGTTTAACTAATCACGTAGATTCAAATGGCTGTGGAACATATGCTACAGATGTTTATGTATGTGCTGATTGTGGATATACTAAGACAAAATATTCATTTGAAGGTCATAAATTTACAGGAGAAGAAACATATGAATTAATTAATCCAAACGGAACATGTAAGGATGGAGTTAAAGTTTACCAACTTTGTGATCAATGTCAAAAAAATATCCTTAAATATACAAATCATTACCATAGCTCTTGGCATGAAGAGTATAAGTTAAAGGATGGTGCTACTTCTTGTGAAGATGGAATTATCGTTTCTAGAGTTTGTAATTTATGCGGTGCTGTTGATTCTACTTACGAAACAAATAATCATCGAACAACTGAAAAAGAAATAAGTCTTGCAGATTATGGTTTTAAATGAAATCTAACCATTTCAGAATGTGCTTGTGGGCAAATAAAAAATGCATATTTCAGTGGAGATTATGACAATTCAAAAAAAGAATACCTTGATGAAAAAGTAACAATTGATGGTATTGATTATAATGCTGAAGTGACAACTTACTATTATGGAGAAAACGCATTTGTTATTAGAAGGTTAACTGCAACAGTTGAAAATGAAAATTGTCAGGCTGTTTCTATAACTCTTTATCAATACGGATATAAAGATGATGGTTCTTCTTTATATGAAATAAAAGAACAAAACGAAACATATTCACACAAACCTCAAATGTTCGAGGAAACAAAAGAAAATGGTGATGGTACTTCAACTATAACCCAAACTTGGAAATGTACTGAATGCAGCACCATAACATATGTAACAATTTATGAATATGATTCTAATAGAAAACTTGTTACACATATTACTCAAGATTATAGTGGAAGCGGAATGTTATCTTCAATATATACTGAAAAATACACCTACATTAATGGTAAACAATTCATTATATTTGTAAGAACTGAAGAATTAAATTCATGGAGTCAAAAAGAAATTAAACCAGATATAGACAGATGTATGCAAATTGTAACATATACAAGTAGCAACGGACAAAATGAAACAACAGAAGAAACACATCATTTTGACGTAACAGTTCATCCCGCATCTTGTACTCAACCAGGATATAGCGTATGTAACAAATGTGGAGAAACACTATATGATCAATACCCACATAGACATAAGTTCGATTATGTAGCTGGTCATTGGAAATGTAGCTATTGTGGTCTTGAATCTGATAATACTAATAATGGTGTAATAGCCCTTGAAGAATTAGAATCAGAATCACAAAACACATTATCATATGGATATTGCTTCGATAGATATAGTGGTGTAGATGCTATCTTTAATATATCAGTAATTATTAATGGAACACATTATGCTATTAGTTATGAACCTGATACTACTACACATATTTATAGTGATCATTTAATTTATGGTCAAATTAATATCGATTTAGCCACTTTAAATTCTAAGATTAATACTCTAATCGAAGAAAATAATCTTGAAGTTGAAAGTATTATATTAAGTGTAAATGCTCTAGATGCTAATTCACAATATTCTACTTCTATTACTTTATCATATAGCTTAAATATTTAATTTAAGAGGCATCATTTCGTTTTGAATTGATGCCTTTTTTATTATTTTAAAGCCAATGCTATTCAATCATCAAGAAACAAAGGACCTTTTGGACTGTATAAACAAATATAATCTACAATCTCTGGTTTTAAATAACAGATTTGCAATATTTTTTGACAAAATTTGACAAAAATGATTGTTTTTTATATAATAATAAAGTGAGATTATTTTCAAATCCGGAGGTTAGTTATGAATAAAGTTAGTGTTAGATGCCAAAAACAAGCTTCTGCTAAGTTTTATTACGCATCAAAAAGAATGTTTGCTGAACTAAAAATTTTAAAGGTGTTACTATATATTTTAGCTATAGTACCAGTTGTTTTACAATTTATTCCTGCTGTAAATTCTAACGAAGTAATGAGTTTTGCCTATACCGTTATTTCATTTGCCCTAACAATTTTAAATGAGGTATTATCTGCTTTTTTTAACAATCACAAAGAAAGTGCCATCCTAGAGCATCAACTATATGAATCAGAAATTACAGGCTCAACATTTTCCAAAATTGAATATGATCGTGAATCAACAAATAGTTTAAATGAGCTTGCAATTAGAAAAGGTCTTCCTAAAATGCATTCACTTGAAGAAAGTGGAAAAAAATATCATATATCAAAGGTGCCTGATGATATATCCGACGACTATTCATATTTGTATTTATGTCGTCTATCTGCGGCTAAGACAAATTATTTATTAAGTCGTATATTTGTATTCTATGCAATTTTACTTGGAATTGTAATTTGTATTTTTACAGCTTGTATTTTTTGGAAACAAAACACAGCTGATTATCTAAAATTAATAATTGGATTTTATCCACTAGTAAATCCATTTATAAAGAATTGTGCTTCTTGTAAAAAAACACAAAATAATTGTGTAAAGATTTGTGCTGATATTGATAACTTCTTTGCAGATGGTGATGCATCTATTGAACGTCTTGCAAGATTCTATTACTATACTCAAAATATTGAATTTGAAATGATGGTTAATAAACCAGCCATTTATAACATCTTCCCTGCAATGTTTAAACGTGGACTTGCCATTTTAGAGGATGGTGTTACTATACGTTTTATGGAAGCAATTAATGAATTATACGGTAAATCTAAGGGCTTAGTTGGACAAGCTCGAGGTAAAGCATTAATTACACGAGTTGATTATGACCTTGTAAAGCTTGAAGAAAAAAGAAAAAGAAAACTTCAAACTCAAAAAAATGATGAACCTAAAGTAAGTACTGACGTTCAAGAAAACAAAGTTGATATCAAAGTATCAAAGCCTCAAACGCCAATAAAAAAGACTGTATCAAATCAAGCAACTAAAAAAGCTACAAAAACCGTTACCTCTGTTTCTAAAGCATCATCTAAAAATTCAGACGAAAAAAAGGATCTACCAAAAGCCACTACCAAGAAAACCACGACTAAAAAAACTACAGCTAAGTCAACTTCTACAAAAAATATAGAAGAAAAATAATCACGAATAAAAGGAATTTCAAATTCCTTTTTATTTTAGTTTAAATAATCTTTTTTCATAAAATGATTATTTGTTAATCAATACTCTAAAACGTTCTTATAAGGCTATAGAATCGATAATATGCAGTTATAGTATATATTACTACTTCTTTTATGTTATATTTATTTAAAAAATGATTTTATCAATTCAACTATAAATATAAATCAAGCATTTATTTTTCTTAAAAATTGTTCTATAATATGTAAAAAAGGAGATGTTTTAAATGTTTTGTAAATACTGTGGTCACGAACTATTAAGTGACGATAAATTTTGTCCATTTTGTGGAAAAAAGGTAGATGAGGAGCAAGAAAATACTAAAAAGTCTGTTGTAAATAACAATGAGGGCTTTAAAAACTTTGAAGATACTAATCAACATGTACCATACTACGTTAATCAGCCTAATGTTCAAAACGATGTTGATGATAGTGGAAGCTTTGGTTGGGCAGTACTAGGCTTTTTCTTTCCACTTTGTGGATTTATATTATATCTAGCTTGGATAAATACTAAGCCTAAATGTGCTAAAAATGCTGGTATAGGAGCACTTGTTAATATATGTCTTGATGTACTATTTATGGTTTTAATAATTTTTTTTATAACCATTTGTGCATAAATTTAAGGGGACACTATACATCCCCTTTCTTTATTCCTATTTTATCATGTAAGTTAAATAATATGGTAATGTTAGCACATTATCTTGAAGACTTATATTAGAATCACAAAGCTTTATTAAGTAATTAGCACTAGGATATTTAATATTATCATTTAAAACGGTTCTTGAACTTTTTGTATTGCCATTTCTAGCTTTAACCTCAATTAAGGTTACCTCTTCTTTATATCGGACAATAAAATCTATTTCTAATCCCGAATCTTTTGCAAAATAATATAATGGTATTTTATTTTTAATTAAAGCATCTGCTACAATATTTTCATAAATAACGCCTTTATATATCCCCATATTTCCAAACATAATATCCCTAAGTGCATTATCATCTAACATCGAAACAAATAAACCTGTATCAGTTAAATACAATTTAAAAATATTATCAATCTTATTTCCCTCTAAAGGTAATTCTAATCTTGTTAAATTATAACAATATTCAATTAAGCCATATTCTTTTAACCACCAAATTGCAGGATCATATTTTTTACTAGTTCCTTTTGTTTCAAGCATTGAATAAACAAATTTTTTTATTTTCTTTAGAAAGTTGGTTTGGAATAGAACTATATACTTTGTTAATTTTCATAAGTAAGGTCCTGTCAATAACCTCTTCTTCATCCTCATTTAAATGCTTAGCAAAATCATCTTTATAGCCTTCTAATATATCTCTTTGTTCACTACGAACCATTTTATAATCATTCGTTTTTAAAAACACATCAACAACAGCAGGCATTCCTCCAACACATATATATTCTTTAAAATAATTTAGCATTGCTATATGAACCGCATCATTAATTCTATTTTTAGTCTTAAAACAATCATAAAGATAGTTTAAAGTTTCCTCATTAATCCCTTTAGCCCATAAAAATTCTTCAAAATCCATAGCGGTCATATAAACAATATGTTCAAAGCCGACTGACACTCCACCATGATAATTTTTATTATAGCCTTTTATTCCTAATAATGATCCAGTGGCGATAATATCATATCTACCGTCTTCCATAAAAGGCTTTATTGAAGCTCTAGCCCCAGAGCACTCTTGAATTTCATCAAAGATAATAACAGTTTCATTAGGAATAAATTTAAACCGAGAATTTAAAATTGAAAGATTACTAACTATTTGAGAAACATTTAAATCAGATTCAAAAGCTTTTTTCATATTTAAATCAACTTTAAAATTAATATAGACAACATTATTATAATTTTCGCTTGCAAATTTTTTTACGATAAAACTTTTACCTATTTGTCTTGCACCGTAATTATAACAATTTGATTCAAGGGATTTTCGTAATATTCATTTAGAATTTTTTCTATCTTTCTATTAAACATAAAATCAACTCATTTCTATTTTTCTAATATAATTTCAACACCAAAACATAACTTTTCCAATACTTTTTAGCGTTAAAAATATTATTTTTCCAATATTTAAATAAATATTATTCTTCTAACTATAATTTTATCAATAACACAAGGTTACAAATCATAGTTAATTTTTCATTTATATTTTATTTACTAATAAATATTATTTTTAATCAAAATAAAAACCGCCATATGATATTAATTATCCTAGCGGTTTATTTTTTATTTATCAAATATAACACTAAATTTAATTGAATGATCATCATCACTTGTAGCTTTTATTCTGCCACCATGAAGTTCAGTAATTGTTTTAGCAATCGAAAGTCCAAGTCCATAACCTTGCTTATGCTTAGACATATCCTCCTTACGATAATAACGTTCAAAAAGATAATTATGATCACCCGGTTCAATTTTATCAACGTTGTTTTGAACATCAAGGCAAATATACTTACTATGAGCATATAAATTAAGCTTTATAATTGAATCATCGCTTGCATACTTTATCGCATTATCAAGTAAAGTAGAAATAAGTTCACCTATCATAGAAACCTCACCTGTAATCATTAGATTAGGTTCAATTTCCGTTTTAATTTGTTTTCCATTTGAAGATGCTAAAACATTAAAGGATTCACTTACTTCCTGGGCTACATCACTTATTGACATAGATACTTTTGTTAATTTATAATTATCTTCATCAAGTTTAGAAATAAACATTATTTTTTTAAGAAGATCATCCATTCTTATTGTTTCTTTATCAATCATTCTTGTCCATTCAGATGGACCATTTTCCATTTCAATAACCTCATTAGTAGCCTTAATAATGGCAATTGGCGTTTTAATTTCATGATTAATATTTGTTACAAATTCTTTCTTTGCTTGATAAGAGTCAAGAATTGGTTTTGTTACAATCTTAGAAAAAATTATCACAAGACTAGATATTAAAATTAAACCACCCAAGCTAACTAATATACTAATAAGCATAAATGTATTAAAGCTTTGGCGTTCCATTGATGATTCCATGAAAACATAAATTATTTTATTAGTTTGAACTATTTTTTTATAATAATACGAATTATAAAAACCTTTATCCTTCCTAACTGTTTGATAAGCTAGTAATGCGTCTTCTTCACTTACTGTAGCTACATGTCTTAAATCAACTGAAGCATTGTCATTTTCAATAATTACCTTAAAATATCTTGCAGAAAAAGGTGCTTCACCATGATTTTGCGGACGACCATTATCTTCTAGCACCATGTCAATTTTATGGGATAGATTTCCTATCATACTTACATAATTAACGCTATTCATTACAATTACAACAGCCATAAAAACAACAAACAAAATAGTGACTGTAATTAAAATAAATTTCCTTTGAAGTTTTTTAATCATGACTTTCCTCCAAGGTATAACCGGCATTTCTTACTGATTTAATTGTAATATTAGTTCCCAAACTCTTAAGTTTTTTTCTAAGATATGATATATATACCCATAATGTTGTAATATCACCATCATCATATCCGTATACATGCATAAGAAGCTTATCCTGAGAAATTATACTTTCAGGATGAATAATTAGCGCCTCCATTATTTGATATTCCTTTGCACACAATGTTTCTTCTTTTCCTTTACAAGAAAGCCTAAAGGTCAAGGGATTTAAAGATAGGCCTTTATAGTTATAGCTAGTAGTTTCTTTATCTTGACCTCTTCTAATTAAGGCTCTTAAACGTGCTAAAAGCTCAGCACTAGCAAAAGGCTTAGTAAGATAATCATCAGCTCCATTATCAAGTCCCTCAAGCTTATCATCTAGCTGACTTTTGGCTGTAAGCATAATTACCGGTGTTTTAATATTTTGTCTTCTTATTTCTTTAAGAAGACTAAAGCCATCAAGCTTAGGCATCATTACATCAAGGATAATAGCATCATAACTACTAGAGGTAATAAAATCTAGGGCTTCTTCGCCATCATAGGCACAATCGACAGTATAATTATTCTTTTTGAGTAATACCGAAAGAACATGCGAAAGCATTTTTTCATCATCACATAATAATAAACGCACACTACCACCTCAAAATAATTTTACCATATTAATCCATTTGCGTATCTAATTTTTTTGTTAGAAGTAAATTCATATTGCCATTTCTAATTCTAATTTCATCAAGAAGACTCTTAATACTATTATCTTTAGGAATAAATGAATAACTTAATACAAATGTTGTACCCATATCAGCTGATTTAACCTTGAATAGTTTATAACTTTTAGCATATTCTTTAAAGACATCATCAAAAACATTTTCAAAATTCATATCCTCAGGTACACTTATTTTAATGATATATTCATCATTTTTCTTTCTTTTAGAAAGATAAAAATTAATTCCTAAAACAACTAAAATAACAACACCAAAATAGATTAATCCTAAATAGAAATAACCAAGACCCATTAAAAAAGCATAGGCTACCATAAAGAAAATATAGGTTAATTCTAGACTCTCCATATTTTTAGAACGATAACGAATAACCAAAATACCCGCAAGAAGGGCAGTTAATGCTCTTTCATATTGACTTCCATCACTAGTTGTATTATTAAGAATTAGTGTTCCTCCTGAGATTAATACAACTAATACTAAAGGAAGAATCACAATGGTTGAAGCGTAATTTTCACTACATCCGTCTTTCTTCTTAAAATACCAATATATTCCTGAAAAAACTAAAGCCGTTATTAAAACTGTTCCTATAATTAAAAATAAAATTGGCCAATTATTTGTATCTAAAATACTTTTAAGCATATTTACCTCCTGTTAAATACAATTTATATTCCTCACCATATTTTGAAAAGCTAGAGCTTCTGATTTTAAGATTATCTAAAATCCTTGCAAGCCACAAAGGATAATTATTTTTCACCTTAATTTCTAAGATATATTCATCCTTTTTGATGACATCTATAGTACTTTCATCCGTTTTAAAACTTAAATTTGAACGTCTTGAATGAATATTATTATCCAAGGTTAAACGAAGGGTTGGATCTTCAAGATCAAAAAATCCTAATCTATCATAAGATAAATATACCTTAGGCATAAGCTCATATCTTTTCATTAAATATTTAATTTCTTTTATTGCCATTCTTGATTCATAATCAGTTATATGATCAAGATTATCACCCCTAAAAAAAGAATCTAATTCTTCCTTATTCACAACAACTCTTCTTTTACCAACAACACCACAAGCTTTTTTCTTAAGCTCAATAAAGTAAGAATCAGCCTCATAATATTTTCTTACTCTAAGCTTTTCTTTATAAATAGGCTTATTTATTGAATTAGAGATTAAAGTATTATTAATCGTATCATAGTAAATATTTTGAATTTTATATGTTTTATTATTTTCACAATAGGGGTCTAGCTTCATATGACCCCTAATGCCTTTAAGTAATTCTTCATATTGACTTTGATTAATTAAATACTTCTTCTCAATTCTTTTAAAAGACAATATTTTCATTATGCTACTCCATAAATATTACCACTAAAACTTGAAGTACTATTAATACTTACTGAGCTCGATTTACCATAGCCAGCATAAATAATATAATTAATATTATTTTTAGATACATAAAGTTCTAGTGTTAGTTTAGAATCAACCGTTAATGTAAGATACCTTCCGTATGTATTAGATTGTCTCATAACACTACCTGAAACGCCAGAAGCAAGCGTTGGCTTTTGATCCATTCCCGAACATCCAGCAAGAAGTAAATTTCCACCTGTCATTTTAAATGTATTATCAAAATCTAAGACACCATTACCGCCATCAGCTGGTCCAATAGCAATAACATTACCACCTGTCATTACAATATAGCCATTACTATCAAGACCATCACCTGATGCATTAACATAAACTGTTCCTGACTTAAAATATATATAAGCATCTTCAATTTTATTAGTAGCGTTAATACCATCATCAGATGCATTAGCCTCAACAACCCCACCATCAAAAGTTATAATATTACCCTCTATTGCCTCATAGGATTCTTTAATTACAATATAACCACCAGTTATATCAAGCTTATAATCTGCATGAATACCATCATCATCACTGACAATCTCTAAATCACCACCAGATATGCTAATATTACCAAGACCAGTACTTCCATTTTCAAGAGTTACATCAGCATTAGCATGAATGCCATCATCATGCGAGGAAATAACAATATCTCCACTGTCAATTGTAATAGTATTATCAGCCTTAATTCCTTTTGAAGAATAATCTGACTTATTACTATTACCATCATTCATTCCCCCATGACCTCCCATTCCTCCAGGACCTCCTATACCAGGACGAGTAGTAGTTTGATAAGTTTCATAGCTTGTAAGTAAATTACCATTTCTTAAAGATATGTAGATACAATCATACCTTGTATTCAAATTCATATTATCAGTTTGATATGTAGTACCTGATACGGTAGCTGTTATTTTATAACTTGTAATATCTGAAGGAAGTGCGAAGCTTAAATAGCTTCTACCAAAGCCAGAAGAAATACTTGTACCTTTAATCGTTTTTGTGCTTCCATCGCTTAAGGTAGCCGTTATTGTAGCATTTGTAATATTATTATCAAGTCTAAGATAAAAGTTTGATGTTTGGGGATTTGAAATCTCACTTGAATATTCAGAATAAGAATCAGTATTAATTGTTAGATTAGGTGAATTAGTAATAACAACATCATAGCTTGCATCTATACCATCAAAGGCAGCGTATAGTTTAACTGTACCGCCATTAATTGTAACCGTACCTCTTTGATTTCCCTTTGAAGAAATATCACTATTTGTTGTTTTAATCGCATCTCCTGAAGAAGAAATAGCCAATACATTAGCTTCTTCAATTGTAACAGAATCATTGCCTTTAATAGCGTTATTAGGTGCTGTTACATTTAAAGTAAGATTTTTAATCTTTAAATCATCCTTAGTATGAATACCATTATTTAGACTTGAAGTAATATTTAAAGTTCCTTTCCCCTTAAGGTCTAAATCACAATCAGCATAAATAGCACTATTAAATGAACCTTCTGTAGTTCTTAAATCACTAACTGTATTTTCTGTAGCCTTTTTAGCTGTAATTTTTAAATCACCTAAATTATAGCCAACAATAGGAGCGTAGGTATCTGATTGTATACTAACCCCATTAAGGATTAATTCAACCTCTGCATCTTCTCCTGATATAACAACTCTACCATTGTAATCACCAGATAAAGTATAAGTACCACTAGCTAGAATATATAAAGCATCAGAATCAATTGCGACATAACCATTATTATTAGTTATTGTTTTATTTGCTAAATCAATTAAAATATCCTCTTCTCTATTATATTCACTATTTTCTGTTAAAGTAGGAAGCTCAAAATCAACGGTCGTTGTCTCATTATCAGTATCTGCACTTGTATCAGTAGTTGAACTAGATGATCCTGATGTTATACTATCAGTTATATTTGATGTATCATTCGAAGTAGAAGTACTTTTTCCACATGAAGCTAATGCCAAAACACCTAGTGTCATTAAAATAACATTCATTTTTTTCATCTTAAAACCTTCTTTCTGCCTATATTATAGAAAAGAAAGCTTAAATGAACCTTAAATTTTTTAAGCAAATTAAAAAGGACAAACTTTTATGCTCATCCTTAAACTATATTATATATTTAAAATTTAAAAAGTTCGCCAGCAGTAATAACGTTATTAAATACATTTGAATATTCATTTGAATCTAATCCATACGTTGTAATTAATGTATTTTGAACAACCTTCTTTTTACTTATCTTTTCAATTAACAAGTTAGTCCTTTCCATTATCTTTAAATAATAATCCTTATTAACTTTATATTTTTTTCCTAAATACCAAAAAAGGTTGGCCTTATTTGAATTACAAAATCTACTTAATTCATCATTTTTCAATCATTTAAATTATGTCATTTTTATTTTCAGCGGTTAATTACGCTTTTTGTTTAATTTTCGCTTGTTATCCTCTTATTTTTTCGAGATATCCAGCGGATTATAATATATTTATATAAAATTCCGCCGATTAGATAATCAAAGGACAACATTATTTGTTATCCTTTGATATTATTAATATTAAATTTTAATCATTATTTGGAACATCAATATTTGAAGGCACAACATCATAGCCATAAAATTCACGATTAAAATAGGCCCTACCTTTTGTAATTGATTTTAAATCATTTACATATTCTATAATTTCAGCTTCTGGGACTAAAGCCTCTAGTTTTTGTTGCCCAATGGAATTTATATCCATTCCTACAATCTTAGCCCTTCTTGTATTTAGATCTGATAAAATATCACCAACAAGCTCAGATGATGATGTTACAACTATTTTCATAATTGGTTCAAGTAATACTGGCTTAGCCTTCATATAAGCATCTTTAAAGGCTAATATAGCAGCGTTTTTAAAGGCTACCTCATTAGAATCAACGGGATGATATTTACCATCAGTTAAAATCGCGTGAACTCCAATAACTGGATAACCTTTTAGTAATCCTTTTTGGCAAGCCTCATTAAAGCCTTTTTCTACAGCTGGGAAATAGTTTTTAGGTACTGCCCCACCAAATACCTCTTCTGAAAATGAATTTGACTGATCGGGTTCAAAACGCATTTCAACAACCCCAAAGAAGCCACTTCCGCCTGACTGCTTAATATAGCGTCCACTTCCCGTTGCAGAAGTCTTTATTGTTTCCCGGTAGCTAATCTTATAATCTGTAAGATCCAAATTAAGCTTATAGGTTGTTTTCATTTTTTGTATAATATAATTTAAATGACCAGTTCCTAAAGAGCCAATTAATTGTTCATGAGTATCAGAATTCCTCACAAATTTAACGGTTGGATCTTCAAGTATTACTTTGGAAATAACAGTTGAAAGCTTATCCTCATCGTTTTTAGTATGAGGCTTTATAGCTTTATAATAAACTGCTGAAGGATATTCAATTAAAGGATATGAAATATGTGATTTTAAACTTGACAAGGTAACACCATTAGAAAGTGAAACCTTTGTTATAGCACCAATATCACCTGCGTGAACTTCAGATACTGGTTTTAAAGTAGCACCGCATATTATATTTAAGTTGTTTACTTCAATATTCGCTTTATTTAAATTATCATAAACCGTGTCCCCAATATGTAAAGTTCCTGAATTAACCTTAAAAATATTAGTTATACCTGCATAAGGATCAACATTTGTTTTAAATACAAACGCACTAAATTCCTCACTATCTAGCGTTTTTCTTAAAACTTCCTTACCATCATCATCGATACCCTTTAAAGGCTTTAAATCAGAAGGATTTGGAAGATAATCTATAAGCATTGATAAAAGCGTATGAATTCCTATTTTCTTTAAGGCTGAACCAACAAGGACAGGAATTAAACGACCATTTAAAACACCATCACGAAGTCCTAATCTAATCTCTTCTTTAGTTAAATTCTCACCGGCAAAAAACTTTTCCATTAACTCTTCACTTGATTCAGCTACAGCCTCAACCATTTGATTATGGAGTTCAAAAACAACCTTACGCTTATCAGGATAAATTTCTGCATCATCACATGTTTTTCCATTATACTTACGAGCCTTTAGTTCAACTACATTAATAAATCCGTCAAAATTATTATCATGACCCATTGGATAACAAAAAGGAATAGCAGATGAACCAAAATGAAGCTTAATATCTTCTAATAGACTTTCAAATTTAATTCCATCCTTATCCATTTTATTAACATAAATAATAGTAGGAATATTTCTCTTTTTAAGCATATTATAATGCTTAATCGTTTCTTCTTCTACTCCATTTTGAGCATTAATAACTAAAATAGCTCCTTTAACAACGGATATCGTACCAATTGCCTCTTGAATAAAATCATCATTTCCTGGTAAATCAATTAGATTGATCTTATAATCTCTAAAGTTAAGAGGAATTATACTAGATTTAATACTTGATCCTCTTTGACGTTCTTCATCTAAATAATCACTTATCGTATTTTTCTTTTCAATACTTCCCATTTCTTTACCCATACATTCAGATGCTAAAGCTTCTACAAGGGTAGTTTTTCCACTTGACATATGACCAAGTAAGGCAACATTACGAATTTTATTTTCCATATTATCAACTCCAGTTCTTTTGTAAGCGCTTTCTTTAATATCATTATATCATATTCAAACGTAAAAAAAAAGACACTATTATCTAGTGTCTTAAATTATATTAGTCAACGAATTCAACTACAGCAAGACCTGCAGCGTCTCCACGACGGAAACCAGTCTTAATAACTCTAGTATAACCACCGTTACGAGTTGCAAACTTTGGTCCGATTTCATTGAAAAGCTTTTGAATAGCGTAGTTGTTATTCTCATCCTTTTCGAAACGAACAAGCTTAGCAGCTTGACGACGAGATGCTAAAGTATTAGTCTTTGCTAAAGTAACCATCTTATCAGCTAGCTTCTTTAATTCCTTAGCCTTTGATTCAGTAGTTTCAATCTTACCGTTAAGGATTAAATCAGTAACTAAATCACGAAGTAATGCCTTACGAGCAGCACTACAACGACGTAATTTACCGTATGCCATATAAAGTCCTCCTTCTATTGGATATTAGTCTTTCTTAAATCCTAAACCCATGCTTTCTAGTTTTTCTTTAATTTCTTTTAATGATTTACGTCCTAAGTTACGTACCTTCATCATATCCTCTTCTGATTTAGCTGTTAAATCAGAAACAGTATTTAATGCAGCACGCTTTAGACAGTTGTATGAACGAACAGAAAGATCTAAATCATCAATAGTCATATTTAACTTAGAATTTTGTTGATCCTCATCACGCTCGATCATGTATTCAGTAGATGAAGCCTTTTCAGACATTTCTACTATTACCTCTAGATGTTCAATCATCATCTTAGATGCAATAGCGATTGCTTCCTTGGCATTAATTGAACCATTTGTTTTAACTTCGATTGTAAGTTCATCAAAGTTTGCAGCATTCTCTACACGAGTTTTTGCAACATGATAACATACATTTACAATTGGTGTATAAATTGAATCAATTGCAATTACACCGATTGATGAATTATATACCTTGTTATCATTAGAGCCTACATAACCAACTCCACGGCGAACTGTAAGAACCATATTACATTCTCCGCCCTTTGCAACAGTACAAATGTGCTGTTCAGGATTGATTATAGTAACCTCACTACCGTGAATAATGTCTGCAGCTGTTACTTCACCTTCACCTTTGTGAATTTCAACAGTTGTTTCAAAATCACAATCATCAGAGTCAACACTTAAAATTACTCTCTTTAGATTAAGAACAATTGTAATAACATCCTCAACGATACCATCAACACTTTGGAATTCGTGTTGTGCACCGTTAAGCTTGAAGTTTACAAATGCGGCACCTGGAAGAGATGATAAAAGAGTACGACGTAGAGCGTTACCTAAAGTATCTCCAAATCCTCTCTCTAATGGTGAAATAACAAATTTTCCATAGCTACCGTCTGCAGATAATTCTTCAACGCTAGTTTCTGGCTTTAAAAATTTCAAATCCTTCATAATGTGGGCCTCCTCTTTTAATAATATCTACTATCCACGTGGACGCTTTGGTGGACGGCAACCATTATGTGGAACAGGTGTTACATCGTTAATAGCTGTAATCTCAAGACCAGCTACTTGAAGTGAACGAATAGCAGCTTCACGACCAGGACCAGGTCCCTTAACTGAAACTTCTACCTTTTGAACTCCTGAAAGGATTGCAGCCTTAGCAGCAGCCTCACTAGCCATTTGAGCAGCAAATGGAGTTGACTTACGGCTTCCCTTGAATCCTAGTGCACCGGCAGATGACCAAGAAATTGCATTACCTGCTAAATCAGTGATAGTAACAATAGTATTATTAAAAGTCGAATGAATATGAGCCACACCTACAGGTATGTTCTTCTTTGTACGACGTTTAGAAACATTTGCCATTATTTTTTACCTCCTTATTGTGCTTTCTTCTTGTTAGCGACTGTATGTCTAGGGCCTTTACGAGTACGTGAATTATTTCTAGTATTTTGTCCACGAACTGGTAATCCTTTACGATGACGGATACCTCTATAGCATCCAATTTCCATTAAACGCTTAATGTTAAGAGCAACTTCACGACGAAGATCTCCTTCAACCTTAATCTTAGCAACTTCAGAACGAATACGTCCCTCTTGTTCCTCAGTTAGGTCCTTTGTACGAATGTCCTCAGAAACATCCGCAGCCTTTAAAATATTTTTAGCTGTTGTATTACCAATACCATAAATGTATTGTAAAGCTACAACGATTCTCTTATCTCTTGGAATATCAATTCCTGCAATACGTGCCATATTAAACTCGCACCTCCTATTAATTAACCTTGTCTCTGTTTATGTTTTGGATTTTCGCAAATAACCATTACACGGCCCTTGCGCTTAATCACTTTACATTTGTCACAAATAGGTTTTACTGATGGTCTAACTTTCATCTTTATACCTCCAAATATATTCGTTACTTACGTCTGTAAGTGATTCTTCCACGTGTTAAATCGTATGTGGATAACTCAACAGTTACCCTATCACCTGGTAAAATGCGTATGTTATTCATGCGGATTTTACCAGATACGTGGGCTAAAACTTGATGTTCATTTTCAAGTTGTACTATAAATTGTGTATTAGGTAAAACCTCAAGGACCTTACCTTCCATTTCAATTATATTATCCTTTGCCATTTTGCCTCCGAATTAAAAGTGTTGTCAGAAACTTATACCGTCTTCTTTACAACAAAAGGAATCAATCGATTCTTAAATTTATCACAAGTAACAGTGGTCCATAATCTGATAAAACCTTAACTCTGTACCAGCATTAGGGTTCAGCTAGTGTTGTGAAGCTTTAGGCCTAATCATAGCTATATAGCCAATGAACACCAGCTACCTTACTTAATCATAATAAATACCTTATTACGCAAGAAAAGGATGGTATCACTCAAGTTGAGTCGCTATAACGTACTTATTATAATACATTTTAGCATTGACTTCAACTTGTAAGTGTTTACCAACAAATTATTTTTTCCGCATTTATAGAATATTTATTAATAATGTAATCATTACTTTGCAAGTACAGCTTTGATATCTTCAAATACCTTGTTAAGTTCTTGATCACCATTAACAGTTTTAAGTAAGTTTTGTTTCTCATAATAAGCTAGAAGTGGAGCAGTTTGCTTATCGTAAACCTCTAAGCGGCTACCTGCTGTTTCAATTGTGTCATCTGCTCTTTGAATAAGAGGAGTTCCACAATTGTCACAAATTCCTTCTTTTTTAGGCTTATTAAAATCAATATGATATGTTGCACCACAAGTCTTACAAATACGACGACCAACGATACGTCTAATTAAAATACTTGCATCAACGTTTACATCTAAAACCGCATCAAGGGAAATTCCTTGTTCCTTCATAAATGAATCTAAAGCTTCAGCTTGTAAAACGTTTCTTGGGAAGCCATCAAGAAGGAATCCTTTTTTACAATCATCCTTAAGAAGTCTTTCCTTGACAATACCAATTGTAACTTCATCAGGAACTAAAGCACCCTTGTCCATATAGCTTTTAGCTAATTTACCAAGCTCAGTTCCTTCTTTAATTGCGGCTCTAAACATATCTCCTGTTGAAATATGAGGAATGCCGTAATATTCTTTAATATTAGCAGCCTGAGTACCTTTACCAGCACCAGGGCGGCCCATAATTAATAAACGCATAATAATCCTCCAAATTAGCTTATTAGCTTTGAGTAAGAATCATTTTCAGATTCAGCCTCAATTTGGTTGAATGTTTCAATTGCAACACCAACGATGATTAATAAGCTTGTTCCACCTACAGTAACAGTTGATCCCAAACCAAAAATCATTGAAACAATAATTGGAACTAATGCTAAGATTGCAAGACCAATAGCACCAATAGTTGTAACTCTAAATAATACCTTAGCAATTTGACGCTTTGTATCTTCACCTGGCTTATAACCAGGAATGAAAGCATTTTGCTTAGATAAATTATCACCAATCTTCTCAGGATCTATTGTTAAGAATGAATAGAAATAAGAGAAGAAGAAAATCATGATAATGTATAAAGCCATACCAATTGGCTTACTTGAGCTAAATACTTGATCTAGCCAATATGCAACATTACTTGATGTAGTCGTATAACCTAACATACCAACAATAGTTAGGGGAATAGACATCAATGTTGAAGCAAAGATAACTGGGATAACTCCTGCGCTATTAAGCTTAACAGGGATATCAGAGTTTTCGTTACTTTGACGATTTGCATATTGAACAGGAATTTTTCTCTTAGCAGCTTCAAAGTATACTACTGCAACAATCATTGCCACATATAGTACAACAACAGTAATATACTTAGCAAGATTTGCACCACTAAAGGCACTTCCTAAATATGAACTATATAAGGTAGAGAACATATTTGGAATAGATGACACGATACCAGCACAAATGATCATTGAAGAACCATTACCAATACCATGCTTTGTAATGATATCTGCAAGCCACATAGTGAATGCAGAACCAGCGGTGATAACAATGGCCATATAGATATATAAGAACCATGTTGCACCAAACGCTAATGCGCTATTTGCAAGAATATTCTCTGGTCTTGAACCAAGTGAGAATAGTAAAGCTAAAGCTTGAATCATTGCAACTGCGATAGTAATATATCGTGTTATACGATTTGATTTAGCTTTTCCTTGCTCTCCCATCTCCTGCCATTCTTTCATACTAGGAATAATCATTCCAAGCATTTGAACAATGATTGAAGATGTAATATAAGGTGAGATACCTAAGGCAAGTACCGAAAATGATGACAAACCACCACCACTAAATGTGTTTAAAATAGTTAAGAAATCATTACCTTTTAGTACTTGTTTGATACTATTAGTATCGATTAGAGGAACTGGAATATAAGTACCTAATTTGAATACAAGCAAAATCAAGAATGTAAAAGCTAATCTTTTGATAATATCAGGATTGCTGAAAATTCTTTTTAATTTATTCAAATTAGATCACCTCAACAGTTCCACCAGCATTCTTAATTGCAGCTTCTGCAGATGCTGAAAACTTAGAAGCTTTAACTGTAAGTTTCTTTTCTAAAGTACCATTACCTAAAACCTTAACTCCGTCATAAGTCTTATTAACAAGACCAGCTTTAATTAATGTTTCAATAGTAACTTCAGCACCGTTTTCAAATACATTTAAATCTGAAACGTTAACAACAGCATACTCCTTGCGGTTTACGTTCTTAAATCCACGCTTTGGTAAACGTTGGAATAGAGGGATTTGTCCTCCTTCGAATCCTGGACGAACGCCACCACCTGAACGGCTGTTTTGACCTTTTTGACCACGGCCAGCAGTTTTACCTAAACCACTACCTACACCTTGACCCTTACGCTTTCTAGTGTGTCTTGCACCTTCAACTGGCTTTAATTGATTTAACATTTAAAGGCACCTCCTTATTTTTCTACTACTTTTACTAAGTGAGCTATAGTTACGATCATACCTCTAATAGCTTCATTTTCCTCTTTAATTACAGTGTCGCCAAGCTTGTGAAGGCCTAGAGCCTTTGCAGTCTTAGCTTGATTTGGCTTAACGCCGTTGATTGATTTAATTAATGTAATTTCATATTTCATATTCGATTACCCCAAAATTTCTTCAACTGTTTTTCCACGGCGAGCAGCGATTTGTTCAACAGTACTTAATTCCTTAAGACCTTCAAATGTAGCTCTTACCATGTTAATTGGAGTTCTTGATCCTAATGCCTTTGATAAGATATCAGAAATACCAGCAAGCTCTAGTACGGCACGTACTGGACCACCAGCGATAACTCCTGTTCCGGCTGCAGCTGGTCTTAATAAAACCTTACCTGCACCAAATGTACCTGTTACTGTATGAGGAATAGTTGTATTAACAGTAGGAACATAGATCATGTTCTTCTTTGCATTTTCGATGGCTTTCTTGATTGCATCAGGAACTTCGTTAGATTTTCCTGAACCGAATCCTACATTTCCTTTTCTGTCTCCAATAACAACTAGAGCAGCGAAGCGGAAACGACGACCACCCTTAACAACCTTAGTTACACGGTTGATTGTAACAACACGCTCTTCGAACTCTGGTTGTTCTAACTCTTTAGGTTCACGTTCTTTACGCATGAGATATCCTCCTTATTAGAATTCTAGGCCAGCTTGACGAGCAGCGTCAGCTAGAGCCTTAACACGTCCGTGATATAAATATCCACCACGGTCGAATACTACAACTTTAATGTTAGCAGCTAAAGCACGCTTAGCGATTAATGTACCAACTGCAGTAGCAGCTTCTACATTAGCACCATTTGTAAGCGCAAGTTCTTTATCTAGAGAAGAAGCGCTACATAAAGTCTTGCCATTAACATCATCAATAAGCTGAACATAAATTTGCTTATTAGAACGGAATACATTAAGACGAGGTCTTAGAGCAGTTCCCGCAAGATTTTGGCGGATTCTTAAATGTCTTTCTTGACGTTTAACATTCTTTGATACTTTACTAATCATAATATTTTAGCACTCCTTTCTATTACTTCTTAGCTGTCTTACCCTCTTTACGACGAATATGTTCATCAGAGTAGTGAATACCTTTACCTAGATAAGGTTCTGGTTCACGAACACCACGAACGTTTGCCGCAAATTGGCCAACAACTTGTTTATCAGAACCACTAACAACAACTTGAGTGTTCTTAGGAAGTTCTACCTTGATTCCAGCTGGAATCTCTAATTCAACATCATGTGAATAACCTGCAGATACAACTAAAGTATTACCCTTTAGTGATGCACGATATCCGACACCGACAATTTCAAGAGTTTTTGTAAAGCCCTTTGAAACACCTTCAACCATGTTATGGATATTAGCACGAGTTGTACCATGAATAGTCTTCATAGCTTTAGTGTCATTTGGACGCTTTACAGTAACTGTTTGTCCTTCAACAACAACTTGGATGTTGCTGTCAATTGTATTACTTAATTCACCTTTAGGACCCTTTACAGTAATAACATTACCATTTTGGCTTACTGTAACACCTTCAGGTAGATTGATTAACTTGTTCCCGATACGAGACATTTAAAACACCTCCTGTTAAAATTACCAAATGTAAGCCAATACTTCGCCGCCGATTTGGTTCTTACGAGCTTCCTTATCAGTCATTACACCTCTTGAAGTTGAAATAACTGCGATTCCTAGACCGTTTAATACAGTTGGAAGTTCGTCTGCTTGAGCATAAACTCTTAGACCTGGCTTAGAAATTCTCTTAAGGCCCTTAATTACTCTTTCGTTATTAGCTGTATACTTTAAAGTAACAGTTGTAACGCTCTTATTATTTTCAGATTTAGTCACGAAATCAACGATGAATCCCTCATTCTTAAGTACTTCTAAAATAGCAGTCTTTAAAGAAGATGCAGGCATTTCAACTGTTTCATGATGCATCTTGTTCGCATTTCTAATGCGAGTTAGCATATCCGCAATTGGATCTGTCATAACCATATGTTTGTTCCTCCTTCCATAAACTCGGAAAAAATAATTTTATTTAATGAATTACCAGCTTGCTTTTTTAACTCCAGGGATTTGACCCTTGTAAGCTAATTCACGGAAGCAAACACGGCATAATTTAAACTTGCCATAAACAGCATGTGGACGACCACATCTTTCGCAACGTGTATATTCACGAACTGCGAACTTTGCTTTTCTATGATTTCTAGCAATTTGAGACTTTTTTGCCATAGTTCTTATCCTTTCTACTTTTTACTGTAAGGCATACCCATTAAGCTTAATAGAGCACGACCCTCTTCATCAGTTTTTGCAGTTGTTACGATAACAATGTCCATTCCACGAATCTTCTTAACCTTATCAAAGTTAATTTCAGGGAAAATTAATTGTTCCTTAACACCTAAAGTATAGTTACCACGGCCATCAAAAGCATTTGCAGAAATACCACGGAAGTCACGTACACGAGGTAAAGCGATAGAGATTAGCTTGTCGAAGAATTCATACATCTTCTCACCACGTAATGTAACCTTGCATCCGATAGGCATTCCTTCACGAAGCTTAAAGTTTGCAATTGACTTTTTAGCCTTAGTAACAACTGGCTTTTGACCAGCAATAAGAGTCAATTCCTCTACTGCCTCATCAAGAACCTTTGAATTTGCTACTGCATCGCCGCAACCCATATTAATAACGATCTTTTCAATCTTTGGGATTTGCATGCTTGAAGTATAATTGAATTTATTACTTAATTCTGCTTTAACAGAGTTTTCATATTTTTCACGTAAACGATTCATAAATGTTTACCTCCTCTCTTAGAAATTACTTGATTTCTGAACCAGATTTTTTAGTTACTCTAACCTTAGTTCCATCTTCTTTTGTAACGATAGATACACGAGTAGGAACGTTCTTAACTGGGTCAAGTAACATAACGTTTGATGCATCAATTGGAGCTTCTACTTCAATAATGCTACCAGATTGATTTTGTTGAGTAGGCTTTAAATGTTTTTTAACCTTGTTTACGCCTTCAACGATAACTTTATTCTTAGCAGGGAATGCCTCAAGAACCTTACCAGTTGTTTGAGTCTTATTTCCCTTCTTATCTACTGTAAATTTATTTTTACCAGCGATAACAACGACTGTGTCACCCTTCTTAATTTGCATTTAAGTGCACCTCCTATTATAGTACTTCAGGAGCTAAAGAAACGATCTTCATGAAATTCTTATCACGAAGTTCACGAGCTACTGGTCCGAAAATACGAGTTCCACGTGGAGTTAAATCTTCACGAATGATAACTGCTGCATTTTCATCAAACTTAATATAAGAACCATCATTTCTTCTTAATCCAGCTTTTGTACGTACGATTACTGCTTTAACTACATCACCCTTTTTAACTGCTCCATTTGGTGATGCTTTCTTAACAGAGCAAACAACAATATCGCCAACGTTAGCGTATCTATGTAATGCACCGCCTAAAATCTTAATAATTAATAACTCACGAGCACCTGAGTTGTCAGCTACTGCAAGTCTAGTTTCTTGTTGAACCATGAGAGTACCTCCTTTCAAGAACTAATTAAATATTTTCGTGAGCCTTCTCAACTTTAACTAATACGAAATGCTTAGTTTTTGATAAAGGTCTAGTTTCCATGATTGTTACAACATCGCCAAGCTTAGCTGTGTTGTTCTCGTCATGAGCATGAAATTTTGTAGATGATTTAACACGTTTACCGTATAATCTATGCTTTCTATAAGTATCAACAGATACAACGATTGTCTTATCCATTTTAGCAGATACAACAACACCTGTAAATGTCTTGTGACTGTTACGTTCTTGCATGTTTTAGTCCTCCTTCTTTTCAGCAGACTTTTCAGCAAGGATTGTTTTCATTCTTGCAATTGTCTTCTTTACTGTACTAATGCGTGCAGTATTAGTTAATTGGTTAAGAGATGACTGAAGCTTTAAGTTAAATAATTCGCCCTTTAATTCAGCGATTTGCTTATTTAATTCTTCAACTGATAAATTTCTAATTTCAGAATTTTTCATTATTCAGCACACTCCTTCTTAACAATTTTTGTCTTAACAGGAAGCTTATGAGATGCTAAACGTAATGCTTCACGAGCAACTTCCTCAGAAACACCAGCAACCTCAAATAAAATAACTTCCTTCTTAACTACAGCTACCCATGATTCTGGTGAACCTTTACCAGAACCCATACGTACTGCAAGAGGTTTTTTAGTCTTAGATAAGTGAGGGAATACTTTAATCCATACTTGTCCTTGACGATTCATATAACGAGTAATAGCGATACGGGCAGCCTCAATTTGACGGTTAGTTAAATACGCACCTTCAAGTGACTTTAATCCGTATTCACCAAATGCTAACTCAGTACCACCTTTAGCCTTACCTTCATAAGAAACACGATGAGGACGACGGTACTTAACTCTTTTAGGCATTAACATAATTAATTACCTCCTTTAGAACTTCTACCTGGCTTTTCTCCTTTTGGAGTTCTAGGTGCTCTATTAGGACGAGTTTGTTCTTCATGCTTAATATTCTTCATACCTAATACTTCACCCTTATAGATCCAAACCTTGATACCAAGCTTTCCATAAGTTGTATGAGCTTCTGCAACTGCATAGTCAACATCAGCACGTAGAGTTTGTAGAGGAACTTGACCCTCATTATAACCCTCAGAACGAGCCATTTCAGCTCCACCAAGACGACCAGCAATTAAAGTCTTAGCACCTTTAGCACCAGCCTTTAAAGCTCTTTGAATTGCAACCTTTTGTACACGGCGGAATGATGCACGTGCCTCTAGTTGCTCAGCGATTGATTTAGCTACTAATGTAGCATCTAGTTCAGGCTTCTTAACCTCAACTACATTTAAGGAAATTTCCTTCTTTGTTAAAAATTCTAAGTCTTTTACAACTTTGTTTTTAGTTTCAGCCTCGCGACCAATTACAACACCTGGTTTAGCAGTATATAAAGTAATTTTTACGCGATCTTTCTTTGCGCCTTTAACACGCTCGATAAGAATACGTGAAACAGCAGCCTTAGCATAAACAGTTTCAAGGTGCTTACGGATTTTTAAATCCTCTAATAATAGATCAGCTACCTCGTTCTTGTTAGCATACCAAGATGCATCCCATTCACGATTGATACCAACACGTAGTCCGACTGGACTTACCTTTTGACCCATGTGATTTCCTCCTTGATTAATCTCTTTCAGCAACTACGCAAGTGATACTTGAAAGTCTCTTTGTGATAACGTCTCCACGACCCTTAGCACGTGGTGACATTCTCTTCATTCTTAGTCCATCACATACGTAAATCTCTTTTACGAATAGCTTATTAATATCTAAGCCATTATTGTTTACTGCATTTGAGCATGCAGATTTTAATACTTTGCTTACATCCTCGCAAGCGTTCTTATTTGTTAGCTTTAAAATTGCAAAAGCTTCATTAACATTCTTACCACGAATCATGTCAACAACAAGACGAGCTTTACTAGGAGTAACGCGAACATTTTTAGCTATTGCTTTAACATCCATGTTTTATTTCCTCCTACTAATTATCTTGATGCCTTTTTATCATCAGCACCGTGACCATGATATGTACGAGTTGGAGCAAATTCTCCTAACTTATGTCCTACCATGTCTTCTGTTACATAAACAGGGGTATGCTCTCTACCGTTATATACACCGAAAGTGTGTCCAACAAATGCTGGGAAAATAGTTGAACGGCGAGACCATGTTTGAATTACTTTATTTTCATGAGCGGCATTTTGCGCTTCTACTTTCTTCATTAAAGACTCATCGCAAAATGGTCCTTTTTTAATTGAACGAGCCATGACGTGTCCTCCTTCTATTGATTAATAATTATTTTTGATTTCTTCTACGAACAATTAGTTTGTTAGAAGACTTCTTAGAATCACGAGTCTTAACTCCAAGAGCTTTCTTGCCCCAAGGAGTAAGAGGAGCCTTACGTCCGATAGGTGCTTTACCTTCACCACCACCATGAGGGTGATCGTTAGGGTTCATAACAGAACCACGTACTTCTGGACGAAGTCCCATATGTCTAGCACGACCGGCCTTACCGATACGAACTAGTTCATGCTCTTCATTACCAACAACACCGATTGTAGCACGGCAAGTACCTAAAATCTTACGAACTTCACCAGAGCTTAATCTTACTAATACATATTTTTCTTCACGACCAAGAATTTGAGCAGAAGTACCAGCACTACGTACTAGTTGTCCACCCTTTCCTGGATGTAACTCGATGTTATGGATTAATGTACCAACTGGGATTTGACTAATTACTAAAGTGTTACCAACCTTAATATCAGCACCTTCTCCAGAGATAACTGTTTGACCTACTACCAATCCTTTTGGAGCTAAGATATAAGCCTTAGCACCATCAGCATAAACTAATAATGCAATGTTTGCACTTCTATTTGGATCGTATTCAACACTAGCAACGCGAGCAGGAATACCATCTTTATTACGCTTGAAATCAATAATACGATATTTTCTCTTTACACCGCCACCTTGATGACGAACTGTAATCTTACCAGTATTATTACGTCCACCATTAGACTTAATTGGAGCTAATAGTGACTTCTCAGGAGTTGTTGTAGTAATTTCTTCATATGTAGAAACTGACATATTACGTCTACCATTAGAGGTAGGCTTGTATACTCTAATACCCATTAGAATTTCCTCCTATAATTAAATTTCAAATGCATCAATCTTATTACCATCAGCAAGCTTGCAGATTGCCTTCTTATAAGCAGAAGTTTTACCAGCATATTGGCCAACTCTCTTATTTTTTGGTAATACATTGATTGTATTTACGCTTAAAACCTTTACATTGAATAATGCTTCAACAGCATTCTTAATTTCAATCTTGTTAGCGTTTGGAGCAACCTTGAAAGTATACTTATTGTATTGTTCCTTTAGTTGCATTGATTTTTCAGTAATGATTGGTTCTTTAATGATATCATAAAATTTTACTTCCATATTATGCTAGAACCTCCTCGAAATATTTTGCAGCAGATTCAGTCATAACAAGCTTGTCATAACATAAAATGTCAAATACACTTGCGTGATCTGCAGGGCTGACGAATACGTTTGGTAAGTTTCTTGCAGAAAGTACAACTTCCTCAGTTAATTCAGAAACGATAACCATAACCTTTCCTTCAACCTTAATATTCTTTAAGAACTCATTAAAGTTCTTTGTTTTAATTGATTCAAACTTTAAGTCATCAATTAATGTTAACTTGTTTTCTTTAACCTTATATGATAAAGCTGACTTTAAACCTAATTGACGAACCTTCTTGTTAACCTTTACAGCATAGCTTCTAGGAGTAGGTCCAAATACAGTACCTCCACCACGCCATTGAGGAGCACGAATTGATCCTTGACGAGCGCGTCCTGTTCCCTTTTGGCTCCAAGGCTTCTTACCACCACCGCGTACTTCAGTACGGTTTAAAGTGTCATGAGTACCTTGACGCATAGCTGCTCTTTGAGCGTTAACAACATCGTAAATTACTTGTTGATTAGGTTCAATGCCGAATACTTCTTCATTTAGTTCAACTGTTTTTAAAGTTTCTCCAGCTTGATTTAATAATGCAATGCTAAGCATAATAAATCTCCTTTCTACTAATGATTATTATTTGCAAGACTTAACAGCTGTCTTAATTTCAACTAGACCAGATTTAGGACCTGGAACATTACCTCTAATTAAAATTAATTGTCTTTCAGCGTCAACTAATGCAATTGTTAAATTTTGAAGAGTAACTGTATCGTGACCCATATGTCCTGGCATCTTCTTACCCTTCATATTACCTTTGATAGGTCCCATTGAACCAACGATTCTATGAGCTCCAGAACCGTGACCCATAGGTCCGCGATGATGATTATAACGCTTAATAGTACCTTGGAATCCTTTACCCTTAGAAGTACCAGTTACGTCTACAACCTCACCAGCTGTAAAAATATCACATTTAATCTCTTGACCAACGTTATAAGAAGCTAGCTCGTTTTCGCCACATTGTACAGAAAAACGAATTTCCTTAATGAAGCGCTTAGGAGCAGTTTCAGCTTTTGCAACATGTCCCTTCTCAGGGTTATTTGCTAAACCTTCACGTTTGTCTTCGTAACCAACTTGAGTTGCAACATAACCATCATTTTCAACAGTCTTTTGTTGAAGAACAACGTTTTGTGAGCAATCAATAACAGTTACAGGGATAAGATTTCCCTCTGCATCGAAAATTTGAGTCATGCCCAATTTTCTACCTAAGATTCCCTTAGCCATGAGTTTACACCTTTCTTTCTAAAAATTTAAATTACTTCTTTAATACAATATCTACACCAGAAGGTAGATCAATGTGCATTAAAGCGTCAATTGTTTGTGGAGTTGGTTCCACAATCTCGATTAATCTCTTATGAGTTCTTCTTTCAAATTGCTCACGTGAATCCTTGTTAACGTGAGGAGAACGTAAGATAGTGAAGATTTCCTTTTCAGTTGGAAGAGGAATTGGTCCATTAACTACAGAACCTGTCTTCTTAACACTGTCAACGATCTTCTTTGCAGATTGATCTAATAATCTGTGATCATAAGACTTTAAACGAATTCTAATTTTTTCTTTTGCCATTTTAAATAACTCCTTTCGCCTATAATCCAAGTATAGACTTGCTCCATGGAAAAACCCTTCACACTGAATGACAACGTTGAACGGTGTGTCGGCAACCTTCCACTTCACAGCCTTCCCTTTTTCGGGCCTTTTCTAGTATACCATAACTCTTTTACCATTGCAATACTTTTTTTATTTTTCGTGATTTTTTCTGATTTTTATTATTAAAATACTATAAACTGTCTTTCATTCATTTTACGAAAAAGTTTTTAATAGACCCAAAAGCTCAATTTAAACGGCTAGGGAGGAAGGAATTAAAGAAGGCTAAGCTAAGGGAAATCTGAAGGGATTCAAGAAGGTGAAAATACAAAGACAATCGCCAGTTATTCCAATGTGGTCAAACTAAATAATTTATTAGTTCTATTACAGAACTCTCTTTAGATGAGCTTAATAACATATTAAAATAAACAATCTTAAATCATGAGGTACCAGCATTTATTGGTATCTTTTTTCATTTACAAAAAAAGTCCCTCAAGGCATTCAAACATTCAAGTTTTGCTTAGGGACAATTTATTTTTTGAACTATTAAATTTTAATACGTAAATTTATGTACTCCAGCGTATTTAATACAATCAGCTTTAGCTTGAGAAGCTGATGTTAAATAAGATACATTTGTTTTTTTATTTGTTGTATCATAATAAAATACACTTGAATTTGTATCAAAACTATCGCTATACAAATTGCTGTTTTTTACATATTCTTCTCTTGATGAGACTACAACAGCTGTATTTGTTCCTTTTGAAGATACAATCGTTGTACCATAAAGCTTAATAACTCCCGTTCCTTTTGTTTCAAAAGGATTATTACATGCCTCAACATAGCAATTTTCAACAAAAGCATAACCATTTGCTCTAATTGACATATTCGTACCAGTAGACTTATAGTAGTAATTATTATACATATGCATATTAGCTTGACGACCTAAAGGTAATCTACTTGTACAATTTTCATAATAATTATGATGGAATGTCACACATGCAGTATGTTGTGTATCACTTCCACCTACAAGACCTGTCTTATGATTTTTGTAGTAATGATTATACGCAAGCGTTATATAAGCATTTTTCTTAAAATCAGTTGTTCCATCTCCCTCATGCTTATCCTGCTCCGGACAAACATCCCATTTATTATTTCCTTCATTAAAGGTATTATTGTGTATCCATATATGCCCCGTTTTAAACCCTGATAATGTAGTTGCATCATCAGACCCCTCAAAGCTGCAAGCATCTTCAGTATAATCATCGAATGTTAAATTTCTAACCTCAATACTCGAGCATTTTTTCCAAGTAAATCCACATTGATACAGCTTTGCATCAGAACCAACACCCTCAATAGTTACGTTTTTAGCATCTGATACATCTATCATATTATAATAAGAATCGAATTCACCACTTGAATATTTTATGCTATTAGTTATTCCCTTAATCTGCTCATATTTTCCTTCAAGTGTATTATAACCACCTTTAATAATCTCTTGCTCCGTCATTGATTTTTGAGGTAATGGATTACCATTTTTATCAACTATCTTATCAATTGTAAGCTTATCACTAGAAGACTTTTCATATTTAATTTCCTTCCAGGTATCTGCGCTAACCTGTCCAATAATACGAATATCAAGAGGAGCACTTGACTTAGATTGAGCATTTAAAATAGCTACCAATCCTGTATATTTCTTCTTATTTATTGTACATGTGACCGTATTTTTAGTAGCTTCTGTCACATAAACAACATTAGTTCCTGTTTTTAAGGTTCCATCGTCATTATAAGCACCTATACCAGTTTGATTAAAATGAGCATAACCACTTCTATCATAAGCTGTAACATTAGCAACGATTTTTTCTTCCCTTTCTAAAGTAGTTACTTTTACATCATAAATTCCTGCTCTAAGACCTAAAATATCTGCTGTAGCCATTCCATCACTAATACGGATAAGTTCTTTATCAAGGATTTTATAACTGCTATCCTTGGTTTCTTTATAATATATATTTGTATTTTCTAAACTACTTGCTTTAAACTGTAAATTAATCCCCTCATCATAGGCTTCATATAATATAGTTACATCTTCAACCTTAGTTAGTTTAGCATATAAGGTTATATTTGATACTATCTTAGTTTCAAAATCAAAAATCTTTTCATCATTTAAAGATTCATACCAACCTTCAAATTTAAAACCAGAAATAATAGGATCAGCTGGTTTAGTAATAGTAGTATTACTTTCTACGTATTCACTCGTGTATTCATCGTCATTTACAACAAAACTAACCTTGAGTTTGTTCACCCATTTAGCATATAAGGTTAAATTTTTATTAATAGCACTATCAAAATCAAATGGTTCATTATATGTATCATCTAAATACCAACCCTTAAAGATAGCATTTTCTTTTACCGGATCAGCTGGTTTAGTTAGCTTATTGCCTTCAATAACCTTAACATTTGAAATACTACTTCCACCATTGGTATTAAAACTAACTGTGTATTCAGTCTTAATAGCTTCTTTTTTTGTCCAACTAGCATACAAAATTATATTTGAAGTTATTGTGCTTCCTTCTGACGCTTTTTTAGTTAATTCTTTATCCAAGTACCAACCATTAAAATTATAACCGGCAGCCTCCAAAATAGGCAATTGTGAAGGTATCTTATCTACATCTGCTAGATTCGAAGGCTGACTTCCATGGCCATTTATTACATAGGTAATTGTATATTTTAGTTCAGGGGTTACTTCCTTCTTTACCCATTTTGCATAAAGAACAGTATCACTTTGAATAATAGTTCCACTTATAGCTTTATTTGTTAAAGTTTCATCCAAATACCAGCCTTCAAAATTATACTTATCATCTTCAAGTAAAGGTAAATCACTCGGAATAATTTTTATATTCGATATTTGAGATGGCTTAATACCATGACCATTATTTTCAAAAATTAGCGAATACTTACTATCTACACTAGACGAAACCCCATTAGATGTTGAAGGGTGTATTCCACTTGAAGGGATAATAGTACTTCCCCCATTACTAGAAGTACTTCCACTGCTGCCTACAAATTTAAAATTACAACTTGCAAGAGATATTATAGCAATTGTACTTAATGATGTTAAAATTATCTTTTTCTTTTTCATATTTTATTAACTCTTTTCTTTTATGTGTCTATTATACCTTAAAACAGCATAAAAAGTATATAAAAAAATTTAGTTTTATTTTAAATCATAGACTTTACATAAAAAAAGAACTCCAAAATTGAAGTTCTTAATGACAATACTATTGAACACATTCTTTTATAGCTATATCAATCGCTTTAGCATTTGAAGGTGATATACTAAATTGTCTAATTCCAATATCATATAAACGCTTAAAAACCTCCGGCACTCCCGCAAGCTCACCACATATTGACAATTCAATATTATATGTTTGACAATGACATACAACAGCTTTTAATTTTTCTATTAACGAATCAATATAAGCATTATAATTTAAAATTTCATTACGATTCAAATGATATAACTCACTTGTTAAATCATTAGTGCCAATTGACATAAAATCGATATCTTTAAAATCTGAAATGTTTTCCAAAGCCTTTTTAGTTTCAAGCATCATACCAATCTTAACATAAGAATCATTAGAAGCTTCTCTTTTTAATTTAATTGTCCAATCTCTTAAATACTTAAATTCATCTATTGTTTCAATCATTGGAAACATTATTTTCATATTTGAATACTTATTAGCATTCATCATTGCTAAAACTTGATTTTGAAATAAATCTTTATTATTGCGATAATTATCAACACCCTTGTGAGACACCTTTATATAAGATAACTGCTTATCATCTCCAATATCAAAGGTTCTGAATGTTATACACTTACCATTAAGCATGTCAACAGCATCTGAATAAACTCTAAATTGGTCATTATAAGACATTGGATGGTCTAAATTCATAAAAATAAACTCAGTTCTATAAAGACCTACTCCATACATGTTGTAATCCATAACCTTTGAAATATCCTCATTAGCTGAAACATTTGCCATTATTTTTAACTTATATTTTGAATAATCTGACATTCTTTTTTTCTTTTTAAGTTCTTTTTTTAAATCATGATACTGTTTAATAATTTCTTTAGGAACATTAATCATTAAACTATTTGTTCTTGTATCAATAACAATGCTTGTCCCCTCATTAATTGTACCATCATAAATTATATAAGGAATTTCTCTAGCTTTACATAAAATAGCACCATGGCTAGTTTGACCACCTTGACAAGAAATAACACCAGCAACATTATCCTTAAATTCCATAAGCAAGGAAGGATATAGTTCATTACATACTAAAATAAGTTTGCCTGATACATTTTCTTTAAAATAATGACGATTAAGCTTTTTTAAAACTCTACTTCTTATATCTTTAAAATCAAGATTACGTTCTTTTAAATATACGGAATTGGCACCGTTAAATTTTTCAATATAACCATTTATTACCGTATCAAAAGCACGTTCAGCATAATATCTTTTAGACTCAATTAAAGAATCAACCTCAGAAAATAAAACTGGATCCTTTAAAATCATAATATGAACATCTAAGAACTCTTCATCCTTAAATACTTCATCACTCTTTAAGGCTTCAAGATCCTTTATAACCTCATTAACAGATTGCCTAAATAATTGACGCTCCAATAAGGAATTTGAGCAAAGACCTTTCTTAATAATAAAATCGTCATTAACATTTAAAGCACGCCCGTAAGCAATACCTTCCGAAATAGCTTTAATTTTGATGGTTTCCATTATAACAACTCCATTTAACCAAGGTAAATATAACATACTTTTTATAAAAAGTATTTATGAAAGCGTTTCTTCCTATACTAAAAAGATTGCTTCAAGCAACCTTTATTATAGTTCCATCTTATCGTCAATCATAAGGTCCATCTTCTTCGTAAACTCCTTCACCATATCAATAGCTTCACTATCTAATGCTTCGGGATTATGGGCATCAACACCAATAATAATATGAAGACCTTTATATTTACTTGCAAGAGACCAAAATTCATCATAAGGATATAGCCATTCGTCTGAATGATATTTTAACGAATTAGAAAGTCCATTAACATTAACCTCTAAATAAGTGCCTGTTTCTTTAGCACAATCAAGAATCAGCTTAGATGCCTCAATAGCTGCCTCATCGAATCTTCTTTCTCCTTTTATATTCTTATAATCAAACATAAATAAATCGGGATGAACTAAAGCCCTAAATAAACCCGTCCTCATTCCCATACAAGCTGTCTTAGCATATTCTAAGACATTTGTGTAGTTTATCTGGCTATAAGAATTAATGATATTACCTTTAGAGTCCTTAAAATAATGAACGCCTAAATTAAGATAATCTAAATGCTCCTTTAGGCTAGAATAAAATTCTTCTTCACCAGGAATATATTCAACCTCAAGAGCTTTTAAAACCTTAATATCTCCTTGATATTTAAGTTTAGCTTCATTTACCTCTGGCAAATATATATTATAAAATTCATCTAAGCTCATATTGCGGTAGCATAAATTAGACATAAATTCCTCTTTGCTCATGAAGCGACAAGGAATAGGTCCATGATCAGATAGTCCAATTTCTTCCATGCCTAAGCTTACGGCTTTTTTTACATAATCAAGAGCGCCACCTTGAGCGTGATTACATAAGCGATTATGTGTATGATAATTATTTTTTAAATGACCCATTTTATCAAATCCTTTACTAGTTGGGGATTTTATATTATATGTCAAATATGAATTAACTTCAAGTGAAATGAAATATTTTATCTATTTTTTCCTCTTAAATATAATCTATAGCTTGCCATAAATCCTACAATAAAAAGACTTATTCCCAGTAATAGATCGAAAAATTTAATACCCTTATAATACCAATCCTTATAAATCAATACCATATCATAATTAATAAATATTGAAACAAAAGAACCAATTGATAATCCTAAAAATAAATAATTTACTTTAGCCCCTAAAATACTAATAAACTTATTAATTAATTTAGCATAAAATAACGCACCTATTACAAAGCCTAAAAACAATAAACAATAAATTAAAAGATAAGCTTTATTATTTATAATAATATTTAAGTTAAAATTAGTAATAAGTGGTGTAAATAAACCAATTGACATTAAAAAGACACTTGCACTACATCCTGGTATATATTGGATTGAGGCCACTATACTACCAACAATTACATAATAAAATATAAGATAATAGTTAAGCTTTAAGCTCATTTCATTGTGAAAAAAAGATATTAAACAAAGAATTATAGGACATATAATACCTACTACTAAAAAAATTTTTCCATCTTTCTTATTTTCAGGAATTAAAGAAAAAATGCTACCTAAAATCAATCCTCCAAAAAGAGTTGTAATTGCAAAAGGAATAACCTTAAGCAATTCCTTAATAAACAAAAAGCCCATTAATATTCCTAAAATGCCACCAACAGCAATTGGAAATAAATATATCATACTATTTTTAAAGCTTTTGTTTATACTTGCAATCGCATCTAAAATATTATTATATATTTTAAACATAATCGCAATAGTAGCTCCACTTATTCCTGGAACAATTACAGCTAGTCCTATTAAAAAACCAGCAAGAATTTGTTTAAAAGTTTTTTCCATACAAATCACCTATTAAATTTTACGCTATTAAAATATCATAATTAGTCGATAAATAGAAAAAGCAAAAAAATAAAGCTCTAAAGCATCGCTTTAGAACCTTATTTAATATTTTATTTTGCTAAAATTGAAGCTGGGTCTCTTAAAGAAATAGTTAATGTTTCACTATCAAAAATCCAAATAGATTCGATATCTAATGAAAGATTATTTTTAAAGAAAATAGCTGTTTTAAAGTTTTCTTCAAAATCCTCAGTATCTGATGTGAACTGTGAATCTGCAAATCTAGCATAATTCATTGTAACATAATATGCACCCACACCCTTTGTTACACGGCCAAAAATTGGACTATCATTTTTAGCTGCAGAGGCTTGAATACCATCAAGTAAATTACCCTTTAATAGAATTGTACAATTTGCAGCACAGTGTTGAACTGTAACTGTACCAGCACCATTATCACAGCCTGAAATAATACCACCAGAATAATCCTTACCGGTTTGAACCTGACCTTCAAAAATACACTTTGTTACACTTAACTTATAAGATGCAAATTCATTCTTATTACGACCAATAATTCCACCAATATATCCACCTGCATCTTTACCATCACCAATAGTAGCTTTAACATAACAATCAGAAACATAAAGTTCTACTAATGCTTGATCCGTATCCTTTTGCATATTACCAACAAGGCCACCACAGTATTTATTGTCTACCTTGATAATAACAGACTCATCATTAACAAGAGAAACCTGCGTAATGTAATTTACTCCACCTGCAACTTGACCAACTAAAGCTGAAGCTCCAGTTGATGAACGAGATGCAATATTCTTAAGTGACACATTATGAATATATCCACCGGCCATTTGACCAACAATACCAGCAAGAGACGCTGTAGACGATCCTTCAAGAATAATATTTTCAAATGTTACATTTTCAATTGTACCATTCTTAAGCTTATAGAAAATAGCAGTTCCCTTCTTTTCAGTAGATACAATCTTGATATTCTTAATTGTATGACCATTACCATTAAATAAACCACCAAATGGTTCTGTATTAGTTGCAGTCCAATTATATCCAGTAAAATCCAAATCAGTAGTTAAAAGATAAATAATCGTTGAACTAGTCTTTGAATTGACTAAGTCAAAGAACTCATCTTTTGTATTAATATTTTGTATTGTAATCTCCTTTGAATATACAGTTGGCGATTCAATTGTATTTTTCTTATTATTAACACATACATGAACAAAATATCCATCATTATTTGGCATTTCATAAATTGAAGACAATGTTTCATCTGTAATATCAAAAGCCTTACCATTTGTTACAACTGTTTGTGCATCTTCTGTTTCATTCTTTGATGTATAAACATACATATTACCTAAAATATTAGTAAATGACGCAGAAACTTGAACACCATCACGAGAAACATTAACATCAAGATTTGGATTTCCTTCTGTATCAGTTGAAATATCAATTTCTGCCTCTTCAGAAACTACATATGCATTAAATGAGGTTTCAAAATGTTCATCACTTATTAACGATTCAACATTATAGATGACCTTATATACACCTGGTAATGATGTATAAACCTTTGATATTTCATAGTAATTTCCATCAATAAAATCCTTAGATGAATTAGCAAATAATATTTTTGTTTCTACTTTATAATCTTCACCTTCAATTAAAGCCTCTTCTGAATACATTGAAGCATTTAAAACGGTAATTGTTGGTAATTCATATTCGCCAAATTGAGTTAAAATATATCTATCTTCGAATCCTACTACTGAACCAATTGTAGGAATATTGCGCTTAATATTAAGTTCAAACTTTTTCTCAAGAGATTGACCATTTAAAGAAATTGTGGCCGTTAGAATAACTTTTTTATCAGTTTCACGATTTCTGTGAATAATACCTTCAATATAAGTTACACCAGATGATGACGTATTTGTTTCAAATTCGTTAGGATTATCAGCCTTAGGCTTTCCACATTGAACTAATAATTCATCAGATGATGACCATGTGACATCACAATTATTAACCTTTGTAATTAAATTAACATTTTGATATACAGCATTTTTATTACACATTATCTCGAGTACATCTCTAGCACCAAGTAATGTATCCATTGTATCATCACCAGTTGATGCATTATTTAAAATGTTGTAATGATCATAAGCGTTCCATGAAGATTCATTTAACTTCGCGCCAATTTGCTTTCCATCGCAATATGATAATAAATCCGGTGATACTACATTTAACATTTTTCCAGTATTGATTGATCCATCAGCATTTCTTAAAAGCTTATGAATATCAGTATTACCTGTAGCATCGTATTCAAAATTAACAGACTCAAATATTGAATCAGACATACTATTATATGCTTTACCAGAAGCAGTTGAATCATAGCTTGAAGCATCCTTAAAATCGGTGAAGCATGTATATTTATTCTTACCAGAGTTAAATATAGAATATGCCGTTGAACCTCTATAAGCATCCTTATTGCTATATGTTATACCTGCTGTAGTTTGATTTGTCATATATGATAAAAGACCATAATAATTATTATATGATTTTTCATCACGTGCTAAATCAAAATTATTAGATGTATTTCCATTAGGAAGTACTGCTCCTGTTTCAGAATCACATGTTGCTGAGTTATTGTAGGCTGTACAGTTTTTCAAAGATAGAACACCTGGATTTGAATTATCACTAAGTCCATGTAATCTATTTTCAAATGCCATACAGTTTTCAACAATGACATTACCCTCCATAACAGATCCACCTAGCTTAAAGCCAATACCATCACCATCACGAGTTGCAAAAGATGTATTAGTTTTTTTTGCAAGCACTTGGGCAGTTGTTGTAATTGTAGTAACACCATATTTATCAAGATCATCTTCAGATGGAGAAGCTGTTTTATTCAGTAACCATCCATTTTGGAAAGATAAGCAATTTTTGATAATAGTTGTTCCCACTTTACCAGAATCAGATTTTGCATACAAATCCCAGCCATCATCTGAATTACGATAAGCAATACAGCCATCAAATACATTACCTTCACCAGTTGTTAGCTTAGCAGCAAAGCCATCAGCATTTTCACCATATGATTGGTAATCATAATTATTATATGATGTACAGTTCTTAATTAAATTATTATGAGGCCAATCCTTAATATTGGTTTGACTAGAATCAGCACGACCAATTTGAAGACCAGTATCTTGATTTTCATGGAATGAACAATTTTCAACAATATTATAAGACCCAGCAATGTAAACACCATTATCGCCAGCACCCATAACATCGAATCCATATAAATACCAATAATTAGCATTTATTTGAATACCACGTGATACAGAAGCAATCATTTGTTCTGTAAAATCGAATGTTACACTTGCGCCATCATCAGCTTTTACTGTAATAGGATTTCCTTCTTTTCCGTCTTGACCAGCAGAAACTAAAATTCTGTCATTTAACTTATAGTTACCATCTAGAAGAATTAAAGTATCACCAGCCGTTAATTTTTTAAAGGCTGTACGTACATCAAGAGGTGACTTCTTACTACCCTTTGCGGTTTCTTTTCCCGTAGGAGCGGCATAAATTACATTTTCTTCTATATCATCAGAACCACAAGCTGTCATACCAATTAATGCAAAACATGCAAGTGGTAGTGTTAATAAAAATTTCCTTTTCATTTTTATTCCTCCTACATTACATACGTACCAATGAAGTAAACACTTACTCCACCAGTTGACCAAATATAATACTTACCTTTGCCTTTAAGTTCAAAGGTATATCTTTGAAGAGTTGTACCAACCTTATATGTTTTAACAACATTTCCATCCGCATCATAAAGACCAATTTCAGATCCTTCTTGACTTGCGGCCACAACAGTAACCCTGTTTTCTACAATAGTAGCATCAAATTCAATTGAATATTCATCTCTCGTACCAGCACCATTTAAAATAACAGAACGAGCAAATGACTGACATCCACATGATTGACTATCATTTGATACAATATATCCCTTATTTACAACAAATTTACCAACTGCTACATCTTCCGAAGCTGGTGTATTTGTAATATCAATTAAGCCTGCTGTAAATGTTTTATTAGCCTTTACAATCTCAACCGTTCTTGTACAATTTTTAGTAACACCATTATAGGTAAACGCAACATTTACATTATCACTCTTGGCCTCTGAAGAATCTTTAAATTTTGATTTTAAATCAGTTGTAAAGCCGTCAGTTATAACTTCTTTAACTCCTTCTTTATATGTTATTTCAACTTCCCAGTCTGAAATATCAATATTAGAGTATTGAAGGAATTTTGAAGTACCCTTTGTTACTTTAATTGAATCCATATTTAAAACAACACTTGCGAAGAAGCATGTTTCAACCTCACAGCTACGTGTAACACCATCAACAGTATAATCTTCCTTAAATGTTACACCTATTTCATAATCTCCACGCATCTTAGAGTTAAATGATTCCTTTGAAACTGTATATTGATCACTTGTAAGCAATTTAGTAGATCCATCCTCATAGAATGCCGTTACGGTTAAATCGGATAAATCTAATTCTTCATTATATTTATAAGATGTTTTATTAGTTTTTGCAGTAATACCAACCACATTATTAACTGAATCTAATACTGTTTTAACTAAAACATGAATGCTTCTTGTTTTAGTTACACCATCATCAGTATAAATAATCTTAACAAATTGGTCACCTTTTTGATTAGGATTATATGTACTTTCATCATATGTATAATCTGTAACCTGCTTTACAGTACCATCAGTGTATCTTGCATTAACAACTAAACCTGTAAAATCAATATCTTGACCTTCATAATATGTTTTTTTCATTTTAGTATCATCTATGGTTATATTTGATAATTTAACACCTTCTGGTTCTTCAATTGTACTACTCTGAACAGGCGTTGTAGTTGGTCTTTGAATAGGTGTTAGTGTATCACTTGTTTTTTCTTCACCACATGACATCATTCCTAACATTGCAAGTCCTATTAGAGGAAATGCAAGCAGCTTTCTTTTTTTCATATTTATTTCCATCCTTATTTAAGAATAAAGGGTAAGACTTAAAAAAGCCATACCCATTATATTCAATTTTTATTATTCAGCCTTTGTAGCTTCAATTGAGCCAAAAAGAATTCCACCTTTTTCAGCGTATAGTTTATATGTACCAGCTTTAAGAGTAACTTTTACAACTGTTCCATCTATGAGTTTTTCTTCAGCATCAGAAGTTTTAGACACTTTTCCAGTTGATATAACAGTTCCATTTGCATCAGCAATTGTATACACCTTATTATTTCCAGAAGCATTAAGTACGAATATAACTTCAATATCTTGTTTAACAACAATATCAATTCCTGTATCTTTTGAGTTTCCACTACTATTAACAAATGCGTCTAATTTAAGATAATTAATACCATTTGATGTAGTTATTGATTTAGAATCATTTCTTGCAGTAATTTTAACAAGCTCATTATCAATTAAATCTAAACTAGTTAACTTAGAACTTGAAACTTGACTATTATCAATGGTGTATTTCATATGTCCATCCGCAGAGATAACACTAATTTTATGTGTCTCACTATAATCTTGATATGATAACTTCATATACACTGTACCAACTGATGCAAACGCATTTGTCGCAGTATCAATTAAAACTGTACAATCAGCATCACTATAGAACTTAGTTGAATAGCCTTCTACTGTACTTAAAATTGTTTCATTATATTTAGACCAATCAGCATCAGTTCCATCAGTATAAGAAACAATTAAGCTTGATTGATAGCTTGTTGTACCTTCAGCTACTGTATCTACATATTCAAATTTTCTTTCTTTTACCTCAAGCATTGTAATATTATAGGTTGTTGTCTTAGATGCATAAGTTAATTCAACTGTATATGTTCCCTTTGTTAGAGTTGTAAATTGTGATGTTACATCAGTTTCACCATTTAATACTCTAAAAGTAATCTTTTCTGCATCATAAGCAATATCTTGAGTCAATGAATCACTATCAGTTGAAGTAATAACTAAACCTGAAAATGAGATTTCCTCTCCTTGCTTATATACTTCTTTAGCATCTTCCTTAACAGTAATGCTTTCAATTGTTGCATTTGGATTAATTACTTGAATAACATAAGTATCACTATGGCCTTTAGCAGTTACTTTAATAGTTTTTCTTCCAACAGTTGTAGTATCCACTGCTGAATCATCTTCATTAGTTATTGTATAGTCAGATGAATCAAGTATATCCCATACACCGTAATTATTAAGGCCTTTTACTACAAGACCAGTTGTTGCAAATTCATCACCTTTATTAAAATCAGTTTTTGCATTAGACGTATCAACCTTAATCTCAGAATATGTTACTGATGATGCAGGAACCTCTGTTTCAAATTCTATACCGTAAATATTAATTCCACCACTTTTACTATAAACATAATATTTTCCGGCCTTTAGTGATACTGTTTGTTTTTGCATATCATCTGCACAAGATAATTCTTTTGTATAAGTTCCATTATTTGTTATAGCCAATGTTCTAGTTTCATTTGAAGTACCAGTCCTTGCAAAAATATTTACATTTGCATCTTTTTCTAGTTCTATAACAACAACTCTCGTATTAGTAACATTGCCATTACTATCAATATCGAGACCTGTTGCACCACTACCTAGTGCAGTACCATTTAATTTTAACCTAGAAGTAAAATTATATCCCTCAATCTTGTTATATTTATTTGCTTCAATTGTCATATTTCTAGAAGTATTAGCTAGAACTGAAACCTTATTTCCGTTTGCATTATATAATTCCTTATTTTCAGTAATGTTACCAGCTGTATTATTAGCAGGATCAAACATCGTAACTAGCTTATATTGCTTCTCACGTACAACTATTTCATAAGTTGCAAGCTTATCTCCAATACTTACAACTACATAATATGTACCAGCAGTTTTAATATTTTCTGCTTCTGTTTCATAACTATTGTCAGTATATATTGTTACTATATATTCTTCTTCAGTTGCTACTACTTGAGATCCATCTGAATAGTTTTTAGTTACAGTACCACCAAAGACAAACTCACTACCTGGTAAAAATTCCTTAGTTTGTCCTGAAACACTAATACTCTCTATTTTGTTTTGTTCAGGAGTATTTGTTGATGACTGATTTGGAGTCGTTGTAGTTGATTGACTCGGAGTAGTTGGAACAGGCGTTGGAGTAGGAGTTGGGGTAGTTGCTCCACCACCATTCTCTGTTGGAGCTGGGGTAGGACTTTGGGTAGTTCCACTTCCTGTATTATTATTACATGCGGCTAAGCCTAAGCCGGCTATTCCTAAAATGGCTAAACTGCTTAAAACCTTCAATTTATTTCTTTTCATTTAAATTTCCTCTCTTTTCTCTTTGGCATTCTTTGCCTAGTAAACGCTTTCATTATAAAACATTATGAGAGCGTTTTCAATACTAAATTTAAATTTTTACAAATAAAAAATGAAGCAGTATCTTAAATACCACTTCATTATTAATACTCTCCATTAAATTCTATGAAAATTTAATAGAAATATAACTATTCACTTCTTAAAGCCTCAACAGGATCTTGATGAGATGCCTTTGATGCAGGAAGTGCACCAGAAAGAATGGTTAAAAGAACCGATAAAGCAATCATAATAATTGCTGTTGTAGGGCTTAGAAGCATTATATTAGGAATACCTGATAATGTTTCTACAACTAAATTCATAATACCCTGTAGTAAATAGGTTACAGCAACACCAAATACACCACAAGATAAGCCTGTCATAATTGTTTCAGCATTAAATAGATTATTTACATCTTTCTTACGTCCACCAAGAGATCTAATAACACCAATTTCCTTAACTCTTTCAACAACAGATACATAAGTAATTATTGCAATCATTACACAAGAAACAACTAAAGATAAGCATGTAAAGGCAATTAAAGCAATCGTAACCATATTAAGCATAGAATCAATCATAGAGATAATCAAAGATAAATTATCCGTATATTTAACCTCTTTACGATCTTTATATGTTAAAACCTTATCACCAACAGTTATATCATTCAAGCCATTCCAAGCATCTAAATACTCAAGTACTTTATCATTAGCTTTAAAATCAGTTGGATAAATAGAAATATCCGTTGCAAGTGAAGAGCCACCTACGTTATTAATTCCCAAGGTAAAGGCAAGCTTTGACACATCAACTGCATTACCACTCATCATTGATGACAAACTTGAACCACCTGTTGTACCAAGAATTTTAAAGCTAGATTGAGCCTCGCCATCATATTCATAACCTAAATTATAGAATACTCCTTCTTCTAAAGATGGAAGTAAGCTTGGCTCCTGTATATATTTAATTGGAACGGAAATTTCATTATTATGATTCTTCATATAGTTTACAATTTTACTGCTTTTAGAATCTGATAACATACGCTCTGTAAATGCTTTTGTATAATAAAAGCCTGTTTTTAAGCAACCATATGATACATCATCCTTTGGTGTTAAAATACCAACAACCTTAAACTTATGCATATCACTTCCTGCTACATCCTTAGCATTATAATTATATTGGAAAATACCTTCCTTATATGATGTTTGAATATATGCGTGATCATTATCAATGTAATAAAATTCATGATTTAATAGTTCATCATAAGAGAACTTATCTTTATCAAGATTACTATTATAATTTTCATCATTTGTAGCCTTGTATGCAATATTTAAAAATTCATCTTGTGTATAATAACCAAGCTCTGCAAGTAAAATATCTGTTAAAGTTTTATCATTATCAAGGACAAGCATAACCTCATCATATGATGTAGCAATACTACCATGAATATCATATTGACCCCTAATATAATCCGTATTAGATAATGATTGTCCTACAGGTGATGACATTGAAGAAATAACACTTACAAAATCCTTAAGTGATGTTTTGCTTAAAAGCTCTGTATAGGTAGCTGTTATAGCAGTAACTGATCTTAGATTATCACTTTCATTTTTACTATGAACATTATGAGTTGTATAAATATTATTTGTAATATCTATTCCATAATTGAAATTAATATCCGCTGCATAATCAGATGGCATAGCCTTTAAATAATTAATATAATCCTCAGTTATATCATTTTTAATTTCCGCTTCACTCATTTGAGCATATTTTTTAGCCATATATTCAACCATTGAATTTACATTAACATAACCATTTTCATCAATAAACTGTTTCTTCTCATCATTTGTCATCATACTCATTAAAGAGGAATAATCCAAACTATTTTGAGAAACCTTAATAGGATTACCTGATAGCATGTCATTTTGCATATCTTTAATATAAGTTTTAACGCCATTAGACACCGCAAGAACTGCTGATATACCAATAATACCAATTGAACCTGCTATAATTGTTAAAATCGTTCTTTTCTTTTTAGAAAGTAAATTCTTAAATGATAGTTTAAACGCGGTTCTAAAGCTCATTTTAGCCTTTTCAAGTGCAAAATCAGCATTTTCTGAAGTTGCCTCTTTAGCTTCATCCTCTTCACTATAAGGATTACTATCCTCAACAATTTCACCATCAAGTAATGAAACAATACGAGTTGAATACTTATGAGCAAGTTCAGGATTATGAGTTACCATAATAACTAAGGTATCCTTGCTAATTTCTTTAATAAGCTCCATTATTTGAATTGATGTTTTAGTATCAAGCGCTCCTGTAGGCTCATCAGCTAGTAAAATTTCTGGATTATTAATTAAAGCACGAGCTATCGCAACTCTTTGGCATTGACCACCAGATAGCTGATTAGGCTTTTTATTATAAGAGCCTTTTAACCCAACTCGGTCAAGTGCTTCACGAGCACGTTTTTTTCTTTCTTCCTTCGTAACACCAGCAATTGTAAGTGCAAGTTCAACATTTTCCTCAATTGTTTGATGAGGAATCAAATTATAGCTTTGAAAAATAAAACCAACACGGTGATTACGATAAACATCCCAATCACGATCCTTAAATTCCTTAGTTGATTTACCAGCGATAATTAAATCTCCAGATGTATATTTATCAAGACCCCCAATTATATTTAAGGTTGTTGTTTTTCCACAACCAGAGGGACCCAATATCGATACAAATTCATTTTTTCTAAAACAAATATTTAAACCCTTAAGTGCTTCAAATTTAGCTCCCGCTACTTCATAGGTTTTCCTAATATTTTTTAGTTTAAGCATACTACTACCTTCTTTCATTTCTTAACAATTATACCAAATTTTTATAGAATTTAAATTACTTTTTTGAACTTTACATAATTTAACATACTTATTTAACAAATATGAAATATTTTAAGCGCTTACATTTTAAAAAGTATGAAAAAAGCTATAGATTTTCATACCATAGCTTTTCATTTTATATTGTTTTAATTGTACTTATTTTAATAATTCATCTTGGTATTACACATATAATATCTCCCAAGAAAGATATCATATTTATAGTCACTGGTTAATTGTTTTAGGGCTTAATTAAAACATTGTTGAGTTATAGTTTTCACCATATACTAAGAATGCAACAAGTTTATCAAAAAATCTTCTAACAAGTGACTTCTTGTTACTACGTACCATAAATCCACCACCTTCTGCTCCATCGAGCAAGTATGTATTATACTCATCTTGAGCATAAAAGTAAATAGATTTTTTAATGAAAGTGTTTTCAGGTGTTTTTTCATTTTTTACTTCATGTTTTAATTATTAAACTAATTAATTTTGCTCCCAATATTGTTCCTACATAATTGTATATTTTGCTTATCAAATACTTATATGTACCATCAAAAGTTCATTCGAAAACGTTTTCATTTAATAAAACAAAAGAAAAATTAAAAAAAATCGCATTTTTCGCCTCTTTATTATAAGGGTGAGTAATTTTGAATAGTAATATAAGGAGGACATATGACATAATTAGTTTAGCAATTTAAATTCATTAAAATTCATATTTAAGGAGGGATCTATATTGAATCAAGAATTTGATGAAGATGTGTTTTATGATTTAAGATACGATGTTTATTTTAAAGCATTCTTTTTAAATAACAAGATGCTTGCGGGTTTTCTTTCTCTTTTATGGAATACTAAGGTTAATCCTGAAGACATTACCTATGATAATACTGAATCAGTTATTCCTTTAGGTAAAAAGATTATTTATGATGTTGTGGCTAATGTTACGCTTCATAAAAAAGAGGAAATTAATGTTAATCTTGAGATGCAAAACTTGTATCACAAATATTTAAATGAAAGAATGGCCTTCTATGCTATGCGTAAGTATAGTGACAAATTAAAAAGGGCTAATGAGTTTGGTAATATTTGTATTGAGTCTATTTGGTTTTTAGGCTTTAATGACTCTAAATTCCATGATAACAATACTGAAAAATGGTTATCTGAATATAAACTCACTAATGAGGATGGTAATGTTCTAACTGATAAATTTAGAATCGACCAAATTTTCTTGAAAAACAAGGATAAGTGTCCTATAATTGAGTTACAGGAATTCTTTAAGTTATGTACTTCTTTAGATAAGCATAACTTACCAGAATTTAGTACTAAATATGCAAAGGAGGCTAAAGAAATGTTACTCAAGATGAACAATGATAAAGCCCTTAGAGCCGAATCATTTTCTCATGAAATGTTTTTAAGGGACCAAAAAGCTCAATTTAAAACTGCTAGGGAGGAAGGACTTGAAGAAGGCTTAGTCAAGGGAAAGGCTGAAGGAAAAGCTGAAGGGATTCAGGAAGGCTTAGTTAAGGGAAAGGCTGAAGGGATTCAGGAAAACAAGAAAGAAATAGCAAAAAAGTTATTTCAAAGTGGTCAAACTAAAGAATTTATCAGTTCTATTACAGGGCTTTCTTTAGAAGAACTTAATAATATATTAAAATAAATAATCTTAAATCACAAGGTGCCAGCATTATTGTTGGTATCTTTTTTGTAATATTTAAATTATTATTTATTCAAATAAATTGCAAAAATTAAAAATCAGGTATATTAATACATACCTGACAGAAAATTACTATTTTGTAGTTAAATATAAATATAAAAGCTTGCTTGTATTTATAATTGCATCCAAATGTGTTCTTTCCATACCATGACTTGCATGAACACCTGGTCCAATTAATGCTCCAGCACAATCTACACCACTTCTCCATGCGGCACCTATATCAGAGCCATAGAATGGGAAGATATCGACAACATAATTAATATTATTGTTACTTGCTAAATTAATAAGTTTATTAGTTAAATTATAGCTATATGGTCCTCCTGAATCCTTAGCACAGATAGATACTGCATATTCATTTCCTGCAAGGTCTTGACCAATACAGCCCATATCAACAGTTACAAACTCATCTACGACTGAATCAGTTGTTGCAGCACCATGACCTACTTCTTCTTGATTAACAAAATAAACATAAGTATTATACATAGGCTTAATCTTATTAAGCTTCATTTCCTGTAAAACTGCTAAAATTGCACATACAGAGCCTTTATCATCAATAAAACGACTCTTTAAAAAGCCACTAGGTGTAATAACTGTTTTAGGGTCATAGCAAATATAATCACCATTATTAATTCCTAAAGCTTTAACATCTTCTTTATTATGTACAACCTCATCAATTCTTACAATCATATGTGATAAATCACGAGGTGCTGATTTAGCATCCTCATAAACATGTACTGATGCACTCTTACATAAAATAGTACCTGTATATACCTTCTCACTACGAGTAACAATCTTACAATATTCACCATCAAGAGTAGGGATTGAAGGTCCTCCAACATTTGTCACATTCAAAGTGCCATCTGAATTAATTGATCTTACCATTAATCCTAACGTATCAACATGAGCTGATGTAGCTATTGTTTTTTCACTCGAATTGCCTTCAATAAAAAGTTTAACATTTCCTTTATTAGTTATTGATGCTTCATAGCCTAAACTTTTAAGTTCATTTAATAAATAATTACAAACATTATTACTATAGCCTGTAGGTGAATCTGTTTTAAATAGTTCTAGCGCTATTTTTTTAATATAATTAATATCCATATAAAAACCTCCATTTATATTGTATATCTTTTATACTTTTTTTCAATAAAAAAAGATTAGTATCACATATCACTTCAAAGTGATTTTGAATTAACTTCAAACCGTTAAATAATTTTTACAGATTCAGTGTTAGTGTAATAAGCTTTAGCATTTCCTTCAATACCTTCTTTTAAATAATTTTGAGATATTAAATTATTTAAAATACTCTTTCTAAAAAAGATTGAATTAGAAACACCTAAATGTTCAGTTATTTCTTTAACCGTTTTTCTTTCATAATAACAATAAGCCAAAATTTGTATATTGTATCTACTTTGATTATTAAGTTGATTCAATAAAGTTATTGAATCATCATCTAAACCTGCTGACACTCATTTTGTACATTATTTATAAAAAATAATTTTTCATTAATAAGAAAATGATAAATACATTACTTGTTTTAATTTCCCCTATTTTTAGAAATGGTTCTAAAATGAGAAAAATCAAGTCATTTAGAAGTAAATATGAGAAAAATTTAATTAGATTATTTATATTTCTTGATGGAATGGATTTAAAAGAAATTTTATTAAAAATAAGAAAGTAATGAAGCATAAAAAGCATATTGAGTATTTTTTTTAACAAATATCCAATATGCTCTATATTTTGCTCCTATCATGCGTTTATCCTATAAACAAATCAATGATGCTTACACTATTATAATAAGCATTATTATCATTTTCAACAAATAGTTTTAAAAAAATAATTTAATAAATCACTATCGAAAAACCTTTTATATATAAAATCATTAACACTATCATAGCTTAATAAATATAATTATTCTTCTAATTTCATATTAATACTTCTACATAAAGCATTATAAAATTTTTATTTCTAAAAATAATACGATAAAGGATACTTGCCATACCAGCAAACACCAATTATATAATAACAATACTTATATTAATTATTTGTTAAGATTTTAACAAATTATGTGCTGAAAAAAGCTAAATTTATTTAGATATATAATCAAAGAATTTTAATAAACTACATTTTTACATAATTTTTTATTAACATTTACGTTTAATACCAATTACGTTTTCTTACTATTTTTTTATATATTAACTTTGTGGCGAAAATTTTAATAGGCAAGAAAATATATCGACCAAATGTAAAGCAACTCCTATACATTATTTTTCTATATAAACTTAAAGATACATTTTTAAAATACCTAAAATATTGATGAAATTCATTATTTTTTTCTTTTGAATAATTACCATAAATAAAAAAGCAGGTTAAAAAATGTTTTATTACAAGATCATGAATCATAATCTTTAAATGATGCTTATTAAGCTTTTTTAAATCCTCATAGGTGTAGCTTTTAACAATTTCCTTCATTACAGTAAGTTGCATTTGATAACGGTCAGTCATATTTTTAGTCGAAATAGATTGTCCAGGTCTTCCAACGTAATACCTATAAAAATCAATATCTAAATAATACAAAGTTTTAACATAATATAAAGGCTTATATACAAAAATATTATCAACATAAAATGTCTTTTCTGGTAAATTTAAATTAGATTGTTTAATAATTGATGTTTTATAAATTAATGAATGCATCATTAAAAATTGATGTAACTTCATCTTTTTTACCTTATCCCAGCCAAAAATACAATCATGAGGTACTAGTTTTCTTAAATAATCCTCACAAAATGACTTATTCATATCAATTCTTTCATAATTATAGTTAGTTAGATATAAATCAGGATTAGTATTTTTATTATAATTATCCTTAATTGCTTTAATTAATTTTTTATAGGCATCAAAATCAATCCAATCATCAGAATCAACACATTTAAAATATAAGCCTTCACATATTTTTAAGCCAGCATTAATTCCGGAGCCATGACCACCATTTTCTTTATCTATAAATTTTATATTTGAATTATTTTTTAAATAATTTTTAGCAATTTCAGCTGTTTTGTCTGTAGAGCCATCATTAACAATGATTATCTCTACATCATCACCGCACATTAATAAAGAATCAATACATTTTTCCATATATTTTTCCGAATTAAAGCAAGGGACAACAAATGATATATACTTTATAACAACCACCTCTTAAAACAATGATTTGATGTAAGATAATGCATCTAAAATTACATCATCCATATTGTAATACTTATATTGACCTAGTCGACCACCAAAATGAACATTATATTCTTGTTTACTTAACTCATAATACTGATTATATAATTTTGTATTTCTATCATCATTAATTGGATAATATGGTTCACAATTAACATTCCATTCAACTGGATATTCTTTAGAAATTATTGTATTTGAAGTTTTTACATCTTCAAAAAATTTATGTTCAATAATTCTTGTATAAGGAATGTTTATGTCAGTATAATTAACAACTGCATTTCCTTGATAATTTTCAGTATTAATATTTTCAATTTCAAATTTCAATGACCTATAGTTTAATTTACCAAATTTATAATCAAAATAAGCATCAATAGGGCCTGAATATATAATATTATCAGCCATATTATTGAATTCTTCTTTTCTTTCTAAATAATCTGTATTAAGTAATATATCAACACCTAAAAGCATTTTTTCAATTATTTGCGTATATCCACCTATTGGAATTCCTTGATATTTATCATCAAAATAATTATTATCAAATTTAAATCTAATAGGAATTCTTTTAATAATAAAGCTTGGTAGCTCAGTGCAACTTCTACCCCACTGCTTTGCAGTATAGCCCTTAATTAATTTTTCATATATTGTTGTACCTACTAAATTAATTGCCTGCTCTTCTAAATTTGAAGGATTAATATTTTTATATTCATTTCTTTCAAATTCAATTTTCTTCATAGCATCCTTTGGAGTATAAACATCATTCCAAAGCTTTGCAAAGGTATTCATATTAAATGGCAAGTTATATATTTCATTTTTATATCTAGCAATAGGTTGGTTTATATAATTATTAAATTCAGCAAACTGATTTATATAATTCCAAATTTCCTTTTTATTTGTGTGAAATATATGTGCACCATACATATGAACATTAATTCCAGATATATTTTTAGTAAATACATTCCCACCAATATGATTTCTTTTTTCTACGACTAAAACCTTTAACCCTCTTTTTTTTAATTCATACGCACAGGTAGCTCCATAAAGACCAGAGCCTACAATTAAATAATCATATATCATTTTTCAGTCCTCCTCTATTTTTAATATTTAATAATATATTTTTTCAGTTGATTTTGCAAGATGTTTCCGAGAACTTTTACATTATTTGACAATTTTTTCAATTGTTGATAAAATATAAGCAATTGTGTGGTGATAAAATGAGTAAAAGACCAACAGCCTTCGAGATTGAAGAATATCTCCAAAGATTTAATTATACAGATATGATAAATAACATTAATAATTTTAATGGCGAAACACTTGAATGCATAATCATAAAAAAAGAACAAATAAGTACTATTTTTAATGATTTTCACCATCATAGCCTTTATGAAATGCTATATATTTCAAAAGGAAAGGTACAATACGGAATTGAAGATCAAAAATATGATTTAAGTGCTGGCGATTTTATTTTAATTGCTCCAAATATTTTACATAAGCTATTAAAAATTGTTGAAGAGCCCTGTGAAAGAATAGTTTTAACTTTTACATCAAAATATTTAGATTCATTCAAAACAGAAAATACAGATTTATCAGTAATTTTTCAAAAAATATCAAGTTCAAACAATCATAAATTAACGGTTTTACCAGCTTTTAAAGAAGAAATTTTTGATACTTTAAATAAAATGCAAGGCCTATTTTTATCAAAAGAATATGGTAATGATATTTTATTTAAATCTTATTTTGCACAACTTTTAGTTAGACTAAATAAAGAGGTTAGCTTTATCGAAACCGAAAATGAGTCAAATGAGAAAAATATCATTATTCATAAAGCAAAAATGTTTGCAATCAATAATTTAGATAAAAAAATAAGTATAACAGATATTGCTAATGAGGTAGGACTATCTGTTTCAAGACTATCTCACCTATTTAAAGAAAAAACAGGTATTTCCTTACTTAAATTTTTAAATAAAAAACGATTAACTAGAGCAAAGGATCTTTTAAAAAATGGTTATTCTATAGCTAATGCAGCAAATAAGTGTGGCTATAATGATTATTCAAGCTTTATTAGAGCATTTACAAAGGAATATAGAATGTCTCCAACTATATATATAAAAAATTATGAAAATCAATCATAAAGTTATTAAAAGGGGCTGTAAAAAAATAAACAGCTTCTAAAAATAAAAAAGAGGTTCAAACTCAGATTAAAATC